>WNEY01001184.1_pt1 | contig 34038 bp, 31 predicted proteins | sample 5400531 | NCBI WGS metagenome assembly WNEY01 (sample SAMN13153338, study PRJNA577476) | soil metagenome | isolation source: 200 cm saprolite under Douglas fir tree site 1 | place: USA:California | collected 2015-04-18 | reverse complement strand
AAGGCCATCGGCGAGCGCCGGGGCCAGGTGGACGCGCTGCAGCGGAAGCTGGCCGAGCCGGTCGACATTCACCTGGACCGCGAGAGTCTGCGGGCCGGGCTCACGATGATCCGCACGTTCAGGAACGGCGATCGGATCATTGACGACCCGAAGAACGACTTCATCATCTACGAGCCGTCAAGCGCGACGGGTCCCCTGGCGACTGAGCACGACCCGGTCGGCGTACGGTCGGCATTGCGGAAGGTCGGGGTCCAGCGGATCATCATCAAACCGGTAGCGGACGGATGGACCTTCGAGGGCGTCGCCGACCTGGGCAGGCTGGTGAACAACAAGGGGAAGACTGCCCCCCCCACACCCCCCCAGACGCGTGTCTTGAGCGCCCTGGAGTCCCCCACCTCGAGCCGAGGATCCACTCCAGCGGCCAGCGGAGCACGCGCTCGTTGGGGATTTGCCCTCGACGGTCGCGACGTCCTCGGCCAGCCGCAGCGGGTGACTCAGCGGCAGGACCTGGACGGCGATCCCGATCTTGACGCGCTGCGTGCACGCCGCCAGGGTGGAGGCGACGATGAGCGGCGCCGCCAGCACCGACCGATCCTTCTGGAAATGGATCTCGGCGAGCCACACGGTGTCGAAGCCGAAGTCCTCGGCCACCTTCATCTGCGCCAGCGACTCGTCGAACGCCGCCGCCTCGGTCACGCCCGGCGGGCTGTGGAACTCCGTGAACAGACCAAATTCCATTCCACCCTCCGAATCAAATTCGGTTTATCCTACGCGTGAGCGTCCCGTGACGGGGGGCCAAGATTGGGGGCCAATAATGGCAGGTGACAGAGTGTTCGACCGGAGTGCCGAGGACATCGGAAACATCTTGCTGCTCGAGCACGTCAACGTGAAGATCCCGGACCAGGTGGTCGCGACGAACTTCTACGTGACGGGGCTCGGCCTGACGCGCGACCCGTACATGAACACCGGCACCGAGAACATGTGGATCAACGCCGGGCAGCAGCAATTCCACATGCCGACCGGAAAGCCGGAAGTGCTCCGGGGAGTCATCGGGTTCGTCATCCCGGATCTCGAGGGTCTGAAGATGCGGCTGCAGAGCGTGCGCGAAAAGCTGGCGGGGACCAAGTTCGCGTGCGCCGCCGAGGACAAGTACATCAGCGTGACTTGTCCCTGGGGGAACCGCATGCGGTTCCACGCTCCGGGCCCCGAGTTCGGCGACATGACCCTCGGCGTCCCATACGTCGAGTTCGCCGTCCGGCCCGGCACCGCGGTGGGGATCGCGAAGTTCTACCAGGCCGCGATGGGGGCGCCCGCGACCGTGTCGTTCAACGGCAATGTCTCCGCGCGCGTCCAGGTCGGCGCCAAACAGCATCTGCTCTTCCGTGAGACCACCGAGCCCGAGGCGATGTACGACGGCCACCACATCGCGATCTATGTCGTGAACTTCTCGGGTCCGCACAAGTGGCTGAAGGAGCGCGGTCTCGTCAGTGAGGAGTCGAACCCGGTGCAGTACCGGTTCAAGGACATCGTGGATCCCGAGACCTCGAGGGTGCTCTTCACCATCGAGCACGAGGTGCGGAGCGCGACCCACCCGATGTTCATGCGTCCGCTGGTAAGCCGGAATCCGGCGCAGCGGCAGGCGACGTACCAGCGCGGCCGCGACGCGTTCTACCCGGGAGCCGTTTAGACCCTTCGCGAAGACGTAGGTTCTGCTCCCGGCGCCGAGCTCCGGCGCCGGGAGCAGACGACGCAGCCGCTGCTAGTTCCTCAGGCGAGGCGTTCCCAGGTCGACGCTTACTCCGACCGCCGGAAGATTCTGCAGCGGCAGCTTGACCCCGACGGTCACTCCGACACCGCTCCCGCTCGTGCTCCCCGTCCCGCTGGTGCTGCTCACACCGCTGCCGCTGATGCTCCGGTCACCACTGAGGGTGCCGGTAACAGCCGGTTGGGTGGATAGCAGTGCTTCCGCGTCCAGCGTCGCCTGCCGGGTCGCCTGCTGCACGGCCGCTGTAGGGGCGGTGGACGGTGCGGGGCTCGGCACGATCTGGAAATCCGCGGTGAGCCGTTTCGCGTCGTCCGGGCTGATCGGGGCCGGGCGCGACAGGGCATTGGAGCCGATGGCCGTCACCGCCTGACGCGTGCCCACGTCCACCGAGGGTCCGACACGATGCCGCGTCACGGGGTCGAGCCGCGTGACGTCGACCAGGCCGCGCAGGACGGTGATCGTCGACTGAACGCCGCTGGCGACCGGGAAGACCTCGGCGACCACGACGGTCCCGCGGATCGCGGTCACGGCATTGGGCGTCCTGATCTCGACGACTTCGCCCGGCTTCATCAAGCCCTTGGAGACCGCCACGGAGATTCGGCCGGCGCCGAGCTCGATGGTCGAGGTCCCCGGCACCTCGGTGATGGTCAGGACCGAGCGCTCGCGCGCGGTCACCGTGGCCTTGCCGCCGAGCAGGACGCGAACGATCGAGCGCTCGCCGGTGGTGATGCGGTCGTGGAGATAGACGCCGTCCTTGAACCGGAGCGGCTGCGGCTGTGGCAGCGCCAGGCGCGCCACCGTCGCCGTGCCCTCGAGGTTCGTCACGATGCCGACCCGCTCCTGGGCGCAGGTCGAGGGCGGCAGCGAAAGCGCTGCCGCGCCGGTGATCAGCAGTGCTCCGATGACTCGCTTCGCGAGACCCATAGTCTCCTCCGCAGCCGGCGCCGCCTCGAGCGATCCCTGGGCGCGCGGCGCAGAGCTGATGGAGCAAGCGAAGTGCCACGAGATTCCGGGTTTCCGATAAAATAGAACCGAAAGGTTCGAATGGATTTGGACCACCGGTGACGAAGACACCGCTGGCCACCCTCGAGCCAGAATGTCAGCTTCTGGCCACTCTGGCCGTGCCAGAACACAATTCCGGATTCTTGCGTTCACGCGCGGGTGGGACTACCCTCGCCCTCACTCGCGATCTCGTGGACCGCCAAAGGAGCCGGACATGTCGCTCAGCGTGATGTCGGCCGACAGCCACATGGATCTCATCTACCTGCCGCCCGACACCTTCACCTCGCGCATGCCGTCGACGTGGCGCGACCGCGCGCCTCAGGTCGTCGAGCGCGACGGCCGCAAGGTGTGGGTCTCGGGCAACGCCGTGCTCGGACCGTGGGGCGTCTATGGCCCAGGCGTGACCGGCGGCCGGCGGGGCCGCATCCTGGCCGAAGCGGGATTCGCCTCGGGCAAGCAGACGCGCCCGTCGAATCCCCTCGAGCGCCGCGAAGATCAGGAGCGCGACGGGGTCGAAGCCGAGGTGATCTACGGCATCATCGGGATCTCCCGCGGGCTCTTCACGCACGGCGGCATCGCCGACCACGAGACGCTGGCGGCGGTCTACCGCGCGTACAACGACTACATCGCCGACTTCAACCGATCCCAGCCCGGCCGCTTCTTCGGGCTCGGCTGCTTGCCGAACCACGACGCGCAGGCCGCCGCCGACGAGGTGCGTCACTGCGCGGAGCTCGGCTTGCGTGGCGCCGTCTTCGTTCCGTGGGGCTCCGCCATGCCCGTGTGGCACGTGATGTGGGAGCCCCTGTGGTCGACCGCGGAAGACGCCGGTCTCGTCATTTCCTTTCACGTCTTCGAAGGCGGTGCGACGACCGTCGGACACGACGTCAAGGGCGTCGTCTCGAACCCGGCGTCGACCGGCTCGTGGACCGTCGTCGCGCCGCTCCAGATGGACGAGATCTGCGCCTCGGTGATTCTCTCCGGCGTCTGCGAGCGTCATCCCAAGCTGACGCTGGTGCTCGGTGAGAGCGGCATCGGCTGGCTCCCCTACATGCTCGAGCGCCTCGACGATACGTACGAGGAGCGGCTCGCCGATGACCTCGGGCTCAAGCTTCCCCCGAGTGCCTACTTCAAGCGCCAGATGTACGCGACGTTCCAGAAGGACTTCCACGGTGTGCGCGCGATGGCGGAGATCGCGCCCGACAACGTCATGTGGGGCTCGGACTATCCGCACCGGGACGGCACGTGGCCGTTCTCGAGGAAGGCGATCGAGGAGCAGTTCCGCGGCATCGACCCGGCGATTCAAACAAAGATGCTCTGGGAGAACGTGCGCCGCGTGTACCGGATCAGATCATGACGACGGTCGTCGCGCCCGGAGGCGAAGGCATCGGCGACGATCCTCTCCGCCGTGATGATGCTCGAGCACATGGGGCTCGCGGCCGAGGCCGGACGGCTGGAAGCCGCCGTGGTGCGATGAACCGCCGTCCCGTTTGATGCGGGACGCCCGGCGCCGGCGGGAGATCCGGGACTACTACCTCGGGATCTCCCCCGACGAGATCACCTCTCACCTCACCCCGTCGTCCTTCGACCTCTGGGACTCGGTCGCCCGGTACCGGCGCGAGCTCCAGATCGGCGCCCGCTGGCTGGAGATCGGCGGCGGCATGGGCGACCTGGCGGCGGCGGCCCTCGATCACGGCTACGACGTGCTGATGACCGACATCCAGGCCGAGCTCCTCGACACGGCCGCCGCGCGCCATCCACGACTCCGGACGCGGCTTCGGCGCGCCGACATCTTCGACGCGCGCGACGTCGCCGCGCTCGCCGCCCAGGGCCCGTTCTCCATCGTCGCGGCGGTCGGCGCCGTGCTCAATCACGCGCGCGACCAGAGCGAGCTCGCGCACGGCTTCGACCACCTCGTGGCGCTCGGCGAGCCGAGCTCGCTCCTGGTCGTCGACCTCATGCTGAGCGAGATGTTTCCCGGTCATCCCGCGTCGGTCTGGGCCGACTTTCTGCACGTCCTGCCGGGCTTCGGCGATCTGGCGCGACTGACCAGAGCGTCCGGGCTGCACGTGCTCGAGGCGCACTCGCTCTATCACCGATATCCGCCGACCGCCACGTTCGACCGGGAATTCGACGAGCGGATGCTGCGACTCTTCTTCCACAAGCGGATCCCGGCCCGCCCGCCGCGCGGAGCGGCGCGCTCGCTGGTCAGAGAATCGCGACGTGCACGACCTGCCCCTCGGCGACGAGTGCCGAGCCCCGCCAGCGATCCACCCGGAACTCGGCGAGCCGCCCGACGCCGATCCCGCGCCTGACCGAGCCGGCGGCACCCACGGCGGCGCGCAAGAGGTCGTCGAGCATCGCGCGCAGCCGGCGCTCGTCGGCCTTGTCGCCGAGGTTCCGTCCGTAGGTCTCCAGCGCGTCGGCGCGAAGCAGCTTGGGCCACTCGCGCGCGAACAACGACGGGTCCTGGAAGAGATCGAGCCCGACCAGCGTCTCGGCGACGAAAACCGCGGCGCCCTCGGCGCCGGAGCGCTGGTCCAGCGCGCCCTCGACGTCCTTCTGATGGGCCTGCACGTCGGCCTTGTCGTGGATCGCCTGGTAGCTCCCGGTCGAGGACGGCGCGGCGGCCCGTGCCGCGTAGCGGTCCACTTCGGCCCACACCTCCCGCTGGTCGCTCCGCTCGAGCATCCTCGAGCGAAGCTGCGGCGCTGCGACGGCGCCTCGCGTCGTGAAGTGCTTCGCCTCGCCGTTCCATCGGCCCTGCTCGACGCAGTACACCGGCAGCGTCAGCGGTCCGCTCCGCGGCGGCACCAGAACGTCCTCGACCACGATGCGGTGCTGCTTGCCGCCCAGCAGGATCTCGCCGGCGAGCAGCAGCACGTGGACGGGCCCGCGGTTGTCAATCACGAGGCTCGACACCGTGGCCTGGTCGCGCTCAGCGACGGAGAGCGCGCCGCGGGCGCGCGCCTCGTCGAGCGTGCGAATGGCGAACGGCGCCCCTCCGCGCGGGGCGTGGAGCCAAAAGACCGTGAGTCCACGGTGCGCCCGTCGCTCGCCGACGCGGACCCTGTCGAGAAACCGTCGGAGCTCGGGGCCGGCCTCGTCGCTGGCGACGGCCGGCTCCCCGGCGCCCACCTCGGGCAGGACTCGGATCCGGTCGGCCCGGGCGGACGTCGCGACGGCAACACCCGCTCCCACCCCCAGCACCTGGATGAAGCCTCGCCTGGTCATGCCCGTGCCTCCTGGCCCGTTGGCTCTCCGCGTGTTCGGCTCGTTCGCCGGAGTTAGACCGGCGAACGTCTCGGTGGTTCCCAGCCAGGCCGGGCGGAGGCCGTCGCCTTGCCCGACGGACGGCGCGCTGCGATAATCCCGCCGCAACCGACTCGACCAACACTAAGGAGACGGGCCATGCCGAACATCACGATCCAGTGGTACGCCGGACGCACCGACCAGCAGAAGCGCGAGATCACCGCCGCGATCACCGAGGCCATGGTGAAGATCGGCAAGACGACTCCGGACCAGGTCCACATCGTGTTCCAGGACGTCGAGAAGGCGAACTGGGGCGTCAACGGCAAGCTCGCGAGCGACTAGGCGATGCCGATGGACTCGCGCCCACGCGGCCTCGCCGAACAGCACGACGCGGGCCTGATCGCCCGCGGGAGTTGCTCCGCAAGGCGGCCGAAGGAACGCAACGTCGACGCCAAGTTCGCCTCTCGTCCCAGTTCGCTGTCGACACGATCCAGAAGCACAAGATCCAGCCTCCGGGCGTGACGGGCTGGAACGACGCCGGCAACAGCGAGGGTAAGCCGAACACCTACCTCCAGCGGTACATGGTGGAGGGGCTCACCGCCGGGAGCGTGAAGGGATGAAGTGTCCGATCTGCCAGCAGGACAACCCCGACGGCGCGCGGTTCTGCAACGGTTGCGGGACCCGGCTCATTGCGGCGACGCCGTCTGCCGCGCCGCAAGCCTACACGCCGGCGCATCTGGCCGAGAAGATCCTGACCTCCCGCGCCGCCATGGTCGGCGAGCGCAAGCAGGTCACGGTGCTGTTCGCCGACCTCAAAGGGTCGATGGAGCTCCTCGCCGACCGCGACCCCGAGGAGGCCCGTCACCTGCTCGATGCCGTCGTCGAGCGCATGATGGAGGCGGTCCACCGGTACGAGGGCACGGTGAACCAGGTGATGGGCGACGGGATCATGGCGCTCTTCGGCGCCCCGGTCGCGCACGAGGACCACGCCGTGCGCGCCTGCTACGCCGCGCTCCGGATGCAGGAGACCGTCGGACGCTACGCGGAGCAGATCCAGCGCTCCGAAGGGATCTCGGTCAAGATCCGGGTCGGGCTCAACTCCGGCGAAGTCGTCGTGCGCTCGATCGGCAGCGACCTTCACATGGACTACACGGCGGTAGGTCAGACCACGCACCTGGCGGCCCGCATGGAGCAGATGGCGGACCCCGGCTCCATCGTCATCTCGCCGAGCACGCTCCGGCTCGCCGAGGGATCCGTCCAGGTCACCCCGCTCGGCGCGCGGGTGGTCAAGGGACTCGAGACAGCCGTCGAGGTCTCCGAACTGATCGGCGGCGCGCCGACCCGATCGAAGCTCCGGAGCACCGACGCCCAGCAGCTCTCGCCGTTCGTCGGGCGCGCCGTGGAGCTCGGCCGCTTGGACGAGCTGCTGGAGCGCGCGCGGGCCGGACAGGGCCAGGTCGTCGCCGTCAGCTCCGAGGCGGGGCTCGGCAAGACGCGCCTCCTCTACGAATTCCTCCGATCAGCGAAGATCCAGGCGTGGCGGATCCTCGAAGGCCGCGCGCTCTCCTACGAGCGGGCCGCCTCGTACCTGCCGATCATCGAGATGCTCAGGACGTATTTCGAGCTCGACGCGCGCGATCCGGCCTCGCGCGTGGCCGAGCGGGTGACCGCGACCGTCAGGAACCTCGACGCCGGGCTCGGCGACGCGATCGCGCCGATCCTGTCGCTCCTCGACGCCCTGCCGGCGGACGATCCGTTCCGCGCGCTCGACGCGCGCGAGCGGCGCGGCCGCGTCCTCGACGCGCTCACGCAGGTGATCTTGAAGGAGAGCGAGCGGCAGCCCCTCGTGCTCGTTCTCGAGAATCTCCAGTGGGTCGATGCCGAGACGCAGGCGTTCCTCGACACGCTCCTCGACCGGCTCGTGACCGCGCGCCTCCTGCTTCTCGTCGACTACCGGCCCGACTACGAGCACGGCTGGACGAGCCGGCCCGGCTTCACCGAGCTCCCGATCGATCCGCTCTCGCCCGCGGGCGCTGACGAGCTGCTCCGGACGCTGCTCGGCGACCAGCGCACGCTGCGACCGCTCCGGGAGCATCTGATTCAGCGGAGCAACGGCAACCCGTTCTTCCTCGAGGAGATCGCCCGGACCCTCATCGAGGCGAGGGTGCTGGTCGGCGACCATGGCGCCTACCGTCTCGCCGGCCAGCTCGGGATGCTCCAGGTGCCGGCGACGGTCCAGGCCGTCCTCGCCGCCCGCATCGACCGGCTCCCGCACGAGGAGAAATTCCTGCTCCAGTCGTCGGCGGTGATCGGCTCGGACGTGCCCCAGGCGCTCCTCGAGGCGATTGCGGAGGTCCCCGCCGCCGAGAGGGTCGGCCGGGCGCTCACCAGTCTGCAGAGCGCGGGGTTCCTCTACGAGGCGAGTCTCTTCCCCGACGTCGTCTATCGCTTCAAGAGCGCGCTCACGCGCGACGTCGCCTACGCGAGCCTGCTTCGCGACCAGCGCCGCATTCTCCACGCGCAAATCGTGGAGGCGATCGAGCGGCTCTACCACGACCGGCAGACGAGCCACGCCGACCAGCTCGCGTTTCACGCGTCGCGGGGCGAGGTGTGGACGAAGGCGCTCCCCTACAACCGCCAGGTCGGCGCCCGCGCGATGCTGCACGCGGCAAACGCGGAAGCGGTGCAGGCGTTCCGGGACGCGCTCACCGCGCTCGGGCATCTCCCGGAAACGCGGGAGACGGGCGAGCAAGCGATCGACATACGTCTCGACCTGCGGCCTCCACTCCTCCAGCTCGGCCGACTCGAGGAGGTGCTGGCGGTCTCGCGGGAGGCAGAACGGCTCGCCACCGGCCTCGGGGACGAGCCGCGACTGGCCCGCGTCTATACCTATCTCATCAACTACCACTTTCTGAAGGGCGAGACGCGCCAGGTCCTCGACTACGGACAGCGCTGCCTCGTCGTGGGCCGGGCCACCGACGACCCGGCGCTCCAGGGGCTCGCCCGCCAGTACATGGGCCAGAGCTATCACGCTCAGGGCGACTACGCGCAGGCCGAGCGCACGCTCAAGGAAAACCTCGCAGCGACGGCGCGCGATCAGGCCACGACCTCGTACGTCGCCTCGTGCGGCTGGCTCGCATTCAGCCTCGCCGATCGCGGCGCGTTCGACGCCGCCAACACCTACCTCGCCGAGGCGCAGCGCGCCGCCGAGACGACCCAGCATGCCTACAGTCAGCTCATCGCCTGGACCCTCATCGGCCTCGTCTGGATCCGGCGCGGGCGCCTGGCGCGAGCCGTGCTGCCCCTCGAGCGCAGTCTGGAGGCGTGTCGTCGAAAGCACCTGACGGTGTGGCTGCCGATCCCCCTGTCACTGCTCGGCCTGGCGTTCGTCCGCCTGGGCCACGTGCACGAAGGCCTTCACCTTCTGGAGGACAGCGTCACGGTGAGCCGCGAGCTGGGGATCCGGGCGTATCTCTCCGCCTGGCTCGTCAACCTCGCGGAGGGGTTTCTCGCGGCCCGGCAGCAGCCCCGTGCGCTCGAGACAGCGCGCCAGGCCCTCGCCCTCGCGCTCGAGTGCGGGGAGCGTGGTCACCAGGCGCAGGCGCTCCAGATCCTCGGTGACATCGCCGCCCGCGGCGCGCTCCCGGACCCCCGCGAGGCGCGCGAACAGTACGCGGCGGCGATGCGCCTCGCCGAGGAGCTCGGGCTCCGTCCGCTCGCCGCGTCCTGCCACCTGAGTCTCGCCGCCCTCGATGCGCAGACGGGCGACGGCGACGGCGCGGCCCGGCGCCGGGCCCTGGCGCAGCGAATCTTCGACGAGCTGGACATGCGCTCAGCGCAGGAGCAGGCCGAGAAAGAGGTGATGGAGCTCGGCCACCTCTTCATCGTGGCGCGCTCGCAGGCCGATCTCTACGATTTCCTGTCGCAGGAGCTCTCCGGCGCCGAGAAGATCAAGGTCGTCCTCGATCGGCGCCGCGGCGATCAGCGCCAGCGATTCGAGGAGCTGACGGAGGAGCGACGCCGCGCCGAGCGCCGGCGCGAGCAACTCGACCAGGACCTTCGCGACTGGGGCTTTGCGGTGGCGCCCCGACGGCACGAATGACCGGCGAGCTCCACGACACGTGCGCGAACCTCGACGCCGACCCGGGCGTGCGCGTCCTCGTCCTGAAGGGCGCCGGTGACCGGGCCTTCGCGAGCGGCACCGACATTCGCCAGTTTCTCGACTTCAAGACCCGCGAGGACGCGCTCGGTTACGAGGCCCGCCTCACCCGAGTGCTAGCGAGACCGGCCGGCATGAGCAAGCCGACGATCGCCATGCTGCAAGGCGACGCGATCGGCGGCGGTCTCTTCATTGCGCTCGCGTGCGACCTGCGGCTGGCCGCCCCGCACGCGCGCTTCGGCGTGCCTGTGGCCCGCACGCTCGGCAACTTCCTGGCACCCCTGAGCCTGTCATTATTGGTCGCCGCCCTCGGTCCCAGCCGCGCCGTTGACCCTCGCGGCGACGAAGGAAGCCACCCGCCGAAGGCGTGCGCGCCTTTCTCGAACGGCGCAAACCGGACTGGCAGGGCCGCTGAATCGTGCGAGTCGAGCAAGGGGGTTCAGCGGGACACCGGACGTAGCGAACTTCAGCTGCTGGAAGGACGAACGCTGGAGAATCTCGTCGAGCGGGCTGGAGCGGCTGGGGACGAGAGTCAGGCCCCCAGCTGGTTGGCGGGCGTCCCGAAGTGTCGGCGCGGCCCTCGGCCGGTCTCGCCTCCGGATACCACGTCCCGCCGAACCAGCATCTAGTTGTTGCTCGTCATGTTGAGAATGCGGCCCTCGAGCTGATGAAGGAGCGGGACGTACTCATCGCTGCCGCAGGACGGGCAGGTCGGGTCGCCCAGCTCGAAGCACTCCTCGCACGCCACGCAGACGGCGAGGCTTCGGAGCGGCATCGGGACTCGCGAGAGCGTTCGAACCATCGTGCTGATCATGGCCTTTCACCTCCTGCATGAGTACTAAGGCAAAGGCGATACCAAGCCGTTGTCGATCCACAACTATCCATGGCTATGGATGTTTTTGCCATTACCTCGGTTCGAGCCAGTCGCCGATGGTGCGGTTCTTACCGCCGCGTGATGGCCGGGCCTGATCAGGCCTGGTCCACCCCAGCCGGTGTTCGAGTGGCGCAGAAAATCGCGCCGGTCTACATTCCCCGCTGATGACGGGAACGCCCGATGGGCGCTGGGTGAAGATCGCGGGTGCCGCGTTGATCGTGTTGGCGTCGCTCGTGGTGCTGCGGCCGTTTCTGGTCCCGGCCGCGTGGGCAGCCATCCTCGCTTTTGCGAGTTGGCCGCTCTACGCCAGAATCGAGCGGCGCGTCCGCGGTCGCACCGGCCTGAGCGCCCTCTTGATGACCGTCTTCATGGTCCTCGTCGTCGTCGTTCCCGCCGTGCTGGTATCACTGGCCCTCGCCGCAGAGCTTCAGAGCGCCTTCGCCGGTTTCAAGGCCTGGATTGCCGGCGGCCCCTCGGCGGCTGTGGCGGCATTGCGCGAGATCCCCTGGGTCGGCCGGCGAGCCGTCGCCCAGATCGAGAGCCTTCAGGCGAATCCGTCCGCAATGGAGCAGTGGATGCTCGCCCGCACAGGCCTCGTCGTCGGTGTCGTCGCGAGCACTCTGGGTGATCTGGGACGTCTCGTGATCGACTTGGTCCTGACCCTTCTGACCCTCTTCGTTTTCTACCGGACCGGAGACGGTCTGGTCGCGCAGATCCAGAGCGCGGCACGTCGCCTCGCGGGCGAGCGTGTGGATGTCGTGCTCCGCACGCTCGGGGAGACCGTTCGCGCGGTGATGTACGGGACTCTCGCGACCGCGCTCGCCCAGGCGCTGCTCGTCGCGCTCGGCGCGTGGGTGGCGGGGCTCGGCTCGCCGGTGTTGCTCGGGGCGCTGACCGGGCTTCTGGCGCTCACGCCGGTCGGCACACCACTCGTCTACGTACCGGCCAGCGCCTGGCTCATGCTGCAGGGACGCGTCGTCGCCGGCCTGCTGCTCCTGGGGTGGGGAGTCCTCGTCGTCAGCATGGTCGACAACGTGATCCGGTCGTGGTTTCTGCACGGCGCCGCACGAGTACCGTTCCTCCTGGGATTCTTCGGCGTCCTCGGTGGCCTGCTGGCGTTCGGGCCAATCGGACTCTTCCTCGGACCGATCACCATGGCGCTCCTGCTCACGCTCTGGCGGGACTGGACACGGGCCGAAACGACGGCCAGCGGGACGACGTAAGGCACAGCTCGGGCTCCTGAGGTCGCGATTCCCCCCTGCGGGGCCGGCGCTCGGTCGTATCCCGGGGCCCTGTGTGCCTGGAGGGCTGGTTCGCTGCGCTGCTTCGAGCGTTGGGGGTTTCCGGAGGGCCAGTGGCGCGGCCGGCCTCCCCCCACTCGTCACGAGCGACGCGTGTTAGAATTCCGGCAATGCGATCGCGTGTGAGCGTCCGGTGAGCCGCGGGGGTCACTACGGCTTCGAGCGGCGGCGCCGGGCCGACATCCAAAAGGCGAAGCAGGAAGCGAAGCGACAGCGTAAGACGGAGCGTGCGGAGTCCGGCGCCGTCGGGCCCGAGGTAGGCGAGGCACAAGACACCGGCGCGCCGGACGGTATGTGGGAGTGGTTCTCACCGAGCCGAGGCCGCGCCGTCACCTCGCGGCCCGGCACGCGGCCCGACCCCGACCCGCCTGATGACTGGATCCTGTTGACCGACGTCGAGCCCGACGCCCGGCCGGAGTAGACTACTTCTTCGCCGCGTCGGCGGCCTGAAAGCCGATCTTGTTGTGCGTTCCGTCGCACATCGGCTTGTTGGAGGATGAGCCGCACCGGCAGAGCGCGATCCGCGGCTGTCCCGACGTGTCGATCCGAGCCCCGGTCGGGTCATAGAGCTCGCACTCGCCTTCGACCAGGTACGGTCCATTCGGTCGGACGGTGATCTTCACAGTCATCGCGGGAGTCCTCCTTGGGAATAAAGCAGCGCCCTACAAGATACCATCGCAGAGGTACACTCTTGGCGATGAAGGAGCCCGGGGCGATCCTGCTCGTCGCGTGCTACGAGCTCGGCCACCAGCCCCTCGCCGTCGCCTGGCCGGCGGCGTTTCTCGAGCGCGAGGGCTACGCACCGGCGGTGATGGACGTCTCCGTCGAGCCATTCGACGCCGAGCGCGTCCGGCGGGCGAAGCTCGTCGCGATCTCGGTCCCGATGCACACGGCGCTCCGCCTCGGCGTGGCCGTCGCCGAGCGCGTCCGAACCGTGAACGCCGCCTGCCACATCGCCTTCTACGGTCTCTACGCGACGCTCAACGCCGATCACCTGCTCGCCGGTGTCGCGGATTCGGTCATGAGCGGTGAGATCGAATCGACGCTCGTCGACTTGGCTCAGAGGCTGAGAAGCTCGCAGCACCGGCACGGGGACGGCGAGGGCTCGCCGGCGAGTGTCGTTCCCAAGCCGCGGGCCTCCGGCCTTCCCCTTCCAGTACTGCAAAAGCTCAGCTTCCCGGTGCCGAGTCGGACCCACCTGCCCTCGTTGAAGAAATACGCGCACCTGGAGCGTGACGGCGGTCTCGAGATCGTGGGCTACGTCGAGGCAAGCCGGGGCTGCAAGCACATGTGCCGGCACTGTCCCATTCCTCCCGTCTACGGCGGGCGCTTTTTCGTCGTCCCCACCGAGGTGCTGCTCACCGACATCCGACAGCAGGTGGATGCTGGCGCCACTCACGTGACGTTCGGCGATCCCGACTTCCTGAACGGGCCCGGCCATGCCCTGGCCGTCGCGCGGGCGCTCCACGACGAGTTCCCGAGTCTCACCTTCGACGTCACGGCGAAGATCGAGCACCTCTTGCGCCACCGCGACCGGCTGCCCGAGCTCGCCCGGCTCGGCTGCGCGTTCGTCGTCTCGGCCGCCGAGTCGCTGAGCGACACGGTCCTGGCGCACCTGGACAAGGGCCATACGCGCACCGACATCGAGACGACCGTCCGGCTCGTCACTGCGGCGGGGATGGCGCTGCGCCCCACCTGGGTGCCGTTCACGCCATGGACCACGCTCGACGACTACCGAGAGCTTCTCGACTTCGTCGAATCCCACGAGCTCATCGACGCCATCGATCCCGTCCAGTATTCGATCCGCCTTCTGGTCCCTCCCGGCTCGCTCCTGCTCGAGAGTCCCGCGCTGCGCCCGTTCCTCGGCGACCTGGTGAAGGATCAGTTCTATTTCAGCTGGACGCACCCCGACTCGCGCATGGAGGCCCTGCACCACGAGGTATCTTCCGCGGTTGCCGGCGCCGCCGACCGGAACCAGGACGCCGCCGACACCTTTTACCGTGTGCGCGGGCTGGCGGACGGTGCGTCCGGCGTGGGGCCGCGACCGTTCGCTCCGCCCGCGCCGGGCCGGAAGCGGCCGCCGCGCCTCACCGAGCCCTGGTTCTGCTGAGCGGAACCCACCGAGGGCCAGTTGGCCCTGAGCGGAAACTCAGGTACATTATCGATTTGAGAGGTGCTGTCATGAGCGCAGAACTCAAGACCCGCGTCCAGGAACTGATCGACTCCATGATCAATCCCGCGGTCGCCGGCCACGGCGGCTTCGTCGAGTTGATCGACGTGCAAGATAACCGCGTCTACCTTCAGATGGGCGGCGGCTGCCAGGGCTGCGGCGCTGCGGACATCACGCTGAAGGCGGGGATCGAGCGGCTGATCAAAGAGGAGATCCCGGAGATCGCCGAGGTCCTGGACACGACCGACCACGCCGCCGGCGCCAACCCCTACTACACGCCGGGCAAAGCCTAGCGCCGACGCCGCGGCGCGGGCCGGAGACGCCGGTGCCGACTTCGACAAGCCGGTTGCTGCTCCTCCTGCCCACCACGACGTACCGCACTGAGGCCTTCGTCAACGCCGCGTTAAAGCTCGGCGTCGAGCTCGTGTGCGCGTCCGAGCGACCAAGCACCCTGCAAGAGCTGGCGCCCGAGGCCCTCGTCACTCTCGATTTCAAGGATCCCGTCGCCAGCTCGGAGACAATCGCCCGGTTCGCGCGGAGGCGACCGATCGACGCCGTCGTCGCGGTGGACGACCTCACCACGGTCGTCGCGGCCGCCATCAGCGAGCGGCTCGGCCTGAAGACGAACTCCCTGTCCGCAGCGAGCGCCGCGCGCGACAAGCACAGGATGCGCCGGTGCCTCGCCAGCGCCGGCGTGCCGGTGCCCCGCTTCCGGCTGGTCAAGCTGGCCGACGACCCGGCGGCGCTCGCCGAGGCGGTCGAGTATCCGTGCGTCCTCAAGCCGCTCATGCTCTCGGCGAGCCGCGGCGTGATCCGCGCGAACGACGCCCGAGAGTTCGTCGCCGCCTTCCGCCGCATTGCGGCGATCCTCGAGGACGCCGCCTCGGCCCCGGCGGACGAGGCGCGCCAGGCGCTGCTCGTCGAGGAGTTCGTCCCCGGACGCGAAGTCGCACTCGAGGGATTGCTGGTGGGCGGAACCCTCCACGTGCTGGCGCTCTTCGACAAGCCGGACCCGCTCGACGGACCGTTCTTCGAAGAAACGATCTACGTCACGCCCTCCCGGCTGCCCGAGACCGGGCAGGACCGCATCGCCGCAGTGACCCGTGACGCCTGCTCGGCCCTGGGGCTCACGGAGGGGCCGATCCACGCCGAACTGCGCGTCAACGATCGTGGCCCCTTCGTCCTCGAGGTCGCGGCGCGGTCGATCGGGGGGTTGTGCGCGCGCACGCTCCGCTTTGGGACGGGCCTGAGCCTCGAGGAGCTGATCCTCTGCCATGCTCTCGGGCGCCCGCTGGAATCGCTCGAGCGTGAGCGGCGGTCCGCCGGCGTCATGATGATTCCGATCCCCCGCGCGGGCCGGCTCACCGCGGTGCGCGGTATCGAGGAGGCCGCGGCGATCGACGCCATCGAGGAAGTCGCCATCACGATGCACCACGATGCACCCGGGCCAGGAGGTGGTCCCGCTTCCCGAGGGCTGGCAATATCTCGGATTCATCTTCGCCCGGGGCGAGACGCCCGCCGCCGTCGAAGAGGCGCTCCGCGAGGCGCACACGCGCTTGCATTTCGACATTGCGTAAGGCGGGGCGGCGCAAGCGCGCCGGCGCCGCGCGATCAGCCGCGAGCCCTCCCGCTCGGCGGTTCCAGCGGGCGGAAGAACGCGCCGAGCGGCTGACCACGCTCAGCCGCTTGACACGCCTGATCGCGTCGGCGACCGAGAGCGACGCCGCATTCCGGGCCATCGCCGAGGCGGCGACGACGCTGCTCAAGGCGAAGACGGCCTACGTCTGGGTGGACGAGGGCGGCGAAACGCTGCGCGAGGGCGGCAGCTTCTGGGCCGAGCCGGAGCTCGCCGGGCGGATCGTCCGCACCACGCCCGTCCCGCGCAGCGGGAGTATCGCGGGCGCCGTCCTCGCATCACGCCAGCCCGAGTCGATCGAGGACGTCCAGCGGGATCCGCGCTGGCGGCAGGATATACGGACGACGCGATCGTCCACCACGGGGTCCTCGATCCCGGCACCGTGCTTCTCTAGAAGCCCTTCACACCAGACGGGCTGACGCGGATGGTGGGCGACGTGCTGACTCGCTAGCCACGACGAACGGGCGGGTGCGCCGCCCGGCGAGCGCGGCGATCGTTCATGACTAATCCGGGGCTAGCGACAGCCGGCGCGCGGCGCGCCGGACGCTTTCCGCGGCACGAGCGTACAGCCGAACGTCGCCGGTTGCTTCGCGTGGGCGTCGAGTGTGGCCTGGAGCCTCGCGAGCGTCCGGTCGCGCCGCGCGAGGCCGACGGCATAGATCGCGAGGTCGTTCACGAGGCGCGTGTAGAAGACGTGCTCCATGTCGCCGCCCGCGCCGACGCAGGGCGACGGCTTCTGCGCGAGCCGGAGCATCGGGCCAAAGGCCGCCACGTATCGCTCGAGCACGGACTCGTCCCGGAGGTCACGCGGCACCTCGGGAAAGCGCGCGAGGAACTCGTCGACCGTCATCGCTCCGGTCGTCGCGCGGGCGCGGTCGTCGAGGTCGCGCGAGAGGCGGATCTGCACGGTCAGGGCCGCGGCTTGAGCTCGATCATGTGACCGTCGGGGTCGCGCAGATAGATCGACGGGCCGTCGCCCCAGGCGCCGAAGCGCTGGACGACGTCGCCTTCCAGCGCGACGCCCTTTTGGCGCAGCGACTCGGCGACCCCCTTGAGGTCGTCGCACTGGATCGACAGGCAGAAGTGATCGGGCCCGACCGGCCCCGCCTCGCCGGCCGGCAGCAGGTCGATCAGGGCCTCGCCGAACCGGAGATGGATCAGAGAGATCCTCTCGTTCAGCTTGGCGAGCGTGCAGCCCAGGACGTCCTCGTAGAACCGGCGCGAGCGCGCCTGGTCGCGAACCCTCAATACCACGTGATCGAGGCCGAGCGGCTTGTACATCGCCACCTCCACCGGGAGAAGACTACCACGTCGCGCTCATTCCTGGCGGAGCACCGACAGCGGCGCGCGACCGAGGAGCCGGACAGTCGCCAGGAGGCCGACCGCGAGCGAGCCAGCCGTCGTCAGCAGTACCCCCAGGAGTAACGTCCCGGGCTCGAGCGCCCAGGGCGTGTCGAGCACGAAGCGCAGGACGATCCAGGCGAGGACCGCCGCGAGCAGCGTCCCCCCGAGACCCGCCGTCGCGCCGAGACAAGCATACTCGACCGCGAACGCGCGAGCGATCGCCCAGCGCGTGGCCCCGAGCGTCTTGAGTATGACCGTCTCGTAGAGGCGCTGGTAGCGGGTCGCCGCCAGCGCACCCGCCATGACCACGAGGCCCGCAGCGATGCTGAACGACGCCATGAACCGTACGGCGAAGGAGATCTGGTCGAGCACCTCCCCCACGCGCTCGAGGACGCCTCGCACGGGGATCGCGGTGACGTTGGGAAAGGCCGCAACCACGCGGTCCTGAAGCTCGGTCTCGACGGTGGCCGGGACACGTGCCGTCGCCATGTAGGTCGCCGGCGCGCCGTCGAGGGCCCCCGGCGAGAGAACCATGAAGAAGTTGGCGGTCAGGCTCTGCCAGTCGACTCTCCGGAGGCTCATCACCTCCGCCTCCACCGGCACGCCCTGGACGTCGAACGTGAGTGTCCCGCCCACGCCGACGCCGAAGTACCTCGCGGCCTCTTCCTCCACCGACACGCGCGGCCGGGCCGAGGCTTCGCTCGGGGTCCACCAACGTCCGCGAACGATCAGGTTCGCGGGGGGCGGCTCGGTCGCCCAGGTCAGCACGTACTCGCGGGTGAAATACCAGATCTTGTCAGGAGCTTCCTTCTTCCGCCGGGCGATCAGCTCGCGCGTGACGGGCCCGCCGTCGATCGCCGCGAGCCGGGCGCGCACGATCGGTGTCAGCGCGGGCGCGGCGCCACCGCTGGCGGCGCCGACGAGCCGGCTGAACGCTTCGCGTTGGTCCGGCTGCACGTCGATGAAGAAGAACGCCGGGGCGTCACGCTTCTGCTCGTAGGCGAGCTGACGGCCGAGGCTCGCCTCGAGCAACGCGACGGCGACGAGGAGCATCACGCCGACGCCGAGGGCCACGACCACCCTGACCGTGTGGCCTCCGGGGCGGTCGAGGCCGGCGAGGCCCTGGCGCCAGGCCAGCCCCGGCATGCGCGGCAGCCGCCGCGCGAGCTTCACGAGCCCGCGTGAGAGGCCGAGAAGGACGGCGAGCGCGGCCAGCGCCGCACCGAGGAAGACCGCGCCGAGTCGGAGCGACCCCACCTGCCAGACGGCCAGCCCGGCCAGGCCCGCGAGGATCGGGAGCGCCGCGGCCCACGGGCGGCGCGCGCGCCCCGCACTCGCCGCGACGTCGCGCCGGAAGATCAGCGATGGGGACACCGCGCGGATGGCAAGGAGCGGCCAGAGCGCGCAGAGCAACGCCGTCAGCATGCCGAGCGCGAGCCCGCGCGCGATCGTCCCCATGTCCCACTGGACCTCGAGCCTGAACGGGGCGAACGGGGCGAGCGCACGCACGAGCACCGGCTGGACCGCCACGCCCAGCGCCGCGCCGGCGAGGCTTCCGAGAAGGCCGAGGGCCAGCGTCTGGACCAGATAGGTGACGAGGAGCGTCCGCCAGCCCGCGCCGAGGCACTTGAGGATCGCGATCGTCGCGAACTGACGCCTGAGAAAAGTCGTCACCGAGGACGCGATCCCGACGCCGCCAACCAGCAGGCTCGCGAGCCCGACAAGGCCGAGATAGGTGGCGAGCTGCGCGAAGAAGCGCCGAAGTCCGGGCTGGGCCTCATCGAAAGCCGCGACGCGGACCGCCGGATCACCGAGCGCGCGGGCGAGGGCGACGCCGGCGGCGCGGGTCGTCACGCCAGCGGGGAGGCGCACGAGCGTCCGGTAGCGAACGCGGCTGCCGACTTGAAGGAGTCCCGTCCGCTCGAGCGCCGGACCGGCGATGAGCACCCGCGGGCCCAGCGTCACCAGACCGGTCGGACGGTCCGGCTCTCTCACGAGCACGCCGGCCACGGTGAAGCCCGCGGCACCGACGACCAGCGGATCGCCCACGGAGAGGCCCAGACGCTCCAGGACCCGGGCCTCGACCACGGCGCCGCCGGCGCCGCCGTGGTCCGCGAGCAGCGCGTCGAGCGGCGCCTCCGGCATGGTCTGGACTCGCCCGTAGAGCGGATACTCGCGCTCGACCGCTCTCAGTTCCACCAGGAGCGTCGACCCGCGCGTCGGATCGCGCACCATGCCGGCCACCTCGCGGACGGCGGTCGTGACGGCGCCGGCGCCCTCGAGCTCGACAAGCGCCGCGCGTTCGGCGGGATCGAGCGGTCGCGCTGAGCGGAGCTCGAGGTCACCTCCCGTGAGCGTCCTGGCCTCGCGCGCCAGCGTGCGGTCGAGATTTGCGGCGAGTGTGCCGACCGAGACCAGCGCCGCAACGCCGAGGGCGACGCAGCCGAAGAGCACGGTGAAGTGACGCCACGCGCCGCGCGTCTCGCGCCAGGCCATCCGCAGCGCAAAGGCGAGGCTCACGAGGCGCCGTTCATGATGCGCCCGTCGTGCAGCGTGACGACACGATCGGCGTGCCGCGTCAGCGCCTGGTCGTGGGTCACCAGCACGAGCGTGGACCCGCGGCGGCGCTTGAGCGCGAGCAAGAGCTCGATGATCTGGGCGCCCGTGGCGGAGTCGAGATTGCCCGTCGGCTCGTCGGCCAGGAGCAATCCGGGACCGAGCGCGACCGCACGGGCGAGCGCGACGCGCTGCTGCTCGCCCCCCGAGAGCTGCACGGGATAGTGGTGCGCGCGGTCGCCGAGCCCGACGTCATCGAGCAGCGCACGGGCCCGGCCGAGAGCATTCGGTGCGCCGGTGATTTCGAGAGGGACGGCGACGTTCTCCACCGCCGTCAGCGTCGGGATCAGGTGGTAGGACTGGAAGACGTAGCCGAGCGTGTCCCGGCGAAACCGCGCGAGCGCGTCCTCGTCGAGCCGCGTGATCTCGACACCGGCGACGGCGATCGAGCCCGAGCTCGGGCGGTCGAGACCCGCGACGAGTCCGAGGAGTGTCGATTTGCCGCTTCCTGAGGGTCCGGTGATCGCGCACACCTCGCCCGCCCCGACGTCGAGCGTGATCCCGTCGAGGATCGTGAGGGGCCGCCCGCCGCTCGGAAGGCGCATGACGACGTCGCGGATCTGGATCATCACGAAACTCATACTACACTGGCCTCGTGAGCGGACTTCGCGGCCTCGTGTTCGCCTGCGTCGCGCTGCTGAGCCTCGTCCCGGCCGAGGCCCGCGGCGAAAGCGTCATCGTCGCGCTCGGCGACAGCCTGACCGCCGGGTGGGGCGTCGCGGCCGACGAGGCATATCCCGCGCGGCTCGAGATGCGGCTCCGGCGCGAAGGCTACACCTACCGCGTGGTCAACGCGGGCGTGAGCGGCGACACCACGGCCGGCGGTCTCCGCCGCGTCGACTGGGTGCTGCGCGTGGGCCCGGAGATCGTCATCGTCGCGCTCGGGGCCAACGACGGCCTGCGCGGCCAGAGCCCGCACGCGATGCGCGCCAACCTCGAGACGATCGTCGCACGGCTCCAGACCGCGGGGGCGCGAATATTGCTCGCGGGCATGCGCATGCCGCCGAACTACGGAGCGGAGTTCACGACGGAGTTCCAGGCGGTGTTCCCGGCGGTCGCGCGGAGCGCGAAGGTCACGCTCATGCCCTTCCTCCTCGACGGCGTCGCGGCCGACTCCCGTCTCAACCAGCCCGATGGTATTCACCCTACGGCCGCCGGTCACCAGGTGATCGCCGACCGCCTGTGGCCCTACCTGCGCCCCTTGCTCGGAGGGGGCAAATAAGGATCGGGCAGCACCGGCTGATCGATACGGGGCGCGTCTTGCGTTAGTGGCTTCGCGCGGGGCGCGCCCCAAGATGTAGACATTGCTCTCGCCCCGTCGTTATTTCCGCCGGGTTCACGTCGAACCCTCCCTAGGATGGACCGGCAATGCGTCGCTCACTCGCGCTCCTCCTCCTCATGATCTTCAGCACCGGGTGCGCGCTCATCCCGCCCACACCTCCGGATTTCGCGTACTATCCGTCGCCCCGCGAGCCGCGGACCATCAAGATCTCCCACGCGCTCTACCGCGCCGCGGAGGCGGCGGGAGACGATCCGGCCCGCTACTCGTTCGCGCTCATCCAGTCCAGCGCCGTGACGGCGTTCGCGGCCGAAGACGCCACCTTCTACTTCTCCGAGGGGCTCGCGCGCCAGCCCCAGCGCGACGTCGACGCGCTCGTGGCTCAGAAGGTGGCGCACGAGGTCCTGGGACATGCGGGCCAGCGCCGAGCCCTGTCACTCTCGATCACGGCCGGGTTCGCGCTGCTGGGCTTCTTCTGGCCGGGATTGGGTCTCGCCGATTTCGTCGTGAACCCGATCGTCGTCCGCGCCTTCTCGCGCGAGCAACAGCTGTCGGCCGACCAGAGGGCCATCGAGATCCTGAGGGCCATGGGCCACGCCTCTCCGCGCCGGGTGCTGGCGGAGGCCTTGCGCGCGGCTGCCGAGGTGAATCCTCCCGCCGCCCGATTCTTCGAACAACGCCTCCTGGCAACGGAACCCGAGCTCGACGACCGCCTCGCCGCGCTCGAGCCGCTCGAGGCCGGCCCCAGGGTCACCACGCGCGCGCCCGGGCCGCGGCGGCCGGTCGGCACCACGGCCTCTAGCTCGTTGATCCCGAGCGGACAATGAACGTCCCCCGATTCTGGGCGCGCTCCACGGCGGATGTCCGGAACAAAGACGGCCGCTCTCTGGAGCTCGCCGCCTGGGGTTGGTCTTCAAACGACCGGTCCGAGGCGGAGGCCAAGGCACGGGAGCGGTCGGCGCGCCTGCGGTCACGCGTGGAGCACGGACTGGAGCTCAGCCATGGTTACGCCTACGCCGAGCGGCCGCTCCGCGAGGAGATCGTGGAGGAGTTACGCGCTCCGCGAGGCGAGGTCGTCGGCGTCGTGACGAGGAACGGCTATGGGAGTCTCGTCCTCAACGCGGATCGCGCCATGTTCGTGGACGTGGATCTACCACGAGCGTCGTTCGCATCCCGCTTTGGCGCCTGGTTCGGCGTGGCCCGACACAGGCCCGAGGCAGAGACGCTGGCGCGTCTGAAGACCGTCCTCGCCAGCGTCAGCGGATCGAGCTTCCGAATCTACCGAACCGCGGCGGGCTTCCGCGTGCTGGCGACCGATCCCGTCTTCAAGCCCGGCTCGGCCGAGGCCGAGACGCTCATGACCCAGCTCGACGCGGATCCCGCCTTCGTCCGGCTGTGCCGGGCGCAAGAGAGCTTCCGCGCTCGGCTCACGCCGAAGCCCTGGCGTTGTGGCTGCGAGCGTCCGGCGGTGCGCTTTCCCCGCGAACACGCGCACGACGAAGAAAGATTCTCCGAGTGGCTCCAGCGTTACGACAAGGCGTGCGACGCCAAGGCGACCTCGACGCTCCCGCTCGCGTGAGTCCGACGCGGGCGGTTCCCAGCCCAGAGGGCTTGTCTTCCGCAGCGAAGGGTACAATGAATCCGCGGTGATTACGGGCGGCTAGAACCATGGGTGGCCGGCGCCAGAGCGCGGACCGCGCCCAGCAGCACGTCCCGTCGGCGCGCGGGCTCCTGCTCGAGCGTCGAGAGCGCCAGGAACGCCGTATCAATCCCGGCGTCGAGGTAGCGTCGGACGTGGGCGCCGATCTCGGCCATCGACCCCCGAACGATCAAGTCACTCACCACCGTCTCGGGCACCGCCGCCACGGCCGCTCTGCGATCGCCGCTCCGCCACGCGCTCCACATCGGCTCGAGCGCCTCGGCGCGGCCGAGCCACTCCTGGAACGCCCGGTAGACGGGGACGTTGAGGTAGGTGGTGACGTACCGGCGCACCGCCAGGTCGGACGCCGGGCTCGACGGATCGACGTTGACCAGGAGGCGCGCCGTGATCTCGACGGCGGCGGGATCGCGCCCGGCGCGGGCGGCGGCCTCGCGGACGACGCGCACCGAATTCGGGACGTCGCTCGCCGAGAGCCAGTTGAGGATCACGCCGTCGCCCACCTCGCCCGCCACCCGTAGCATGCCCGGCCGTAACGCGGCGACATAGATCGGGATCGGCCGGGCCGGCGGCCGGCTCAGGCGGAAGCCGTCGACCGCAAAGGTCTCGCCCGTGAAGACGACGCGCTCGCCCGCAAGGGCCCGACGCAGGAACCGCGCTGTCTCGCGCACGCGAGTGGCCGGACGGTGGAACACTCCTGCGTTCCACGATTCGACGATCGGCTGGGAGCCCGCCCCGATGCCGAGGCAGAAGCGGCCCGGTGCGACCTCGGCGACTCCGGCCGCACACATCGCGAGCGTCGCCGGCCCCCGCGTGTATACGTTTGCGATGGCCGTGCCGAGGCGCATGGACGTCGCCATCCCCACGACGGCCAGCGGCGCGAAGCAGTCCACGCCATCGGCCTCGAGCGACCAGGCGTCAGTGTAGCCGAGCCGCTCGGCCTCACGCGCGATCTCGGCGTGCTCGGCCAGCGTGAAGCCGTCGAGCGGCACCGACAACGCCCAGCGTTTCTCACTCACGTGTCTCGGTCCGGGCGCGCGGCGTCGGGTGGTCGGATGCGCGCGATCGAGTCGCCGCGGCCGTGGATGGCCTCGGCGCGCGCGGCGGCCTCGGTGCTCGAGCGGCTCCGTGCGTTCACGGACGGCGAGATCAGGGCTCGGCGTAGATCCGGCGGTACTCGTCCCACGAGAGCACGACCCGCTTCACGTAGAGGCGCGTCTCGTCGAACGGGATCTGCTCGACGAACACTTCGATGTCGTCGCTACGACGCGCCGCCCACCACTGTCGGACGCGATTGGGCCCGGCATTGTAGGCGGCCAGCGCCAGGCGCGGGTCGGTGAACTCCCGCAGGAGTCCAGCGAGGAAGCGGGTGCCGAGCTGGATATTGAACACGGGATCGTCGAGATCGCCGGCCGGCGCCAGCAGCCGAGCCGTCGTCGGCATGAGCTGCATGAGCCCGCGCGCGCCGGTGCGCGACACCGCGCGCGGGTAGTAGCTCGACTCCTCGCGCACGACGGCGGCAACCAGGTATGGATCGAGCTTGACGTCCTGCGCGGCGGCCAGCACGTCGTCACGCCATCCCCACGGATAGAACATCTCCCAGAATGCGCGTGGCAGCGACGGATCGCCGGTCGCGGCCACGGTCTGGAAATGCTGGCGCATGATGCGGAGCGCCATGTGATATCGCTCCACCTCGACATACGCGCCCGCGAGCGCGTAGAGACGGACGGGATCTCCGGCCGAGCCCTGGACGACGTCCTCCAGCTCCTGGGCTGCGTCCTCCACGAGATTGATCCGCCGGAGCAGCGCGACCCGCGCGAACCCGGGATCGTCAGCAAGCGCCTCGTGCGGATCGGACGGCAGCGAGATCGGCGCGGCCACGCCGCCTTCCTGTGCGCGGCCGGTGCGCGCGCCGGCGAGCAGGCCGTAGTAGCTGCGCGGCGGCGCTTCGGCGAGGATCTGGCGGTAGAGCTCCGGGGCGTCGCCGCCCGCCTGCTCCCGCGCACGCGCCGCCCAGTAGAGCGCCGGGTACCGGTACGCACCCGCACTCCCGAGCCCGGCGAGGCGCGTCCAGCTCCGCTGCGCGCCCTGCGCGTCCCGCTTGAGGTACTCGAGCCAGCCGAGCCACCAGAGCGACGCGGCCGCGGCCTCACGGGTCGGGTGGTTCGCGGCGACCAGGCGATAGACGGCGGTCGCCTCCGCCTCGCGCGCCATTGCCTCGGCTCCCAACCGCGCGGCCTTGAGCTCGAACTCGCGACGCTGAGCAGGCGTCTCAGCGGCGCGCGCGCGAGCCTCGGCCGCTGTCCGTGCCTGCTCTGCCTCACGCGCCTGGGCCTCCAGCACTCGGCCTTTGAGGTACAGTGCTTCCGCCTTGTCGGCCTCGGCGCCTGTCGAGACGACCAGGTCGAGCGTGGTGAGGGCTCGTGCCCGCTCGCCCGCACGCACGAGGAGCCGGGCCTGCTCAAGCCGGAGCGGGGGACGCCGCTCGGCAGGCGAGCGGTCGACGAGAAGTCCGAGGGTGCGCCCCGCCAGCTCGTGGCGGCCGAGCCTCCGCGCGCCGTCGGCGATGACGCGGAGGGCACGCGTCGCGATCGGGCCCCCTTTGACCTCGTCGACCAGGCGCTCGGCTTCGCTCATCGCGGTGTCGGGCACGTCAGCCCGAAGGAGCCGCTCGGCGCGTTCGGCCCGCTGCACCGGCGTGAGGGACGGCACGTGCACGCCCAGCGTCTGCAGCGCGACGATCCGGTCCTCGGCGCCGTCGGCGTAGCCACTCGCTGGCGCCAGGATCCGGATCTCGCGGTAGGCCTGGGCCGCGGCGTCGAGCTGGCCGCGCGCCTCGGCGGACAGCCCGAGCAGGTAGAGCGCGGCGGGCCGCTCGGGCGCGTCAGGGTACGTGTCGACCAACCGGACCAGTACGGTCTGCGCGGCAGCGTCCTGGCCGGCGCGCAGGTCAAGCGTCGCGGCCTGCAGCAGGGCCCGCGGCGCCAGGCGACTCGTCGGGTACTTCTCGGCGACGCTCAGCGCGGCCGTCCGCGCCCCGGCGAGATCGTCGACGCGGGCGAGGGCGTCGGCGAGAAGATAGCGGACGTGGTCGCCGATCGGACTCTCGCGGGCGGCGTCGGTCCCGAACTCGCGGATGAGCGGCTCGACCTCGCCCCTCTGGTACGCCTCCACCGCCGCCGCCCAGGCCTGCTCGGGCTCGGATACGGTGCTCGGCGTCTCGGACCCCGCGACGCCGGCGGCAGGGACCAGGAGCACGGCGGCGAAGAGCAGCGTACGCAGGAGCTCGGCGTCGCGCGTTGCGCGCCAGGTGAAGAGGATGCGCTGGATCGCCGTGAGGTTCGCGAGGATGGCGAGCACCCACAGCGCAGGCTCGAGCAAGTCAAGGAGAGCGCCGGCGATCAGACAGATCATGCGCTCGGGACGCTCCATCATGCCCACGGTGCAGCGCACGCCGATCGACTCGGCCCGGGCTCTCGTGTAGCTCACCATCATCGAGCCGATCAGCCCCGCCATCGCGACGATGGCGCCGCGCGCGTGGGGCATCTGCGCGAAGAGCACGACGATGCCGAGCAGCACGACCAGATCGGAGTACCGGTCGATGACCGAGTCGAGAAACGCGCCGAACGCCGACACCTGGCCCGAGGCGCGCGCCAGCGACCCGTCCAAGAAGTCGCAGAGCCCGGCCAGGATGAGCAAGGTGCCCGCGCTCCGCGTCCTGCCCGCGCAGAACGCCGTTGCGGCCAGCAGACTCACACCGAGCCCGATGATGGTCAGGTGGTTCGGGCGTAGGCGGAACCGCCGATAGAGCATGAGCCCGACCGGGTCGATCCAGACGCGCACGGACTCGCGGTAGCGGCCGAGCATCGTCAGATGGGTTGCACGAGCGCTTGCTCGAGCGCCGCCCGGACGCGTCCCAGCGCGTCCGGATCCTCGATCTTGCCGCCCCGGCCGTCGTGCACGTAGAACGTGTCGACTGCCTGATCGATCTCGGTCGCGATCCTCGCCGTCGCGATGTCCAGGCCGAGCGCCGCGAGCGTGCGTGTGACCAGGTAGAGCAGGCCCAGGCGGTCCGGGCACTTCACCTCGAGCACGGTGTAGTCGTCCGAAAGGTGGTTGTCGAGCGTGATCTTGGCCGAGCCGCCGGCGAGGGTGGTGGCGCGGCCCGCCGCCCGCCGCTTCTCGAGCAGCGTCGCGACCTGCGCGTCGCCGATCAGCACGGCCCGGAGCGCGTCGAGCGTACGCGCCCACGTCGCCGGCGACGTGACGGCTTCGCCGGTCGGCTCGTTGACCTGAAAGGTGTCGATGGCGATCCCGTCGGCTCGCGTGTGAATCTGGGCGGAGATGATGTTCACACCCTGGGAGGCGAGCGTTCCCGCGATCAGGGCAAAGAGTCCCGGGAGATCGCGGGTGACGACGACGAGATCCGATGAACGCAGGTCAGGATGGTGAAACAGCTCGGTCACGACCGACGTGTTGCTCAGTTGGTGCAACATCCGGAGATGCTCGGCCATCCGCTGCACTCCGGTCGTCGCGACGTAGCGGTCCGACATCATCGCGAGGTGCGCTTTGACCGCCTGGGCCGGCTGTTCGCCCCCGGCGGCCACGCGCAGCCGCTCGGCGAGCTGCGGCCGGCTGGGGCGCTCGGCGCGGCCGCCGGTGAGCCGGACGAGGGCGCGCCTGTACAGTTCGTGGAGGATCACCGCCTGCCAGGGAGTGAGGACGCCGGGCCCCACCGCGCGCATGTCGGCCCACGTGAGCAGGTAGAGCATCTTGAGGCGCTGGGGGTCACCGGCGATCGCCGCGAGATCCGCGACGGTCTTGGGGTCGTCGATGTCTCGCCGCTGCGCGATGTGCGACAGCGTGAGGTGGTGCGCGACGAGGAACTCGACCACCGCGCCGTCGGCGGGCTCGAGTCCCATGCGCACCACCAGCTCGCGGATCAGCGGGATGCCCTTGGCCACGTGGCCGTGCCCCTTCGCCTTGCCGACGTCGTGCAGCAGCATGCCGAGCATGAGCAGCTCGGGCTTTTCCACCTCGTTGAACACCTGCGCGGCGCCCTCCGACTCCGCAGACTGGCCGGGCGCCAGCGCCTCGAGGTGCTCGACGGCGAGCAGCGAGTGCTGGTCGGCCGAGAACTTGTGGTAGACGTCGTACTGAACCAGGCACGTCAGCGCGCCGAACTCCGGCAGGTACCGCCCCAGAAGGCCGAGCTCGTGCATCTCCGAGAACGTCTGCGCCGCCCGCCCCCACGTGCGGCAAATGTCGAGGAAGAGCTCGCGCACCGCCGGCGAGCGCTGAAACCCTCCGTCCACGAGGTAGAGGGAGTCCTCGAGCGCGCGCTCGAGGTCGAGAGACAGCTCGCAGCCCAGACGATGCAGGTGCCAGAAGACCTTCATGAGGCGCGACGGCTCGGCGCGGAGCGGACCGGGGTCGCGGTCGGCGAGATGGAGTTGTCCATCGAAGAACACGAGCCCGTCGGCCAGCGCTTGCTGGCGCTGACGCCGTTCGGCCGAGCCCCGGCGCGACAGCGTCTCCTGGCAGCGCGCGATCAGGCGGCGCGACACGCGGTGGATCACCCGGGCGTGCAAGTAGTAGTCGCGCATAAACCGCTCGACGCCGAGCGAGGTGTCGTCATTCTCGTAGCCCAGGTTCTTCGCGATCCGCGGCTGGAGGTCTCGCCCGAGCACGTCGTTCTTGTGTCCCGAGAAGAAGTGCAGCTCGTTCCGAACACGCCAGAGGAAGGTCAGGGCCGCGTCGGTCGCCGCCTGCTCGCGCGGCGTGATGAGCCCCTTGTCGGCCAGCTCGCGCAGGGTGCGGGCCTCGAACTTCGCGGCGCCGAGCCACATGGCGGTGTGGACGTCCCGCAGCCCGCCCGCCGACTCCTTGACGTTCGGCTCGCCGATGTACGGCGAGGCGCCGTAGCGTCGATACCGCTGGTCGCGCTCGCCCAGCGTCGTCTCGAGGAACTGGGCGAAGTCGCGCCGATAGACGTTCTCGCGCAACACGCGGCGGAACCGGGCGAAGAGCCGCCGGTCGCCGGCAAGGAAACGCGCCTCTTGCATGGAGGTGCGGCTCGGGAAGTCCGTGCGGGCCATCGCCACGCAGTCGTCGAGCGAACGCAGACTGTGACCGACTTGTAATCCGAGGTCCCAGAGCGAGTAGAGCAGCTCCTGCATCGTCCGCTGGACGTACGGCGACAGCTCGCCGGCGTAGACCACCATGAGATCGATGTCGGAGAGCGGGTGGAGCTCGCTCCGCCCGTAGCCGCCGAGCGCCACCACCACCAGCGGTGTCGCGTCGAGCCGGGCACGGGCCGCGTCAGCGGCGATGAGCCGGGTGAGCGAGAAGATGACGTCGTCCATCAGGCGCGCGTGGGCGCGGACCGACTCCTGCCCCGACGCGCCCTCGGCGTGTCTCACCTTGAGGGAGTCGAATCCCTGGGTGAGCGCCTGACGGAAGAATTCGAGCCGGAAGCGGCGCCGGTCTTCGGCGCGCTCGGCTCTTGCTTCGGCGCGCCGGGCCCGGCGAAACAGCTCGACGGACATCACAAATGAGCCTAACAATCCGGGACGAAGACTGTCAAATGCGATGCAGACTTACTAGAATGACCGGGTGAGACGACTCTGGCGGTCCGTCCTCGACGCGCTCACCCCCTACGACGCGGGCCCGTCGCTCGAGAGCCTGGCCGAAGAGCTCGGGCGGCCCGACCTCGTCCGGCTCTCGGCCAACGAGAACCCCCTCGGCCCCTCGCCACGGGCCGTGGCCGCGGTCGCGCGCGAGGCGGCGCGCATGCACCTCTATCCCGACGGCGGCTCGACCGCCCTGCGCGAGGCTCTGGCGCGGCGCCTCGGCGTCCGGGCCGACCAGTTCGTCGTCGGCAACGGCGCGGACGAGCTGATCGCGCTGGTCGCGGCGGCGGCGTTCGAACCGGGCGACGAGGTGATCGTGCCGGAGCCCTCTTTCGAGCCCTACGCGCTCGGGGCGACGCTCGCCGGCGCCCGCGTCGTGCCCAGCCCGCTCGCCGGGTACGACACCGACCTGGACGACGTGCGCCGCAAGGTGACGGATCGGACGAAGGCGGTGATGCTCTGCTCGCCGCATAACCCCGCGACGACGATCATCCGCCGCGGCGCGTTGCTCGCCTTCCTCGAGGCGCTGGGGGCGAACGCGCCCCTCGTCATCCTGGACGAGGCGTATCGCGACTTCTGCGACGCGTCCGACTACCCCGATGGCGTCACGCTGCTCGCGCGTTACCCGCGCCTCATCGTGCTCCGCACCTTCTCGAAGATCGCCGGGCTGGCCGGACTCCGCGTGGGGTACGCGGTGGCGAGCACCGAGACGATCGACCGCTTCAATCGCGTCCGCGCCCCCTACAATGTCAACCGGCTCGGCCAGGTCGCGGCGCTGGCGGCACTGGAGGACGAGGAACACCTGGAGCGCACGCGCCGGCTCGTGATCGAGGAACGGGCCTTTCTCAGCGCGGAGCTGACGAAGCGGGGCTACTCGTTTCCGCGCTCGCACGCGAACTTCCTGCTCGTCGCCGTCCCCGACCCCGCGGCGCTTCGCGCGCGACTCCTGAAGGCGGGTATTCTGGTCCGCGACGGCGCCGGCATAGGTTTCCCCGGGCACCTCCGGTTCTCGGTCGGACTCCGCGAGACGAACGAAAAGCTCCTGTCCCTGTTCTAGTTGGACATCGGGTGGAGCGAGCGCCGCTCCCCCCGAATTCCCCCCACCGGTCACGCGGGCCGACCGTGCCCAGAATTCGATTGCGCCGGCAAAGCCGGCGCTCGAAAGGCGATGACTCCGACGCCTGTGTCGAAGTCACGCCACGACGCGGCCAGCCGCCCGCCGCCGGAGACGCTGGGCGCGGGTCGGCAGGGGTCGACAAGGACCCGTTCGCGCGTCAGCGTCGCGGGCTGCGGCCGGTTCCGAGCAATCGCTCGAGTTCCTCGAGACGCCGGATGAGCGTGTCGCGCTCGGACGTGAGCGCCGAGATCTGCCGTTCGCGGAGCGCGTGCCGCTGGTCCTGCTGCGCGATCTTCGTCTGCAGCTCCGCCTCGCGTTTGTAGAGATCCTTCAGCTCGGCTTCGAGGCTGGCGACCCGCTGCTTGGCCGGCAGGTAGCCGATCAAGAGCAGGTAGAGGACCACCAGGACGAGCACGATGCTCGCGGCGACGAGGAACCACGGGATCTTGGTGCCCGGGCGGTCCGCCACGGGCTCGGATTCTAGCAAATTTGGGAATTTGCTATCATTCCAGGTGTGGAGCTGCGCGCCTTCTTCGATCGGGCGCTCCGGGCGAGCTTCCACGACCTGGCGCTCGGCAACGATCCGGCCTCGCCGTACCTCGCCGACCTGCTGACTCGCTTCGCGCGCACCGAGAACCTCTATCCACGCGGCCTCGTGATGCCACGGCTCGAGACCGTCGTCGATCTGCTCCTCGAGACGCAAGCGGTCTGGGAAGATCCGGCGCACTTCCAGCCGGAACACGAAGTCACGGTGTGCCGGCACGTCGGCGATTTCACGCTGTTCATGACCGGCATCTTTCGCGAGCGTGTCGAGCGCACAGCGTCCACCGGCTACTACGTCGCCCAGGGTAAACGCGCTTACCACTTCGTGTCCGAGCACGGCCGTTCGAGCTCGCGTGCCACTGCCGCCGCGGCGCCGCTCTATCGCAGGCTCGCCGACCAGTTCGAGCGCTACGCTGGAGCCCTCGACTACGCGCGCCGGGTCTACTTCATCGATCATCCTCGGCACCCGTTCTTCCAGCTCCGCTTCGGATGACGGATCCAGTCGCGAGCCTCGACCCGGCATCGCTGCGTGGCCTGCCCGAGGACGTCCTCGACGAGCGACTCCGCGCATTCGCGAACGAGCACGGCGCGGGAGCCCTTCCGGCCCTGAGCGGGCTCGCCGAGGGCGCCGCGGACCGCGCGGTGCGCCGAGCCGCGAAGCGAGCCCTTTATCGTCTCTCACAGCGGGGCGTCATGCCGGCTCCCCCGCCGCCGCCGCCGCCCGTGGTCCAGCGTCGGGCCCCGCGCGCCGTGCGCGCCTGGCTCTCGGGCATCGACGGCAGCGGGTCGCGGGCCGCATGGATCCTGTTCGAAGGCCCGTACGGCGGCGGCGCGCTCTGCTCGCTCATCCTCAACGACGTCGTCGGAATCACCGAGGTCGCAGGCGGAGAGATCACGAAGCGGCGGCTCGAGGCGGAGCTGGCCTCGCTCCGCGCGGCACAGAAGCTCCCGTGGGTCGAGACCGAGCCCGCGCGCGCCGTCGGCCTCGTGGCCGAAGGTCTTCAGATTCATCGGGAGCGCGGGACCTCGCCGCCATCCGAGTTCGGGCGCTGGCAGCCGTTCTTCGCGGAGGTCACCGCCGCCGAGTCGCCGGCCGCGGCGGTCGCCGACCCCCTGCTCCTCGCCCGCTCGGCAGAGCTGCTCGCGCTCCCCGAGATGGCGGGCTGGTTCCTCGACCCCGAGACGGTCCAGAGCGACGCGCTCGAGATACAGGAGGCGCGCCAGAGCCGCCTCGTAGTCTCCGACCAGATCAAGGCCGAGCGGCAGGAGGCGATCCTCGCGCGCGTGGTCGAGCGCGAGTTCGCGCCGGCGGCGCGGCGCCGCTGGGCGCGGCGGCTCGCCGAGATGTCCTGGATCTTCAGCGCCACCGGCCGGCCCGAGCCAGCGGCGACCGCGTCGGCCGCGGCCGCCGCGTTCGCCGAGAGCGAAGCCGAGCCCCTCCGCCATCCGCTTGCGCGGGCGCTCGCCCAGCGCGCCCTCGAGCTGGCCTCGGAAGTCGCGGCGGGGCGGCTGAGCGCCTCCGACGTGAGCCGGAAGCCCTGATCACCGACGTCCCGGGAATCCGCGTCGGTCACGCGACGGATCTCACCGGCCTCACCGGCGTCACGGTGGTGCTGTGCGACGATCCCGCGGTCTGCGGCGTCGAGCTGCGGGGCGGCGCGAACGACGTCGTCGGACTCGACTATCTCGACCCCCGCCACCTCGTGCCGACCGTGAACGGCGTCGTCCTCGGCGGCGGCAGCCGTTTCGGCGGCGAGGCGATCTGGGGCGTGATGCGCTGGCTCGAGGCGCGCGGCCAGGGCTTCGCGGCGGGGCCGACCGTCGTGCCGCACGTCCCGGGCGCGTTCCTCTTCGACCTCAGCGTCGGTGACAGTCGTGCACGTCCCACCCGTGAGATGGGCTACGAGGCCGCCGCCAACGCGGCGGCCGGGCCCGTCGCCGAGGGCAACGTGGGGGCGGGCACGGGCGCGACCGTCGGCAAGGTGCACCGCATCGGCCGGGCCATGCGCGGCGGGATCGGGAGCGCCTCGGCGAGGCTCGGCGACGTCGTGGTCGGCGCGCTCGTGGCGGTGAACGCCGTCGGCGACGTGCGCGATCCCGACACGGGCGCGCTCATCGCCGGCGCCCGCGAGGCGCCCGACGGCCACCGGCTCATCGACTCCGCGCAGGTGCTCGCCGCCGGCGGCGCCCTCGAGCGCTTCGCCGCGCCCGGGAACACGACCATCGGTGTCGTCGCCACCAACGCGCGGCTGGCCAAGACCGAGGCTGGGAAGCTCGCGGCGCTCGGGATGCTCGGCTTCGCGCGCGCGCTGTCCCCGCCCCACACCGCGTTCGACGGCGACACCCTCTTCGCGCTGTCCGCCGGTGATCGGCGCGCTGACCTCACCCGGTTGGGTCTCGCGGCGGCGGACGCGGTCGCTCGCGCGATCGCGCGCGGCGTGCGGGCCGCGACATCGCTCGCGGGCCTCCCCGCGGCGCGCGACCTCTAATCACAGTCAGAGGGGCCTCGACGGCCCCTCCGACACCTCCCGAAGATCGGAGGGGGCCTCGACGGCCCCCTCCGAGACCCCGGTGTTGTTCGAGGGAGTCTTCACGGTGGAGTTCCGAGGCCACGTCCCGGCCGGTAAGGTAGCACGTCCCGTGCGGGCGCGGCACGGCGCGCGGACATGACCTTGGATATAGAACTGGACAAGC
>WNEY01000978.1_pt1 | contig 34063 bp, 34 predicted proteins | sample 5400531 | NCBI WGS metagenome assembly WNEY01 (sample SAMN13153338, study PRJNA577476) | soil metagenome | isolation source: 200 cm saprolite under Douglas fir tree site 1 | place: USA:California | collected 2015-04-18 | reverse complement strand
TGCCGCTCTTCACCGACTCTTTCGCGATGTCCGCCGTCGCGGCGTAGCCGAGGTAGGGGCTGAGCGCCGTCGCGGCTGCCGTGCTCCGATCCAGCAGCTCACGCGCGCGCCGCTCGTCGGCGGCGATGCCGTCGACCGAGCGCAGGCGGAACACCTTCAGCGCCTCGCGCAGAATCGTCGACGCGTGCAGCGCGTTCCATGCGATGACCGGCATCATCACATTCAGCTCGAGCTGACCCGCCTCGCACGCCAGGGCGACCGTCATATCGCAGCCCATCACCTGGTAACAGACCTGGTTGACCATCTCGGGCACCGACGGATTCACCTTGCCCGGCATGATCGACGAACCGGGCTGCACCGCCGGCAGCGCGATCTCCGCCAGCCCGGCGCGCGGGCCCATGCTGAGCAGACGCAAATCGCTCGCGACCTTGCCGGCTTCGACCGCGAGCCGGCGCATTGCGCCCGAATACGCAAGCACGTCGCCCATGCTCTGGGTCACGCGAAACAGGTTGACGGCCGACCTGAGCGGCAGCCCGGTGTAGCGCGCGAGCGCCTGTACCACGAGCCGGCGATAGTCGTCGCCGGCGTTCAAACTCGTGCCGACGGCCGTCGCGCCGATGTTCAGCTCCTGCAGTTGCTCGGAGGCGACCGCGACGTCCTCGGCGCCGCGGCGGATGCATTCCGCATAGCCGCTGAACTCCTGTCCGAGGGTGATAGGAACCGCGTCCTGCAGATGCGTGCGCCCGGTCTTCAGAATGTCGGCGAACTCGTCGGCCTTGCGCGACAGACTCTCGACCAGGCCGTCCGCGGCCGCCACGAGCGGGCCGGCGCCGATGAGCAGCGCGAGGCGCGTCGCGGTCGGAAACACGTCGTTCGTCGACTGCCCCATGTTCACGTGATCGTTTGGATGCACGCGCCTGTAGGTGCCGCGCGGCTCGCCGAGGATCTCGCCGGCGCGATTGGCGAGCACCTCGTTCGCGTTCATGTTGTGCGAGGTGCCGGCGCCCGCCTGATAGACGTCCACCACGAACTGGTCGCGGAGGTCTCCGCTGAGGATTTCGTCGGCGGCCTTGCGGATGGCGTCTGCGATGTCGGGCGGCAACCGACCCAGCGCGGCGTTTGCTTCCGCGGCCGCCTTCTTCACGAGGATGGTGGCGACGACGAGGTCGGCGGGGGCGCGCAGGCCGCTGATCGGAAAGTTCTCGACGGCGCGCAGGGTCTGCACGCCGTAGTACGCGTTGGCAGGCACCTGCAGCTCGCCCAGCGGATCGCGCTCGCTCCGAAAGCCCTCAGCCATCAAGCCCTCAGCCTTTTGCCATCGAGCCATCGGCCCTTCGTTAAGTATACTGCCCGGTATGCTTCCTTCCTTCTTCACCAGCGTGCTCGAGCTCATCGTCAAGACCTCGACGGAGCTGCCGCCGGACGTGCGCGCGGCGATGGCAACGGCGCTTGTGAGCGAGCCGGCAGGCACACGGTCGTCGCAGGCGCTGACGATTATCGCGCAGAACATCGACCTCGCGGTCGACAACGAAGGCGCCATCTGCCAGGACACCGGCATGCCGACCTTCGAGCTGCGCGTGCCGGTCGGCGCGAACCAGATCTGGATGCGGCAGCAGATCCGCGAAGCCGTGGCGGAGGCGACGCGGCGCGGGAAGCTTCGGCCGAACTCCGTCGATTCGATTACCGGCACGAATTCGGGCGACAACCTCGGGCCCGGCACGCCGATCATTCACTTTGATCAGTGGGAACGCGACTCGATCGAGATCAAGCTGATTCTGAAAGGCGGCGGCTGCGAGAATACCAACGCGCAGTATTCGCTGCCCGTGGAGCTGCCGCATCTCGGCCGCGCGGACCGCACGCTCGAGGGCGTCCGGAAGTGCATCCTTCACGCGGTGTGGAGCGCGCAGGGCAAGGGGTGCGCGCCGGGCGCCGTCGGCGTCTCGGTCGGCGGCGATCGCACCTCGGGGTACGCGCACGCCAAGGCGCAGCTGTTCCGGACGCTCGACGACATCAACCCGGATCCGCGGCTCGCCGAGATCGAAGCGTCGATCATGTCGACGGTCAACGATCTCGACATCGGCACCATGGGGTTCGGCGGCAAGGTGACGCTCATCGGCTGCAAGATCGGCGCGCAGAATCGCCTACCAGCGAGCTTTTTCGTGTCCGTGGCGTACGACTGCTGGGCGTTCAGGCGGCTGGGCGTCGAGCTCAACGCGTCGAGCGGCGCGATCGAGCGCTGGCTGTTCCGCGATCCGTCGCACCCGATCATTCCGATGCTGGATCAGTCTGGCTTCATGCGCACCGGTCGCGAGGTCGCGCTGAAGACACCGCTCACCGAAGAAGCCGCGCGATCGCTGAAGGTCGGCGACGTCGTGCTGGTGTCGGGCCGCATGTTCACGGGCCGCGACGCCGTGCACTCACACCTGATGAAGCACGAGCCGCCGGTCGATTTGCGCGGGTCGGTCCTCTATCACTGCGGTCCCGTGGTCGTGAAGGAGGGCGACGGGTGGCGCGTCACCGCCGCCGGGCCGACGACGAGCATTCGGGAGGAGCCGTATCAGGGCGAGATCATCAGACGCTACGGCGTGCGTGCGGTGATGGGCAAAGGCGGAATGGGCGTGAAAACCCTCGCGGCGATGAAAGAGCATGGCGCGGTCTACTTGAACGCGATCGGCGGCGCCGCGCAGTTCTACGCGCGCGCCATCACCGCCGTGGATGGCGTGTCGCTCCTCGAGTTCGGCACGCCGGAGGCGATGTGGCACATCGCCGTCGAGGATTTTCCCGCGATCGTCACGATGGACGCGCACGGCAACAGCCTGCACAAAGACATCGAACAGGAATCGGGGGAGCACCTCGCGACGCTTGGTGCCTGAAGATGGCTGATGGTTCATGGTCGATCGGCCATCCGGTGCGGCCATCAGCCATTGGCGATCAGCCGTGACGTGGAGCCCCGAAGTCTTTTAGCCGGGGTCTCGAGTAACCGTGTTCCATCGCCGCGACGTCGAGGTCGGTGGTTTCGATGTCCGAGATCGAGAGCAGCGGGAACGGCGACAGCTCGTGGATGTCCACGGTCTTCAAGTAGCCGCCGCACGCCGAACACACCTCGACGCGCCGATCCTTCCGCTCCTCGTCCGGCGCGGCGGTGACGAACGGGTCGCCGCTCTCCGCGCAGTAGATGCACGCGTAGGTCGTCAGCTCCCATCCGCTCGAACAGAAGGAGCAGCGCAGCGTGCGATGGCCGCCGACGACCTCGGCGACCGCGGGCCAGGAGCCGCACGCCGGACAGTACCCGAGATTCCAGCCGTCGAGCGCCGCCTGCAGTTCGCCGGCGCCGACGTGTCCGAACACGAGACGCTGCAGCGCGTGCACGAACGGGCTGACGGCCAGTTCCGCCACGAGCCACATCAGATCGGGCGAGAGGCCCCGGTGGACCGCTCCCGTCCGCAGCGCGGCCTGATCGCGGTGGAGCGAAGCGCTCAGCAGTGAGCCCGGCTCGATGTTGCCGCTCGCGATCGCCTCGCGGATGTGCGTGGCCGCGTCGCCCGCGCCGCCTTCGGCCAGCGCGTCGCACAGGCGGAACAGGGCCGGCGCGAGCGCCGGCACCGGCAGCGGAATGGGCTCGCCGGCAAACACCGGCACGCCGCGGGTCAGCTTGGCGGCGAGGTACTTGGGGGGCAGCGACAGGCGGGGAAGCCGCCCGCCGTCGAGCACGGCGACGAGGTCGAGGACGTGGGTCAGCAGCCGCCGCTGGAGCGCGAGCGCCGGATCGAGGTCCGGCCTGGCGGCGCGGATCGCGTGCCAGCGCTGCTCGGCTGAATTCATCAGTTTTTCGCGGGAAATCGCCGGAATCGGCACGTGGGGCATGGGGCGGCGGTGCAGTATACAACCGGGTTCTTGGTATAATGCGGACATGATTAATGTTTCAGAAACGGCGGCCTCGAAGATCAACGAGCTGCTCAGCGAAGAGAACAAGGCCGGCAGCGGCCTGCGCGTATTCGTGCAGGGCGGCGGGTGCTCCGGTTTTCAATACGGCCTGATGATCGAAGAGAACGGCCAGGGGGCGGGCGATCAGATCTTCGAGTCGCACGGCGTGAAGCTGTTCATCGACCCGATCAGCATCCGCTATCTGAACGGCGCCGAGGTGGACTTCGTCGACACGATTACGGGCGGCGGATTCACGATCAAGAACCCGAACGCGACGTCGACATGCGGCTGCGGACAGTCGTTCAGCGTCGAATAGGGCCACGCAGAAGTTGGTGAATTGGTGATTTGGTGAATTGGTGATTTCATTCACCAAGCCACCGATTCACTAAGTCGCCAAATGGATCGACACCTTCCGGATCTCGCCGCGCTCCAACCGCCCGGCGGCAAGCGTTCCACCAAGCGTGATCGTGTTCTGCAGGTGTTTCTCCGCCAGGAGGGGCACCTCAGCGCGGACGATCTGTTCGATCGCGTCCGCCGCGAGGCGGCGGGCATCGGGCGCGCGACAGTGTACCGCACCCTGCAATGGATGGTCGGCGCCGGCATCGCCCGCAAGGTGGACTTCGGCGAGGGCCGATCGCGCTTCGAGGCGTCGTACCGGCATCCCCGTCACTTCCACCTCATCTGCACGAGCTGCCACACGTCCTCGGAGTTCCTCAGCTCTGACGTCGAGTCGCTCATGGAGGAGATCGCGGCGGCGCGCCAGTTCACCGCCGCGCAGTCGGTGGTGCAAATCTACGGCACCTGCGAGCAGTGCCGCACCGGCACGAAGACGGCGCCGATTGACGGCGCCACCACGGAGCTCGTGTTCGCGCGCGATGCCCTCCGGATGGCGATTGCCACGGAGCGCAGCGGCCTCGAGTTCTACACGCGCGCCGCCAGCCTGACGAAAGACCCCCGCGGCCGGACGGTGTTTCAGAAGCTCGCCGCCGAAGAGCGCGAGCACCTGGCCACACTCGAGAAACGCTACGGGCAGCTCGCGGCCAGCGATCCGCAGCTCGAGTCGAGACCCACGTTCCTGTTCTTCAAGGGCGCGGCGAGCGGACTCTTCGCCGAGGGCGCCAAGCAGCTTCGACAGGGTGTGAACGATCAGCAGGCGCTGCTCATCGGCATCAAGTGCGAGCGGGGCTCGCACAAGTTCTTCAAGCGGTATGGCGAGCGCTTCGAGGACTCGGAGGGCAAGCAGGTGTTTCTCGAATTCGCGGACGAAGAGCGCACGCATCTGGATCTGTTGATCCGCGAATACCGCGCGCTGCGCGCGCGGCAGCGCCGGACGACGCGACCTGACCGACCGGGGCGATCCGCGCGGCCCGCGGCGCGCCGGGCCGCCCGACGCGCGTGATCGATCTCCACACCCATACCACCGCGTCGGATGGCCGGTGCACGCCGGGCGAGCTCGTCGCCCGCGCGGCAGCCGCCGGCGTCACGGTGCTGAGCGTCACCGACCACGATACGGTGGCCGCCTGCGAGGCCGTCTCGGCCGCGTGCGCCGCCGCCGGGATCGAGTTCGTGCCCGGCATCGAGATCACCGCCGTCCGCGACGAGGCCGACGTCCACATGCTCGGCTACTTCATCGATCCGCAGTCCGCCGGCCTCCTCGCGTTTCTCGCATCGCAGCGCCAGCTCCGGATCGATCGCGTCGGCCGCATCATCGCGCGCCTCGCGAGCCTGGGCATCACGCTCGATGCCGACGCGATTCTGCGCCCGGCCATCGAGGATTCTGGCAAATCGATCGGCCGCCCGTGGATCGCGCGCGCGCTCGTGGAGGGCGGGTACGTGAAATCGACGAACGAAGCGTTTTCCACGTGGCTGTCTCGCGGCCGGCCGGGGTTCGTGGCGCGTGAAGGAGCCGCGCCCAACAACATCATCAGCAAGATTCACGGCGCCGGCGGCATCGCGTCGCTGGCGCACCCCGGTCTCGTCGGCCGCGATGAGTGGATTGCCGGGCTTGCGGCCGCCGGCCTCGATGCGATCGAGGCCTATCACACCGATCACGACGAGCTGGAGACCAGCCGTTATTGCGCGATGGCTGATCAGCTCGGGCTTGCGGTGTCCGGCGGCTCCGATTATCACGCCGACAAGTCGCATGGCTCGTCGAGCCCGGGCAGCGTCTCGCTGCCGCGCGACGAGTACATGCGGCTGCTCGCAGCCCGGCTCAGGCTGGACCCGACGGGCCCGCCTCGGTCCGCCTGAGAGGCGGACGTCACGGTCCGCCTGCAGGCGAGATACCGCATACGGCAAACCATAGTGTCCGGCTTCAGCCGAACCGTGGTCTTCGCGCTGCGATGCGCGCTACGGCTTCTGGTTCTGACGCCTCCTCGTAGAACAACACATCCCACCCTTCAAATCGAGTGCGGAGCTCGCCGGGCTCCAGCAGGTGATCCGGCGACCGCGGTCCGGTGCCAAGCGCGCGCTGAGCCGTCGTAAACGTCTCGTACACCACCGCGCCCCCGGGCACGACGGCGGCGCGCAGCGCCGGAAACAGATCGCGCTGCAGATAACGGCTGACGACCACGATGTCGAACCGCGCCGTTGGCAGCGGCTGCTGCGTCAGGTCGGCGCACCATCCATGAACACGCACGCCTGCAGCAACTGCCGCCGCCGCCGCGTCGCGCACCGCGTCGATCTTCAGGTCGACGCCGAAGGTGCGGAATCCGGCGCGCGCCAGGGCGACCGCGTACTGACCGCGGCCCATCGCGACGTCGAGCGCGCGGCGGTTGCCGCGTCCTTCTCGCGCGAGCCGGTCGATCCATTCGACGATGAACGGCGAAGATGACATAATTCGTGCACGTCCTCGTGGCTCAGGCGCTTCTCACCGCGGTGTTCATCGGCCTCACCGGTCTCGTCGCGACCACCATCTTCGGCCTGCGCGGCACCGACGTGTCCCGGCACATCTCGTTCGGCATTTTCTCGACGCTCGTCACTCTGCTGGCGCACTCGATGATGATGTTCTATCTCATCGGGAAGGGAAAGGCCGTCAAGGACGCGATGGCGGAGCACAGCGTCGCCGGCGATTACTACAGGCGGATCGCTCTCGCGCGAAAGCCGGTCTTTTCCATCGGCACGCTCGCGATGGCAGTGACGATGGTGGCGGCGATCATGGGCGCGAGCGTCGACACCGGTGTCCTGCCGCCGATGGCGCACGCGATGATCGCGTACGGCGCGATCGTCTGTAATCTCGCCGCCGCGAAGATCGAAATCGCCGCCCTCATGCAGTCCAGCCGCATCGTCGCCGAGGTCAACCAACAGATCGGGTCGTGACGCCCGTCGCTCTCGAGTTCGATGGCATCTCGAAAAACTATGGTGGCCTGCGCCCGCTGCGGATCGCGGAGCTGCGGATCGCCGAGGGCGAGCAGGTGGCGCTGCTCGGCGTCGATCAACCGGGCGGCGAGATGCTGATCAACCTCGCGACAGGCGCGACGCTGCCCGATGCCGGCGAGGTCCGTGTCTTCGGCCGCCCTACGTCGGCCATCAGCGACAGCACGGACTGGCTCGCCACCGTCGATCGTTTCGGCATCGTCAGCGAGAGGGCCGTGCTGCTCGATCAGATGACGGCCATTCAGAACCTCGCGATGCCGTTCACGCTGCAGATCGAGCCGCCGCCCGATGACGTGCGCGCGCGGGCCGAGGCGCTGGCCCGCGAAGTCGGCCTGGCGGAGCCGTCATGGACGACGCCGCTCGTCCATATGGACGCGCAGGCGGCCGTGCGTATCCGACTGGGCCGCGCGATTGCGCTGGATCCCGGCGTGCTGCTGCTCGAACATGCCAGCGCCACCGTGGAACGCGACGAGGTCGCCCGGCTCGGCGCGGACATCCGCGCGGTGGCGGCCGCCCGTGGCGCCGCGCTCCTGGCGGTGACGGCGGACGAAACGTTCGCGCGTGCCGTGGCCGGCCGGGTGCTGACGCTCGAACCGGGGACCGGCCGATTGAACGCGCGCCGTACGGCTGGATGGTTTCGCGGCCGTCTCGGCTAGAATGTGACCAGCGAAAGGAGATCGCGTATGAAACTCAGGACGCAGCTCGTGCTGCCGGTCCTCGTGATGGTGGCCGGGTTCGGAGTGTTGGCAGGCGCCCAGGCGAAGAAGCCCGCGGCGAAAAAAGCGCGCGTGTTTTTCATCGAGCCGAAAAACGGCGCGACGGTGACCAGCCCGGTGCACATGAAATTCGGCTCCGAGGGGATCGAAATCTCCCCCGTTCCGCCGGGCGACCCGACGACGACGCGGCCGGGCGTCGCGCATTACCACGTCGGCATCGATCAGACCTGTCTGCCGCCGGGGAAGACGATCGTCAAGGGCACGCCGTCGTGGGTGCACTTCGGCGATGGGAAGGACGTGTTCGATAGCCAGTTGACGCCGGGCAGGCACAGGCTGGCGCTGCAGCTCGGCGACGATTTGCACAACACCATCGCAGGGACGTGCTCGACGATTGCGGTGACGGTCAAGTAGACACGCACGCGGGCTAGAGCTCGGAGCTAGGAGCCACGAACTGGGAGCTAGTCAGCTAGTACCCAGCGCCGTAGCACTTAGCTCCTGTTTTGTACACTTCCGTATTGCTTTGAAGACGTACGCTGCCGGATGAGCTGTTGCTCGACCGTAAATCACGAACATTCGTCAGAAAACAAGTGTGGAACGAAAATTGATAATCGAGGTCTCTACGGGCACGTTTGCGGGCCCAAGGAGACTTGGATGTCGAGTGGCATCATCAAGAGGCTTGTCCGGGACAGGGGATTCGGATTCATTCGTGATGATGGCGGGCAGGAGTGGTTTTTTCACCGCAGCTCGGTCCAGGGGAGCTTCGACCAGCTGAATGAAGGCCAGCGCGTCAATTTCGACGAAGAACCGTCGGCCAAGGGGCCGCGCGCCGGCAACGTTCGCAGCGACGCGTAGACAGTCTGGGGCCGGGGCTCCGCGATCACTCATCCTCTTCGACATCGACGGTACGCTTGTGCTCACGGGTGGCGCTGGCGCCCGCGGGATGGCGCTCGCGTTCGAAGAAGTGTTCGGCATTCGCAATGCCCTTCGTGGCATCCACATGGCCGGCCGCACCGACGCCTGGATCCTCACCGACGCGGCCGCCGCCCACGGCATCTCGGCCGATTCGCCCGAGCTGGCGCGCTTCCGCCGCGTGTACTTCCGCGTTCTCGCCGACGAGATTCACAAGCCGGGCAGCGGACGCAAAGGAATCATGCCTGGTGTACGCGAGCTGCTCGACGCAATCGCCTTTGATGGCGACGCCTACCTCGCGCTGCTGACGGGAAACTACGAGCCGGCGGCGCGAATCAAGCTCGAGTACTTCGACCTGTGGCGCTACTTCGCCTGCGGCGCGTTCGGCGACGATGCACCGGATCGCAACGGGCTGCTGCCGAAGGCCCTCACGCAGGTCGCCTCCCGCGGCGGTCCATCGTTCGCGGCTGCGGACACGATCGTGATCGGCGACACGCCGCTCGACATCGCGCGCGCGAAATTCTCGGGCGCGCGATCGCTGGGCGTGGCGACCGGGAGCCACGGCGTCGGCGATCTGCGCGCTGCGGGCGCCGACGTGGTCTTTGCCGATCTCGGCGACACGGACGCCGTCCTTCGCGCGCTGAGCCTCGAGCCCTGACCGAGGAGCGTCGAGCCTCGAGAGTTGAGAGTGAACCTTGAGAGTTGAGAGTTGAGAGTTGCTCCTGTCTTTGCAGCTGTCGCCCTGCTGCTTGCGAGCGGCCAGGCGCCGCACATCGATCCGGCATCCATCCCTATCGAGCGCCTGACCGCGATCAGCGGCGACTTCAGCGGCGTGCGCGTGCCGGAGCTCGCGCCCAGATGCTCGACCCGCGAGGATCCGGTCACGCACATCCGCTGCGTCGACGAGAGGGGCGCCACGCCGCGCGGGCTGCTCGCCGGCGCGGTTTTCACGGCTGCGATCAACGTCTACACACCTGCGCAGCGCCAGAAATTCTACGACGCGTACACGAAAGGCCTCGGAGTTGGCGGCCGGCCGCGCGGCTACACGCACTTGCCGGTGCACCTGCCATGCACTCCCGGCCAGCGCTTCTATCACGCCATCTACCCGCCGCATCCGTGCGGCGGCGAATTCCTCAACACGCTGTTGCGCGAGATGTACGACCACACGCCGATGATCATCCCGATCTGCTTCGTGATGGACGACGAGGCGACGTCGGTCAGTCTGCCTGCGGATTTCGATCGCTCGCTGTGCCGCATTGTCGTGCCGAAGTGGGAGTACCCGTTTGCCGACTGCACGATGAAGGCGGTGCGCGCAGCGTTTCCCGCCGCGCTGCTGTATTGGGAGAACCCGGCAGGTCAAGTCACGCCGAAGCCCGACGCCTGCTCACCGACGCCATCCCCCGCTGGCCGCGCCTGGTTTGCCCACGCGCGCCAGGCGTACGGACTGCGTGGCGTCCTGATCGAAACAGATATTCGCGTGCTCGGCGCCGATCCCGCGGCGGCGGTCCGAGTGATTCAGGACGGTTACGCCGCGTGGCAGGACGTCGAGGGACACCTGTACGAGACCGACATTTACCAGAAATTCTGGGACGCGCGGACCGAAGCGGACGGCGTCGCGTACAACGACGCGATTCGGAGGGCGGTCCCCTGGCTGCGTGGCTTCACGAGCGGCGGCACTCGGTGATGTCTGGTTTCGCTGGCTTGAGAACCGTAGCGTCCACTTTCGCTGCGCCGCAGCCAATGTGGACATCCCTCGACGCGAGCTTGCTTGGCTTGGCATTCGAAGGATGGCGGAAGCGCCTGGGAGTCGAACCCAGCCTCCCCGCGCGAACGGGGAGCGACCGATTTTGAAGACCGGGAGGGCCACCGGGCCCCGTTCACTTCCGAAAAGATTGTATTGCGGATTGCGGATTGCGGATTGCGGACTGCGGACGCGCTTGCAGATTCCTTTTGAATCCGCAATCCTCAATCCGCAATCCGCAATGAGATTAGCCTTCGATCAGACGCACGTCGCCCGCGCGGGGACCCTTCTGCGAATCTTCGGGGGTGAACTCGACACGCTGGCCTTCGCGCAGCAGCTCGAACACCGCGCCGCGCACCGAGCTGCGATGGAAGAAATGCTCGATGCCGCCTTCGTCGCGGATGAACCCGAAGCCTTTGTCGATCAGAAGCCGTGCGATTGTCCCGGTTGGCATAAAACCCCCAAGCCTCCCCGTACCGAACCCCCAGGGATATCCCAAGGGAACTCAGCCGGTTGCGGGCGCCTGCGAAGTCGTACGCCGTCGGGAACGCGGACCGGCTGAGTCTAGCCAGCTCGGTAGAGCTGGAAAATCGGGGTCAGTCTAGGGGGTTCAATCCCCGAAGTCAAGAACGGACTGACCTTTAGCGGAAAACCGCCCGGGCGGTCACCTGCCAGGTTTCCTGCTCTTCTTCGTCGTCGTCTTCGCCGTCCTCCTCCTCGTCCTCGTCGAAGTCGTCGTCTTCGTCTTCGTCCGGAGCGTCATCTGGATCGTCAAGAACGTCATTGCTCATGGCTTCGCGGCCGGTTCGGCCGCCGGTTTCAGTTTGTCCCGGTTGGGCGGCGGGTAGGTCGTCCAGAAGTGCCGTCCGCAGCGGTTGCAGACCCAGAACTGGTCCGGCGTCCAGGGCATGCCTGGACCGGGGTCCCGCATTTCCATGTCGGCCCCGCAGCGCATGCAGCGGATGTGGAGCTCGGCGTCGCTCATCGCGGTCGATCTTAGCTCAGAACGCCGAGACTGCAGAGACCGCGGAGAAATGGCAGCTCTATCGCGCTCAGCGTGCTCTGCGTTCGATTACGATCGGCTCGTGATCCCCGCCATCGTGCTCGCGGCCGGGCGATCGTCGCGGATGGGGCGCGCGAAGGCGACGCTCCCGGTCGACGGCGTCGATACGTTTTTGACGCGCATCGTGCGCACCTTTCGCGACGCGGGCGTCGACGACGTGATCGTGGTCGTCGGGCACGACGCCGATGCGATTGCCAGCAGTTTTTCGGAAAGCGGTCTGCCGGCGCGCTTCGTGATCAACGCCGAGTACGACCGCGGTCAACTGTCCTCGCTCGTCGCGGGCCTGGCGGTTGTCGACCGACCGGGAGTGGCCGCCGTCCTGGTGACGCTGGTCGACGTGCCGCTCGTGTCGGCGGCGACCGTGCGAGCGGTGATCGATCGCTACCGGTTGACCCGCGCCCCGATTGTGCGCCCGACGTCCGGCGCGCGGCACGGTCACCCGCTGTTGATCGATCGGTCGTTGTTTGACGCGCTGCGAAGGGCGGACCCGGCCGCGGGCGCGAAGCCGATCGTGCGCGCGCACGCCTCGTCGGACGGCGACATCGAGATTGCCGACGAGGGCGCATTCACCGACATAGACACGGACGAGGATTTCCGCAGGATGGTCGGAGGAGCCTCGGGCTCATGAGCGTCGACATCGCCGTCGTGCCGGTCGCCGGGCTGGGCACGCGGCTTCTGCCCGCCACGAAGTCGCAACCGAAGGAGATGCTGCCGGTCGGCCGCAAGCCGGTCGTCCAGTACGTCTTCGAAGAGCTCACGGCCGCCGGACTGCGGCGGATCCTCTTCGTCACCGGCCCGGGGAAGACGTCGATCGAGAACCATTTTGACATCAACGAAGAGCTCGTACAGATGCTCCGCGAGAAGGGCCGGGAGGAGCTGCTTGCTTCGCTCGAGTTCGAGCGGGCCCCGGTGCAGTACTTCTACACGCGGCAGCGGCAGGCGCTCGGCCTGGGCCACGCGGTCCTCTCGGCGCGCGCGTTCGTGGGCGCTGAGCCGTTCGTGGTGGCGCTGGGCGATTCGATCATCGGCCTCGATCGCCAGAGCGACATCGTCCGCCGCATGCGGGACGCATTCGAGGCGCGAGGCGCGGCCGCGGTCATCGCGCTCGAAGAGGTGGCGCGCGACCAGGTGCCGAATTACGGTATCGTGCAGCCGCGGCAGGGCGTCGGCGAGCTGTTCGAGGTGGCGGACCTGGTCGAGAAGCCCAGCCCTGCCGACGCGCCGAGCACGCTCGCGATCGCCGCGCGATACGTCCTGTCGCCGGCGATCTTCGACGCGCTCGAGCTCACGCCGCCGGGCGTCGGTGGCGAGATTCAGCTCACCGACGCGATCAGGCGCCTGATTCGCGAGGGTGGACGGGTTTTCGGCATGGTGCTCGGTCCTGGCGAGCGCAGGTTCGATATCGGAAATTTCGACGCCTATTTTCGCGCGTTCGTCGAGTTCGCGATGGCCGATCCGAGACACGGGCCGTCGCTGCGGGCGTTCGTCGAACGTCTCGTGTGCGGGCCCCGATGATCATCATCCGCAAGCGCGCGTATGCGCGCGCTGCGCTGGTCGGTAACCCCTCCGACGGGTACCGGGGGAAGACGATCTCGCTCATCGTGCGGAATTTCTGGGCCGAGGCCGTCCTCTACCAATGGGAGTCGGTCGACATCCTGCTGACCGAAGAGGACCGCGCCTGCTTCCGGAGCGTCCACGACCTGGCGCGCGATGTTGCGCTGCACGGCTATTACGGTGGCATCCGGCTGATCAAAGCCACCATCAAGCGGTTCGTGGACTACTGTCGCGTCGCCGGCGTGAGGCTGCACGACCAGAATTTTTCCATCCGCTACCACACCACCATTCCGCGGCAGGTCGGCCTGGCGGGGTCGAGCGCCATCATCACGGCCGCGCTGCGGTGCCTGATGGAGTTCTACGATGTGGACATCCCGGTCGACGTCCAGCCGTCGCTGGTGCTGTCGGTGGAGCGCGATGAGCTCGGGGTCGCGGCCGGCCTGCAAGATCGCGTCGCGCAAACTTACGAGGGGCTTGTCTACATGGACTTCAGTGCCGACCGTGAGCGCATCGTCCACGGGCTGCGGTGCTACGGGTACGAACGGCTCGATCCCGCGCTGCTGCCGCCGCTCTATGTGGCCTACCACCATGGCTTCAGCGAGCCGACTGAAGTATTCCACAACGACATGCGCGAGCGCTTCAACCGCGGCGATCCGCAGGTGGTCGACGGCATGCGGCGCGTCGCGGACCTGGCCGCATCGGCGCGCGGCGCCCTGCTCGACCGGGATGCCCGTCACCTGTCGAAGTTGATTGACGAGAATTTCGACGTCCGCCGGGCGATTTACAGGCTGCCGGCCTGGCAGGTGCAGATGGTGGACGTCGCGCGAGGCTGCGGAGCGAGCGCCAACTTTGCCGGCTCAGGCGGAGCCATTGTCGGGAGCTTCGAGCGCGATGCCACGCTCGAGGCGCTGGGCCCGGCGTTTGGTGCGATCGGCTGCGGCGTCATCACGCCGCTCGTTGCGTAAGGCAGGGCTGGAGCCGAGAGGATCCTTGCTGCAACGCCGAAATGAGAGCGGATGCTAGTCGTCTGACCGGCGCCGAGGGTGATCGTTGGTCGACCCGCGTATAGAGGAATCCTGCACGGTGGAAAAATCTTCCTCGTGATCCCGTACACTCCGGCGCATCTCGGGCACGGCATAGCGCTCTGCAATGAGCCACGAGCCGAGAATCGGCGAGACGTCACGCACCATCCCAGGCTTGAATTTGTCAAGTTCCACGCCGTCAAGCTCGGCTTCGCGCGGTGTTTCCTTGATGCGTACTTTCACTGGAGGGCAGTATCTAGCAAACACGGTGCCGCGAGGCGCGCCGAATGTCGAGGCGGAAGGGACGGAACGCTGGCAGTCTTGGCCGACGCCGGCCCGCAGCCGCCTGGAGCTCATCGTCCGAGCAGCGCTGCAACGGCAATCACGAGCTCGGCCGGGTTTACCGTTTTGGCTATGTGCATCTGAAACCCGTCCAAGCCGTCCATTGTCGGCATCCCCAAATCCGCGATGACGCGTCGAAGGCGGCGCTCTGTAGCAAATCAAGGGCTCGGTGCGCCGATCCGGCCGTCGTCACTTCCGCTCCCGCGCTCTCGAGAACGACCCGCAGCAGGCCCAGCGCGTCTTCCTCGTCGTCAACGGCAAGGACATGCACGCCTTTCAGCCGATCCGGCAGACCGTTTGCCTCGGGGCCGGGTTTGAGCGCCCGGGCTGCCCGTTCCGCGCCGGGCGCCTTACCGTGAACAATCATCGGCAGGCGCAACTGCACGTGCCCGCCGCGAGGGTGAATTTCACCGCGTTGGAGAGCAGGTATCTGGGCGTATCCGAGGATCGCGTTCAACGGCGTACGCAACTCGTGCGAGCGCGTCGCCAGGAATTCGTCCTTCAATCGGTTCGCCTCATGGGCGCGGCGGTACGCAAACGCACTGTCGATTGCGAGCGCGGCCCGTGCCGCCAGATCCTGGGCGAAGGCGAGATCGCGGTCCGTATAATGCCGGCCCGACTCCGCAAAGACGAGTGTCATGGCGCCGAACGTCGTGCTCGTCGACACGAGCGGCACGCACATGTAGGAGGTCAGTGCGAGCTCGGTCAGAATCCGGGGGTGCTCCTCATCGCGAGCGCCAGCAGCCAGTATTTCCACTGCAAGCCCCGACATTCGAAGACGGGAATCGGGTTCGCGACTCCGGTCTGTCGCACTTCGACCAGGCCCCGGGCAACCGCCACGGGCTCATATCCGGGCAGGCCAGCGAAATCGCGGGCCGATCAAATGACAAAGGTCGACAGTCGACAACGAGAGCGGCGATCGCTCCGGAAAGCGAACATCACGCACATTTCTCGCGAAAGGCAGACTTTTGTCTGCCCGGCGGACCACCAGCAGGCTCATTCTTCTCCAGCGGCGACCTCCGAGCCCCGGCGCGCGCTCGCCTAGTCGCCATTCGGGCAGGGGCTTAGCCGCGCACAGCAAAAGATCTCGTCCTGGCGGCCGACTTGCACAAAAGGCCATCCAACAATCCCGTGCGCTCCCCCTTGCACCGCACCATCGAACCGCGGGCGGGCAAGCTGTTATTCGACGGCAGAAGGATGTCCCGACAGATGAGTCATCCGTTCAATGACCGCCGCGCCCACATCCGGCAAGAACCTGGCGCATCACGTCGCTCTGCAGCCGGGCGACGCCGTGGTCATACGCTGATGCGGCGATCCGCCTGCGTGTGGCTGGCGTGGGCGTTCACGACGAGCGCCGCGGCGCAGACGCCAGGCCCGCTGGCCATCAGCGGAACCGGCCAGGCCACGCGTTCGTCGACCCGCCGCCCACCGGCACAGCCCCCACAGACGATGCTCCTGGCTGTATCGCTGTTCGGCGGCAGCAGCGACGAAGTGACCGACGGCGGCACGAGCGGTTTCGCGACCGCGGGTCCTCATGCGGATGCCGACGCGATGCTGACGTACCAGCGCCGCGCTGGACTCGCCACGTTCGGCCTGAATGGGCGATCGGTCGTCCGGCGCGCTCAATCGACGCTGACGCCGATGCGGCAGCAGGGCGGGTTCGACGTCGCAGTCCTCGGCCAGCGACAACAGTTTCGCGCCAGCCAGAGCGTGAGCTATTCGCCGTACTATCAGTTCGGCGGCCTGACCGACATCGCGCCCACGCCACTGGCTGAAGCGGCGCAGTCGCACGGTGACTTCGCGAACGCAGATCTCGCGGCGATCGCCTCGACCACCGACATGGACTGGAGCTGGACGATCAGCCGCCGTGTTGCGCTGTCGGCGTCGTACAACCTCCGGCGCACGACGTTCGGCCGCTCCGAGCTGGACATGACGTCGCAGAACGTTGGCGCGAGGCTCACGCGCCGCATCGCGCGCTACGTGTCGCTGCGGACCGGATACACATACCGCGTCGCGGGATCCGCGTTCGCGGCGTCGCGGGCGCCGCGCGACCACGATCTCGACGTGGGGGTCGACTACAGCCGGCCGGTTTCGATCTCGAAGCGAACGACGCTCAGCTTCGGATCTGGCTCGTCGCTGACGCCGCAAGACCAGGGCATGACGTTCCACCTCACGGGCGATGCGGCATTGACGCGGCTGATCGGCCGTACGTGGAACGCGCGCATCGGGTTGAACCGCAACGTGCACCTGCTCGAAGGCTTTGCGCAGCCGGTGCTGGCCAATGCGATCAACGCCACCGTCGGCGGCGCCTTGCAGCGACGCGTATCGTTCTCCTCCTCGGCGTCTCTTTCGACCGGTACGGTCGGTCTGAATGCAGGCAGTGGAAACGGCTATTTGAACTGGAGCACCGGGGCGGGCCTGAGCGTCAGCGTCGGCCGACGCGGGGCGTTTGACGCGCAATATTTTTTCGCAGGCGACCGGTTCGACAGCGGTGTGGCCCTGCCGCCGGGACTCCCGAACCGGCAACGGCGGCGGCAAGGCATACGCGTCGGGTTCACGTGGCGCGCGCCGCTGCTCGGGTCTTGATGCGGATCTTCTCCTGAAAATTCGCGCCGCGCCGTGCCGGCCCGGCAATCCTTCGTCGCGCTGTCCGTCGTATGCTAGCGTCCCGACCGGGTGCCCGCCGGATTGCCAGGCGAGGCTGTCTGCGGCCGCGCGCAGCCAAGAGCGGACGAGCCGACGTCCGATCCCGGCCGCCATGCCCATAAGAGCACACCCACGAGAACAAGGCCGATTGTCCGTCCAGGAACGCTTGCGAACACGATCGCCGCGTTCACGATGATGAGGACATAGAACGCTCGCAGCGCCCAGCTGATCGCCCGCCGGCGGCTGAAATAGTGCGACGGGTACGCCCGCCACCACCACGCCTCGGTAAGCCACGCGCCGACAAAGACGTAGTTGACATACACGCCGCCGCCCCAGTTGACGCCGTAGACGGCGGCCGTCTGTCGCGCCGTTTCGCGCACGGCGATCTCGTGGCTCCAGCCGTGGCGGCCGGCGAACCCTATCACGATGTGGAGCGTGCACAGGCCGGCGCCGGCTACCCACACCGGCCACGCCCAGCCAGGCACCGCCCCAAGTCGCGAAAACCGCTGCTTCCCTGCTTCGGCCGCGACGAACAGCGCAAGCGCGACCCATATCGTCGAGTACAGCGCCACGTCCATATCGTCTCAGGTCTCCGTCATCGTGATGCCAGCGGTGCGGCTGACGGAGCGGGCATGATCAGCGCAAGGCACGCAACACACGCGATGACGCCGGCGAACGCTCGAAACATCATCGCATAGCTCCCAGTCCACTCGACGCACCAGGCAAGGAGCAGCGGGCCCAACGCCGACGCGAGAACCGTGAGTGCTTGCGCAGCGCCTTGTATTCTGCCCAGATGACGGCGTCCGAAGACGCGTGGCCAGACGCTGAAGAACAGGACCATCACGAGCCCCCCGCCGAGACCCATGGCGGTCGCCCAGATCATCACGTGTATTTGTGTGGAGAGATACGGCAGGGCGACGAGACCTCCCGTCAGGACGAATAACGAGATCGCCATGAGTCGTCCAAGCTGAACGCGGGTTGCCAGCCATCCTCCCAGGAAATTGCCAACAAGCGCCGTCAACGCCGTGACGACCAGCGTCTGGTAATAGGTCTGCGCGCTGAAACCTCTTTGCGCGAGAATCGACTCGTTGAAGAGTCCGACTCCCGATGCGACGAGTCCGTACAGCGCCGTGCCGGCGGCAAATATCCAGAACGCCGGCGTGAGCAGGGCCTCGGTCCAGACGTAGCCGGTGGTCGCGCCAACGGCCCTCGCGTTTTCAGCACGGATGTGAGCCGATGGCGGGAGCGCACTGCCGTCGGGGACGAGCCCGCACGCTTCGGGGCCGCGACGGACCAGAGCCGCCGAGATCGGCGCAAGAATGCCGAGCAAGCCGCAGCCAACCGCCAGCCATGCTGCCCGCCAGCCCCACTGTTGAACCAGGATTCCCACCAGGGGAAAGGCGATCATGAAGCCGATGCTCATGACAACGCTGTACACGGCCATCGCGGTGTCGATCTTCCGCACAAACCAGTGCCCGACCAGGGCGATGCTGACCACGGACAATGCACTTTGTCCGAGGCCTCGCGTGAGGGTGATCCAGAGCGCAAGGGCTGCGAACGATGAGGTCTGGCTCATCGCGCACACGACGAACGAGAGTGCCAGCGTCACGAGAGTCAGGACGATCCGGCTTCCCAGCCGGTCGATGAGCTGCCCGACGCCGATCGCGCCAGCCGAGCCGAGGATGGTGGCCCAGAAGTTCAGTTCCGCATAGCGGACTCGGCTGATCCGCAGGTCCGCGAGCAGCGGCTCCGTGATCAAGCCGAGGCCCTGCGTTCGTCCCGGCAGCGTTCCGACCATCGCGGCGGCGGCGACGAGGAGCACGATCCATCCGTAGTACAGACGCGGCGTTCGTGAAGAACCGGGACCGGGAACCGGCGCGACGGCACTCATGTCCGCGCGATTCTACATCTCAGATCGTCTTGAGGCTCGAGCGAGCAGGACTACCTGCCTGTTCGAGCAGCGTGATCGACGCTTGCCGACTGGAGGGCGCTCACGAAGTAGGCGAGCGAAGGTTGGTCCGAGTGGCGGTGACTGTACACGCCGACGCGCTCCAGACGTGGACTCGCCCGCCTGCTGGTCGGAGACGTTTGCACGTCTTCCGTCCGAAGAGCCTCCCGTTCTCGTTCAGTGAGCCGCTTTGCGTTCTTGCCGGCAAAAACGCTCGCGCATCTTTACCGACAATCACGCTCGACGTCCTACTGCTCGAGAGCGTCCGTGCTCTTCTTCCCGGGAATCCGCATGCATCTCGTGCCGGCGACATCGCAACGCATCTTCTTTCGAAGACGCGCCACGCATCGCTGACCAATCCGCCTCGCATTCCCGGACCACCGAAGCTGGCTTGCCCACGTCCGGCGCGCGCAGCGAGCCACAATGTAGGCAACAATCGCGGTTCGTCAAGCAAGGTCACGTCCCCTATTTTTCGGCGCCGTAAGCTCGGACACACGAGACTCGAGGCGACGGCGAATTACGAACAAGAGGCGGCACGTCGCGGTCGGCACGATGAAGAGTCTGCGGCCCGCACCTGTCCGAGGTGCTCCGCCAAGAACGTGCGGCACGTCTGGGACGGCGGCTGTCGATCGTCCACCACTGCTTCCTGCGCTTCTACCTGGTCGGGGTGAGCTTGCGCGCGTCGAGATAGGAGGCGATCGCGGTGGCGCGGCCCTCTGGATCTGCCAGGCCCACATAGCCGTCAGGGCGTACGAGATAGACGGCATTGCGCCGCAGGCCAGTCCGACCGATCTCCGGACGCCACGGAAAGACGTGCAGCGGCAATCGTCGCCCATCACACTCTCCCCGGAGCTCGGGCGCGGCGTCGCCGTAGACGTGGACCTGCCAGTCCAGAGACGTCAACGGCTTGAAGTTGTCCGCATCGACGTTCTTCGCTTCTCCCTTCACCCATGGCAAACGGTCGCCGCCATGGACCGTCCCCGCGCGCCCCTCGCTCAGGCTGCTGCCACGGTAATGCACCCTGGTCTGTGAGATCGTGCGGAACATGAAGCGCCGCACCGCCGCCAGCTCGAAGAGCGGCGGAATCAACAGCGGCACGATGTCCAGCCGCACGCGCCGGGCGATCGCGCCGTCGCTTGTCACGCCCGTGAAGGCGCGATCGGTTGTCGCGACGAGGCGCCGAGCGAAGGCGATGCGCTCCGGCTCGTAGCTGTCGAGAAGCGACGCGTGGGAACGGCCGTGCACGACGGCGGCGAGCTTCCAGGCGAGGTTGACGGCATCGCCGATGCCCGTGTTCATACCTTGCCCGCCCACGGGGCTATGGATGTGCGCGGCGTCGCCGAGCACGAACGCGCGGCCCGCGCGGAAGCGGTCGGCGACACGATGGTGGACGCGGTAGGTCGAAAACCAGTTCACACGCTTGACGTCGATGCGCATCCACTCGATCACGCGGCGGCTCACGTCGTTCCACGACAAGTTCTCGTGCTGGTCTTCGGCGTCCGTGCGCACCGTGCCGATGAGCCGGGCGCGCCCTTCCTGCTTCAACGGGAAGACGACGAGAAAATCGGTCGTGTCCAGAGCCGCGTGGATCTCGCCGTTCATCGTCGCGCCGCCCGCGTCCACGTCGGCGACGTAGAACAGGTGCGAGTACGTTCCGCCCGGAAAACCGATCCTCAGCGCCTCGCGCACGGTGGAATGCGCGCCGTCGCACCCCGCGATGTACGCCGCCTCGCAGGGTTCGACCATGCCATCCGGCCGTTTCAGGCGAGCCCGCACACGACCGTCCGCATCGTCGAAGCCGGCGAGCTCCGTCTGCCGCTCGACATCGACTCCGGTCTCGACGAGACGCTCGATCAGCAGACGCTCGTGCTCATCCTGCGAAAAAATCAACGCGTACGGGAACGGGCTGAGACCTTCGCCCATGTCGCCGAACGAGACGCGTGCCACCTTGTTCCCCGCCGCCCAGAGATTCGCGGCCACCATCTTCCGTCCCCGTTCGACGACGGCGTCAGCGAGCCCGAGCTGGCGGTACAACTCGAGTGTGCGTGCCTGCACGGCAAGCGCGCGCGATGTCGTGCCCGGCTCCGCGGTCTTGTCGACGATTCGCACGCGCACGCCCAGCCGCGCCAGCCAGAGGGCCAACACCAGGCCCGTCGGTCCGGCGCCGACGATGAGTACTTCGGTGTCGCGCATCGACGACACGTTCATCGTCGGCATGATGTCCGCCCCCTGATGTTCGCGCCGACGGAACCGCCGGTGTAGGCATCGCGGGAACACAGGAAGTGTTCCGTTCGGCAGACTCGCTTTCGCATCGCGTCGCTACTCGGGCGCCGTGGTCTCGCTTACGCTACCCGCGTTTCAGTGAGTCGATTCGCTTACCGTAGCGAAATCCTGAGGCATTGTGCACGGCTCGGATACCGAGGTTGGCGCGCGACGCACTCAGACGGTCTTCAACAGAGCGATAGGATCGACGCGCGCGGCGCGTCGCACCGGCAAATAGGACGCGATCGCCGACACTGCGACGAGGAGGAGCATCGCGGTCACGATCGCGACAGGATCGAGCGGCGCAACCTTGAACAGCAGATCCCGTACTACGCGCGTTAGGCCAGCGTTAGGCCGTGCGTGATCACGAGAACGTTCTCCGCACCCGTCAAATCGTCCGCGCGACTCAACGCGCGTCCGGCGACGGGGTTGATGCCGAGGACGGCGAAGAAGTCGCCCATGACCGGCGCCACATTCATGTAGCTGGCGGCATCGTTCTCGAGCGCGACCAATCGGCCCGTACCGTTGTAGCTGACTCCGGCGACGTCTTCGAGAAGGCGACTCGAATCGCGGACGACCTCGATCTCGCCTACCCTGAACGGCCAGTGATTGGCCCCCGTCGAGCGGAGCTCGGTCCATGCGACGAGCAGACGATCCTGGTCGCGGACGGGGAGCGGGCGCAGCAACACCCCGTTCACGAGCGCGAATGTCAAAGAAATGCCCGCGATACCCGTCGCCAGGCTAAGCACCGCCGCGGCGGTGAACGCCTTCGCACGGCGCAACCCTCGCCAAGCCAACCGCAGGTCCTGCCACATTTCCTCGAACATTATCAGCCCCACCCGTATTCCCCGAGCACCGGACACGATCGTGTCGACAGGCAGGCTGCCGCAAAGCCGACCCGCTGTTCAAATGCTCGAGAGTCAGCCGATAAAGGGCAATCTCCAACGCGCGGTCGTCTCGCCGGTCAAGAATTGCGAATCGGACCTCATCGGGGCTGCACGGCCTGACTTCATTCGCTTCGAAGGGCGATCAGAGGGTCGGTGCGCGCCGCGCGCCACGCGGCTGGAAGGACAGCGCCGGCGCCAGCAACCATGAGCACGGCTGCAGCCACGCCCATGCTCAGGGCATCAAAATGATCGGTGGCAACTATCACACCGCTGAGCGCGCGCGCCGCCCAGATCGACAGCACGCTTCCCGCCGCCAGGCCGAATCCGACCATCAACCCACCCTGACCGAGGGTTGCGCTCATGATCCGCCTCGGATCGGCACCCAGTGCAATGCGAATCCCAAGCTCCCGACGACGGCATGCGACATCATGCGCGACGACACCGAATAGTCCAATCCCGCCGAGCACGACCGCAAGCAGCGCGAATCCCAGAAACGCTGCGGTCAGGACGCGCCTTGCGGGAACCCCTGGCGAGGCAGCCACCACGTCCCGCATCGATCGCCTGCTGTACACCGGCAGGTCGCGGTCGAGCCGCGCAACTTCTTCGCGCACGGCGGCGATCACATCCGCGTCCGGTCGTGCGCTGCGGACGACGACATGCCTGGAGCGTGAGGGCGACTGCCAGGCAGAAAGATACACGGTTGGAGAAGGGTCTTCATCGAGCGCGCGGTGCTTGACGTCGCCGGCTACGCCAACGATTTCTGCGAATTGCGCTGCTGCCGCCAGCCAGACTTGACGGCCGATCGGCTGCTCGAATGCGAACAGCCGTTTCGCTACCCACTCGCTCACCACAACGCGTTGCGGGGCTGACGAGTTGTCGCGCCGGTCGAACGACCGGCCGGCGACAATGGGTATGCGCATCACATCAAAGTAGGCTGTACCCGCCTCGCGCACCACGGCTTCGCGTCCGACATCCGTCGGCCGTACGCTCACGAGACTGCGTCCTCGGTCCCCGGTCAACGGAAGTTCGTCGACGATTGCAATCGTGTGGGGACCCAGGCGTTCCTCCAGGGCGCTCTGAAGCGCCGAATAGAACGACACCACTCGGTCGAGCGTGGTGTAGCGAGCCGCCGGCACCGAAACGCTCAACGTCAGCACGCCGCGAGCGTCGAACCCCGGGTTCACGTTGAGCACACTGCGCAGGCTCCGGCCCACGAGCATCACGGACGTCAGCAGCACGAACGCCAGCGCGACTTCGCCTGTGACAAACGCGCGCCGCAAGAGACGCTCACGCGGCGGCGGTGTGGCGCCGCGGCGCAGCACGTCGACAACACTCAGCCGTGCCGTGACGAGGGCCGGCAGCGATCCACAGATCCACGCACAGGCCGACGCGACGATCGAGACGACGCCGATCACCCGCCAGCTGACAGTCACGTCACGGCCCGCCAGATCGCCGAATTGCTCCAATGCCAGACGGCCCACGGCTGGCGTCATCCACAACGCGAGCAGCACGCCGCCAAGGATTCCCATGGCGACGAGCGCCGCGGCCTCCAGCAGCAACTGCCTGGCAATCTCGGAACGGCGCGCGCCGAGCGCGCTCCTGACCGCCAGCTCGCGCCGGCGATCGATCGATCGCACGATCAGGAGTCCCGCCAGATTGGTGAAGGCGATGAGCATCGCGAGCGCCGCAGCTGCCGCGAGAAGGGCAAGTGTTCTCGTCGCGCCGCCTGCTATCGCCGTGGCTACGCCCGTCGCGACGACTCGTGCCGGCGGGGAAGATGTACGACTGACGTCGTCCAGGGCAGCGCCAAGGTAGGCCGGGGAGACATGACGCGCGAGGCGAGCAACGGCCAGCACCCGGTACCCTGTGCGCGCCGCCTGGGCAGGCGTCACAGGAAACGGCCGCCATACATCACACGCGTTCAGCGCAAAGAAAAATTGTTCCGCCAGGACGCCAACGATCGCGTGCCCCTGACCTCCGAGAACGACCTGGCGACCGATGACGCCTGGATCAGCTGCGAGCTTTGCGCGCCAGAAGGCATGGCTGATAATGGCGACCGGCCGCCCGACATCGTCGAGATCAAACGCGCGACCACGCGCGGGTGTGACGCCAAGGAGCGTCAGAAATCCAGGCGTCACATTGCTCGCGCTCACCCGCTCAGCCGCTCCGAGCTCTGTGAGCGTTAGGTTTGTCCCATCAAAGGCTTCGACCGCGGCCAGCGATTCAGCACGCTCGCGCCACGCCTCGAACGTCGCATAGCTCACCGCTCGTGGAGCCGCCGTGAGCGCATCGATCGGCGTCTCACCAACGATGACGAGCGCATCTGGATTCGCGAAGGGTGGCGGCGTGAGCAGTACGGCATCTACGACTGCGAAGATGGAAGCGCCGGCGCCGAGCGTAAGCGACAGCGTCAAGACCGCGGCGACCGCGCTGGCCGGTGAACGGCGAAGGGTTCGCGACAGGTGAAGAAGGTCGACCAGCATGGCGGAAGTGTAATCCAGAGTCGCGCGCGCAGGTCCAGGCGGGCGACGAACGACGCGGCCCATCCTGCGGGCATTCTCGGACGCGCTGCGCGACACAGCTGGACCACCGAAGGCGTTCGACGCGGTGGGCGCATGCAGGCGAACGGCCGGAACGGCGCTGCGTCAACTCTAATCGCGACACTCCTGCGATGTGACTGGGCGCTTTAGCCGCTGTGACTGCCAAACAGCCCTGCACGGATCAATTCGTCCAGGGAGAGCACGAACCGTCGAACAGGCGGAACACGAAGCGTGAGAGCCGCGGAAGGCAGGAGTTGCTGCGTGAGCGAAACGAGTGCCGCCGTCGCGCGCTGTTTTGAACTTTTGTCCAGAAGCCACCACAGAAGCACGGCGAGGTGCGCAAGGTACAGAAGCCGGCCGAGGGCCTCAGCCAATGGCTGTTTCGGCGCATCGGTCGATCCAACAACGGCTTCCTCGAATACCCGCTGCACGCGCAGACGGGAGAACGCCGTGCTCGCAGCAAAAACGCCGTCGTCAGGATCGCCGACCAAAACCGGAATGAGCGCCCGGAGAGGCACCCGATGCGGCTCCAGCACGTGAAGGCTCATATTCAGGGCAAAGATGAAGCGGTCGCGCCATCTGCCGGGATGCATGTTCGCAGCTTGACGCGCGTACTCCGCAGACAGCTCCTCATACAGGGCGATGATGACGGCCTGCTTGCTCGGGAAATAGCGATACAGGAGCCCGACGCTGACGCTCGCCTCTTTGGCGATATCTCGAAGGGTCGTCGCTTCGTATCCGCGTTGAGCGATCAGCCGCATCGCCGTGGAGTACAAGCGGTCTCTCGCCGCAGCGCCCTGGGCCGTCTGGCCGGGGGGACGGCCTCGTTTTCGCGGCTTGACATTTTCAGTGAACATGTTCATTATTATTATTGGAACATGGCTGATTCACCAGCGCAAGCGCCGTTTGAAGCCAAAGGCGCTCATTTTGTCCTGCACGATGGCGTCTGCGAGGCCTTGCAGCCGCCTCCTGCAGTTCTACGTTTTCGCGAACTATCGGATGGCCGGAGGCTCGGGTCTCCACGAGGAGCCACGCCGCGCTCTTCCTCGTCGGCGAGCTCGGGTGGCCATGGACGCTGACGAGCCTGGTAGGCGTCTTACCGCCGCGCTCGTGGACCGCGTGTACGACGTTGTCGCTCGAGCTCGGTATCGCGCATTCGGCCGCCCCGAACAGGGTTTGACGCCGCGTCCGGAATACCGAAATCGCTTCGTGCTGAACAGAGAGAGTGCGATGAGGATCGTCATTCCAGGGGGTTCCGGACAAGTCGGGACCGTTCTTGCCCGCGCATTTCACGGCGACGGCCATGACGTGGTCGTCTTGAGCCGTCGTCCCGACATTCGGCCGTGGCGCGTTGTCAGCTGGGATGGTGCGACCCTCGGCAACTGGCAACGCGAAGTCGATGGGTGCGACGCCGTGATCAACTTGACCGGCCGAAGCGTCAACTGTCGATACACCCGCGCAAATCGGACAGAGATCCTGCAGTCGCGCCTGTTGTCGACGCGCGTCGTCGGACAGGCGATCGGCCGGGCGACGCGTCCGCCCCGTGTCTGGCTGCAGGCGAGTACCGCCACGATCTATTCGCACCGGTACGACAGTCCAAACGACGAGCGGTCCGGTATTCTCGGTGGGCAGGAAGCAAACGCGCCAGAGTCCTGGCGGTTCAGCATCGAGGTCGCACGTGCGTGGGAACGCGCGTTCGACGAGGCGACGACCGGACGCACTCGCAAGGTCTCTCTTCGGTCAGCGATGACGTTGAGTCCAGATCGTGGCGGTGTGTTCGACACGCTGCTTGGTCTTGTGCGACGTGGCCTCGGCGGAAGCGCCGGCGACGGCCGGCAATTCATGTCATGGGTTCACTACGAGGACTTCGTCGCGGCTGTTCGATGGCTCATCGACCGCGACGATATCGCTGGTGCTGTGAACGTGGCCGCTCCGAATCCGTTATCGAATGTTGAGTTCATGCACCTGCTCCGCGAGGCGTGCGGTGCGCCGTTGGGATTGCCGGCGACCAGATGGATGCTGGAGATCGGCGCTGTGCTCATGCGCACCGAGACCGAGCTCATTCTCAAGAGTCGTCGCGTCGTGCCGACGAGGCTCCTCGAACACGGGTTCAGGTTCAAGTTTCCGGTCTGGGACGACGCCGCGCGTGACTTGTGTCACCAATGGAAGATGACACGCGGTGCGGCATCGTCTGCCGCGTGACGCCTGAGCGGTTGGGCCAGTGAGACTGTCGCCGAGAACCGCGGTTCCACTGACGGTGTGGGCTCGGAATTTCAGCCGTTCAGAATCAACGGCTGGAGTTGCGGCGCCGCGTCATCAGCGCCGCCGTTGAGGAACGATGGTCTCGCCGCGCTCCAACGTCGCGACAAGCGCCGCGATTTTCGTCGCGCGTCCAGCGGGCGTCTTCATGTTGTTGGTGCGAAATGCCAGCGCAAAGAGGTTCTGCCGCCCGAGCGTCGGAACGTTTTGCGCGCCCGCGGGCTCGCCTCGATGGCGGCGCGAAGGTCGTCGGGGATGGTCTCTTTCGTGGCGCTGCGGATCGGGGCGTAGGCGGCGTCCCAACGGCCATCAGCTTTTGCAGCATCGACCTGCCGCTGACCGTGCGGGGTCATGCGGCCGACGGCCGTCAGCCGCGCGACGTGCCCGCGGTTGATTTGACTCCAGACGCTCCTCGCCCGGCGCGGCGTGTAGCGCTGCAGGAACGAACGTTCATCGAACGCCTTCCGGATGCCGTCAATCCATCCCCAACACAGCGCCACGTCGAGCGCTTGTGCGTTGGTAGTCGTGGGCACACCGGAGCCTTTCTTGTAGATCCTCAGCCACAGCTCTGTCGCGCGCGCGTGGTTCGCGCGCATCCATCTTTCGAACGCTGCCTCTGTGCGGAAGCTCTTGATCTGCTTGGGATCTGGAATGATCGGCGCCACTGAAATGATTCGAGTTGAGCTGAAGGATTATTCCGTCATCGTGAACACCCAGGTTCCCATGAAGGCGCCCGCCTGTGCTGGAGTGAGCGCCAAGCCCTGCCCGCTCACTGCCGGAGCCACGAATACAAATAGCGCCGCTATCGGCAGCCATCGTCGGTGCGCCATATCTTCAGGCTCCCTTCTCAAAAGCACTCCAACCTTCAGCGTCTCTGCGCTTAGACCCCGGTCCTTTTCGAAGCCGTCCGGGATTCCGATCCTGCGGCGCGCCGCGGTCTCTTGTTTTGGGTCGCGATGGCGATGCTCGGCGCCGCACTCTGGTTCGTTGGCTCACTCTTCAGCGGACGCCGTTGAGTCAACCTACGTCGAACCTTTTACCGAGTCTAATCGTGGACGAGCACCGGTGCCGTCCGCAGCGTGAGTCGTCGGGCTGTTGATGCCCCGCGAGTTCTCACTGCGCGCCTTCCTGAGAGCAGCGATCCACTCGTGCACGCGTGGCTCGTCCCAGATCTGATGTCTCCTTCGTACACTGGGTGGCGTTTCTTGCTTCACTATTTTGGCAATTCGGCATCAAACATTTGCTCGCCCGGGTAGCTATCGGCCACAGGAACCCTGCCCAGTATGGGCGAGTTGCCCCCTACCGCCTTCAAGTCAAACAGAGGATTGCCCGTCTTCTGATCGCGAATCCGAAAGGCAAGCTCGCCGGGATGCTTGAACGACCCGACAACAGCGTCCCGAGCGAAATTCGGAAGGCTGGCGGAGAATTTTCCCTCTGTGTCCAACTCGACAGACGCGACCCTCCAGGCGCCGAGGCCGCAGTCCGGCAATCGAAAAAATTCACAGATCCACCAAGGCGTGTAGTCCACGTCCACGTAGAGCACTTGTACCTGCTGCAAGGTCAATCCTCGCACGACGCCGCGAAAGCGGACCGTGCCGAGAGGCCTTGGATGTACTTGAATAGTGCGGCCGGGCAAGTCAGGCAGAGAGTCGAAGGCCATAGTCTCGATTTGATAGCCCGAACAGTAGAGAATGACCTGCAGTCTCTCGACAGCCTCGCCCTCGTGGACTGTCTCGATCTCGAACTCGGATGCATCGAGCCTCGGCCGGGCGAATCCACCGTACCCGCCGAACGGCCCGACGAGAAAGTATCGGAGGTGACAACTCCCGGTCTCCACACCGCGAGGCAGGACCACCCGAACCGTGTCATCACCAGAAGAGTGCTGCGCCAGGGATTGAGGGCTGGGCAACATCATGAAGGCAAACGTGAGGCAAATGATCCGCTTCATAGATCGACGCATGACACCAACGTTCTGCGTTTCAGCCGCGGCTGCTCATGATCGCATCAGCCGCCGCCGGCTGCAAACGCAGGTTGAGCTGCATTACGGTTCATACGTTTCACGCGGCATATCAACTGACCACGTGCCATTGACCATTCGCCTGGCGATGGCGTTGCGCGACCATCGTCAACTGCGCGGCCCGTTGGTGCTGTGTCAAGCCGACGGATCACACCCCGTGCTGAATACAGAACTGCACAAAGTCGACATTGACGGGTGATCACGTTCCCGCTTGAGGCTTGGCCTGGCGGCGATAGCTCGAGTGAGAGTCGCCGCGGGCTTGCCTCGCCTGAATGTCGAATCTCCCGCCGAGCGATGGCGGTTGTCTTGGCACGCGGACTGGGCAATGAGGCTCCGTACGATCATGGTCGCAGGACCCATTCGACGCCTGTGAGAAACGTCGCGGCATTGATACCGCGATTCTCGCCAGCGGTCCCGGCGTTTGAGATGTGATGGTTGCGGAACTCGAAGACCAGACAGGGGCCAGCCGCCCTGTTCTGACGCCAGCCAACGCCCATGAACAGTTGGAAGTTGAAGATCCGATCAATTTCGGGGACATCGAGTAAGGTCCAGAGCAGGCCAGATCCCGCGTGGACATACGGCAGCCAGCCGCCGTTCGTTTTCAGGTAGTACCGGCCGGAAAGCCCGCCCAACCCCGCGGCGACGGCGGTGTGTGGCCGGTCATACACAAAGAGCGTGGCTTCCCCATAAAGCTCCAGGCGGTCCGTGATGAACCATCCCATCCGTGGATGGAACGCGCCGAATGTAATCTCGCTGGTAGTTTGACCGAAGATGGGTCGCCAACTGTGACCCCATCCACCCACCAAACCCCTCGTGCGGTTTCCTTTGGCGACTGGGGGTTCTTCCTGGGCGCGCACCGGCGTGGAAAGGCACAACATCATCGCCGCGCCGAGCACGAGCCCCCTTCCCATCAGCGCTGCACACGCTTCCCGGCGAGCATGGTTCCGCTCGGGAGCAGTCTTTGGCGGCCGGTGATCTGGTGCGTGTCGTTGTCCTGGAATTCGAACGCCCCTTCGCACAGCTCGACCAACGCACGGTTGAAGCAGGTGGACGCACTCGTTCAAGGCTTCTCCGGAACCGCTCTGCTCGAGGATTGGTAGCCTTTCCACAGCCACTCCAGGGCTGCAGGCAGCGTCTGCTGTTTCACCGTGCGATCGGTGTGGCCGGCATTGCGGGCAAAGACGAACTGATAGTGATAACCCCTGGCCGCGAGGACCTTGGCCATGTTCTCGTTCGCGACCACCCAGTCGTGCATGTTGTCGCGCATCACGTTCGGATTGAGCAGATCTCGATCTCCGACTTCCATCCAGATGCGAATGGGCTTGGGCGGACTATTCGGGATGAGGTGTTCGTGGAATTCCCACGCACCGTGCGGCGTCTCCGCGCTCGGCGGCCACTGCTGATTCACGTACGTGCCTGAATACGTCAGCACTCGATGGTACAGCTCGGGGTGATACCAGGCCATGATCAACGCCGCCGATCCACCGGAGCTCCCGCCCATCGTCGCCCGCCCCTCGGGATCCTTCGTCAGCTTGACGTTGTATTGCTTCTCGACGACCGGCAGCACTTCCATCTCCACGAATTCCGCGTAACGTCCGGACATCGTGTCGTACTCGAGGCCACGCTGGCTGCCTTGTGCGTCGCCGCTGCCGTTGCCGATCGATATCGCAATCATCACCGGCACGCGTTTCTGCGCGATCAGATTGTCGAGCGCTGTGAACAGCGATGGATCGGGCCCGTCGGCGCCGACGATGAATGGCGCGGCGGTACCGGGAACGTATTGCTTGGGAACGTACACTGCGAGCCGGCGCGTGTAAGGCGCCGGATGGCTGGTGGTGACCACGAGCTTAGCGGGATCGGTGGGATCGACGGTCCCAAAGGTCCCGGTCTCCCGCGCAATGCCCGGATAGATCTTGCTGTCCGCCGAGCTCATGGTAAAGGTGTAGACCGTGCCTTGCGGCACCCCTTCCAGCACCGTCAGCTCAGGCGCGGCGTTGTGCGTCGGTCCGATGACGAAGTTCCCGTCGGCGTCGGCAGGCGGAACGGCGGCGTCAGGCAACTCCTTCGCCTGAACATATCCGGGCGTGTTCGGGTCGCGTGTTGGCGGCACCGGCCGCGTCGAAGGCGTCTGAGCCGGCGCCGGATCGTAGAAATGATTCGCCGACGGATAGGTGCTGCTGGTCAGACGACAGTTCAGCCCCGCCTTGCCCCAGAATTGCGGCGCGTGCCATGTCTTCGGCGGCGCGTAGACGATGTCCCCCTGGACGGCGACGATCGAGCCCGGCTCGTCTCCCTCGAACGTCCAGCGCAGTTCCCCGAGCATGACCACCCAGAACTCCGCGAAGTCCGAGTGGAAGTGCCCGCGGTTGTTCGGCCCCACGGGCTGATCGGATCCTGCATGTCCGCAGATCAAGTTGCCTCGCGCCCGGTTCTTGCGGATGGCTTCCTGCGTCCAGTTTTTCTTCGCGTCATTCTGCGTGGCGAGATCGTAGACGTTCACATGGATTGGCCACGGTCTCCCGTTCGGATCGGGTACGTCGAGCGGGTTCGGGCCCGTGCTCAACCGAACCGGAATGTACTCGACACCCGCCGGCGCCGTGGCGGGTCGCTCGGGATACACCGGCGTCGCCGACGCCAACGTCACCTCGAAGGTGATCGCCGGCACGGTCCCAACAACCGCAAACGAGTGCAGCATCCGCTCGGACACGAAAACATAAGAGCCTTTGGTCGCTTCGAACACGTCGAAGGTGCGATCGGCCTTTTCGACTTCGAACCGGATCCGGCCTTCGAGCACGGCCCACCAGGCTGGCGAGTCCGGGTACAGTTTGCGTGCGTGTGTAGTACCCGCCGGCTCCTGGACGAGGAAGGCGCGAGTGTTTTCATCGCGGATGACCAGCTCGCGCCAGCCTGGCTCGCCGCGGTGTTTGGCCTTGACGTCAGCCAGCCGCGTGACCGGCTTCATCGGCGGTTCCCATGCAGTGCGCGCCCGAGGCTTCGGGTAATAGAAAACCCGGGAATCGACGGTGCCCGGCGCCTGGGCGGCGAGAAGCGCCGGGAAGAAAAGCAGCGGCAGTGCCGCTCGTCGCCAAGTTCTCATCGCGACGGTCTCCTATCTACTTCGGATTGTCCAGGAAGCCGCTCTTGTCCAATTCCGCCACGAGGCTGGAGTCGTAGAATTCCCGCGGCGTGTGCCTTCTCATCTCCGGCGAGTCGTAGAGCGCGAACACCTGCTTGATGCCGTCAACGGACGGATACGGCTTCTTCTCGAACTTGTTCACGTGGGCGAACATGCCGTCCTGGGTCTTGGGGTCCGTAATGTTGAACCATTTGGCCAGTGCCGCATTGAACACCCGCCTGTCCCTTTGCATCAGCGCCGTCGCTTCGATGTCGGCCTTCAGAAAGCGCAGCACCGTGTCCCGATGCGCGGCCAGATACGCCTTGTCCACCATGATGCCGGAGCCCGGCATCGGCATCCTGTAGCGCGTCAGATCGCCGATATCCTTGAAGCCCGCCTGCGGAGCCAGTGCGATCACCATGGCGCTCGCCAGAATCGCATCGACCTTGTCCTGCTTGAGCGCATCGAGGTTAGCGGAACCGGGAACCAGTGTGATTTCCCGGTCGGGACTCCACCCGAGCTGTCTGGCGAGGCTGAGGGCGCTGAAGTGCGTCACCGAACCGACGCCGGAAAAGCCGATTCGCTTGCCCTTCAGATCCTGAATGCCGGCGATCCCGGGCTTGGCGATGACGTGATCCACGGCCATGGCTTCCTGGGTCAGGACGATGACTCGCGCGGCGCCCCGGGCATTGGCGACGAAACCGTGGATCATCGGCGAGCCGCCGCCGACTTCGATCGGCGCCGCGACGCTGGCGTCCCGGTTCACATAGGCTTCGGGCACGACCACTCCTGACGCGGCGGCCGCGCGTGCGGCGCCGGCCGAGATGGTCTGATGCACGTCGAGGCCATATTTCGCGTAGAGGCCCTGGTCCGCTGCGACCAACTGCGGCACCTTGTTGATCGACACGTCGCCCAGCGATACGTCAACTCTGGTCGACTGGGCGATACCGGACGAGGGCGCAACGGCTGCTGTGGCCAGCGCCGCCAGTACGAACCTTCGCATCGACGCCTCCTCCCGACACTGACACCCGGTTCCGTCGAACCAGAACCGGCGTCAGCCGCCCGATTCTAACGCCGAGGCAGCCACGACGGCGTCGCATCTTCGAATGGGTTGTCGGTGAGGCAGCGTACGTCGGAACCGTCGCGACGCATCGCACAGATCTCGCCGTAGGACTGAGGATTCACCGCATGCAGCGGCATCTCGTCCTTGAACCCCCCCTGCCCGCTGGCGAACGCGATCCACTGTCCGTCCGGAGACCAGGTGGAATGCGCGTCGTTGCCGGCATCCGTCGTGAGACGCCGCAGCCCGCCTCCGTCCGGGCGGATCGTGAAGATGTCGTAGTTGCCCTGCATGTTGCGCGTGAAGGCGATCGCCGAACCATCCGGCGACCAGGACGGGAAGTTGTCGATGTAGCTGCCGTCGGTCAGCACCGTCGTCTGCCCTGTCGTGAGATCCAGAATCTGCAGGCCTTTGCCCAGCGCGCTCGCGGTGCGGAACACGAGCCGTCGTGCATCCGGCGACCAGCTGGGAAATCCGTCGTTCACGTCGCCGGTGGTCAGCAATTGCAGACCCGAGCCGTCGGCATTCACGAGGGCGATGTTCGAGACCGTCGCCGGGCGGCCGATCATGCCCCCGAAAAAGCTTCCCAATCCGAACGCGATGCGGTCGCCCTTCGGCGAGAAGACGGCGGCGACCGAACTCTTCTCCGGGTCGTCGAAGATGATGCGGCGGTTCGTGCCATC
>WNEY01000183.1_pt1 | contig 34153 bp, 34 predicted proteins | sample 5400531 | NCBI WGS metagenome assembly WNEY01 (sample SAMN13153338, study PRJNA577476) | soil metagenome | isolation source: 200 cm saprolite under Douglas fir tree site 1 | place: USA:California | collected 2015-04-18 | reverse complement strand
CGCCGGTATTCCGAGCGGTGTACGCGTTGACACCGAACGCGGTGATCCCGAAGTGATTGCGGACCGGCGTCCACTTCGCATCGGTGTGAGCGACGTCGGCGGCTGGGATGTCGGTCAGCGAGGCGTGAGAAGCGGACACGGAGGCGATTCTAGTGGCCACACTGCGCCAGCACTGCCCCGACTGCCGGGGCCTGGCGCGAGCGCGAAGTAGCATCGACGCCATGAAGGTTCTCGCTGCTCCATCTCACAGACGCGAACCGAACTTGGAGGAGAACTCGAGCGGTGCAGATCCCTCCCCCACACCCGCTCCCACCGGCCGGCTCCGCGAATGGAATGGCGGCGTTCCCGGTCACGGCGAATTCGTCATGCTCAAAACCCAGCCGACGCATGCCGAGCTGAAGTCGATGCACACAGCAGCCGCCGCGAGCCGGCGCGGCGTCGGGCGCGCGATCCTCGACCACGAATTGCTACCCACGGTATCCGGTGAAGCATGCACGCTCAGACAACTGATCCGTCGGGGGACATTCCCGAACACTGGCACAGGAGGCCATCATGGCCCCCGGTAGCCTTCCCCGTCATGCAGGCGCGCGATCTCACTCCGGACGAGCATGATGTTCTCGACCTACTCTTGACGCGGCACTTCCAGGGACGTGACGCGCTCGCTGCTCAGGCGAAGACGGTTCAAACGACCGGCCTCTCATGCTCTTGCGGCTGCCCATCGTTCGCGCTCAGCCCCGATAGAACGCTGCCACCAGCAGACGTCGCTGAACGTATGCCGACTGACGCGCACGGAACCGATCCGGGCGGAAAGCCCGTCGGCGTGCTGCTGTTCGTCGACGACGGCTATCTATCGGAGGTGGAGGTCTACAGCGTCGACGGCTCAGGCTTCGCCGGCCTACCTGACGCCAGCGCGTTAAGTGGAGGCGAGGTGGAGGTCGGCGAAGATGACACAATTGCCCTCGCCCGAGAGCTACGCGAAGAGATCGGGATGGAGGATTGGGCGGTCGGTCACTTCCTCTGGTCTCGTGAGTACGTCTTCCCTCGAGACGGCGAAGCCGTGCTTTGGCGTGAGCGGGCTTACCTGGTCACAGCCGACGGGCTGAGCGTGGCAAGAGCCAACGCGAGATGGTGGTCGGTGGCCGAACTCGAGAGGGACATTGAGCGTTTCCTACCGGAGCAACTCCCACAGCGCCTGATCGAGCTACTCGAGGCCGGAACGACGAGATGATGCTCGGGGACATTCCCAAACACTGGCCCAGGCGTTGCTACTGAGACTAGGGGCTTGTCGCCTTACAAACGCAAACGCAGGTGTAGGCGGCATAAATGCCGTCGTTGCTCAGCAACCGCTCCCTGATCTCAAACCCTGCGCGTTCGAGCATTGGCTCAAGCAACCACGTGAACGTTGAGTGTTCCGTCCGGACATGTTCGGCGAGCTGAGCTGATGTCCAACCACGGGCAGGGTCGGTCGGAGCGGAATCGAGCCATCTCTGGATGGAAGACCTCGCTTCGACAGGGGCGAACGAGAAGACGAGATCCCGCAAAAGCAGCACTCCTCCTGGCCGGAGCATTTGCGCGATCCGTGACAGAGCAAGCGCCTTCCAGAAGTCGGGGAGATGGTGCAGTGCGTTTCGCGTCATGACCGCGTCAGGAGCCTCGCCCTGGTGTTCGTACGTGAGGAAGCCCGCTTGGACCGCCTCGATTCCACGCTCTCGCATCTCCGCCACCATCGGTTCGGATACGTCCACGGCGACGACGCGTCGAACATGGGCTGCAATCGCCTCGGCAAATGTTCCCGTACCTGCGCCGAGGTCTACTACCGTGCTCGAGGTCCCGATGCCCAGCGCTTCGAGTTCCGCGACAGCTTCGCTCCAGTCTGTCGGTGACTTCTGGTCGTAGCCCGCTACGTAGGTCGCGTCTAGGTGCTCTTGCCCGGCGTGCGAGAGTTCGTCAAACTCCCACGCCGGCCCCTGCCGTGAGTCTGGCATCGAGGAATCTTCGCAGGCATGTCCGTCGGGGGACATTCCCGAACACTGGCGCACCCCTCCGGCGCTACGCTCGATGGTCTTCGGCAAACGCGTCGAGAGCTGCCGCGATCGCGTCGGCGCCAGCGTCAAAGACAGGCGGCCCGTGGGCTAAGAGGACACGGTCTATTGGCAGCCGCCGTAGCTCATTCATGGACTCCGTGAACGCGTGGATGTCGCTCGTAGTTGGAGACGGAAGCAGTCGGAGTCCGGTCGGTGTGCCAAGAAAGAACTCAGCAACGACCAACGTCCGTTCTTCCTCTATGAAGAAGGCGACCTGTCCCTCGCTGACTCCACGCGGTGTGAAGACCTCGATGCCGGCCGGAATGGCTCGCAGCTTTGGTAGGCCGTCGGTGCGAACCCGCGCCGCTGAATCAATCCAGACTGCTGCGCCGTAACGCTCGACAATGTCGCGTGTGCTGCGTTCATGCCAAGGAGCAGTCAGCAGGACCGCCACCTTGCCGTCCGCCGCTTCGACCGCGTCATCGAGCCAGTCCCAGGCGTCCGATGAGAGATCGTCCCGCATAAGCGGATCAATCAGGACGAGATCGTTGGGCGTCGAGTAGGCGACGCAGCCAACCTCTTTCGGCCACTCCGGGTTAGGGCGCCAATGCGGATGCGGTGCCGTCCAATAGGTCAGCCGATCGCTCAACTGGACCACCGAGCCCGCGCGCACCCCAAGATCATGGCAGCGCGCCTAACGACATGTCCCGTCATGAGACGTTGCCGAACACTGGCCCAGGCGACCTTCCATCTGCCGGTGCGGGTCGCGATCTAGTGTCGAGACGGTTTCTTCGGCGGTTCGGTCATCGCGGCGAGCCACGATTGGCCCAAGCAGAACGATTGCAAAGCTCACCGCAAGGGCGAGTGCGATCGGGGCCCTCGTTACCATCGGAGCGCCATGACGTCCGCCTCCGGATCGAGCGCGGTCGCCGTCGCGGCCTTGACGCCGCGCGAGGGTGAGGTTCTCGTGCACGCGGCGCCGACCAGCGCGTGCGCCCACAAAGGTCGAGTAAGGCTGATCGGGGCCGCGGAGTATGTGGACTGACTCGATCACCGCTGCGGGCGCGATCGGCGCCATCGTCTGGATCGATGGCGAGGTCGACGCTGCGGGCTTCGCGAACCTCGAGACGCACGAGGCGATGACGCCGCAGCACCGCATGCGCGTCGGCAGCATCGACAAGACCTACATCGCGGTCGTCGCCGTGACGATCTTCGACGACCTCGACGTGCCGGCGGCACGCTGGCTGCCGCAGCTTGACGAGCGGATCACGCTGCGCCACCTGCTCTCGCACCGCAGCGGCCTCTTCGACTACATGTGGGACGGCGAAACGTATGAGCGACTTGCGTTCGGCCCGCCTGCACTCTCGGATCCGGAAGCGTTTCTGCAGGCTGCACTTTGCTATCCGCTGCGCAATTTCGGCGAGATTTCGTACTCGAGCTCGAACTATGCCGCTCTCGATTTGATCCTCGAGCGCGCAACCGGAGACTCGCTCGGCGCCCTCCTGCGGAAGCATGTGTTCGAGTTGTACGGGCTCCGGCGCACGACCTTCCAAACTGGGCTCGACGTGCCGCCCGACGTTGCGCACGGCTATGCGTTGAAGGGTGGCACGTTTCCCGCCGTCGACTCCCCACGCGACGTGTCTGCGTACTGGTCCGACCGCTCCATCGCCGCCGACGCCGCCGACCTCGCGTCGTTCTTCCGACAGCTCTTCCGCGCGCGCCCCGAGATGGTCGAAGGCGGTCTGGGCGTCCGCGCGTACGACCACCCGCGCGGCACGGCCTACGGCCACGGCGGCACGATTGCCGGCTACACCGTGCAGCTCCGCACGACGCCAGACGGTGAGCACATCGTCATCGCCGCCGCCAACTCGCACAGCATTCCCGTGATGCGCGCGATCGCCGCGACGGTGCAGGACCTCTTCTAGGCGTAATTCAGCGCGTCGGGCTCAGGGGGCATTCCCGAACCCTGGCCCAGACGAGACCGCTACCACCTGAGGAGGTCATCTGTATTCCCGTCCGGTGAGGGCCTCGAGCTTGTCCAGCAGGTGCGTCGCCTCGATCCGGCGTGAGGTGCCGGATCGTGAGCGCATCACGATCGAGTCGGTGACCGCGCCGTTCGGGAGGTAACGGACGCCGCGTAGCAGCGAGCCCGTGGTGACGCCGGTCGCTGCAACGAAGACATCGTCGCCGGCAACGAGATCATTCGTGGTCAGCACTCGCTCCGGATCGAGTCCGGCTTCGACGAGCTGCTGACGTTCCTCGTCGTCACGTGGCCAAAGCTTCCCCTGGATGCCGCCTCCGACGCACTTCAGCGCCGCGGCCGAGATGACGCCTTCGGGCGTGCCGCCGATCCCGTAGAGCATGTCCACCCCCGTCCCGGTCTGCGCGGCTGCTATTGCCGCCGCGACGTCGCCGTCACGAATCAGGTGGACCTTCGCGCCGGCCGCACGAAGCTCCGCGATCAGCGCCTCATGACGCTCGCGCTCGAGCACGACCACCGTGATCTCCCGTGTCGACACTCCCTTTGCCTTCGCCACACCCTTGACGTTCTCGGTTGGTGACGCGTCGATGTCGACTGCGTCGATTCCCTGCGGCCCGACCGCGATCTTGTTCATGTAGACGGCGGCGCCGGGGAAAAACATCGTGCCGCGTTCGGCGACGGCGATAACCGCGATTGCATTCGGCTGGCCGAGTGCGGTCAGCCGCGTCCCCTCGAGCGGATCGACGGCAACGTCGACCTCCGGTCCTGTCCCGTCGCCGACCGGCTCGCCGTTGAAGAGCATCGGCGCCTCGTCCTTCTCGCCCTCGCCGATCACGACGACGCCGGCCATGGAAACCGAGTCGAGCATCGCCCGCATTCCGTCCACGGCAGCCTGGTCGGCCGCAATCTTGTCGCCGCGCCCGACCCAGCGGCCGGCAGCCAGCGCCGCCGACTCGGTCACGCGCACGAGCTCGAGCGCGAGATTTCGATCCGGCGGCCTGGCGCTCATAGCTGAAGCGGGACCCTACATCCGCTCAGGCGCCTCGACCCCGACCAGGTCGAGGGCCCGCGCGATCACGTTCTGCGTCGCGCGGACGAGCTCCAGCCGGAACGGCTCCGTCTCCGAGCCCACGACGCGGTGCTCGTGGTAGAAGCGGTGAAAGTCATCGGCGACGCGGATCGCGTAGATGGGAACCGCGTGAGGCGAGCGCCGCTCGGCCGCTTCTGCGACGACCACGGGAAACTCCGCCAGCCGCTTGATCAGGTCACGCTCCTCGCGCTCGAGCTCGTTCGGCACGGCGACGTCGCCGCTCCCAACGTCGGCATTGCGCAGAATCCCGGCAATGCGCGCGTGCGCGTACTGCACGTAGTACACCGGATTTTTTGGCGTCCGCTCGGTCGCGAGATCGACGTCGATGTCGAGCGGCTGGTCGTGCCCTCGTGAGACGAGGTACCAGCGTGCTGCGTCGACGCCGATCTTCTCCACGAGCTCGTGCAGGAAGACGACGTCGCCGCGACGCTTGGAGATCTTCTTCGTCTCGCCGCCCTCGACGATGTGCACGAGCTGGTAGATCAGCACCTCGATACGGTCCGGGTCGTAGCCGAGCATCGCCGCGGCAGCCTTGAGCCGTCCCACGTAACCGTGGTGATCAGCTCCGAGCACGTAGATCGCGCGGTCGAAGCCGCGCTCCAGCTTGTCGCGCACATAGGCGACGTCCGCCGCGAAGTACAGGTACGACCCATCGGACGAACGAACGAGCGGGCGGTCCTTGTCGTCCCCGTAGGCGCTCGTGCGCGCCCAGATCGTCTCCTCGGCCTCGTAGGTGTCGAGCCGGGGCAAGACCTGCGCAACTTCCTTTTCGATCTCCCCCTGGTGCCGCCAGGTGTCGATCTGGATGCGGAAGTCGGCGACCTCTCGGCGGATCTCTCCGAGCATATGCTCGACGGGATCGACCCTGAGCGCGGCGAGGTCGTTGATGTACTCGCCCTGGTAGCCGCCCTCGGGCAACTCCTCACCCCTCCGCCGCGCCTCGACCGAGGCCCGGAAGAGGTCGACCTGCCGGCCCGCGTCGTTGAAGTAGTACTCGCGCGCGACGTCGTGTCCCGCGTAGGCAAGCAGGCGCGCCACGGAGTCACCGTACGCACCGTTGCGTGCAGAGCCGACGGTCAGCGGCCCGGCAGGATTGGCCGAGATCAACTCGACCTGGATCTTCTGCGGCTGTTCCGGCTTTCCGACGCCGTAGTCTGGGCCGATCTCCCGCAACGCGTCGGCGAGCCAGCCGCTCGTCACCCAGAGGTTGAGGAAGCCGGGACCGGCGACTTCGGCGCGCTCGATCTCATCGAGCTCCTGCGCCCGCTCAGCGAGCTCGGCCGCCAGCTCGCGAGGCGGCCGCTTCCGCTGTGGCGCGGTCCGCAGCGCGACGTTCGTCGCGTAGTCACCGTGCGCGGGATCGCTCGGCCGCTCCAGCTCGACGGGCGCACCGGCGATGTCGGAAAGGCGCGCAGCCAGGCGGGCAACGGCGTTCCCGACCGTCTGAGGGGGGCTACTCATGCCCGTAGTATCGTTGGGTCGTGGACGACGAGGCCCAGGAGCGCCAGCTCAACATCCATCTCGATCCGGAGCAGATGGCCGGGGTCTACGCGAACTTCGCCAACGTCACCTTCTCGCCGTACGAGTTCACGCTCACGTTCGCGCGCATCGACCACGAGATCGAAGAGGGCGACGTGCCCGGGGTCGTCGTCTCGCGTGTGAACATGTCCTCGCAGTTCTTCCAAGAGCTGCTGGCGGCGATGCAGGACTCATTTTCGAAGTGGTCGACGCAGGAAGGAATCCGGAACCTCCCCGAAGCGCCCCCCAGGTCCGACGGCTAACGGTCGCGACCGCCGCTTGAAGGCCTCGGCCTGCTCGACCCGCGTCAGCAGCGGCGGATGGTCGTCGAGAAAGACGTGCGCCCAGCCGGGGGGATTGGGATCCTGCAGATCGGTGCTCACCAACCCCTTGAACAATCCTTCTGCCCCCTCCGGATCCTGTGTTCCCTGTAGACCCACCCAGTCTGCTTCCGCCTCGTAACGCCGAGAAACGGTGTTCGTGAACGGCATTAGCGCGAGTTGCAGAAGCGTGATCGTCAGGAGAGCAAGGGGGACGGTGCCCGGGTTGCGCAATCCGCCGCGCCGACCGGTTACGAAGGCGACCGCGGCGAGGATGGGGATGCCGATGAGCCCGCCCCACGCGATCCCTTTCCAGAGGTGCAGGCGGGCGATATGCCCGAGCTCATGGCCGACGACGAAACGCACCTCCCGCGGCGTGAAGCGTCCGTCCAGCATCGTGTCCCAGATGAAGACGCTGCTGCTCGGGCCGATCCCGATCGCGTAGGCGTTCGCAGCAGTCGTCTTGTCGCCCACCGGCTGAACGCGGACGACCGGGTCGCCGGCCTGCTCACGCGCTTTGAGCCGCTGCACCGCGGCGGCGAGCTCCGGCGATCGGATCGGATGCGTCCCGAACCGGTTGGCATACGGCAGCGCGAACTGTGCGAGAAGGCCGAGACCGAGCAGGATGATTGCCGCGCCGATCCACCAGTTCCGAGCGAATCGCTTCGCGAGCAAGAGCAGGATCGCGAGCACGATCACCGCGACGGAGGTCGTGCCCAGAAGTGTTCCCCACGGCGAGAAGACGATCGTGCCCCAATCCTCGGTCGAGATGCCGTGGCGGCGCTCCCACCAGCCCGCTGCGATGCCGAACGGCAGCGACACCGCCCACAGCACAGTGATCACGACGACCCCGGTGATCAACCCTGCGTTCACGCGGCCAAGGCCGAGCGAGCGGGCAAGCCGTGGGCCGCGCTGGACCATCACGACCAGTGCGAGCACCTTGACGATCGTCCCGAGCAGCCATTCGTACTCGAAGAACCGCTCGTACCGTTCCCCCGCCCGGACGGCGCCGGCGCCGAACACCGTCTGCGCGTCGAGCCCCGGCAGGTGGAGGTCGGCCGGCACCTTCGTCCGCCACAGGACCGAGGCGGCGAGTGCCCACACGAGCGCCGCGACGGCTAAGGTCGCGACTCTGCTGATGCGGGTCGCGGTCATATCGGACGTCCACGCTAACTATCACGCGCTCGAGAGGGTGCTTAAAGCGATCGACGCTGCGCGCGTCGACGCTGTGTGGTGCCTCGGCGACACCGTCGGTTACGGGCCCCGTCCGAACGAGTGCTGTGAGGTCGTGAAGGATCGGGCCGACCACTGCCTCGTGGGAAACCACGACCTGGTTGTCCTCGGGGAGCTGGCGGTGAGCGACTTCAACGACGAGGCTGCGGAAGCGGCCATCTGGACGACAGAAGTTCTGACACCCGAGTCGCGCGCGTTCCTCGCGCCCCTGAAGCCCTTCGGCCAGGTCGACGGCGTCGACTTGTTCCATGCCAGCGCGCGCGACCCGGTTTGGGAGTACGTGCTGACGGAAGAAGCGGCGTTGGCGACGCTCGAGCTCTCGGCTGCGCCGCTCATCCTGGTCGGGCACAGTCATGTCGCTCTGGCGATCACGGCAGACGACGGCCGGGTCGGCGGCGGCCCCGCGCCCGGCGGCTCGAAGGTCACGCTGGACGGCCGGAGACTGCTCAACCCGGGCTCCGTGGGGCAGCCGCGCGACGGCGATCCCCGCGCCGCGTGGATGCTGCTCGATCTCCAGGAGAGGTTTGCTGAGTTCCGCCGGGTCCCGTATGCGATCGAGCGCACGCAGGCCGAGATGCGAGAGCGAGGTCTCCCGCAAGTTCTCGCGGCTCGGCTCGAACGGGGCGAGTAATCGAGTGCAGCGCGGGCAGACCCGAACGAGACGTCCCGAGCTGGGCGCGGCCCTCGCAGCCGCGCTCAGCTTGGCCGGCTGCGGGATCGGCTCCGCGGAGCGAGCCGCCCCGCTGCCCAAGCTTCCCCCGCCGGTTGCCGCAGCACTGGCCTCCCGAAGCGACGAGGTCGCTCAGACGCTGGCCGCCGGTGACTCCTGCCGAGCACTGGCCCTCGCACAGCAGCTGCAGCAGGAAACCGTCGCAGCCATCAATGCGGGCCGTGTACCGGCGCCGTTCCAGGAGCAGCTGGGCTCGACCGTCGGCGACCTGGCTTCCCGCATCCGCTGCGTCCCCGCTGTGAAGCCGCACGACGGCGGCCAGCACAAGGGCAAGGACAAGAAGAAGCACGAGAGGGACGGTTGACCGGAACGCTCGCGAGCGGTCGCTATCGCATCGAGCGAACGCTCGGCCATGGCGGCATGGCGGTCGTCTATCTGGCGCATGACGAAGAGCTGCACCGTCGGGTCGCGGTCAAGGTGCTCGCGGACCACCTGGCGGGCGACGACAACTTCCGTGCACGGTTCCTGCAGGAGTCGAGGCTCGCGAGCAGGCTCTCGCATCCGAATGTCGTCCAGGTGTACGACGCGGGCGAGACGGACGGAAGCCCGTACATCGTCATGGAGTACGTCCCCGGCGAAACGGTCGCGCAGCGTGGAAAGCTGTCGCCGGCGGAAGCTGTGCCGCTCGCGCTCCAGGCGTGTGCCGGGCTGCAGCACGCACACAACGCCGGCCTCGTGCATCGAGACGTGAAGCCGGCGAATCTCCTCGTTCGTGAAGACGACGTGCTGAAGATCGCGGACTTCGGAATCGCGCGCGCCGCCGAGCTGACACGGCTGACGCAACACGGAACGGTGCTCGGCACCGCGGCCTATCTGTCGCCCGAGCAGGCCGCCGGCGAAGAAGTGACCGCCGCGACGGACATCTACTCACTCGGTGCCGTGGTCTACGAGCTCCTGACGGGTCGCGCACCGTACGAATTCGAATCGCTCGCGGAGCTGGCCGCGCAGCAAGCGGGCGGCGTGATCACACCGCTGCGCGATCTCGAGCCGTCCGTTCCCGAGCCCGTCGAAGCAGCGGTCATGCACGCACTCGCGCGCGAGCCGCGGTTCAGGCCGGCCTCCGCAGCCGATTTCGCGCACGAGCTCGCGGCTGCGTCTCAACTACCGACCGAGCCGTTGATCGCCACAGCCGTCACGGAGCCGCTGCACTCTCGTATCTACCAGAGCGTCCCTGGGAGCAGGGCGTGGCTCTGGATCGCAGGCGCGGCGGTCGTTGCGATCGTCGCGGTGATCCTCGGCCTGTTCAGCCTCGGCGGCGGCAGTTCCTCGACGAGGCGACAGCCCGTCCAGATTGAGGCGCCGGTGCGCGGCGCGACGCCGGCGGCCGAGGCGCGCAATCTCAGCGCCTGGCTACGGGCTCACTCGGGTAGTTAATTTAAGAGACTGCGCGCTCGGCGGCGGGCTGTTTTTCGTCGCCGAAGGTGATGCCCTCACGGGCCATCGAGAGCTGGACGTCCTCGCGTGCCTTGTAGATCCGCCACTTGACGGTGGCGAGCGTGATCTCCAGCGAGTCGGCGATCTCGGTGTAGGAGAGCCCGACGATGTCGCGGAGGAGGAGTGCCATCTTCAGATCGACGTTCAGTCCCTCGACGGCACGCCAGACGGCGTCGATCGCCTCGAGCCGCTCCATCGGCGCGTCCACGACTTCGAGCGCCGGAACGTCTTCCAGCGCGACGACCGCTCGCGGCCGGCGCTCGTTCGCACGCAGCTCGTCGAGCACGCGGTTCTTCGTCACCTGGAAGAGCCACGTCGTGAATTTCGAGCGAAGCGAGAAACGCGGCAGGCCCTGGAAGACCCGCAGGAAGACTTCCTGAGTCAGGTCCTCCGCCAGCGACCGGTCGCCGACGAGTCGAAGGACGTAGTTGAAGACAGGCACCTGATAGGCACGGACGATGAGCGAGAAAGCTCGCTCGTCGCCTTTCTGTGCCTTCCGCAGGACGCCAAAATCAGGTTGCTGAAGTGACAAAAGGTTCCGGAGTATAGCCCGGATCAGGCCGGGGTCGTTAAGGGTTTACCGGTCATCTGTAAGGGTTGCGTGAAACCCAAAAACCCCAGCACAGTGGGCACTAAATCAGTCAGCTGGCCGGAGTCTTCGAGGGTCACATCGGGGTCGCTGACGATCAGTGGGACGGGGTTCGTCGTGTGCGCTGTATGCGGGCTTGCACCATCTGCCTCGAGCATCTGTTCCGCGTTTCCGTGGTCGGCGGTGATGAGTGAGACACCACCCTTGCGGCCGACCGCTTCGACGATTCGACCGAGGCACTCGTCGGCTGTCTCGACGGCTTTCACCGCTGCTGGGATCGACCCTGTGTGGCCCACCATGTCGGGATTGGCGAGGTTGATGACGACGAACCCGTAGCCGTCGCGGTCGAGCTCCTCGATGAACCTGTCGGTGAGCTCGCGCGCCGACATCTCCGGTTTCCGGTCGTAGCTCGGAACCTCCCGCGGCGAGGGCACGAGAATCCTGGTCTCCCCCGCCCACTCCGACTCGCGGCCGCCGTTGAAGAAGTAGGTCACGTGAGCGTACTTCTCCGTTTCGGCTGCGTGTAGCTGGCGCACCCCGTGCTCGGCGAGAACCTCGGCCAGCGTCTCGCGCACCTCCTGCTCTGGGAAAGCGACCGGCACTTCGAGATCCGCCCGGTATCTCGTCATCGTGGTGATATCGGCACCAGCCTCGATGAGCTTCATGCTCAATTGGCGGGCTCTGTCAGGACGGAAGTTGAAGAAGATCGCTGTGTCCGTCCTCGGCTGAAGCCTCGGACGGCCACGAACTGGGATCGGCTCGATGAACTCATCCGTGATGCCTCGCTCGTAGCTACGGCGCACGGCTTCGATCGGATCGGCTGCCTCGTCCCCCTTGCCTTCGACGATTGCGTCGAAGGCACGCTGCGTCCGCTCCCAGTGCTGGTCGCGGTCCATGGCGTAGTACCGGCCGCTGACGGTGGAGATGCGCTCCGTGGGCAGCTCGGCGAGATCGTGAGCTGCGGCATGCGGTGACACGTCCCGACCGTCGGTGAACGCGTGGACCCAGGTCTTCTCTGGGGCGAAGCGCAACAGCGCGCGGAGATGATCGATGTGCGAGTGGACGCCGCCGTCTGAGACGAGGCCGAGCAGGTGGACCTGCTCCCCTCGTTCGAACGCGCTCTGGAGGGCCGGGTTCTCGAAGAAGGAGCCATCTTCGATCGACTTGTTGACGCGCATGAGGTCCTGGAACAAGACGCGGCCGGAGCCGATCGTCAGGTGGCCGACCTCGCTGTTCCCCATCTGGCCGGGCGGCAGTCCGACGGCCTCGCCGGATGCGTCGAGCGTCGTATGCGGGAACGTCTGCCAGAGCCGGTCGAAGTTCGGCGTGTCCGCGAGCTCGACTGCATTGCCCGGGCCGGCCGGCGCGCAGCCCCAGCCGTCGAGGATGACGAGCGCTACGAGGGGATGTTTGCGGCCGCTCGGCAAATCGCAGTGAAGGATTCGAGTTCGAGCGACGCTCCGCCGACGAGCGCGCCGTCCACATCCGGCTGGCTCAAGAGGACGGCGGCGTTGTCCGGCTTGACCGAGCCCCCGTAGAGCACGGGGACGTCGAGCACCGACTTGATCAACGCGTGGGCGTCCTGCGCGATCTCCGGCGTAGCAGTCTTTCCCGTTCCGATCGCCCAGACGGGCTCGTACGCGAGGACAAGATTGTCGTCGGCCTCGAAAGCGGAGACCTGTCGGCGCAAAACGCTCTCGGTCTCGCCACGCTCGCGCTCCTCTTCAGTCTCGCCAACGCACCCGATGACGAACATCCCCGCGGCGAGCGCACCCTGTGCCCTCTTCCCGGCCGTCTCATCGTTCTCGCCGAAGTACTGACGTCGTTCGGAATGCCCAACGATCGCGCCGTACACGCCGAGCTCGAGAAGCATTGCGGGTGAGATCTCCCCGGTGTAGGCCCCCTCCTCATCCCAGTGCACGTTCTGGGCGGCCACCGCAATCTCTGTGCCCGCGAGCAATTGGACGGCAACCGCGAGCGAAACGAACGGCGGGGTCACAACGACGTCCACACCTTCGAGCTCCTCCTCGCGAAGACCGAGGCAGAATTCCGCGGCGGCGCCCGGCCCCTTGAACATCTTCCAGTTGCCCGCGATCAGCTTCACGCGCGCTCCGGAATCACCGCGACACCGGGCAGCTCTTTGCCCTCGAGAAGCTCGAGTGCTGCCCCGCCGCCGGTCGAGAGCCAGGAAACCTTGTCGGCGAGGCCGAGCCCGCTCAGAGCGCGCGCCGAATCGGCGCCGCCCACGACCGAGTGGGCGTCGGCCGACGCGACCGCTTCCGCGACCGCTTTCGTGCCCTCGCTGAAACGCGGCCACTCGAAGACGCCCATCGGCCCGTTCCAGAAGATCGTGCGCGCCTGCGAGATGTGCTGCGCGAACAGTTCGCGGGTTTCCGGCCCGATGTCGAGACCCAGCCACCCTTCCGGGAGAGCGTCGTAAGGCACCACCTTCGCCTCGGCATCAGCGGCAAACTCGCGCGCTGCGACGACGTCGACCGGAAGGACGACGTCGAGCGGGAGTGGATTGTCGGTTCTGATCTGCTCCGCCATCTTTCCCCCGATGAGCACTGCGTCGGCCTTCCCGCCGAGATTCTGCAGCACACCCAGCTTGTCCTCCACCTTGGCGCCGCCAGAGATGAGGACGAAGGGCCGCTCCACCCCGCCGAGCAGCTTGCCAAGCTCGGTCAGCTCGCGTTCGAGCAAGAGGCCCGCGTAGGCGGGAAGCAGCTGGGCGACGCCGACCGTGGAGGCGTGCGCCCGGTGCACGGATCCGAACGCGTCCTGGACGAAGACGTCGCTGTCGTCGGCGAGCTCCTGGGCAAACGCGGGGTCGTTCTTCGTCTCTCCCAAGTTGAAGCGCGTGTTCTCGAGCACACGAAGACGGTCGTCGGGCAAGAGCTCTTGCAGACGTTCTGCAACGGGGCGGATCGAGAACGCCGGGTCTTGCCCTTTGGGACGCCCGAGATGCGAGCAGACCGTCACTTCGCTCGCCTCCCGCTCGAGGAGCAGTTGCAGCGTCGGCAGCGACGCCCGGATTCGCGTTTCGTCCGCGATGCGGCCGTCCTCGAGCGGGACGTTCAGGTCCGAGCGGACGAGCACTTTCCTGCCGCCGACGCCGGCATCGCGTACCGACCGCGGCCGGTGCACTTACGCGGAGACTGTCGCCGGGATGTCGGCTGCGATCTTCGCCACGACGTCGACGAGCCGGCAGCTGTAGCCCCACTCGTTGTCATACCAGCCGAACACCTTCGCCATGGTGCCGTTCGCCATCGTCAGATCGCTGTCGACGATGCAGGAGTACGGAGAGTGCACGATGTCGGTCGAGACGAGCGGATCGTCCGCATAGCGAAGAAGGCCTTCGAGCGGGCCCGCTTCGGCGGCCGCGCGGTAAGCCGAGTTCACCTCGTCGACCGTCACCTCGCGCCCGAGCCGTACAACCAGATCGGTGATCGAGCCCGTCGGTACCGGGGCGCGAACCGAGATCCCGTCCACCTTCCCCTTCAACTCCGGCAGCACGAGTCCGATCGCACGAGCCGCACCGGTTGATGTCGGAATGAGGTTGATCGCCGCCGCGCGTGCGCGGCGCAGGTCCTTGTGCGGCAGATCGAGGATCTGCTGGTCGTTCGTGTACGCGTGAATCGTGGTCATGAATCCCTGCTCGACCTTGAAGCTGTCGTGCAGCACCTTGGCCAGCGGCGCGACGCAGTTCGTGGTGCAGGACGCGTTCGAGATGATGTGGTGCTGTTCGGGGTCGTAGGTGTCGTCGTTGACGCCGAGCACGATCGTGACGTCGGGATCGGTCGCGGGAGCAGAGATGACGACCTTCTTGGCCCCGGCATCGAGATGCTTCTGCGCGCCTTCGCGGTCGGTGAAGAAGCCGGTGGACTCGATCACGAGCTCGACCTCGAGGTCGCCCCATGGCAGCGCAGCCGGGTCACGCTCGGAGAGCACCTTCAACTCCGACTTGCCTGCCTTGATGACGCCGTCCCCAACCTCGACGTCCTCACCGAGCTGCCCGAGCACGGAGTCGTACTTCAAAAGATGCGCCATGGTCTTGGCGTCCCCGAGGTCGTTGATCGCCACGATCTCGAAGTCCCCACCGCGCTCGAGCTGAGCTCGGAAGAAGTTCCGTCCGATCCGCCCGAATCCGTTGATCCCTACGCGTGTCGTCGCCATAGGCACGAGTCTAAATAAATGGGCCCGCGGCCGATGGCGGCTTCGCCGGCGTCGGCCTGGAGCCGCTCGCCTTTAGGAACGAAACCGTCGGAAATCATCATGGCGCGCGAAGCGCGCCGGATTTCCGACGGTGAGGGCGGGCCGGAGGAGAAGCTCCGAGGACGACCTCCTCCTCCGGTTGAACCACGCTCAGGACCTTGGCGTCGGACGGGGTCTGAATCCGGCGCCGGACGAGCGCGGACCCGCCACCTGTCGCAGTATGACGAATGCCTCGGCATGACGACAACCACGCGGGAAAGTTAGGCGGCTGCGAGCTCTTGTAACTTTCGTAAACGCCTGTACGCTGCCGCTTTCGTGGCCGGAGGTCGGCACTTCAGCGCAAGCTCGCGTAGAGAGAGTGTCGGGTGTCGCTCTCGGAGCTCTGCGATCTCCTGAAGGCGCGCCGGGAGCCTCGCCAGCTCGCCACTCCGGCGCAGCCGTTCCACGGCTCGCAGCTGGTCGTGCGCGGCGCGGCTCGTCCGGACAAGGTTTGCGTGGTCGGCATTCGCCAGGCGATTGGCCCGCGAGCGTGTGGCCGACATGACCGCGCGCTCCTGGAAGAGCAGGACAGTCCGGCTCGCGCCGGCGAGTGCGAGTGTGTCGGCGATCGTTTCGAATCCCTTCGCGTAGGCGACGGCGTGCCGTCCGCGGTCGAGGACTCCGAGACGCACACCTTCTTCGTCTGCGATGCGGGCCAGAAAGTCGGCGCCCTCGGTCCCCGCGCTGCGGATCTCGAGGTGTGGGGAACGGGGGCCGCTGAGCGAGCCGCCACCGAGCAGCGCTCCGCGCAGGTACGCGGCACGGCAGCACGAGCGCGCGACGACCCGCCGCGGTGGACGCTCGAGCGGCGTCAGCCGCGAGGTGAGCACTCCTGCTTCGTGGAGCACTTGCAGCGCCCGTTCATCTCCGGCGACGTGGAGCTGGTACCTCGTGCCGCCGTCGAATGCTTGCCGCGTGTATGTCCGGATCTCGGACGCGACCCCGAAAGCGCGCAAGAGGCTGAAGGCTCGGCGCGCCACCGCCGGGTCTCCGACGTCGAGGTGCACGGCGACCTCGCCGCGACCCTTAAGATGCACGCTCCCCGCGGAATGAAAGAGCCCTGAGAGCTCCGCTAGACGATCGCACTCGCTGCGCGGCGTGATCGCCGCGAGCTCGTGCCGGAGGTCCTCAGAGAGTGACACCTTCGAGTGCGAGCAGTCGCTGTTTGTAGGCGGGACCGAGCGATCCATACGACCCCAGACCGTCGGCAGCGACGACGCGGTGGCAAGGAACGACGATGCCGAAGCGATTCCGCGCACAAAACGTGCCCGCGGCACGCTGAGCGCGCGGGTGCCCGGCGAGCCGCGCAAGATCGCCGTAGGAGAGGACCTCTCCGTACGGCACCCGCCGCAGGGCGCGGACAATGTCGAGCTGGAAAGACGTCCAACCGTCGAGCTCGAGCTGAACGTCCCCGAACGAGGTCCGCTCGCCCGCAAAGTAGGCCCTGAACCTCTGGATCAACTTGCCCGCCTTCGATGCGCTTTGGTTACTCGTGCGTGCGCGTTTCGGCGGTAGCGTGGACCGCGAGGGCGGTGGGCGATCAGCCCCTCCCTGATGGGTGGGGGTTGCACGCGCACGCGCGCGTGTCCCTAAAGACGGCTGGGGAAGCTCGTGCCAGACCAAGAGTGCGCCGTCGAGCCAGACTTCCCCCACCCCCCAGCCCTCGGCCTCGTAGGGGATGCACGTCACAGACACGGTTCCCAAGCCTACAATCGCCCCGGATGCCCGCTGCACCCGGCCTGTTCCGCCCGCCGCTGCCCGAAAACGAGCCGGTCAAGTCGTACGCGCCGGGGACACCTGAGCGCGAGGAGCTGCGTCTCCGCTTGCAGCAAATGCAGTCGGAGCAGATCGAGGCGCCTATGGTCATCGGCGGCGAGGAAGTGCGGACCGGCGAGACCTTCGAGAGCGTCATGCCGCACGACAAGGATCACGTGCTCGCCACGGTGCACAAGGGCGACGTGCGCCACGTCGAGCAGGCGATCAAGGCGGCGGGGGAAGCCTGGGAGGACTGGCACCGGACGCCGTGGGAAGAGCGCGCCGCCGTCTTCCTCCGAGCCGCGGAGCTGCTCGCCGGGCCTTGGCGCTCGACGCTCAACGCCGCCACCATGCTGGGCCAGTCGAAGACGGCGCACCAGGCTGAGATCGACGCCGCCTGCGAGCTGACCGACTTCTTCCGGTTCAACGTGCAGTTCATGCTCCGGATCTACGGCGAACAGCCGAGCTCCGCCGCGGGGACGTGGAACAGAATGGAGTACCGCCCGCTCGAGGGATTCGTGTTCGCCGTGACACCGTTCAACTTCACGGCGATCGGGGGAAATCTCCCGGGGAGCGCCGCGCTCATGGGCAACACGGTCGTGTGGAAACCCGCGTCGACCGCCGCCTACTCGGCCCACTTCCTCATGAAGCTCTTCGAGGCGGCCGGCCTGCCGCCCGGCGTGATCAACCTCGTCTACGGGTCGGGCGCTGAGATCGGCGACCCTGCCCTCGCGAGCCCCGACCTCGCCGGCGTCCACTTCACGGGCTCGACACCCGTGTTCCAGTCGATGTGGAAGACGATCGGATCCAACATCGCGAACTACCGGAACTACCCCCGGATCGTCGGCGAGACCGGCGGGAAGGACTTCATCGTCGCGCATCCCTCGGCGGACGCGAAGGCGGTTGCGACGGCCATCGTGCGCGGAAGCTTCGAGTACCAGGGGCAGAAGTGCTCGGCTGCCTCGCGCGTCTTCGCGCCCTCGAATCTCTGGCCCGAGATCAGGGAGCGCGTCGTCGACGAGGTTCGCTCGATCCGGATGGGTGACGTCTCCGATTTCCAGAATTTCATGGGCGCGGTGATCGATGCCGGCTCGTTCAAGACACAGCGGGACGCAATCGAGGAGGCAAAGGCGGCGGACAAAGTCGAAGTCCTCGTCGGGGGCGGGTATGACGATTCGGAGGGGTACTTCGTCGAGCCGACAGTGCTCGAGACAACCGACCCGAACTTCCGGACGATGCGTGATGAGCTCTTCGGTCCCGTCGTCACGACCTACGTCTATCCCGAGGGAAAGTACGGCGAGACGCTCGAGCTGATCGACAAGGGTGCGCCCTACGGACTCACCGGCGCGGTATTCGCGCGCGAGCGTGACGCAGTCGATCTCGCAGACGAGAAGCTGAGGTACGCGGCCGGCAACTTCTACGTCAACGACAAGCCGACCGGGGCCGTCGTCGGCCAGCAGCCGTTCGGCGGTTCGCGCGCATCCGGCACGAACGACAAGGCCGGCTCGATGTGGAACCTGATCCGCTGGGTGAGCCCCCGCACGATCAAAGAGACTTTCGATCCGCCGACGGACTACCGCTACCCGTTCATGGCGCCCGAAAACGGGCGCGATCCCAGCTAGCTACGTGAGACGCACGCTCCTGCTCGCGTCCGCGACGGCGGCGCTCGTCCTCGTGCCCGCCGCGCAGGCCGGACCCATCGTCGATCGGGCGGTCGCTGCGTTGAACTCGGATCCCGTCTACGTCGACCCTGCCGCCGAGCTCGCGCCGTCGTCGGCAGACCAGGACCGGTTGCGCCGGAAGATCGACCTTGCGGGCGCCGGGCCCGTTTACATCGCGATCCTCCCGACCGCCGCCGAACGGGAGGCAGGCGGCAGTCCGGACGGTGTGCTCCAGGCCATCCATGACGCACTCGGACGCAAAGGGACCTACGCCGTCGTGATCGGGAGGCACTTCCGCGCCGGAAGCGACGTCTTGTCCCAAGGTGTCGCAGGACGCCTGGCCACCGAGGCGCTCGACGCCCATCGCGACGAAGGCGTGACCGCGACGCTCCTCGACTTCGTCGCCCGTGTAGCCGCTGAGCGAAGCGGCGGCGGCAACGGTGGTGGGAGCGGCGGCCAGCCAAGCGGAGGAGGCGGCGCCGTCATCGGCCTGCTGATCGCCGGAGCGGTCGCATTTCTCCTCTTCCGGGCAGTTCGCCAACGGCGCCGGTCGCAGACCGAGCTCGCCGAAGTCAAGGCGGCGGCGCACGACGACCTGATCGCGCTCGCCGACGACGTCCAGAAGCTCGAACAACCAGTCGAAGCGAATGTGCAGGCGAAAAAGGAGTACGCAGAGGCTCTGGACTCCTATGACAAGGCGAGCGGCTCGTACGACCGAGCCACGCAGCCACGCCAACTCGAAGCCGTGACGAGTGCGCTCGAGGAGGGCCGCTGGCATATGAGCTCGGCACAGGCGCTCCTCGATGGGCGCACCCCACCCGAGCGGTGCCCGCCCTGCTTCTTCGATCCGCGCCACGGCCCGTCGACGCGCGACGTGGACTGGACGCCGCCCAGCGGAGCATCGAGGAAGGTTCCGGCCTGCGAAGCGGATGCACAGGCGGTGGAGCGCGGTGCACAGCCCGCCTCACGCGAGGTCATGACAGGTGGGCGGATGGTCCCCTACTGGAGCGCCCCGCCGTACTTCGGACCGTGGGCAGGTGGCTACTTCATGCCGTTCGGCGGGATGGGATTCCTCTCGGGCCTCTTCGTCGGTGAGCTCCTCGGCGGAGCGTACGGCGGCTGGGGCTACGGCAGCTGGGGCGGTTCGGGAACGGCGGGCGGCTTCGGCAACTGGAGCGACGGAGGAGGCGGCGGCGACGGCGACTTCAGTGGCGGGATGAGCTTCGGCGGCGGCGACTTCGGAGGTGGCGGCGGAGGTGGAGGCGGGGATTTCTAGGCCTGCGTCGGCCACACTGCGTCAGTGATCCATTCCGTCCTTCACGCGATCTGGGTCTTCTTCCACCACCTTGCTGCGGTGGAGTGGAAGTGGCTCGCGATCGGGATCCTCTGCCACCTCTGCAAGCTCCTTGCGGTCTCCCGCGCGTGGCGGAACATCATCCAGGCGGCGTATCCCGATCGGCGGGTCCGCTGGCACCAGATGTTCGGCTCGTACGTCGCCGGCACCGGCGTGAACGCGCTCATTCCCGCCCGCGGCGGCGACGTCGTCCGGCTCTTCCTCGCGAAGCGGCGCGTCGAGGGTTCGACTTACACGACCCTCGTTTCGACATCGCTGCTGCAGACGATCTTCGACATGCTCGTCGCGAGTTGCTTCATCTTGTGGGCGGTCACACAGCACGTGCTCCCCGGGCTCGACGTGCTTCGGAGCCCCAGCCTCCCTGCGCTCGATTACGGGTGGGCCTTCCGCCATCCCACCGCCGGACTCATTCTGTTCGGCCTCTTGCTTCTCTTCGGTACGGCGCTCGTCGCGTGGGTCGCGGAGCGTGTCGAGGAGTTCAAGGCGAAGGTCGCGCAGGGTTTCGCCGCGGTCCGAGACCGCTCCTATTACCTGCGCCGCGTCGTCCTCTGGCAAGTTGTCGACTGGTCGCTGCGTCTTGCGACCGTCTTCTTCTTCCTACGCGCCTTCGGGATACCGGCCACGCTCCGGAACGCGCTGTTGGTGCAGGTGAGTCAGAGCCTGGCCACGATCTTCCCGATCAGCCCGGCCGGAATCGGCACGGAGCAGGCTCTGCTCCTCTACATCTTTCGCAACGTCACGTCGAAAAGCATGGCGCTCAGCTTCAGCGTCGGCATGCGGGTCACCCTCATCGTCGTGAACGCCGTCGTCGGCTTCACCGCGATCCTGCTCATGACCGGAACCCTGCGGGTCCGGCGGGCGGCCGAGGCCGATCGCGCCGGCGGGAAGCCGGCACGGGCGAACGTCTCGGACGGCCGCTAGCGACCGTCCGAGAAACCGTCCGAGTTCCAGCCTCCGTTGCTGTGAACCACAGCGGGGGAGCCGGAATCCTTGGGCTTTGCCCATGCGTTGCCGACGCCGAACGTCACGGCGACCACGACGAGAGCTCCCAATGAGAACATCTTCCGCAGCATCTTGATCACCTCCTCTCGCTTAGAAACGAACATCTTGTAGGGCCTCTGCGGCACGCCGGTAGAGCGCAGCGGCGGTGCTGTCATCACCGCGCCGTGATGCGAGATCGCCCTGGGCCGTCCAGGCGAGCGCGCGATGGCTGGCAGAGGAAAGCTGTGAGAGGCTGAGCTCGGCCTCGGCAAACACATGCTCGGCTTCGTCGAGCCGGTCTTGTTCGAGCAGGGCACGGCCGAGGACGATCTGCGCGTTGCCGATCTCGTCCAGGAAGTCCGGGCGCCCCTCGAGCAACTCGAGCGCGTGGCGGGCCTGCTCTTCGGCCAAGCCCCAGTCGCCGGCTCCGAGATGAACCTGTGCAAGCGACGAGACCGCCTGCGCTGCATCCGCGTCGCTACCGACCTCGAGCGCAACGGAGAACGCACGCTTGAGATACGAGATCGCGTCGTCGGACTTGCCGAGCAGGAAGTTCAGGCCGCCGAGGTTGTTGAGCATTCGGCCGAGGTTCTGGCGGTCGCCGTGCGTCTCGTAGAGCTCCTTCGCGCGTTCGGCGAGCGTGCGCGCCCGGAGCCACTGGCCATCGCGTTCTGCGATGAGCGATGCCTGGAAAGTGATGTGCGCAACCGTCAGCGTGTCGTCGAGTCGCTCTGCAAGCTCCAGCGCGCGCTCGATGTCCTCGCGCGCGGCTTCGAAATCGCGCTGACGGCGCGAGCAGCGTGAGCGCCACTCCAGAATGTGTGACCGGAGCCGATCGCACGGAATGCCCGAGCGGTCGGCGAGGTCGAGCGCCTCGCTCAACAGTGTCTGTGCGGTGTTGATCGAAGTGAGCTTGTAGCGGCAGATCCCCATCCGATACAGGACGTCCGCCCGCTCGACGTCCGAGAACCCCGTCTCCTCGGAGAGCTCGCGTGCGCGAATCAGCAGCTCGAGGGCCGGGCGAAGCTCCGCGTCGTGCATACGCGCCCAGGCCTCCGCGAGAAGCGCGCGGAACTCGAGCTCGCGGGCCTCCGGTGAAAACTGCAGTCCGGCCAGCGCCTCGAGCACTTCGTCGTACTGTTGACCTTCGACCGCGGCCTCGGCGCGCGTGACTGCAGCCTCGACCTCGGCGTACTCATCCCACGACTGCCCGGTCTCGAGATAGGAAACGTCGACGCCCAGCCGCTCGCCGATCCAGGAAAGCGTCTCCTTGGTCGGACGCGTCTTGCCGCGCTCGATCTGGCTCATGTACTCCTTCGAGAAGCGATCGCCGGCCAGTTCGGACTGCGTCAACCCCGCGGCAACGCGAAGCTGGCGTAGGCGGGTGCCTAGACCAGAAGTCGCGCGCTGCGGCGCGCGAAGGGGTGTGAGGATGCGGCCTTCCATGTTGCGGCCCTCCAGGTATCGGCCTGCCGCTCATGAAGGGGGATCGCTTGGGAGAGTGCCCCCCATCGAGGGACTAGGTGGTTAAGCCCGACCGGCTTTGTGCAGCTGCGCGTAGATCGAGCGGGCCGTCTTCGCCGGCACGCCCGGGACGCCCTCGAGCTCTTCCTGGGTGGCCGCGAGGAAGCGCTCCGCCGAGCCGAAGTGCTGGAGCAGCGCGCGCCGCCGGGCCGGGCCGACCCCCTCCAGCTCGTCGAAGATCGAGGTGAACGAGCGCGAGTCCCGCCTCTGCCGGTGAAAGCCGACCGCGAAGCGGTGAGCCTCGTCGCGGATCCGCTGCAACAGCTGCAGGCCAGGCGAATGCGCCGCGAGCTGGATCGGGTCGGGCCTGCCGGGTACGAAGACCTCCTCGACCCGCTTGGCCAGCGCCACAACCGCCACCCGCGGGAGGTCGAAAACCTGCATCGCGGCGAGCGCCGCCGAGAGCTGCCCCTTGCCGCCGTCGATGACGACGAGATTCGGCGTGGCCGCGAACGACTGGTCGTACTCCTCCGAGGTCACATCGCCGAGCCGCGCGAACCTCCTCGAAACAACCTCTGCCATCGCCGCGAAGTCGTCCATCCCGACCTGACCCTTGATCCCGAACTTCCGGTAGTGCGCCTTCTTGGCCACGCCGTCCTGGAAAACGACCATCGAGCCGACGTTGTCCTGTCCCATCACGGTCGAGATGTCGAAGCACTCGATCCGGAGCGGCAGCGCCTCGAGGTTGAGCACCTCACGCAGCTCCTCGAGTGCCTCCACGCGTCGCAGCCGCTTCAATTCCGTCTGCTCGACCTCGGACGCGAGTGCATGGCGCGCGTTCTCGGTTGCGAGCTCCTGCAGACGCCGCTTCTCGCCACGCTCGGCTGCTCGCACCTCGACCCGTGCCCCGCGCCGCTGCGAGAGGAAGTCCGCCAGCGCCGAGGTATCCCCTGAACCTCGAGGCACGACGATCTGCGGCGGCACGCTCGGCGCGGAGCCGTAGTACTCAAGGAAGAACGACTCGAGCACCGTTCCGAGGTCTTGCCCGCCGACGTTCTCGAGGTGGAACGAATAGCGGTCGATCATCTTCCCGTCTCGCAACGGAAAGACCTGCACCACGGCTCGATCGCCCTCTGCCGCGAGCCCGATCACATCGATCGTCCCGACGGAGCGAAGATCGGCGGCCTGCCGTTCGGCGAGGTGCTGGACGCTGCGCAGCCGGTTGCGATAGCGCGCGGCTTCCTCGAAGCGCTCCTCCGCGGCCGCTTCCTGCATCTTCCGCTCCAGTTCACGCTGGATCGGCTCGGTGTTCCCGGACAGGAACTCGATCACCTGCTCGATGATCGCGCGATAGTCCTCCTCGGTCACGTAGCCGACGCAGGGCGCCAGGCAGCGATCGATGTGGTAGTCGAGACAGGGAATGCCCGAGTGCCGTCCCGGCTTCGGGCCCTCGCAAGGCCGGTACGGAAAGACTCGGTTCAGCACATCCAGGGTCTCCCGAACCTTCTTCGCGTTCGCGTACGGCCCGAAGTAGACGACCCCGCGACGATGGCGTTCGCGCGTGAACATCACGCGCGGGTATTCGTCCTCCACGGTGACGGCTATGTACGGGAACGACTTGTCGTCGCGGAGCCGGACGTTGAAGGGCGGCCGGTGGCGCTTGACGAGGTTCTGCTCGAGGTGCAGCGCCTCGACCTCGTTCTGGGTGACGATCACCTCGATGTCCTCGACGCGGTCCGGAAGCTGCTGGATCGCCGTCCGCGTGTCCTGGTTCTGCTGAAAGTAGGACCGGACGCGCGGTCGCAACGACTTGGCCTTGCCCACGTACAGGACCTCTCCGCCCTTGTCGCGGAAGAGGTACACCCCCGGCTTGGCAGGGAGCGCTTTCAGCAGGTTTTCGAAGCGTGAGGCCACCCGTCCAGCCTAGCCCCGCCGCAAATGGCCAAGCCACCGCGGCGCACGAAGTGAAAAGCGGCCCGGGTGGAGTGACCGGGCCGCCGATGACGCGAGGATTGGTGCGGAAGGTGGCGAGCTTCCCGGGGCCCCCTGCGGTGAGAGCCTTGGCAACACAATCCTTACTCTTGTCAATATCGGTTCGCGGCTCGGCCAGCCCTCCCCCAGAGGAGGGATCTTGGCTTCGAGACAGTTCAGTGTTGACGCCCTCCGGCGCCGTTCCTACACTGGCCGACACCCGGCGTCGAAGTCGGACCCGGGTCTTTCTCTTGCCACAGCGTCGACCCTTCATCGCATTGCTCTGCGTCTTCGCGGCCCTGGCCGTGCCCGCCCAGGCGCTCGGGAGCGACCGGATGTACATGGGTGCGGCCGAGGACGAGGGCCGAAACGCCGACCCCGCTGTCGCTATGGCGAAGATGCAGCTGGCCAAGGCGGCCGGCTTCGACACGATCCGCATCACGGCAATCTGGGAGCCGGGTCAGAGCGCGGTCCCGGCCGGACAGCTCGCTGCGCTGCAAGCGATTGCCGCTGCCGGTGACTTCCTGAACATTCGCATCGTCACGACGGTGATGAACTTCGGCAGCCGCACGACGCCTTCGACGGCCGCGTCGCGCACACAGTTCGCCCGCTTCGCTGCCGACCTCGTCAGGAAGGTCCCGAGCCTCCGCGAGTACATCGTGGGGAACGAGCCGAACCTGAACCGCTACTGGCTTCCCCAGTTCGGCCCGAGCGGCGAGGATGTCGCTGCGACCTCCTATGTCCAGCTGCTCGCGCGCACGTATGACGCGATGAAAGCGGCGGACAAGAACGTCTTCATCATCGGCGGCTCTGTCGCTCCGCGCGGGATCGATCGGCCCGGCACCGGTCGGGACACTCACTCGCCGACCGCGTTCATCACGGACATGGGGACCGCCTACCGTGCGCTCAACCGAACCAGGCCGATCATGGACGGCTTCTCCTTCCACCCGTACGGCGAGAACTCGAGCACGCCGCCGACGTTCGCCCATGCGTACGGGACGTCCCTCGGCCTGGCCGACTACGACAAGCTCGTCGGTCTGCTCGGGGAGGCGTTCGACGGCACCGCGCAGGCTGGGTCGAACCTGCCGATCGTCTACGACGAGTACGGCGTGGACTCCCAGATTCCGACCGGCAAGCGCCGCTTCTACGGCGGGCAAGAGCCTGCCACGACGAAGCCTGTCAGCGAGGGTGTGCAGGCGGCGTACTACCGAGCGGCCCTCGAGCTGGCCGCCTGCCAGCCCACGGTCCGCGGTTTTCTCATCTTCCATGTCACCGACGAGACGGACTACAACCGCTGGCAATCGGGTGTGTACTACGCCGACGGCACGCCGAAGTCGTCGCGCCCATTCGTGAAACAGACGATGGCGGAGATCCGGTCAGGGGCAGTGGATTGTGGCGAGCCGCCGGTGGCCGGGTCAAAGGAGGGCTGGGAGCTCGCAACACCCGCTGAGTTCGCTGCGGCGGAGAGGGGCTCGGCCGTCGTCGGTGGCTGGGTCTTCGTGGACGCCTCGGGCTAGCATCCCTCCCGTGGAAGGCCAGTACGTCGCGTACAGCTTCTTCCGGGTCGACCCAGCCTGGCGGCGATTGCCGATCGACGAACGCGCCGCCGGGAAAGACGCCTTCGCGGAAGTCGTGGAGGACTGGGCCGGGCGGATGGACTCGCTGCGCGTCTACACCGTCACAGGGGTCCGGCCCGACTCGGACTTCTTCCTTTGGAAGATCACGCAGCGCTACGAGGATCTCGGCGAGCTCGGCGCGGCGCTGAACGGCACGCCGCTCGCCGGCTGGCTCGAGACGCCGTACTCGTATCTCGCGACGACCAAGGCCTCCGAGTACACGAAGGCGAGGCGCGCGCGAAAGGTCGTCCCCAAAGGCTCTCCGTACCTCGTCGTCTATCCGTTCGTAAAGGTGCGGCCGTGGTACGCGCTGACGCCCGAGGAACGCCAGCGCGCGATGGAGGAGCACATGCGCATCGGCGCGGAGTTCGAGACGATTCACAACCACACCACGTACTCGTTCGGAATCGACGATCAGGAGTTCATGACGGCGTTCGAATGCGACGAGCCGTCCGACTTCATGCACCTCATGCTCACGCTCCGCGACAGCGAGGCCTCGCGCTACACCGAGCGCGACACGCCGATCTTCGTCGGCCAGTACGTCGATATCCGTGCTGCGCTGGACTCGCTCGACGGCAAGGCGGCACGCGTTCGGGCTTAAAGGCCTGAGAGGCCGCCTTGCGCGGGGAGATCGCGCCAGCGCTTCAGATATCGCAGGCCGATGGCAGCCGGCAATAAAGGCAGCCACAGGTTGAAGATCCGGTACGCGCACACGGCGAGCACCGCCTTGGCGAGGGGAATGCCCGTCCAGGCCAGGGCGAACGATACGAGCGCCTCCACCGTGCCTGCGCCGCCCAGCGGCAGCGTGCGGCGGGTGAGTGCGTAGCCCGTGGCGTATCCGATCACGAGTGCCGCCAGATCCGGCGAGTCATGGAACGCACGCAGGCTCGCCCAGAGGCAGCCGACGTCGCCGACCCAGTAGAGCGTTGTGCCGACGAAGGCGCCGCCATATTCCGCTCCCTGCGCAGCGAGTTTCTTGAGCATGTGGACGGCGTCGAGCGCCTCCTGCAGCACGGAGCGCCAGCGGCCTTGCTCCCCAACGCGGTGGCGGAACCCCAGCGCGGCGAAGGCGGCTGCGAAGCCGAGCGGAACGGCGATTGCCCAGGGGAGCGTGAACCCGAGGCTGGGGTGGGTCGACCCCCGTGCGAGGAGGATCACGGCGGCCAAGGCGGCGGCCGGCGCCAGAATCGCGTACTCGAGCGCGCCGAGACCGAGGACGCGGGCCCGGGCCTGGCGCGGATCGAGACCCGCCGCTTCGAGCGCCTGGCGGTCGACCACGAAGCCCCCGCGGATCACGAACGCGCCAAAGCCCGCGGCCACCATCGCCCCAGCACGTCCGAGCCCCAGCCGGGGACCGCCCTCCACCCGCGCCACCTCACGGTACGCAACGACGTAGCCGAGGTAGGCCGCGAACTCCATGCCGAACGCGACCGGCAGCCAGATCGGGTCGAGGTGGCGCAATTCGTGCAGGACGTTCCCGAATCCCGCTGCCCAGGAAATGCCCGCGGCCGCCCCGAGCGCCAGCGCGGCACCAATCCCGACGAGCAGCGCATGCTGGGCCGGATGCCGCTCCAGATGTGGCAACGGCCTTAGGAGTCGCTTGAGACGTTCCGCTCTACGAATAGGAATGCCGCCCGCGCCACACGCGGAACATCGCGTACCCGCAGCCCGCCACGACGCCCAGGAAGCCGAGCTGCTCGTACCCGCGGAGCCCGTGCCAGAAGTAGAGGCCGAGCGCCGCCACGATGAGGAGCGCCGAACCGTAGAAGACGACACGTTCGCGAGTCGACCAACTTTCAATCTCGCCGCGCCGCTCGCGCCACACCAGGTAGATGAAAAACGCGACGGCGAGAAAGAACGCGATCCGCAGCAGCATCGCGATTGCGGTCAAGGCGGCGTACTGGTTCAGCGCGACCACGGCGAGCGCGATCACTCCGATGATCAGGAATCCCCGGAGCGTCGGCCGGTCTGCGAGGAACTTAGGCACTAGTGCCCCTGCCGGTAATGCCGTCGGACTTCTGGGTCGCGAGCACCAAGCTGTGTAGCTTGGGTTGAGGCCGGCTGTCGACCGCAGCAAGGCTGGTCTGCCTTGCTAAGGGCGAGGGTGGGCTCTGGCGCCGCGTGATCGCGGGCCAGAAGCCGGCATGTATTGCCGGCAGGGGCACTACTTAGGAGGTCATATAGGCACGGAGGGCAAGCACGGCTGCCAACAGCGTAGCCCCGGCGAACCACGCCAGCCGCCGCCGGGGATCCGGCGGGGCGTAGAGCCAGGGCCAGGCCACCGCGAGCACGGCGAGACTGCCGTACATGTAATGCACCCCCTTGTCTGCGTGACGATGGTCGGCTAGCAGCAGCAATCCGACGACCACCTGCGCCACGATCAGCGTTTGGGCCAGCGCGAGGGCGTGCGACACCAGGGCGCCTCCGCCTCCTCGCATGCGATACGCCACGACCGCGACCACGGCGGCGAGCAGACAGACAGCGATCACGAGGAATGCCAGCGCGTGGTGCACCGTTAGCATCGCGAGTGCACCCTATAGAGAGGATCTGCCGTGATCGAGGAAGGCAAGCCCGCCCCCGACTTCGAGCTCCAGAGCGATACCGGCGAGACCGTCAAGCTCTCGGATCTCCGTGGCCGCGCAGTCGTTCTGTACTTCTACCCGAAGGACGACACGCCGGGATGCACGACCGAGGCTTGTGAGTTCCGCGACGCGTACGACGTCTTCCGGGACCGCAACGCGGAAGTTCTCGGCGTCAGCCCGGACGACGTCGCCTCCCACGGAAAGTTCAAGACGAAGTACGAGCTTCCGTTCACGCTCCTCGCCGACCCGGACCATCAGGTCGCCGAAAAATACGGCGTCTGGGGAGAAAAGAACTTCGCCGGTAAGAAGTACATGGGCATCAATCGCTCGACCTTCGTCATCGATGCCGAAGGCAATGTGGCCCGCGCGATGATGGGCATCAAGCCCGCCGGCCACGCGTCAGAGGTGTTGGACTCGCTGTCCTAAGTTCACCCGAGCGAGGGAGGAGGTGTCCCTCCGTCGGGTGATCCTCACGAGTTGGTTGCACTGGGACGCTGGGTGTGGCGGCCCAATGCAGCTTCGCCTCAACGACCCGGGCTACACGGACCGTCTGGCGAACTTCCTGCGGAGTCTGGGCCAGGCGGCGATCGTGGCCGGGCCCGCCCAACTTGACGTCGACCTGCCTCCCGGCCCTTCGGCGCGCGAGGAGCTCGAGATCTACCTCCGGGTCTGGCGTGTGCTCTACCCGGACACCGAGGTCCAGGTCGAGAGCGACGAGGGGGAAGCGCCCGCAGCATAGGGTCGGATCGCGCCCACGTAGGCAAGCGCGTACCGGGTCTCGAAGAGGCTCGAGATCCTGACGACGTCACCGGTGTGTGGCGCGTGAATGAACGAGCCGTTCCCGACGTACATGCCTTCGTGCTGCGGCACGCCGGCGGAGTTGGCCCGGAAGAAGACGAGGTCACCCGGCTGCAGCTGGTCACGCGAAACCTGCAGTCCGGCGTAGTACTGGAAGCCGGTGTAGTGGCCGAGCTTGATCCCGAGCTGCCCATAGACGTACATGGTCAGGCCGGAACAGTCGAAGCCGGTCGGCGAATCGCCGCCCCAGACGTACGGAACGCCTAGGTAGCGATAGGCGAGCGCGACCGCCTGGCCGCCCAGCGTGTTGGTCGGCGGCAGGATGTCGGGTTCGAGGAACAGCGGAACGCCGGCCATCGATGCCTGTGCGGCGGGAAGCTGAGGTAGACCGAGCACGGCAGCGGCACGGCTGGTCGAGGAGTCCGGGTGGGCCGCACGAGCGAGCCCGACGAGCAACTGCGTCCCAGGCACCAGGCCCAGGGACGGGTCCGAGACGAACGCCCGGAGGCCGACCAGGCCGGAGCCCGTCCTGCCCGGCGAGACCGCCTCCTGCAACGCCACGATGTAACTGCCACCGTCCAGCGGGATGATCGCGTTCGGGCCGACGACATAGCCGGTCCCGTCCACGACGAGCCCCTCGATCCTCGCCCCGCCGAGCCCGCGGGACGGCACGACGAGTCGGCGAACGGTGATGCGGCCGTTGAACATCGACACGTCGCGCAGTTCGACCCGCGCCGCCGTCGCCCGCGACGAGCCGATCCTGAGAATCGACCCGTCCGCCGGGTAGGCGTAGGCCCCCGCCCCGGCCTTGCCGATCAACGTCCCGTCCGAGGAGCGCACCTCGGCGAGCCCCAGCGTCCCAGCCCGCGCAGGCGAGGCGAAGACGAGCAGGACGGCCGCAACCCCCAATCCCCGTCGCAGCATCGAGGCTCGGATGTTACTGGCGAACCAGAAACAAAGCTCCAGGGCGGCGTGGCCGCGAGAGAGCAATCCATACCTTTGATGGGTTGACGCCGGCTCTTCGCGCGCCAAGCTGAGCAAGACGTCTCGGGGGGAGGCGAACTGCGGACCATGCTGATCGGAGACTCCGTCACCTACGACGGGCGGACCTACGTTGTCGTCGGCTTCACGCCGGTGAGCGTGAAGCCTGCGCAGATCGAGTTGGGCGATCCCCAGACGGGGACCACGTTTTGGGTCGACCTGCGGCTGGACCCGGCGCTCGACGCTCCAGAGCGAGCGGCCTTGCGGCTCGTGCGTGGCGCTCGACCCCCGGGACGACGCTAGGAGGTCGGAGCGTGAGCGGTCACGGCGACCAAGTTCGTATCGGGTGCGGCGCGTAGAGACGCCAGCGTTTACGAGGCCCATTTCGAGTTAGGCCATTCGGCCCATTGCGTAGACCCGGGGCTTTATGCATCACTGTGATTGCGATGCCTGACCACACCCAGGCTCATCAGTACCGTCTTGGTTCGCCGCTCGCCTCAATCGTCGGAATCGCCGACGCGATGCTGGAGAGGGACGACCTTGACGACGACGTCGTCACGCGGGTACGCGCCATTCGAGACATCGCATTTGACGCTCTACGGAAGGCCGAGCGCGGCGACCCCCAGTCAGGACAGGCTCGGCCGCAGGCGTAGGCCGCCCCGTCTAGCTGGCGGGCTCGTCCGCGCTGGAGTCGAGGAGATCGAGAAGGTGTGCCACGGCTGACGCCTCTTCCGTGAGGCGCTCTTGTTCTCCTGGCGCCAGGATCGCTCCCGACTCGACCCGCCCCAACACCTCCTCATACCACGCGAGGTACTCGCGGAGTTGTGGGCGGATGTCGGGTCTCACGTTCCGCTCGCGGCGTCACCCTGACGCTGATAGTTCTGAGGAACTCGGATCGCTTGTACCCAGTCGATCCGGCAAGAACTGGCCCCGCAGTCAAAACTCCTCGCCGTAGGCTCCTCGCCTCGCGCGCATCGCGCGTTGGTGGGTTGCGGCCTTTGGGCCAGGACCGAATGCAGGGCCAGTTAAGAACATGTTACGCCGTTTGGGGCGTGAGAACGGTTTAAGTCGTCTTCCCGATCCCCAGCCACTTGCGGATCTTTGCGATGAGATTCGCCATAGGGCGAGTCTACGCCGTTTTTGCTGAGATGTTCGTCCCCCGCGTCGGCAGGCGCGTAAGCCTCCACCGTGCAGAGCCGTGCGTGTTCTTGCAGCCGAATCGCAGCGCACCACCGTGGCGGGGAGCGGCGCGCGCGCCCGGAGCCGCAGTTCTGGTGCGCGCGGCCTCTCCCCAACTCTCATTAACGGCAGCGTCAGCGCTCACGCGCTGGACGAACGTCTAGATCAGCGAAACCGCTCGCGACGTCCCTCTAGACGCGGAGACTCGCACCGTTTCCGCAAAAGGCGTTAGGGAGGCAGCCGCATACTCGTGGCGAACTGCACACACGTGCCCAGGGGTTCTCGGTCGTGCCCCAAGCTCTCCCCAGGGGAACGGCCAAGCTGACGGCGTGAGCCACAGACGCCGCTCCTGGGCACCTCTGGCAGAGCGCAAGATGCGCAAAACTCATTTCGAACCTTCGCCAGAGCGCCGATGCCCTGAACAATTTTGCGCGAGCGCCAACCGGGCAGAAAGCCGCAATCGCCTGAGCTCGTTCGGCGTTCCGGTCGGAAGCGCAGTGTCGGCTCCTTCATCGATGACGTCCTCGATGAGTACCTGGGCTCGAATGAGGAGGCGGAAGGGGGTCCTTCTCGGTCAGCACCGGGAGGATGCGCTCGTTCCAGTCTCGTTCAAAGCGGGTCAAATGCCGCACCGCCTCCCGTTTGGGCACTGAGTGGGCACTCCCCCGCGTCGTTTTGGCTATGCGGATGAGAGGACTTGAACCTCCACGGGGTTGCCCCCACACGGACCTGAACCGTGCGCGTCTACCAATTCCGCCACATCCGCGCGGACGCACAGTCTAGCCGGGCTCCTAGCCGATCAACTGCCGCCGCGAAGGCGGGCTTTGCCCGCCGGAGCTCAATCCAATGACCCAAGAAGACACCGAATCAAGTCTTGGCCGAAGGCCGACTTGATTCGGTCAACGTCACATCCGCGCGGCTGGACAGTCTAGCCGCAGCGATATTCGATTGAACCCGTACGATCTCGGCCTGCGACGGGGTCTCTCGATCTGTGGACTGCTTGCGCTGGCGGTAGCTCCTGCGGCCCACGCGGCCAACGTCGAGGTGGTCGTCACGTTGAAGTCACCGCCGCTGGCCGAAGTCTTTAGCCGGCACAGGACCCTCGCCTTCTCCTCCTTCGCCCGGCCGAACCGAGTGCTGTTGAGTGCGCCTGCGAGCCGGAACTATCTGCACCAGCTCGATGCCGCGCAGCGCGTGCTGCAGGCGCGGATCCACACGAGGATTCCCCAGGCTCGAGTGCGCTGGCGCTTCGGCGTCGTGCTCAACGGCTTCGCCGTCGTCGTACCCCGCTCGCAGCTCGCCAAGCTGTCACGCGTCGCGGGCGTCAAGGTATGGCCCAGCATCGGCTACCACACCCTGCTGGACAGGACGCCGCAGATCATCGGCGCACCAACGGTCTGGGGCCCGACACTCGCGACCGCGGGGCAAGGAATGAAGATCGCGATCGTCGACGACGGGATCGACCAGACGCATCCGTTCTTCGCGCCGACCGGATATACATATCCCGCAGGATTTCCGAAGGGCCAGACCGCGTACACGACACCGAAGGTGATCGTCGCGAAGGCGTTCGCTCCCGCGACACCGGCCTACGCCAACGCGAAGCTGCCCTTCGACCCAGAGCTCTCCGATCACGGCATCCATGTCGCGGGCATAGCGGCAGGCAACAACAACACGCCGTCACGCAGCGGTTCTTTCCGCCTCTCCGGCATCGCGCCTCGCGCGTACCTCGGGAACTACAAGGCCCTCAGCATCCCAAGTGAGTTCGGTGCAAACGGGAACTCACCCGAGCTCGCCGCGGCAATCGAGGCCGCCGTACGGGACGGCATGGACGTCATCAATCTCTCGCTTGGGGAGACAGAGATCGAGCCGACGCGCGATGTCGTCGCAACAGCACTGAACGCGGCCGCAGATGCAGGTGTCGTCTCGGCGGTCTCGGCCGGGAACGACTTCGGCGAGCTCGGCTTCGGGTCGATCACGTCGCCTGCGAATGCCTCGAAAGCGATTTCGGTCGCGGCTTCGAGCGGCGGCCACGGCAGCCCTGACGTGGACAACATTGCCGATTTCTCCTCAGCCGGGCCGACGCCCTACTCGCTCATCTTCAAGCCGGACGTCACCGCGCCGGGTCAGAGCGTGGCGTCGGCCGCGCCCGGTGGCGGCTTCGTCGAGAGCAGCGGGACCAGCATGTCAGCACCGCATGTCGCCGGTGGGGCTGCACTGCTCCGCCAGCGCCACCCGACGTGGACGCCGGCGCAAATCAAGTCCGCGCTCGTGCTGACCGGCGATCCCGTACACAACGGTGGCACCGCCGAAGTGAACCCGTTGCGCGAGGGCGGCGGCCGGATCGACCTCGTTCGGGCCGATGAGCCGCTCGTGTTCGCGAGCCCGACGCACATCTCGTTCGGCTTGCTCAAGCCGAGTGCGTCTGCGCAACGCACGCTGAGCCTGACGGATGCAGGCGGAGGTGCAGGAGTCTGGAACATCTCAACCAGCGTCGCCGGCGCGCCGCTCTCGGTTCCGGCTCAGGTGGCAGTGCCCGGCCTCCTCGCGGTGCGGGCAGTGATTCCTCGCAACGCGCTCGAAGGTGAGGTGACCGGCTTCGTGGTGCTTTCGCGCGAGGGCACCAAGCGCAGGATTCCGT
>WNEY01000291.1_pt1 | contig 34264 bp, 33 predicted proteins | sample 5400531 | NCBI WGS metagenome assembly WNEY01 (sample SAMN13153338, study PRJNA577476) | soil metagenome | isolation source: 200 cm saprolite under Douglas fir tree site 1 | place: USA:California | collected 2015-04-18 | reverse complement strand
TTGGGATGGAGCGTCTGCCCGCAGAAGTAGCGGCTCTCGTCGGAGGCGAGAAAGACGAACGCGCCCACGAGGTCCTCGGGCATCCCGAGGCGCTTGAGCGGCAGCGACGCGGCGTGGGCGCGCTTGACGTCCTCCGGCAGCGGGTCGAAGCCGGTGTCGATCAGCCCGGGCGCGATCGAGTTCACGAGGATCCCGTGGGGCGCCAGCTCCTGGGCCAGCGCGCGCGTGAACGTCAGCAGCCCGCCCTTGGCCGCCGAGTAGGCGGTGTAGCGCGGGCGGCCGATGTAGGCGAGCTGGGACGTCAGGATGATGATGCGCCCGCTCTTCTGCGCCATCATCACCGGCGCCACCTCGCGGCAGCAGAGGAACGCGCCGCGCAGGTGGACGCCCATCATGCGGTCCCAGTCCCCGACCGTCGTCTCGGTGATCGGCTGGGCCTTCTGGATGCCGGCGTTGTTGACGAGGATGTCCACGCTTCCGAACGTCTCGCGCACGGTGCGGACGAGGGCCTTCACGTCGCGCTCGACGGTGACGTCGGTCCGGATGGCCAGCGCGCGCCGCCCCTTCTTCTCCACCTCGCTGACGAGCGAATGCGCGCCCGGCTCGTGGCCGATCCACGCGATGGCGATGTCGGCGCCCTCGTCGGCGTAGGCCAGCGCCACGGCCCGCCCGATGCCGGTGTTGCCGCCGGTCACGATCGCGATCTTGCCCGCGAGACGGCTCATTGGATCCTCGGAGACATCAGCGCACCACCTGAGTTCCCGCGCGGCCGGCGAGGGCCTCCGCCACCCGATCGAGCGAGGTGATCACAGCGCATTCGCCACCGGCGTCGACGAAGTCGGCGGCCGCCTCGACCTTGGGCCCCATGCTGCCAGGCGGGAACTCGCCGGCGGCGAGGAGCCGGCGGGCGTCGCCCACGGTGAGCCGGTCGAGGAACCGCCGCTCCGGCGTGCCCCAGGCGACGGCGACGCGGTCCACGCCGGTGAGAAACACGATCCGCTCGGCGCCCAGCTCGCGGGCGAGCACGCCGGTCGCCAGATCTTTCTCGATCACGGCCTCGACGCCCTTGATGCCGGCCGGCGTTTGCAGCACCGGAATGCCGCCACCGCCCACGGCGATCGGGACCACGCCGGCCTCCACGAGCGTGCGGATGAGCGCAGCCTCCACGACCCGGACCGGACGCGGCGACGGAACGACGCGGCGCCAGCCGCGGCCGCTGTCCTCCACGACGTGCCAGCCATAGTCGCGCGCGTGGCGCTGGGCCTCGGCTTTCTTGTAGAAGGGGCCGATGGGCTTGGTCGGCGTGCCGAAGGCGGGATCGTCCTCGGCGACGACGACCTGGCTGACGATGGAGGCGACCCGCGCGACGAGCCCGCGTGCGGCCAGGAGATTGCCGAGGACCTGCTGGATCGCGTAGCCGAGGCTGCCCTCGGTTTCGGCCACGCAGAGATCGAGCGTCAAGGCCGGCATGACGGGCTTCGAGATCTCCATCCGGAGCAGCTCTTCGCCGACCTGAGGCCCGTTGCCGTGCGTCAACACGAGCCGGTGCCCGGCGGCGACGAGATCGACGAGCGGAGGCAGGCTCAGGCGAAGCGCGTCGAACCACTCACTCGGAGCGCCCACCCCGTCGTCCGATCGAAGGGCATTGCCGCCGATGGCGACGACGACCAGGCTCACGTCGCGTCCGCCAGCGCCAGCACGGCCTGCTCGAAGCACGCGAGCGGCGCGCGGACGACGCCGGTGCCGACCTGTCCCGTGCCGGCCTTGCGCCCGGCGATGCCCGTGTTGATCAGGGGCGTGATCCCCGTCTCCACCACGCGGCGCACGTCGATCCCGGCCGGGGCTCCGCGCTCGTCGAGCGTGGGAATCCGAAAATGTGGATGCTCGGCGAAGCAGATCTCCTCGATCTCGCTCGTGGCCGCCAATGCCTCCGTCATGCCACCGGCTCCGACGAATCGGGCCACCGCGGGCGACGCGGCCATGGCGCCGCCGCCGAGACCGATCGTCTCCACGATGGCGCTGTCGCCCATGTCGGGATTCGCATCGTCGGCGGAGAATCCGGGGAAGTAGAGACCGACGGGCGTATTGACGGGCGCGGTGAACCAGCGCTCGCCGAGCGATGACACACGAATACCGAAGTCGGTGCCGTTGCGCGCCATCACCGTCACCAGCGTCGAGTGCGGCACGCCGGCCGCCGGATCGGCGAGCGTCTTGCCGGCTGCCATCGCGACGTTGAGGAAGAACTGATCGTTGCCGGCGATGAACTCGGCCAGGCGCGCGACGGCGTGATGGCGGTCGGCCGCGCGCGCGATGTGCGGCATGAGGGCACGCGCCAGCAGCGCCGACGCCGCCACGTTGCGCTGGTGCATCTCGTCGCCCATCCGCAGCGCCTGCGCCATCAGCGGCCTCAGCGGAATGCCGCCCGACGCGCGGAGGGCGGCGCCCAGGAGCGGACCGGCCTCCTGGGCGAGCCAGGTGAGGCGCGCGATCACGCTCGCGTCGTTGGCGCCGAAGCGGAGGACCTTGCCCAGCCCTTCGTTGATCGTCACGTGGGCGCGATTGCCGTGGGCGCGATTCTCCACCACGAAGACGGGCATGGAGCTGGTGATCATGCCGGTCATGGGGCCGACGGACTTCCAGTGGTGGCACGGCTCGAGGCGGACGTGACCCGCGCGCACCAGCTCCGCGGCCGCGTCGTCGTTGGCGGCCCAGCTCTCGTAACGAATGGCACAGAGAACCGCGGCCCGGACCGGCTCGCACATCCGTTCCCACGCGATCGGCGGCCCGGCGTGGAGCACCGTGCGGGGGGGCAGATCGAGCGCCTCCCACGCCGGGCGACAGTCCACGAGGACGGGCTCGCCGTTGACGAGACGGTCGAACGTTTCGGCGTTGGCGCGTTCGATCACGTCCTTCCGCGACTCGAGTCGCTCGAGCGCCGACACGAGCTCCGGGCTCGCCGCCGCCGGCGGTCGCCAGTCGAGGTGGACGACGGGAACGCCCAGGCGTTGCAGGTCCTCGGCGAAGAGGCCGAGGCCAAGGCTGACGACGCGCGGTGGATGCCCGAGGAGTGGCTCGCTCAAGAGGGAGCGACAATAGCATCAGTGCCCGCGGCCCGTATACTTGGGCCCGATGGCCCGCGTGTTCCTTCTCTCTCCGGCGAGCTGTACCGGCCTGCGGGCTCGCGTCATCATGCGGCCGGGCGCGGGCTCGCTGCTGGCGCGACGACTGCGTGAGTCGGCCGGGGCGCCGCTCGGCGAGGTCTACGCGTTCCTGTCCGGACTCTACTTCCGCGGCAAGCTGGCCTATGCGCGTGCCTTCGCCGGTCGGCCGGAGCACGTCCTCGTGATCACGCCGACGGCGGGACTGCGTTCAGCGGACACGCCGGTCACGCTCGACGTGCTGCGCGCGTTCGCGCGCGTCGACATCGCCGACGGCACGGCCAGCTTCCGCCGTCCCTTGCTGGCCGACGCGCGATCCCTGGCGGCGGCTCTCGCGAGCGACGACGACGTGGTGCTCCTCGGCAGCATCGCCTCGCCGAAATACGTCGACGTCCTCTCCGAAGTGTTCGGCCTCCGACTCAAGTTTCCGCTCGCCTTCGTCGGCCGCGGCGACATGAGCCGCGGCGGGCTGCTGCTCCGTTGCGTGGCCGAGAGCACGGAGCTCGAGTACGCTTCCCTCGCCGGCGCCACCCGTCGCGGCGTCCGGCCGCCGAAGTTGCCGCCGCTTCCGCGCCGCGCCGTGCCGGCCGGCGAGTAATGGCGGTCAGGCGCGGCGTCCATCCCGCCGTTCACCACCCCGCGACGCGCGGGGTGCGGCGGCGGGCGCCGTCGACCGTGGCGATTCCGAGGGATCTCGACAACGCCGTGCTCGACGTCGCCGGGCGCGAGGTGAAGCTGACGAACCTTCGCAAGGTCTTCTGGCCCGAGCTTGGAGTGACGAAGGCCGATCTGCTCCAGTACTACGCCGACGTGGCGCCCGCGCTGCTGCCGCACGTGCGCGACCGGGCCATGGTGATGCGGCGCTATCCGAACGGCGCCGCCGGCGAGGCGTTCTTCATGAAGCGGGCGCCCTCACCGCGCCCGGATTGGATCGAGATCTGCGAGATCGAGCACGACTCCGGCAACGTCATCGGGTTCCCGATCGTCCAGGACGCGTCGTCGCTGCTGTGGCTGGTCAACCTTGGCTGCATCGACCTGAACCAGTGGTACGCGCGCTGCGACGACGTGGATCGCCCCGACTACCTGCACTTCGACCTCGATCCCGGCACCGCGTCGTTCCCGCAGGTGCTCGAGACCGCGCTCATCGTCCACGAGGCGCTGCGCGGCCTCGGCATGTCCGACTACGCCAAGACGACGGGCTCCAAGGGCGTGCACGTGTACGTCCCCATCGTGCGGGGCCCGACACAGAAGGACGTCTGGACGGCGGCCAAGACGATCGCTCTCGAGCTGGCCCGCCGTCACCCGCAGCTCATGACCGCCGAGTACAAGGTGGCGCGCCGCCCGGCCGCGCGCGTGCTCCTCGACTATCCGCGCGCGTGCGTGTCGACTCCGGTGACGTGGGAGGAAGTCGCTGGCGGCGTGGCCATCGAAGATTTTCGCCTCGACAACGTCCGCGAGCGCGTCGCTCGCCTCGGCGATCTGTGGGCTCCCATCGTCCACGACCATGACGGCCGGTTCGACTTTTCGAGGTTGGGATGAGATCCCGCTCCGCGTCGGCGGAGCCTCCGGGCTGGCCTACGCGTCCGGCGAGCGCACGGCGATGCAGAAGATCAAGCGCATGCGCACGGTCGACTGCGTCGTCGGTGGCTTCCGCTGGGCGTCCGGAATGCGCGTGGTCGGCTCGTTGCTGCTCGGCCTCTATGACGACGACGGCCTGCTCCACCACTGGCTTCACGTCCACGTTCAAGGCGAACGAGCGCGCCGCGGTGCTCGACACGCTTCAACCGCGGATCGGGGGTGAAGGCTTCAGCGGCAGCGCGCCGGGCGGGCAGAGCCGCTGGTCGACGGAGCGCACGGGCGAATGGGAGCCGCTCGCGCCGACGTTGGTCTGCGAAGTCCGCTACGACCATTGGAGCGGCGATCGCTTCCGCCACGGCACGACGTTCCTGCGCTGGCGGCCCGACAAGGCGCCGCGCCAGTGCACGTTCGATCAGGTGCGGCCGCGCCGGTGGCGCAGCGCCTAGCGGGCGAGGATTTTCGCGGCCAGGCGGGCGGCCTGGGCGTTCGACGGCATCACGATGACTCCTGCGCTCCGCAGGCGTGAGACCTGGAAGCTTCGATTCTGGGGATCCGCGTCGGTGCCCGTGACGCTGGCCACGACGACGACCCCACGACGGCGCGCGTTCTCGATCGCCGGCAACACCTCGCCGGCGGGATCGGCGTGAGCACCGTAGCCGAGAACGACGTCGACGAGCAGCACGGCGATGGCAGGGTCAGCCGCCTCCCGCGCGATCCACTCGCGGCGCACGGTGCCGTCGATCATCGGATGCGGCCGGCCGATGGTGAACACGTCGTTGCCGAGATCCACGACGCGATGACCGCCGCCGGTTCCCGCCACGCCCGGGGCCACGTCGCCGAGCGTCGCCGCCAGGATGAAGCGCGCCTCCCACGCGAGCGTGCCGCCAGAGTAGACGCCACTCACGAGGCGCTGCTCGGGTCGTAGCCCCTGCCGGGCTTCGCTCGCAAGACGCGCAACCTCCTCGTCGGCGACGGTGAACGTCACCGGGTGATGCTTCTCGCCGCGGGCGAGGGCGACGGCTTCGCGCGCGCAGTCTTCCAATGAGCCCGGTCCCGATCCCACGAAGTGCACCGCGCACGGCTTGCCGATGCGCGCGATCTGCGTCTCGAGCCGCTCGGCAACCGACGCGCCCGGTGGCTTGCCGATGACGCAGACGACCGAGGTGGCGGCATCGGCCGCGAGCGCATCGAGCGCCTGCTCCATCGCGAGACCACCGACGGCGTCGCTCAGATCGCGGCCTCCTACACCGATCACGTGGGAGATGCCCTCACCAGCCTGGGCGATCAGACACATGACTTCCTGAGCGCCCGTTCCCGACGCCGCCGCGATGCCGATGCGGCCACGCGGTACGGCGTTGGCGAAACCGAGGGGCACGCCGTTCACTACCGCCGTCCCGCAATCGGGCCCCATGAGCAAGAGCCCGCGCTCGCGCGCGAAGCGCTTGAGCTCGATCTCCTGCTCGATCGGCACGTTGTCGCTGAAGAGCATCACGTGCAGCCCCGCGCGGAGCGCCCGCCGCGCCTCGGCGGCGGCGTACAGGCCGGGCACAGAGATGAGCGCGAGGTTGGCGTCGGGGACCGCGCGCAGCGCAGATGCCAGCGTGCGTGATCGTGGCAGACTACCGCGCCCGCCGGCTGCGGGACGGCTGGTGAGGGCAGCCTGGGCGGCGCGCTCGGCCTCGCGGGCGGCGGCCTCGTCATCGGCGACGACGGCGATGATCAGATCGGTCGGCGTCGCCGCCTTGCCGGCCGTCGTGAGCAGCCCGGCGTCTTCGAGCAAGGCACGGTTCTGCGGCGTCCCCATCATGGCGGCGGCGCGCGCGACGCCGGCCACGCCCTCGAGATCGCGCGTCAGCCGCATCAGCGTGACGGAGTCGTGGTACGCGCTCGTCCACACGAAGTTGAAGGCGGCCATGGCCTCGCTCAGCGTGGGGAAGCGACGGCGTCGAGCACGGCGCGGACCTTGTCGAGCGAGAACGGCTTGTCCAGCACGGCGTCGGGGACCAGGCCGTCGCGGCCCTTCTTGATGGCTTCGTCCCACCCCGTCATGAAGACGACCGGAAGCGCGGGCCATCCGGCGCGGACGCGGCGAAGGACGTCCCAGCCCGAGCCGTCGGGCATGACCACGTCCGTGAAGACGACATCGGCCGTTGCCGAGGCCAGCGCCGCCTCGACCTCGGTCCCGCTGGCCAGCGTGACGACGTCGTGGCCGAGGGACTGGAAGAAGGCGCCGAGCAGGAAGCGCATCGGCTCGACATCGTCGACGACGAGGATCCTCACTTCGGGGGCGTGATGTTGTAGGACTTCAGCTTCCGATAGAGGTGACTGCGCTCGATGCCGAGCCGCTCGGCCGTGCGCGTCATGTTCCACTCGCTGGCGCGGAGCTCGGCCAGGATGTAGGCGCGCTCGAAGTTGTCGCGGGCCTCACGCAGCGAGCGCTCGCGGCCGTCACCGGCCACCGCTTCCTTGGGCCGGACGGGCGGCGGCAGGTCCTCGACGCCGATGACGTCACGGGGCGACATGATCACCAGGCGCTCGACCAGGTTGCGCAGCTCGCGCACGTTGCCGGGCCAGTCGTAGGCCAGCAGGTAGGCGAGGGCGTCGCCGGACAGCGTCTTCACGCGCTTGCTGTTCTCCACGCAGAACACGTGGACGAAGTGCTCGACGAGCACCGGCAGGTCGTCCTGGCGGGCGCGGAGCGGCGGCACCTCGATGGGGATGACGTTGAGCCGGTAGAAGAGGTCCTCGCGGAAGCGCCCGGCCGCGATGAGGGACTGCAGATCGCGGTTGGAGGCGGCGATCACCCGCACGTCGACCTTGATGGTCTCGCGGCCGCCGACCCGCTCGAAGGCCTGCTCCTCGAGGGCCCGCAGCACCTTGGCCTGGGTCTTGAGGCTCATGTCACCGATCTCGTCGAGGAAGAGCGTGCCGCGATCGGCCAGCTCGAAGCGGCCGCGCCGCCGGGAGAGCGCGCCGGTGAAGGCGCCCTTCTCGTGGCCGAACAGCTCGGACTCGATCAGCTCCTCGGGGATGGCCGCGCAGTTGATCTCCACGAAGACGTGCTCGTGCCGGCTGGACATCGCGTGGATCGCCCGCGCCACCAGCTCCTTGCCGCTGCCGTTCTCGCCGTAGATGAGGACGCGGCCGTTGGTGGGAGCGGCCGTGGCGATCTGCTCGCGCAGCGCCAGCATGACCGCGCTCTCGCCGATGATCTCCGAGCGCTCGCCCAGCCGCTCTTTGAGGCTCTGGTTCTCACGCTCGAGGCGCGCGTGGTCGAGGGCCCGGGTGACGGTCAGCAACGTCTTCTCGAGCGACAGCGGTTTCTCGATGAAGTCGTAGGCGCCGAGCCGGGTCGCCTTCACCGCCGTCTCGATGGTGCCGTGGCCGGAGATCATGACGACGGTGGCGTCGGGACGCAGGCGCTTCATCTCGGCCAGCGTCTCGAGCCCGTCGCGGCCGGGCATCCAGATGTCGAGGAAGACGAGATCGGGGACCTCGTCGGGCAGGAGCGCGACGGCGTCGTCGCCGGTGCCGACCGCGGTCACCCGGTATCCTTCGTCCTCGAGGACGCCGCGGAGCGTCGACTGGATCGCCGGCTCGTCGTCCACGATCAGGATGTGTTCACCGGCCATGCGTCACGCTCCCACCGGCGCGGCCGAGGGCGAGACGGGCAGATCCATCACGAACCGGCAGCCGCGCGGCACGTTGTCCTCGACGTGGATCAGCCCCCCGTGCTCGGTCACGATCTCGTGGACGATGGGCAGGCCGAGCCCCATGCCCCCCGCCTTCGTCGAGAAGTAGGGCTGGAAGAGCTTGTCCTTGTCCTCGGAGCTGATGCCGGGCCCGGTGTCGCTGACGACGATCCGCACACGCGCGGCCCCGTCCGCGTGGGTCAGCTCCACGTCGACGTGGCCGCTGCCGCCGACCGCCTCCACCGCGTTGTCCACGAGATTCATGATGGCACGACGGAACTGGTCGGGATCGACGTCGAGCCGAGGCAGCTCGGCGGGCGCGCGCGTGTTGATGGCCAGCCGGGGATGCGATTCCCGATAGAGCCCCACCACCGCCTCGACGATGGGGCGGACGTCGGTCGGCCGCGGCGCCGGCGCCGGCATGCGGGCGAAGCGCGAGAACTCGTCGACCAGCCGCTTGAGGCCGTCGACTTCCTGGATGATCGTCTCGGTGCACTCCGTCACCAGCTGCTGCTCGTCGCCGGGGGCCCGGGCCAGCCGCCGGCGTAGCCGCTGCGCCGAGAGCTGGATGGGCGTCAGCGGGTTCTTGATCTCGTGCGCGATGCGCTGGGCGACCTCGCGCCAGGCGGCCAACCGCTGGGCCTTCAACAGCTCGGTGAGGTCGTCGAAGACGATGACCATGCCGCCGTACTCACCTTCGGGGCCCCGCAGCGTGGTGCCCGAGGCGAGCAGCGAGGCCCGGGCACCGTTGCGGCGGAGCTGGAGCGCCTGCTCCACCGTGGCCGCGCGGCCGCGCTGGATGCGCTGGGCGAGCACGACGACCTCGCGAAGATCGGGCCCGGCGAAGACTTCGTCGAGCGGGCGCCCCACCATGGTGTGCTCGTTGAGCCCGAACATCGTCGCCGCCGCCCGGTTCACGGTGGTGATGCGGCTCTGGGGATCGAGCGAGACGACGCCGGTGGTGATCGCCTCCAGCACCGTCTCCATGTAGCGGCGGCGGTCCTCGAGCTCGGTGTGCTTGTCCTGGAGGTCGAGGTAGGCCTCCTCCAGCCGCTTCTTCGATTCCGAGAGATCGTCGGTCATGCGGTTGAACGACTCGACGAGGACGCCGATCTCGTCGTCGGCCCGCGCGTGGACTTTGTAGGCGAGGTTGCCGGCGGCCACCTCCCGGGTGCCCTCGGCCAGCTCGGCGATGGGGCCGGTGATGCCGCGGGCCAGGTAGAACCCGAACCACACGAACGAGAAGACGACGATCAGCGTCATCAGGAGGAAGAGCAGGATGTAGATGCCCTTGATCGGGTTCTTCACCAGCTTCAGCTGCTTGTACTCCTGGAACGATTGCTCGATGCCGCGGATCTTCGCCTCCAGCCGCTCGGTGACGTGGGTGCCGACGACGACCGCGCCCGCCACGCGCCGGTTGGCGTCGCGGGTCACGACGGGCACGATGGCCTCGATGAGATCGCCCGAGGTGAGCTCGCGTACCGTCGTGACGGCCTGCCCGCCCAGTCCGAGCCGGAGCTGGCTCTCGTTGACGTCGCGGGTGGGCAGGTCGCCGAGGCCGGGGTCCTTCACGTGGACCAGCTCCTGGCCACTCGCCGCGAAGACCGTGAGCGCGGAGAGGCCGAGCTGCTCCTGCTGCTCGACGAGATACGCGGCCAGCGCCTCCCGCCGCGATTCCACCAGGAGGCCGTCGCGGTCGATCACGCGCGCCACGTGCTGGGCGTGGCGGAGCGCGGTGGCCTGGAGGTTCTGATAGTACGTCTGGGCCACGGCCAGCGCCTGGTCGAGCGGCCGTTCGACCTGCGGCTTGAACCAGCCCTCGATCGACTTGTTGATGAAATTCGACGCGATGATGAAGATCAGGATGGCCGGAGCCAGCGACAGGGCCAGGAAGGACAGGACCAGCTTCGTCTTGAACTTCGCCCCGATGAGCTGCTGGCGGCGCTCGAACCACAGCTTGACCAGGTTGCGGATGAGCAGCACCAGCAGCAGCAGGAAGACGATGAGGTTCAGGTTGAAGAGGGCAAAGACGACGATGTTGGAGGCGAGCGGGAGCTGGGGCACCCGCATCTCGAAGTTGACGGCGGTGGCGGCGGCAGCCAGGATGAGCAGCGCCCCGATGACGAGGAGGTTGCGCCGGCGGCGGCTTTGCTCCGTCAAGAGGGGCGTCATGGTAACGAGGTTCGCGAGCCCGGCTCGAACCGCAGGTGGCCTGTTCGAGGAGCGCGGGGCGTCATTGGATCCGCCGGATCGTCCGGAAGTCTGACTGTAAGCTGGTCTGCTCGGCCGTGCCCGCCATTCGAGCCACGAAGGTGTTCTCGCCGTTGAGCGAGCTCTCCGCCCGGACCCGCACGTAGATCACGTCGTCGGGTTCGAGGCTGGAGGCCGGGATCAGCTTGATGGAGCGGGCTTCCGACAGCACGCGCTGGGCGTCGCGGAGGTCGCGGGTGGAGTAGACGGGGCGCGTCTCACCCTTGAGGAACGTGACCTTGTACTCCTTGGTGACCACGTTGTACGTGAGGTGTCGCTCCACGGCCTTGGTGACGAGCAGGCGGTCGCGCCACATTCGGTTGTACTGCCAGAGCTCGATGGTGAAACGAATGAAGGCGGGGATGCCGCTCTCGATGCCCTCCTGATAGCTCGGGGCGACCGTGCCCAGCGCGGCCACCGCCACCGTCACCTCGTGATCGTTTAGATAGACTTCCAGGTCGCCGATGCGCAAGTCGGCGCGCGCGGGCACGGCGACCATGAGCGCTGCCAGCAGCCAGACGAGTCGCAGACATCTCCAAAGCATACGACGACAGGCCATTCTATATCGGAATCGGAGGGAGCCTGGACGGGCTCCCTCCGGGGCCTCGCCCAGTGTGGAGCCGGTTAGACGGCGGCGGGGGCGGGCAGCAGGTGGCCGAGGAGCGGGGTCGGTTCGAAGGCGACCACGCCGGCGGCACGGCGCTCGAGACCGAGCGTGCGCTGGATCGTCACCACCAGCTCGAAGTTGATCGCGTGGCCGGCGTTGCGCGCGATGACGTGACCGATGAGAGGCCGGCCGAGCAGGGCGAGATCGCCGATGAGGTCGAGCACCTTGTGGCGAACGAACTCGTCGCGGTACCGGAGGCCGTTGAGGACGCCGCGCTTGCCGACGCCGATGGCGTTCTCGAGCGAGGCGCCCCGCGCCAGCCCGTGCTTGCGAAGCGCCCCGAGATCCTTCAGGAAGCCGTACGTGCGAGCCGGGGCAAAGTCCTCGATGAACATCCGCTCCGTCGGCGCGCAAGTGAGCGCCTGGGTGCCGATGGCGGGATGGTCGTTGTCCAGGGTGTAACTGATCCGGAACACGTCGGACGGCACGATCTGAATCCACCGGCCGCCGCTGCCGGCGGCGATCGGGTATGGGATGACGATTGGACGCCGTGGTGCCGACTGCTCGGTGCGCCCCGCGTGCATGAGCAGCGTGACGAACGGCTTGGCGCTGCCGTCGGCCGCCGGGATCTCGGGGCCGTCGACATCGATGAAGAGGTTGTCGAGACCGAGGCCGGCGGCGGCGGCCATCAGGTGCTCGACCGTCTGGACGCGCGTCCCGTTGCGCCCGACCGTCGTGGCGTAGTGGCTGTTCACCACGCTCTCGGCCGTCGCCGGGACCGGCTCGTCGTGACCGTTGATGCGGAACGCGATGCCTGAGTTCGCGGGCGCCGGCGCGATGGTGATGCGCGCGAGCCTGCCCGAATGAAGACCGACACCCTCCAGGGTCACCGACTTCCGGATCGTGCGCTGGTGCATGGCCGGGGTAGGTGGGAGCAACCAGAGTGCCATCCGGGGACGGGCGCCTTAATTATCTGATTTATAAAGGTGCTGGAGGCCGGGGCGGAAGAATTTACACTTCAATTTCTGTTGTGGTTATGACACGCCTGGATGCCTCACTGTCTCCTCCTTGCTACACATCGACGACGAGCCTCACGTCGTGAACACCGCCCTCTTCGGTCACGCTCACGCCATGTAGCGTCGCCGCCTTCACGACCGTGCCGGCGCTGTGACGAGCGAGGTCGATCGGCTCGCCGTGCAGCAGTCCATGGACGAGGTGATCGGAGAGCGTGTCGACCTCCGCGCGCTGGACCGCGAAGCCTTCGATCTCGTGCACGTAGAGGCATTCGTTGATGAAGCTCACCAGCAGCGTCTCGAGATTGTCGCCCTGGGCGCGCACTTCGCGGCTCTCGCGCGCCTGCACGCCATCGGGCGCGATGACGAGCGCGAGCACGCCGAGCGCGGCGCGGGCAAACGCCTCGGCGCGCGTGCGGCCCCAGGCGTGGACGCCCACGTCGGCCTCGACGTCGAAGTAGTCGTAGCCGGCCGGCTCAGCCATCGAGCCTGACGATCCCAGAGAGATCGCCGAACACGAACTGGAGCACGGCGACGACTGCCGGTCCCGCCGTCTCCGTTCGAAGGATCCGGGGCCCGGCGCTCGCGGTCAACCAGCCGCGCGCCGTCGCTGCCTCCACCTCGCGACGCGACAGCCCGCCCTCGGGCCCGATGAGCACGCGCAACACTCGCGGCGAGCGAACGCGCTGGAGCACGTGAGCAAGGGGCGGCGCCGCGCCTTCCCAGAGGCACACCGCGAGGCCGTCGCCCTCGGTGTCGAGGCAGTCGGCGAGCGGTCGTGGCGTTTCCACCGGAGGCACCACGGATCGCCCGCACTGCTTGGCGGCTTCCTTGGCCACCCGCTGCCACCGGCGGGCGCGATCGCGCCACCGACTCGGCTCGAGCCGCACGATCGTCCGCTCGGTGATCGCGGGAAGCACGCGGGCCACGCCGAGCTCGCTGGCGGCGCGGACGATCTGCTCCATCTTGTCGCCTTTGGGAATGCCCTGGACGAGCGTCACGGCGACCGGTGACTCGGCTCGGCTGGCCGCCACGCCGACGATGGTGCCGGTCGCCGGGTCGTCCAGCGTCTCCAGCCGGACGGTGTAGTCGCTGCCGCGGCCGTCCCCGGCGATCACGAGATCACCGGGCACGAGCCGCAGCACTTTCGCCATGTGGCGACTTTCCTCGTGGTCGAAGGCGACGCGATCCCCGGCGATACGCTCGGGCGAGATGGTGAAGCGGCGCACGCTCAGCCGACGCGCCGCAGGCCGAGGGTCGTCCAGCCGTCGATCGACGTGGCGTCCGCCCCGACGAAGCCGTGTCGGCCCAGCTCGGCTTCGACCGGAGCCGCCTCGGCATCGAGCAGACCGCCGAGGACGAGGCGTCCGTTCACCGCGACGTAGCGGCCGTACGACGGAGCCAGCCGCAGATGGGCGGCCGAGAGGAGATTGGCCAGGACGAGCGGAGCAGGCTCGGAGGCGACGGCGGCGGCATCGCCGACTCGGCACGTGATGCGGTCGGCGACGCCGTTCAGGGCGGCGTTGGCTTCGGCGGCGCCGACCGCGTCGGGATCCTCGTCCAGGGCGAAGACACGAGCCACGCCGAGCCGCGCCGCCGCAATGGCGAGGATTCCCGAGCCGGTGCCGAGATCCATCGCCGACGCGGGCGCGCCGCGCTCGACGATCCTCTCGAGCTGTACCAGGCAGCCGGCGGTCGTGCCGTGATGCCCGGTGCCGAAGGCGCGCGCCGGCTCGATCACCAGGGTCAGGCGCCCGGGCTCACGCGCCGCCGACTCCCACGGCGGGACGACGAGGAAGCGCGTCCCGATCGGGAGCGGGCGAAAGTGGGCGCGCCAGGCCTCGCCCCAATTGGCGTCCGCGAGCGGGGTGACCGTCGGCGCGTCGGGCACGGCGAAGCCGAGCGCGCGAAGGCCGTCGGCATACGTCTGGACGCGGGCGGCGAGCGTGGACGCTTCCGATTGCGCGGGAAAGAACGCCCGGAGGGTGGGCGCGCCGTCCGCCACCTGCTCTTCGACCACACCGAGAGCGCCCAGCTCCCACAGGAAGTTCGTGAGCGCCTCGGCGACCTCGTCGGGAGCGGGGACGGCGAGCTCCCAGTAACCGGCGGACATCAGTCGAGCAGCTTCTTCATCCGCTCCAGGAAGGCCGAGATCAGCGGCGTGCCGTGACCCTTCGAGGCCGCGTCGAACGCGTCCAGCGCCTCGCGCTGCCTGGCGTTCAGCTTCTGGGGCACCTCGAGCAAGAGTCGATAGCACGCGTCACCGTGGCCGCGCTCGCGGAGCCGCGGCATGCCCTTGCCCCTGATCTTCAGGATCTGATGAGGCTGGCTACCGGCCGGGATCTTGAGCTTGGTCGTGCCGTCCACGACGGGGACGTCCACCTCAGCGCCGAGCGCGAGCTGCGGGAACGAGACCGGCAGCTCGCAGTAGAGGTCGGCGCCCTTGCGCGCGAAGATGTCGTGCTCGGCGATGCGGACCAGGACGTAGAGGTCGCCGGCCGATCCGCCGCGGTGGCCGGTCGCGCCCTCGCCGGTCAGCCGCATTTGCATCCCGTCCTCGATGCCGGCGGGAATCTTGATCTGGAGGAGCCGCTCGGCGCGCACCCGGCCTTCACCCCGGCACTGAGGGCACGGGGTGCGATTGAGCTGGCCCTCACCGCGGCACTTGGGACAGGCCCGGGCCACGGTGAGGAACCCCTGGGAGAGTCTCACCTCGCCGCGACCGTGGCACACATCGCAGGTCACCGGGCGACTGCCCGGCGCGCCACCCGTGCCCGCGCAGGTCTCGCACGCTTCCAGCCGCGGGATCTGGACCTTGGTGTCGAGCCCGCGCGCGGCGTCTTCCAGCGTGATCTTCAACTCGTACTGGAGATCCTCGCCGTGGCCGGCGCGGCTGCGGCGGCCGCTTCCGCCGGTGAAGAAGCTCTCGAAGATGTCCTCGAAGAGCGTGCCGAATCCCTGGCCGAAATCGACGCCACCGCCGGCGACGGTGCCGAAGCGATCGTAGTGCGCGCGCTTGTCGGCGTCGGAGAGCACGGCATAGGCCTCGCTCGCCTCCTTGAAGCGCTCCTCGGCCCCCTTGTCACCGGGATTTCGGTCGGGGTGGTGCTGCATGGCGAGCTGGCGATACGCCCTCTTCAGCTCGGCGTCGCCGGCTGTGCGGGGGACGCCGAGGACCTCGTAGTAGTCGCGGGGCACGCTACGCGGCGTCCTCGTCGGGCGCGACGGCCACGGCGACCTGGGCCGGCCGCAGGACGCGGTCGTGCAGCAGATAGCCGGGCAGGATCTCCGCCACCACGGTGTTGGGCGACGCGTCGGCGCTGACCACGCGTGCCGTCGCCTCGTGGCGGGTGGGATCGAAGGGCTGGCCGAGCGCCGAGTAGCGCTTCACGCCGGCGCGCTCCAGCACGCGAAGCAGCTCGCGCTGGATGAGCTCGATGCCCTCGACCACCTTGGCCGCCTCGCGGTTGCCCCGGGCCGCCTCGAGCGCCCGATCGAAATTGTCGACGATCGGAACGAGATCACGGATCAGGGATTCGGTGGCGTAGCGCGTGTAGTCGTCGCGATCGCGCTGGGCCCGCCGTCGCATGTTGTCCATCTCGGCCAGGGCGCGCAAGAGGCGATCCTGCTTCTCGTCGAGCTCGCGCTTCATGGCCGCGACGTCGCTGACCTGGTCCGAGGCCGTGGCGCCGGTTGGCTGATCCTGGTTCGGGCGGGGAGTCGTGTCGCTCATGACGGTAGATAGAGGTCCTGGCGGACGCGGGCGAGCGCGTCGGTCACCTGACGCGCCGTCTCGTTGACCACGGAGATGACGTCCGGATAGGGCAGGCGACGGGGCCCGACCACGCCGAGGATGCCGAGCACCTGATCACGGTAGAGATACGTCGACGTGATGAGCGTGCACTCGCGCATCTCGGCGAACGGATTCTCCTCTCCGATGGTGACCCGCACTCCCTCGTCTTCGGCCAGCGTGGCCATGAGATCGGCCAGGCGCTCCTTCTGCTCGAAGGTCCGGAGCAGGCCGCGCGTGGTCTCGATGTCCCAGAACTCGGGATGGTCGAGCATGTTGATGGCGCCGCTCACGTAAAGGGTGCGGCCGCGCAGCATGGCGACGATCTGGTCGGTGATGCCGCGTGCTTTCGTGTGCAGCGCGTCCAGGGGATCGGCCGGCGTCGTCTCCATCTCGATGATCTCGGTCACGGTCCGCCCGCCGAAGCGGCGGGTGAGCTCGCGGCCGAGCTTGCGTACCTCGTCGGCCACCACCGGTGGCTCGAGCGTGATGGCCCGCGCCGTGACCCAGCCCGAATCGGTGACGAGCACGGCCAGCGCGCGATGCTCCTCGAGCGGGATCAACTCGACGCGCGCGATCGTCGTGCGCTTGAGCGGCGGGGCCAGGAGCAGGCCCGTCATCTTCGTGACCGACGAGAGATGGTCCGACGTGCGCTCCATGTAGCTGTCGATGCCCGAGCCACGGGCGCGCGCATCGGCCACGCGCGGACTCGCCGACGGCTTGGGAAAGGAATCCACGTAGAGGCGGTACGCCTTGTCGGTCGGGACGCGCCCGGCGCTGGCGTGCGGCTGGGCGAGATAGCCCGTCTCCTCGAGATCGGCCATGACGTTGCGCAGCGTTGCCGGCGACAGGCTGGGAAAATGCCGGCGCGCGAGCGCGCGCGAGCCCACCGGCTCGGCGGTGTCGATGTACTCGCGGATGAGGGCAATCAGGACGTCGCGGTGTCGCGCATCCATCCGATTTTTTTGTAACAATCGTCGCCGGCGAAGTCAAGGCTGCCGACGGCGCGCGACGTGATCAGAGCAGCTCCACGAAGAGCGCGTCGGAGAGCAGGAACCCCTCCTCGCTCAGCCACGCGCGGCCGTCCTCCGCCATCAGGAGCCCGCGCTCGCGCCAGTTCTCCAGCACGCGCGCGACCGCTCCGTCGGCAGCGGCGCGCTCCGTCAGGAGGTCGGCGGGCACGCCGTCGGCCGTGCGGAGCCCGAGGATCAGGCGTTCGCCGAGGACGTGACGATCGGTCAGTCGTTCGAACGTGTCGATGGGCAGGCGTCCTTCATCGACGAGCGCGCCGTAGCGCGCCAGCGGCTTCGTGTTGCCGTAGCGGACGTCGCCGACGAAGCCGCAGCCACCGGGCCCGACGGCGACGTACTCGGCGCGCCGCCAGTAGATCTGGTTGTGGCGAGAGCGAAAGCCGGATCGCGCCCAGTTCGAGATCTCGTAGTGCTCGTAGCCACGCGCGGCGGCCGCGTCGCACAGCCCGCGGTACTGCTCGACCGTCGTCTCCTCGGCGGGCAGCGGCGGCGCCCCCGTCGCGCCCCACAGGCTGCCGGCATCCAGCGTGAGGCCGTAGGCCGACACGTGATCGGGCTGCCAGTCGAGAACGCCGGCGACGCCACGAAGCCAGCCGGCCACGTCGAGCCCGGGCAGGCCGTACATCAGATCGACACTCACGTTGGCAAAGCCGGCCTCGCGGGCGGCGACGAAGGCGCCGCGGGCCCCGCGCGCGTCGTGGAGCCGGCCGAGGACGGGAAGGATCGAGTCGTCGAGCGACTGAACGCCCAAGCTCACGCGGTTCACGCCGGCGGCCCGATAGGCGGCGAGATTCTCGCGACTGGCACTCTCCGGGTTGCCCTCGACCGTGATCTCGACGTCCGGGGCGAGGACGAAGCCGTCACGGATGGCGTCGAGGATCGCGGCGAGCTCCTCGGGCTCGAGCAACGACGGTGTCCCTCCGCCGAGAAACACCGTGGCGATCACGGGCCGTCGCCGATTCAGCGGCGCCGCCGCGACGAGACCGATCTCGGCCACGACGCTCCGGACGTAGCGCTCCACGCTCGCCCGATCCTCGAGCGGCGCCGTATTGAAGGAGCAGTAGTAGCACCGCTTCCTGCAGAACGGCACGTGCACATAAAACCCGAGCTCGGCGCCGGCGGGGGTCGCGTCCGTCAAGGGGCCGAGCGGTGACGGCTGGGCTGGTATACCCGTGTCGGTGATGTGAGCAGGGGCTGCGGGTACCTCTGTGAGACCCGTTCTATCCGGGCAGGACTGCGCGCTGGCTGTGGGCGTATGGTGGCAACTCACGTCAGGCAGTCGAACGATCGGTGCGGGTGATCGCGGCGGGGCCCGGGCGTGGCGCAAGCCCGGGTGCCCGTGCCCATTTCAAGGGATGTATTTGCCGAGGCGCCACCAGCGGAGCCAATGGCGGTCGCTGTCCCACGACCAGTAGATGAGGAAGGCCTTGCCTTTGATCTTCTCCCTCCTCACGAACCCCCAGTACCGGCTGTCCTGCGAGTTGTCCCGGTTGTCGCCCATGACGAAGTAGGAGTCGGCCGGGACGCGCGTCGGGTCGCAGCCGTAGGCATAGCCGCAGTAGGCCTGGCCGCTGTGAGCGAACGGCGGAGGTCCCGCCTTGGTGTACGGCTCGACCAGACGAACGCCGTTCACGTAGACGTCGTGGCCGCGGATCTGGACCTGATCACCCGGCGTGGCCACGATGCGCTTGATGAAGTCGCGCTTCTCGTCCTGCGGGTACTTGAAGACGATGATGTCGCCGCGGTGCGGGCTGCGCAGTCCAGACAGCCGCCATTCCGTGAAGGGGATCTCGGGACCGTACAGGAACTTGTTGACCAGGATGTAGTCGCCCACCAGCAGCGTGTCCATCATCGAGCCGGAGGGGATGGTGAAGGCCTGGACCACCAGCGTGCGGATGACGAGGGCGAGCAGGACGGCGATGACGATCGCCTCGCCGTACTCGCGAACGAGCGACTTGCGCGGGCGCCTCGGCACGGTCCCGGTCGCCGTCTGCCCGTCCGTTTCGGGGGCCCCCGGCTCGGGGACCCTCACGTCCGTCGCCTGGAACTCCGCCTTGCGCTCGTCCACCGTCAGCTCTTGAGCACGGTCAGGAACGCTTCCTGGGGGACTTCCACCCGCCCGACTTGCTTCATGCGCTTCTTGCCTTCCTTCTGTTTTTCGAGCAGCTTCCGCTTGCGCGTAATGTCGCCGCCATAGCACTTGGCGGTCACGTTCTTTCCCATCGCCTTCACGGTCTCGCGCGCGATCACGCGACTGCCGATCGCCGCCTGGATGGCGACCTCGTAGAGCTGGCGGGGAATCACGCCCCGCAGCTTCTCGACGAGGGCCTTGCCGCGCTCGTAGGCCTTGTCGCGGTGGACGATGGTGGACAGCGCGTCCACCGGGTCGCCGTTGAGAAGGATGTCGAGCTTGACCAGGTCGGACGGCCGGAAGTCGGCGAACTCGTAGTCGAACGAGGCATAGCCCTTGGAGATCGACTTCAGCTTATCGTAAAAGTCCACCACGATCTCGGAGAGCGGGAAGTCGAAGCGGATGTGCACGCGCTTGCCGAGGTACTCGAGAGACTTGTGCTCGCCCCGCTTCTCCTGGGCCAGCTTGTAGATCGCCGTCATGAACTCGGTCGGCACGTAGACGGAGGAGTTCACGTACGGCTCCTCCATCTGCTCGATGCGATCGGGGGTGGGCAGCTTCGACGGATTGTCGATGTCGAGCACCTCGCCGGCCGTCGTCAGGATCCGGTACTGCACGGAGGGCGCGGTCACGATGAGCGAGAGGTCGAACTCGCGCTCCAGCCGCTCCTGGACGATCTCCATGTGCAGCATGCCGAGGAAGCCGCACCGGAAGCCGTAGCCCAGCGCCAGCGACGTCTCGGGTTCGAAGGTGAACGCGGGATCATTGAGCCGGAGCTTTTCGAGGGCGTCGCGCAGGGCCTCGTAGTCGGTGTCCTCGATCGGATAGAGACCGGCGAAGACCATCGGCTTGGCGTCGCGGTAGCCCGGGAACGCCTCCGCCGTCGGGCGCAGCGCCTCGGTGATCGTGTCGCCGACCTTGGCGTCGGCCACGCGCTTGATCGACGCCGTGAGGTACCCGACCTGGCCGGCCGACAGCTCGTCGACCGGACGCATGTCGGGGCTGAACACGCCGACCTGCTGAACGTCGTAGGTCCGTCCGTTCGACATGAGAAGAATGCGTGTGCCCGGCCGCACCCGGCCGTCGCGGAGGCGCACGTAGATGACGACCCCTTGATAGGAATCGTAGAAGGAGTCGAAGACGAGCGCCTTGAGCGGCGCCTCCGCGTCGCCTTTCGGCGGCGGGATGCGGGCGACGATCGCTTCCAGGACCTCGGGCACGCCCGTGCCGTGCTTGGCCGAGATGGCCAGCGCCTCGGTGCCGTCGAGATCGAGCGTCTCCGAGATCTGCTCGCGCGTCCCGTCGACGTCGGCGGCGGGAAGATCGATCTTGTTGATGACGGCGACGATGTCGAGTCCCGCGTCGGCGGCCAGATAGTAGTTGGCGAGCGTCTGGGCTTCGATGCCCTGGGAGGCGTCGATGATCAGGATCGCGCCCTCGCAGGCGGCCAGCGCGCGCGACACCTCGTAGGAGAAGTCCACGTGGCCCGGCGTGTCGATGAGGTTGAGCGTGTACTCCTCACCGTCCCTTGCGCGGTAGAGCAGGCGCACGGTGTGGGCCTTGATCGTGATGCCGCGCTCCCGCTCGAGATCCATCGAGTCGAGGACCTGATCGACCGCCTTCTTGACATCCATGGTGCCGGTCAGCCCCAGGAGTCGATCGGCCAGCGTGGACTTGCCGTGATCGATGTGCGCGACGATCGAAAAATTCCTGATCCGCGCCGGCGTCATAACGTCTCAGTCTAGCATGCCAGGCGGGAGCGCCCCGGCCTCAGACACCCAGCCGTGCGCGGTCGGCGACGACCGCTCCCGCTTCGAGCACCACGTCGGCGCCGATCTCGGCCCAGGCACCGATGCGGGCGCCGGCGGCGACGACACAGTCGATGAGGCGCGCCCCCTCACCGACGTGCACGCCTTCCCAGAGGACGGCGTTCTCCACGCGGGCGCCGGCGCCGATCCGGCAGCCGGCGCCGAGCACGACGCGCGGGCCGACCCGGGCGTCGCGCCCGATCTCCACGTCGTCGCCGACGACCGCCGGCGCCACGATGCGATGCGGGCCGCCGCCCACACCGCTGACCGGAGATGCCCCGTCGTGGCACTGGCCGGCCAGCGCGAGTGTCGTGCGCACGCGTCCGTCGAGCAGGTCCATCTGGGCGGCCCGGTAGGCGCTCGGGCTGCCGATGTCGCGCCAGTAGGCCGCCGACGTCCAGCCGTAGGCCGGGATCTGGTCAGCGATCAGGGCGGGGAAGAACTCACGCTCGATCGAGACCGGCCGATCGGCCGGGATGCGGGCCAGCAACGCGGCGTCGATCAGGTAGATTCCGGCGTTGATCGTGTTGGTCGTGATCGGCTCGTCGGCGGTCGGCTTCTCCCGGAAGCGTGTCAGCCGGCCTTCTCCGTCGAGCTCGACCAATCCGTAGGCGCGTGGGTCGGGAACCGGCGTGAGGAAGATCGTCGTGCGCGAGCGGCGGGACTCGTGGAAGCGCCGCATTGCGCTGAGATCGGCGTCGGTCAGGACGTCGCCGTTCAGGACGAACACGGTGCCGCGAGTCAGATCGGCGGCGTTACGGACACCGCCGCCGGTGCCGAGCGGCTCGCTCTCGACCACGTAGCGCAGTCGGACGCCGAGGGCCGTGCCGTCGCCCAGCGCCTGCTGCACGTCCTCGACGCGATACGAGCAGGCGAGGATGACGTCGGTCACGCCGTGCTCGCGCAACAACGCGAGCTGCCAGGCGAGGAAGGGCTGGTTCAGCAACGGCACGACCGGCTTCGCGCGCGCCAGCGTCAGCGGCCGCAGGCGCGTGCCCTGGCCACCGGCGAGGATGACGGCCTGGGTGGCGGTGGCCGGGCTCACGCGTTGGGACTCCAGGGTTGCGCCTCGTCGATCAACATCACCGGGATGCCGTCGCGGATCGGATAGGCCTTGCGGCAGGCCGGGCAGATGATGCGCGTCTCTTCGAATCTGAGCTCGCCCTTGCAGGCGGGGCAGACCAGGATGGCCTTGAGCTCCTCGTCGATCATTCGCTCACCTCCTCTCCACGTGGCGCTTGAACCAGGCGAGCGTCCGGGTCAGACCATCGTCGAGCGTCGTTCCCGGCGTCCACCCCAGGATGGCTTTGGCGCGGCCGGCGTCGAGCACGCTCCGCCGTTGCTCGCCGGCGCGCGCCGGCGCGCTGCGCGATGCGGTGCCGACGCCACCCAGCTTCGCCAGCCGACGGTAGAGCTCGTTGACCGTGGTCTCCCGGCCGGTACCGATGTTGGCGATGCCGGTCGCGTCGGAGCGGCCGATGGCGCGAACGATCGCGTCGGCCACGTCCTCGACGAAGACGTAATCGCGCGTCTGCTCGCCGTCGCCGTACACGAGACACGGCTCGCCGGCCAGCAGGCGGTGGCAGAAGATGGCGATGACGCCGGCCTCGCCGTGAGGATTCTGGCGGGGGCCGTAGACGTTGGCCAGACGCAGCGCGAGCGTCGTGCCGCCGGTCAGTCCCGTCCAGCACTCGAGATAGCGCTCGGCGGCGACCTTGGAGACGCCGTAGGGCGACGTGGCCCGGGCCGGATGATCCTCGGGCGTGGGCAGAACGTCGGTGTCGCCGTAGGCAGCGCCGCCGGTGGAGGTGTACACGACGCGACGGACGCCCGCGCGCCGCGCTGCCTCCAGCAGGTTGGCGGTGCCGACGACGTTGACGTGCGCATCGAAGGCGGGATCGGCGATGGAGCGCGCCACCGCGGCCTGGGCGGCGGTGTGCACGATGGCGTCCGGTCGCTCGGCGGCCACGATCGCGCCCAGATTCGGGCTGCGGATGTCGCCGACGTGCAGGGTCACCGCCGGGTCGACGTTCGTGCGACGGCCCGAGCTCAGGTTGTCGACGATGGCGACGCGCTGGCCGCCGGCGAGCAGGCGATCCACCACGTGAGAACCGATGAAGCCGGCGCCACCGGTGACGAGGACCTTCACGCCCCGAGTTTCCCCCGAAACCACTCGAGCGTCAGCCGGAGACCTTCCTCGACGTCGACGCGCGGCTCCCAGCCGAGGAGCGTGCGCGCGCGCGTGATGTCCGGTTGGCGGACCTTGGGATCGTCCACGGGCAGCGGCCGGAACACGATCTCGCTCCGGGAGCCGGCCAACCGGATGATCCGCTTCGCCAGGTCGAGCAGCGTCATCTCCTGGGGATTGCCGATGTTCACCGGCTCGTGAAGGGTGCTGTTCATCAGGCGCCCCAGGCCGTCGATCAGGTCGTCGATGTACTGGAACGAGCGCGTCTGCGAGCCGTCCCCGAAGACCGTCACCGGCTTGCCCGCGAGGGCCTGGGTGGCGAAGGCGGGAATGGCGCGCCCGTCGTTCGATCGCATCCGGGGGCCGTGCGTGTTGAAGATCCGCACGATGCGCGTGTCCACGCCGTGGGCGCGGTGGTAGGCCATCGTGATGGCCTCGGCGAAGCGCTTGGCCTCGTCGTACACGCCGCGCGGTCCGATGGGGTTGACGTTGCCCCAGTAGTCCTCGCGCTGAGGGTGCACGAGCGGATCGCCGTAGACCTCCGACGTCGAGGCGAGCAGAAAGCGCGACTTCTTCGCCTTGGCCAGGCCCAACCCGCGGTACGTCCCCAGCGCGCCGACCTTCAGCGTCTGGATCGGCAGCACGAGATAGTCGAGGGGCGAGGCGGGGCTGGCGAAGTGGAGGATCAAGTCGACCGGGCCGTCGACGCCAATGTATTCGGTGACGTCGTGGCGGACGAACGTGAAGCCGGGCCGGTCGCGCAGGTGCTCGACGTTCTCCACCGAGCCCGTGATCAGGTTGTCCATGCAGACAACCTCGAAGCCCCGTCCGAGCAGGGACTCGCACAGGTGAGAGCCGATGAAACCGGCCCCCCCGGTGACCAGGACTCGCATCGAGCTAGGAGGGAAGGATCGGTCGCCGGCCGACCGAGTGGTACTCGAAGCCGAGCCGCCGCATACGCTCGGGCTCCCACACGTTCCGGCCGTCGAACACCACCGGCCGTCGCATGAGGGCCCGCACCCGCTCCAGATTGAGGAACTTGAACTCGTTCCACTCGGTCACCAGGGCGAGCGCGTCCGCGCCGGTGGCCGCCTCGTAGGCGGAATCGCAGTAGGTGACCTCGCGCGACAGCTCCCTGCGGGCATTGGGGATCGCCACCGGATCGTACGCCCGGACCCGCGCGCCCAGCTTGAGGAGACGGGCGATGACCTCGACGCTTTTGGCCTCGCGCATGTCGTCGGTGTTCGGCTTGAAGGCCAGGCCGAGCACGGCGATCGTCTTGTGGTCGAGCGGCGACAGCGCCTTGCCGATCATGTCGACGAAGTGCTCGGCGCGCTCGCGGTTCACGTCGATGACGGAGCGCAGCAGCCGGAAGTCGTAGCCGAGGCTGGCCGCGGTGTGGACGAGGGAGTCCGTGTCCTTCGGAAAGCAGCTCCCGCCGTACCCGAGGCCCGCCTGCAGGAAGGCGGGGCCGATGCGGGCGTCGAGACCGACGGCCTTGATGACCTGGGTGACGTCGGCGCCGGCCAGCTCGCAGACGTTGGCGATCGCGTTGATGAAGGAAATCTTGGTCGAGAGGAACGCGTTGGAGGCGTACTTGATCATCTCGGCCGAGGGCACGTCGGTGATGATCATCGGCCGCTCGAGTGGCGCGTAGAGCTCGAGCAGCGTCATGGCCACCTGCTGGTTGGGGGCGCCGATCACGATGCGATCGGGCCGCAGGGTGTCCTCGATGGCCGAGCCTTCACGCAGGAACTCGGGGTTGGACACCACGTCGAAGGGCACCCGCTGGCGCTGACTCTTCGCGATGACGTCGCGCACGAAGTCCCCGGTGCCCACGGGCACCGTCGACTTGTTGACGATGACGGTGTACTTCTCCATCGCCTGCCCGATGGCGCCGGCCACCTTCTCGACCGCGCTGAGGTCGGTCTCGCCGTCGGCCTTGGGCGGCGTGCCGACCGTGATGAAGATGATCAGCGAGCGCTTGAGCGCGGCCCCGAGGTCGGTGGTAAAGGCCAACCGGGCGTCGGCGACGTTGCGGCCGACCATCTCCTCCAACCCCGGCTCGTAAATCGGCATCTTGCCGGCCTGGAGGGCGGCCACCTTCTCCGGCTGGTTGTCGACACAGACGACGTCGTTTCCGAGGTCGGCGAAGACGGCTCCCGTCACGAGACCTACATAGCCGGTTCCCACAACGCAGATATTCATGCCGGGAATTCATCATACCAGGGTAGGCAGAAAAGGGGAGCCGATTGGAAAGTTGACCCGTCCCGTTCGGTACGGGCTCAGGCCCCGAACGGCCCGTCGTCGTCCACGAAGTCGGGCCCGCGGATTCCGTCCTCGAATTGCTCGCGCGCGTCGCGCATGGCATCGCTGAGCGAATCGAAGCGGCCGGAGATCGTGATGGTATTGCTGCTTTCGTCGCGGGCTTTCCACATCCATTCTCGACGGTTGCGGCCCACCGGCACGAACTGAACTTTCATTCCGTCCACGACCGACTCCTTCCGCCCGTCACGCGGGATGCCCGGGCTGTAGGAGGCAAGTGGCAATCAGAATGCCACGGAGAAAGGTAGGTCTTGCTTTATGCCTCCGGGGCGTCGTCGGGTTCAGCGGCGCACCACCGGAAGAACACGATCGTGAAGGCGATGAGAGGCACGATGCCCGCGGGGACCCACATGAGAACTCCGGCCAGGCGCTGATCCTCGATTGGTGTCGCGCTCGCGGTCGGGTAGAGCACGACCTCCGCCCCCGTGATCATCGCGGCCACCACCGTCATCGGCATCCCGAAGGCGAACAGATACAGAATTCTGGCGCCGTACGGCAGCGCGGGAAGCCGCCGGGACGGGCTCACCACGGGCCACCAGGCGAGCACCGCCACGGCGACGAGGCTCCCGTGGGCCACGACATGCCAGAGGTCGGAGCGGGTCGTGAGCGCGTAGGGCCCGGGCAGGTGCCAGACGATGAGGATCGCGGCATAGAGGCCGAGCGCCGTCACCGGTCGCGTGGCGATGGTGACGACGGCCCGCACGCCGCGGGGCGCGAGCGCGCGATCGAGCAGGACCGGCAGGGCGCCGGCCAGCAAGCATGGCGCCGCGACGAGGACGAGCAGCAGGTGCTGGATCATGTGGGCGCTCACGAGCGAGCGCTCGGCGAGATCGTGGAGTGGACCGTTGAGCGCCATCGTCAACGCCAGCAGGCCGCCGAAGAACGCCGTGGCCTGCGCCCGTGGCAACGGGCGTCCACTGGCCCGCCACGCCGCGAGCCAGGCGCCTCCGAGGGCGACGACCAGCGCGAGCGCCTCGGGATGGATCATCGTCCGAACACCAGGAACGCGCCGGTCAGCGTCGCCAGCGCGATGGCGAGGCCGGTGGCGATGACGAGCGGGCCCACGAAGAGGGCGGAGAGTGGGCGCCGATCGTAGCGAAGGTGCATGAAGAAGAGGGCCACCAGCGTGAACTTGGCGGCCGCCATGACGACGAGCAGCGGGATGAGGATGGGTGTGAGCCGGCGGATGTAGATCACGCCGACCTCGAGCGCGGTGATGATGGTGAGCAGGATGGCGACCTTCACATAGGTCGCCACCGACGCGTGATCGTGGTGATCGGCCATCACGGCACCAGGTAGATCAAGGTGAAGATCACGATCCACACGACGTCGACGAAGTGCCAGTAGAGGCCGGCGACCTCCACCTTGATGCTGTCGGCGACGCTCAGGCGGCCGCGCAGGTCGAGAACGAGCAGCGCCAGCAGCCAGAACACGCCGAGGCTCACGTGGGCGCCGTGGAAGCCGGTGAGCACGAAGAAGGTGGAGCCGAAGAGGTTCTGCTGGAGCGTGAGGCCCTCGTGGACGAACGAGGTGAACTCATAGGCCTGGAAGCCGAGGAAGATCAGGCCGAAGAAGGCGGTCCCGGCCAGCCACAGCCGCGATTGGAAGCGATCGTCCCGCTGCGCGGCGGCCAGCGCCAGGACCATGAAGAGACTCGACATCAGGAGATCGAACGTGCTGAGGCTCGTCACCGGGATGTTGAGGATCTCGTGAGGATGCGGCCCGACCACGCTGCGGCCCTTGTAGGCCATGTAGGTCGCGATCAGGGTGCCGAAGAACAGGCACTCGGAGCCGATGAAGGTCCACATCCCGACCTTTCGGTGATCGATGCCGAGCCCGCCGACCTGATGCTCGTGCGCCGGGTTTCGGTGATGCTCGAGGGCGAGGCCGAGCCCGCCGGCGAGTGTCAGCAAGCCGCCGCCCACGACGAGCCCGACGTTGACCAGCGCGCCCACCGCGGCGATGAGGATGCCGAGAGCGGTCACGATGGGCCAGTGCGACGGCGCCGGAAGGTGGAGGCCAGAAGCCTCGGCGCGGGGCGGCGCCAGCGGCGCCCGGCCGGGGTTCTGCTTCTCCCGCCAGAACGTGTCGCGGCCGTAGACGGGAGGGATCGTATCGAAGTTGTGCGGCGGCGGCGGTGACGAGGTCCGCCACTCGAGCGTCCGGCCGTCCCACGGATCGCCGGGCGCCGTGACCGGCCGGCGCAGGCTGCGCACGGCGTTGATGGCGAAGAGCAGAATGGCCAGGGCGATGCCGAAGGCGCCGACGGACGACACCAGATTCCACAGTTCCCAGCCGACGCCGGCCGGATAGGTGTAGATGCGGCGAGGCATGCCGGCCGCGCCGAGGTAGTGCTGGGGGAAGAACGTGAGGTTGAAGGCGAGGAAGAGGGTCCAGAACTGCAGGCGGCCCAGGCGCTCGTCGAGGAGGCGGCCGGTCATTTTCGGCCACCAGTAGTAGGCGCCGGCGAAGAGGCCGAAGAGGCTGCCGCCGATCAGGACGTAGTGGAGGTGCGCGACGACGAAGTAGGTGTCCGTCTGCTGCAGGTCGACGGGCGGTGACGCGTGCATCACGCCGCTGAGGCCGCCGATGGTGAAGGTGGCGATGAGGCCGACCGCGAAGTGCAGCGCGGTCGTGCCGCGCAGGCGCCCACCCCATAGCGTGGCCAGCCAGTTGAAGATCTTCACGCCGGTCGGAATGGCGATCAGCATGGTGGCGATCGAGAACGCCGCGTCGGCCACGGGGCCCAGGCCGGCCGCGAACATGTGGTGGCTCCACACGCCGAAGCCGAAGAAGCCGATGAGGACGCCGGAGTAGATGACGACGGGCGCCCCGAACAGCGGCTTGCCGGCGAACGTGGGCAACACTTCGGAGACGATGCCGAAGGCGGGCAGGATCAGGATGTAGACCTCGGGATGACCGAAGATCCAGAAGAGATGCTGCCACAGGTGGAGATCACCCCCGGCGGCCACGTTGTAGAAGTTCGTGCCGAAGAAGCGATCGAACATCAGGAAGATCAACCCGACCGTGATCGGCGGAAAGGCCAGGAGGATGAGGAACTGGGCGACCAGCGTCATCCACGTGAACAGCGGCATGCGCATGAGCGTGAGCCCGGGCGCGCGCAGATTCAGGATGGTGACGATGAAGTTGACGGACGCGATCAGCGAGGAGGCGCCCAGGACCTGCAGGCTCAGCAGCCAGAAGTCGATGCTGAAGGACGGCGAGAACTCCCGCGTGGTGAGATTGGCGTAGCCGAACCAGCCGGCGTCGGGCGGCGTGCCGCAGAGAAAGCTGGCGTTCAGGAAGAGGCCGCCGGCCAGGAAGATCCAGAAGGACAGGGCGTTCAACCGCGGGAACGCGACGTCGCGCGCGCCGATCTGGAGCGGCACCAGGTAATTGAAGAAGGCCGCGCTGAACGGCATGATCGCCAGGAACACCATGGTCGTGCCGTGCATGGTGAACAGCGCATTGAACGTCTGGGCGCTCACCACGTGCGCGTCGGGACGCGCCAGTTGCAGGCGGATCAGCAGCGCCTCGATCCCGCCGAAGAGAAAGAAGCCGAACGCGCTGACGCCGTACATGATCCCGATCCGCTTGTGGTCCGTTGTCGTCACGAGCGCCGCGAGCCCGGCGAGGGGAAGGCGGCCGGTCGCGGCGATCACTTCAGACTCGAGAGGTACGTGGCGACGGCGCGCGCGTCGGCCTCGCTGAGGCCGAGGTTCGGCATCTTCACGCCGGGCTTCACGGCGTCCGGATTGCGCAGCCACGACGTGAGGTGCTCGGGCGTGTTGGGCAGCAGGCCGGCGGCGAGGGTGCGGCGGCTTCCGAAGTGCGTGAGATCGGGGCCGATCAGGCCGGCCGACACGCCGCGGATGGTGTGGCAACCGACGCAGGCCAGGCGCGCGTAGACGGTCTGGCCGGCGGCGGCATCGCCGGCCGGCTCGACCGGCGGCGTCTTCTGCGCGGCCACCCACCGTTCGAAGTCGTCCGGCCGGTCGACGATCACGCGCAGCCGCATGTTGGCGTGGGCGGCGCCGCAGAACTCGGCGCACTGGCCGAGATACTCTCCGGGCGTCTCCGGCGTGAACGTGATCCGATTGTGGCGACCCGGGACCACGTCACGCTTGCCGCCGAGCGGCGGCACCCAGAACGAGTGGATCACGTCGGGACCTTCCAGATGCAGCAGCACGGGCCGCCCGACCGGCAGATGCAGCTCGTTGGCGGTGACGACGCCGAGCCCCGGATACTGGAACTCCCACCACCACTGCCAGCCGCGCACCACGACTTCGAGCGATCCCGGCGCGGCGCGCCCCTGAGTCCGAAAGATCACCTGGATGGTCGGGACGGCGATGATCAACAGGACGAGCGCGGGCGCGATCGTCCAACTGATCTCGAGGAGCGAGTGACCGCGCGTCTGTCGCGGCGCCGGCGCGCCGGGGCGGTCGCGATAGCGAACGAGGATAAAGCCGAGCAGCCCGAACACGACGAGGGCAATGATGGCCGCCGACCACGCGATGATCGCGTACACGCCGAGGATGGCGTGAGCCAGGTCCGAGCGGGCGACGAGGCTCGACTGCGGCGTGTCGAGCGCACAGCCGGCGAGGCCGAGGATCACGAAGGGGAGGAAGGGAGCGAAGCGTGAGCTTCCGCTAGCTCCAGCGTTCACGCCGCGGACCTTACCGCCGCCGCGCTACGACCGCAACCACCTCCCCGCTCTACTTGCGGGCGAGCGCCAGCAGCGTGTGAAGCAGGACGTTGGCGCCGCGCTCGATGGCGTCCCCGTCGCTCATCTCATCGACGCGGTGGCTGCGCCCGCCCTTCGAGGGGATGAAGAGCATCCCCATGTCGGTGATGGCGGCCAGGTTCTGCGCGTCGTGGCCGGCCGCCGAATCCATGCGCTGGGACGTGAACCCGAGCGCACGGCAGGCGTCTTCGATGCTCGATTGCACGCGCGGCGCCGCCAGCGCCGGCGTGGTCGCCGACAGCGGCACCACCTCGACGGCGATCTGGCGCTCGCGCGCGACCGTATCGGCCAGCGCCTGGCACTCCTGGGCCAGCCGCGCGAGCACGGCGGCATCCGGATCGCGCATCTCGTGCACGAGCTCGGCGCGCCCGGGAACGATGTTCGAGGCCCCCGGATGGACGTGGACGACGCCGACGTTGGTCACGCTGCGGCGACTGCCGCGCGTGACGACGTGCTCGCGCGCCCGGAGCGCGTAGTCGGCGGCGGCCAGGAAGGCGTCGCGCCGCCGCTCCATCGGAGTCGTCCCCGCGTGATCGGCCTGGCCACGGAAGATGATGCGCGAGCGCCGGACCCCGACGATCGCTTCCACCACGCCGATCTGCACGCCCGCTTCCTCCAGCCGTGGGCCTTGCTCGATGTGCAGCTCGACGTACGCGGCGACCGAGCCCGCAGGTGTTCTCGCTTCGGGGGCTTGGCGGGCGTCGAAGCCGGCGCGGGCCATCACATCGACCAGGCGTTCGCCGTCTACGGCCGCCATGTCGGCGACCTTGGCGGCGTCGAGCTTGCCGCAGAATGCGCGCGATCCGAAGAGGCTGCCGTAGCGGCCCTCTTCATCGGTCCAGGCGGCGACGGCCAGGGGATTCTTGGGCGCGGTCCTGGTCTCGCTGAGGACCTCCAGGCACTCGAGGCCGGCGATGACACCGAGCGCGCCGTCGAGCACGCCTCCCTCCGGCACCGTGTCGATGTGGGACCCGGTCAGGATGACCGGGCGGTCACCGGCGAGTCGCGTCGTGCCCAGGCCACCGAACGTGTTGCCGGCCGGGTCCACCCAGGTGGCCAGTCCGGCGTTACGCATCTCGGCGAGCAGCCATGCCCGGGCCTCCTCGTAGTGCGGGCTCCAGGCGGGCCGGGTGACGCCACCACCGGGCAGCCCTCCAAAGGTGGAGAGCGTGACAAGACGGCGCTGAAGCCGCGTCGACGACACCGAAAGCATGCGGGCGCCGAGTATAACCCTTGACTTATCTTCGAGGGGATACCTAGAATGAATCGCCGTTCAGTCGTTCTGTCTCACCTTCCAGGAGGACGATTTGGACTTCTCTCTTTCTCCCGAACAGGACGCGTTTCGCGAGCAGGTCCGAGCGTGGCTCAAAGAGAACATTCCGCGCGATTGGTCGCGCCGTGTCATGGCGAGCGCGGAGGTTCCCCGACCCGAGGCGTACCAGTTCCTTCGTGATTGGCAACGTAAGCTCTTCGACGCCGGCTTCATCGGGCTGACCTGGCCCAAGGAGTATGGCGGGGGCGGCCTCACCTTCGTGGAAGAGCTGATCCTCCACGAGGAGATGGCCCAGGCCAAGGCGCCTCAAGTCCTGAACATCCTCGGCGTCGGCATGGCCGGCCCGACGATCATCGCCTACGGCACCGAGGAGCAGAAGAAGCGCTATCCGGCGAAGATTCTCTCCTGCGAAGAGATCTGGTGTCAGGGCTATTCGGAGCCGAACGCCGGCTCCGATCTCGCGTCGCTCCAGACCCGCGCCGTGAAGGACGGCGAGTACTGGGTGATCAACGGGCAGAAGGTGTGGACGTCGCTGGCTCACATCGCCGACCGCATGATGTTGCTGGCCCGGACCGACGCCGACGTGCCCCGGCACAAGGGGATCACGTACTTCCTGCTGGACATGCGCCTGCCCGGCGTCACGGTGAAGCCGCTCCGCCAGATCACGGGCGATCCTGAATTCAACGAGGTCTTCTTCGACAACGTGCGCGTTCACGAGTCGGAGATCCTGGGCGGTCTCAACAACGGCTGGCAGGTCGGCCTCACCACGCTGATGTACGAGCGGTTGGCCCTCGGCTTCGGGCTCCAGGTGCGCTTGCGCATCGCGCTCGACGGTCTCATCGAGCTGGCCCGCCGCATGGAGAAGGAAGGTCGCGTCCTCACCAAGGATCCCGTGATGCGGCAGAAGATCGCCCAGCTCTGGATCGACACCGAGTGCCTGAAGTACCTGGGCGCGCGCGCGATCACGCGGCTCCTCAAGGGTGAGATACCGGGGCCCGAGGCCTCGACCGGCAAGATGATCTGGGTGGAGACACACCAGAAGCTGCAAGAGCTGGCGATGGAGATCGAAGGTCCGTACTCGCAGCTCGCGCGCGGGTCGGACTGGGCGGTCGAGGGCGGGGTCTGGCAGTACACGTTCCTCCGCTCGCGCGCCAACTCGATCGAGGGTGGCACCACCGAGGTCCAGAAGAACATCATCGGCGAGCGCCTCCTCGGCCTGCCGAAAGGTTAGGAGACTCCCTCCATGGATTTCGGCTTCAGTGAAGAGCAGGAGATGCTCCGCGCCACCGCGCGGAAGTTCTTCGAGAACGAGTGTCCTTCCACGGTCGTGCGGCAGCGGATGGAGGAGCCGGCGGGTGTCACCGACGACTTCTGGACCAAGCTGGCCGAGCAAGGCTGGCTCGGGCTCGTCCTTCCCGAGGAGTACGGCGGTGTCGGGCTCGGCGTCGTCGACCTGGTCGTTCTGATGGAGGAGATGGGCCGCGTCGTCATGCCCGGCCCGTTCATGGCGACGCTCCTCGGCGGCCTCGCGATCCTCGAGGCCGGCTCGGCCGACCAGAAGAAGGAGTGGCTGCCGCGCATTGCCACCGGTGAGGCCAAGGCCACGCTCGCGTGGACGGAGCCCAGCGCGCGCTGGGACGCGGCCGGCGTCGCTACCACGGCCAAGCCGGCCGGCGACGGCTGGATCCTCTCCGGCACCAAGCTGTTCGTGCTCGACGCTCATCTCGCCGACGTGACCGTCGTGGTGGCGCGGACGGCCGAGAGCAAGGCCGCCGAGCAGGGCCTCTCGCTCTTCCTCGTGCCCAAGGGCACGCGAGGTTTCGAGGCGAAGCTGCTGCCCACGATGGACCAGACGCGCAAGCTCTGCGAGGTGACGCTGCGCGACGTGCGCTTACCGAAGTCAGCGCTGCTCGGCCCGAGGGACGGCGCCTGGGCGCCGCTGAGCCGGCTGCTCGAGCGGGCGACCGTGGCCCTCTGCGCCGAGATGTGCGGCGGGGCCCAGAAGGTGCTCGAGATGACGACGGAGTACGCGAAGATCCGGGTCGCGTTCGGCCGCCCCATCGGCTCCTATCAGGGCGTGAAGCACCGCGCGGCCGACATGCTCGTCGACGTGGAGAACGCGAAGTCGCTGACCTACTACGCGGCGTGGGCCGTCGACGAGAACGTGCCGGAGTCGGCTTTGGCGCCGGCATCCAGCTTCACGGCGGCATCGGCTTCACGTGGGAGCACGACCTGCATCTCTACTTCAAGCGGGCCAAGTTCTCGGAGTTCACGTTCGGCGACGCCACGCACCACCGGGAGAAGGTCGCCCAGCTGATCAACCTATGAAGTCGGGGGGAACGCGACGTTCCCCCCGAACCCCCTGCTTCACGTGTCGAGCGAGCCGGGGCTCGCTCGCGCCTGCCACACCGGTCCTTTCGAACACACGGGTAATGTCGAGACGCGTTGAGATTCGGATGTCGGACATGGAGTTGACGCGCTTCCTGGCCGGGGAGCGCGTCGTGACCTGCGCGTCCCTCGGTCCCAACGGCCGCCCCCATCTCATGCCCCTCTGGTACGTCGTCGACGCCGGCCTCGTCGCCGCCTGGACGTACGCGAAATCGCAGAAGGTGCGGAACCTCGAGCGCACGCCGCAGGCGACATTGCAGGTGGAAGCCGGCGAGACCTACGCCGAGC
>WNEY01000798.1_pt1 | contig 34318 bp, 38 predicted proteins | sample 5400531 | NCBI WGS metagenome assembly WNEY01 (sample SAMN13153338, study PRJNA577476) | soil metagenome | isolation source: 200 cm saprolite under Douglas fir tree site 1 | place: USA:California | collected 2015-04-18 | reverse complement strand
TCGCGCGCCTGCTTGACGTTCCCGCAGAGCGCCATGACCCGCGTGCCCAGGCGGTGCGCCTCGGCGGTGATCGGGCCGGGATTGCCGAGGCCGGCAATCAGGACGGGGACGCGCTCGTCGAGCGTCACCTCGACCCACGCCTTCACGCGATCCGTGAACTGCTGCGCCTCGTCGCCCGTGGCGCGCACCGCGGCGAACAGGATGTCCACCCCGAACGGCCGGTCCGTGAGGTCGCGCACGCGGCGGATCTCGGCGCGCAGTTCGGCCGGGGTCGAATGCGCCGCCGCGATGACGCCGAGGTCGCCCGCGGCGGAGACGGCGGCGGCGAGCGACGAGCGGGCGACGTAGCCCATGCCCGCCTGGCAGATCGGGTACCGGATGCCGAGGAGATCGCACAGCGGCGTGTGCAGCGCGCTCCTCGTCGCCGTCGTCGCCATCAGCGGATGCGGCGGGTGCCGCGCACGACCGGGATCTCGGGGTCCATCACGAACCGGATCTGGGGGAGGTCGGTGTCGGCGGTGGTGAGGCTCGCCGAGATCGGGTGGACGAGCGCGAGCCCGCCGGCGTTCCACGCGTCGGCGAGGAACCGGTCGACATGCGGGCGGCCGCGCTCGGCCTTGTGGAAGGTGTAGTGCGAATCGACCTGCACGAGCCGGACTCGCGCCTGGCCGTCCTCCGTGACCTCGGCGAGCGTCACGCTCGCGATGTATTGCACGTCGCCCGCCGAGATCGTCTCGGGCGCGACGAGCGCTGCGTCGAGGACCGTCTTGCCGCCGAGGCTCGCCGTCGCCACCGCGCGGTCGTGGTAGCGCCGGAACGTCACCTCGCCGTGCGCAACCGGCAGCCCCCATCGCTCGCCGAGCGCCTGCGCGGCGCTCTCCGAGGTCGCCACGCCGCCGAGCACGAGACCGCGCGGGTGCGCGCCGGCGCGGCCGGCCAGGCGCAGGAGCGCGAGCGTGAACGAGCCGACCGGCGTGTCGGGGAAGCGCGCGACCGTGACGGTCGCGTACGGCGGGATCGCCGGATGCATCGCGCGCGGCAGCAGCCGGGCGCTGTCGCGGCCGACCTCCCACGCGAGCTGGAGGATCTCCGTGCCGGGCAGCGTCCACGCCTCGGTGTCGAGGTTCGCCATGCGCGGGAGGCGGGCGACGACCCGGTCCAGCTCGAGCGTGCCGTAGAGCGGCATCAAGCGCCTCCCTCGTCGGCGGGCTTCGTCTTGCCGAAGGCCGGCATCACCTCGCGCGCGAAGAGCCGGAAGCTCGCGAGCACGTCGGCCTGCGGGATCACCTCCGCCGTGTTGACGAGGAAGTTGATGCAGTCGACGCCGACCGACTCCCAGCCCTTGATCGCGCGGATGATCCGCTCGGGGCCGCCGAAGCAGAGCCCCTCCCCCGCCTGGCTGCTCGTATCGGGGCCCGTGGCCTGGCGGCGGAGCTGCGGCAGGAGGCCGAGCGACTGGTACGACTTCGTCGGGTAGACCTCACGCGCCGAGATGAGCTGGGTGGCGAGGTAGTTGAAGGTGTCGGCCATCCGCCGGCCCGTCTCGAAGCCGACCTTCTCGTCCTCGTGACAGTAGAGGAAGTTCACCGTCGCGACTGTGTCGTTGACGAACTCGCCGACCGGGGCGCAGTGCTGGATGCGCCGCCGGTATTCGGCGATGCGCTTCTCCTGCTCGGCGAACATGCCGAACGTGAGCCCGAGGCTGCCGAGCCCGCGCTCGGCGGCGTCGAGCTCGGTGCCCGGGGTCGTCACCGCCACCCAGAGCGGCGGATGCGGCCGCTGGTAGACCTTCGGCAGGATCGTGCGCGAGGGCATCGACCAGAACCGGCCCTCGTAGGCGAAGGTGTCCGAGGTCCACATCTTCGGCAGGCAGCGCACGAACTCGTCCCACGTCTGCTTGGTGAGGTCGGGGTCGGCGCGGAAGCCGCCCAGCTCCGTCCACGTCGCCGACCGTCCGGTGCCGACCTCGAGCCGCCCGCCCGACAGAATGTCGAGCACCGCGGTGCGCTCCGCGATCTTGATCGGGTGGTTGAACTCCGGGACGCAGACGACGATGCCGTGGCCCACGCGGATGCGCTTCGTGGTCATGGCGCACGCGGTGAGGAACAGCTCCGGCGCCGGGCAGTGGGAGTACTCCTCGAGGAAGTGGTGCTCGACCGCCCAGACGTAGTCGAAGCCCAGCTCGTCGGCGAGCTTCACCTGCTCGAGGGCGTTCCGGTAGACGGTGCGCTCCGACTCGCGCGTCCACGGCCGCGGCACCGACAGCTCGTAGAACAGGCCGAACTTCATCGCGTGCCTCCCCCCGCACCGCACGCCGGCACTTGACTTGACCAACCGTTTGGTCGGATGCTGGCACCGATCGCCGACGGTGTCAACGCCTCGGGAGGATGCCATGGACTTCCACCTGTTCATGTACTGCACGGTCGGCCGCCGCCACGAGCTCGAGGCCGGCATGGCCGGCCAGCGGCCCGAGCTCTACCAGCGCATGCTCGACGAGATCGCCGACTACGTCCGCTTCGCCGACGAGGCGGGGTTCGCGGGCTTCGGCCATCCCGAGCACCATCTCCAGGTCGAGGGCTTCGAGATCTCGAACGAGCCGGGCCTCATGGCGACGTGGCTCGGCCAGCACTCCAAGCGCCTGCGCGTGAACACCGTGGGCTGGGTGGCGCCGACGCACAACCCGGTCCGCACGGCGGAGTACGTCGCGACGCTGGACCACATGCTCAAGGGCCGGCTCGGCGTCGGATTCGTGCGCGGCTACCAGGCGCGCTGGGTCCACACCTTCCGCATCCGCTCGGACATCGACGCCGTCGGCCCGTGGAACGCCAAGACGTCCGAGGACGACCTGAACCGCGACTACTTCAAGGAGTTCGTCGACATCATCCTCCTCGCGTGGGCGAAGGAGACGTTCAGCTTCCAGGGCCGCTTCTGGACGATCCCGGACCCGGACTTCCTGAACCCGCACCCCCACGCGACCTACGCGAAGTATGGGCGTGGCGTGGGCGCCGACATGCACATCCACGAGATCGGCATCGCGCCGAAGCCCTACCAGCGCCCGCATCCGCAGCTCTACGGGGGCTTCACGCATTCGTTGCGCACGGCGCTCTTCTGGGCGAAGTACGCGGGGCGGCCGATCGTCCTCTCGTCCGACCTCGAGTTCTGCCGGAAGCTGTGGGCCGCCTATGGCGAGGAGGCGGCCAAGCACGGGCACACGATCAGACCCGGCGACGAGGCCGGCTGGGGCGGTTTGCTCGTCCTCGACGACACGGTGGCCGCCGCGCAGGAAGCGGCGAAGGACATGCTGTGGTTCTGGGACAACTGGTCGAAGCCGTTCGGCCAGGACTACCCCGAGCTGCTGATCGGCGACCCCGACGCCGTGAGCCGCCGCATCGAGGCGGCATCACGCGCCGTGCCGATCAACGAGTGCTTCCTCCTCATCCCGCAGGGCATCCACGACCGCGATCGGATCCTCAAGTCGCTGGATCTCTTCGCGACGCGGGTGATGCCACGGTTCACCGGGAAGTAACCCGGGGCGCGCCAGGTTCTCCTCGGCGATCCTCAGTCGCCCTCGCTGGTCGGCGCCGAGCGCGCACGCCGGGCCTCGGCGCGCTTGATCTCCTCACGCAGCCGGTAGCCCGCCTTCACGCGGTCCCAGGTGGCCCCGCCCACGCCCGTCTCGCGGAGCCGATACTTCTGCACCTTGTTGCTCGGCGTCTTCGGCAGCTCTGCGACGATCGCCACGTAGCGCGGCACCGCGAAGTGCGGCAGCCGGTCCTCGCACCAGCCGAGGAAGTCCTCGGGGGCGATGGAGGCTCCCTCGCGCAGCACGAGGCAGATCTTGACCTCGTCCTCCCCGCCCGCGAACTCCGAGGGCACGGCCACCGCCGCGCACTCCGCCACCGCGGGATGGCCGCCGATCACCGTCTCGACGTCGAAGGAGGAGATGTTCACCGCGCGCCGCCGGATCACGTCGCGCATCCGGTCGACGAAGTAGAAGTAGCCGTCGGCGTCGCGCCGGAGCCCGTCGCCGGTGTGGTACCAGACGTTGCGCAGCGCCTCCAGCGTCCGCTCCGGCATCCCCCAGTAGCCCTGGCTGAACGCCCACGGCGCCTTCGGCCGCACGAGCAGCTCGCCGACCTCGCCCGGGGGCCGCTCCTCGTCCGTCTCGGGGTCGGCGATACGGAGGTCGAACCACTCGCTGACGGCGACCCCGCACGAGCCCGGGCGCACGGCGTCCCACGGCATCATCGTCACGATGCCGATCTCGGTCATGCCGTAGTACTCGAGCACGCGCTCGAGGCCGAAGCGCTCGCGGAACGCCTCGGCGATGGCCGCGGGCGCCGGCTGGCCGAGGACGACCCGCAGCCGGTGGTCGCGGTCGCCGGGCCCCGCCGGCAGGCGGAAGAGGAAGTCCATCATGACGCCGAGGAGATTGGTGACGGTCGCCCCGGTGGCGCGCGCCTGGGCAAGCCACTCCGTCGCGCTGAAGCGGGGCAGGAGCACGGCGCGCGCGCCCGCCACGAGCGCCGGGTAGACCTGCATGAGCGGCGCGTTGGCGTGGTAGAGGGGCGTCGTCACCAGGTAGACGTCGTCCGCGGTGAGTCGCGTCAGGTTCACGCAGGACTCGGCGGCCAGGTGACACTGCGCGTTCGGCATCGTCACGCCCTTGGCGGGGCCGGTGGTGCCGGACGTATAGAAGATGGCGCACAGATCGCGGGGCGAGAGCGGCACGTCCGGGGAATCCTCCCGGGAGGTCGGGAGCTCCCTGAAGGCGAGTATCCGGAGGCGCGCGAAGCGGGGAGCGACGGCGGGCGCCGGCTCTGCGCCGTCGAGGACGACGAGCGTCTCGAGGCCGGCCAGGCGCTCCTCGCTCGCCCGCACGACCTCCAGGAACTCGCGGGCGACGACCATGACCCGCCCGCCGGAGTTGTTCACGAGGTGCTCGAGGAAGTAGCCCTTGTAGGCGTTGTTGACGGAGACCTCGATGGCACCGATGCGGTTCGCCGCCCACCACACGAGGAGGAACTCGATCGAGGTCGGCAGCATGACGAGCACGCGGTCGCCGGGCGCCACGCCGAGCGCGCGGAGGCCGCCCGCGAGCCGGTTCACCCGGCGGTCGACCTCGCCGTAGGTGAGCGGCGCCTCCGTCGCGTACTGGAGGAACGGGCGGTCGGGCGCCCACCGCGCCCGGTACGCGAGGACCGCGGAGAAGATCCAGTCGCGGCGGTCGGGAAACGCGAGGCGGAGCGGCGGGTACGCGATGGCGCTCACGGAGCCTGCTCCGCGCTCGTGCCCGCGTCGATCACGCGCTTCGTCATCGCCTGGGCTCCCTCCTCGCGGGCGCCTCGGCGTCCGTGAACGCCGCGGAGCGCCGAGGCGACGCTATGCCGGTGACCGGGTGAGCGTCAAGGGCGCAGTCGAGCGCACGGAGAGCTCTCGCGGCGCGCTCGGCGCCGTCGGGGAGGCGGGCGCGGATCCGGCGGGCGAGGGCGTCGAGCTCGCCGCGAGAGGCGCGGCCCTGCACGAGTCGGAACGTCACGCGCCGGCCGCGACGGCTGAGGAGCGGATCCCCCGCGTGCACGGGCAGGAGGTGAACGTGGAGGTGGAACACTGTGGCGAGCGCCTGGCGGCGTTTCTCGACGCCGGGGTCCGCAACCTCGTCGTGAAGTTCACGTGCGCGCCCGACGAGCAGCTCGACCAGCAGGCCGCGTTCGCGGAGATCCTCCCCGCCCTGCGACGCTGAGAAGCCGCTCACCGGAACTTCGGCATCACCTGCTCCGCGAAGCGGCGGATCGAGTCGCGCGCGAGGTCGGAGGCGAGGCCGCCGAAGTTCATCCAGCACATGAGGTACGTCACGCCCAGCTCATCGCGAAGGAACCGGATCCGCTCGGTGACGCGCGCGGCGTCGCCGAACAACAGGACGTCCCCATAGAGGCGCTCGTAGTCGATGCGCCCGAGGTGGCGGCGGGCCTTCGCGTAGAAGCCGTAGCCCTCCGCGACCTCCTTCGGGTCCTCGGGAGCGATCAGGCGGCGGATCGTGTCGAAGTACCACATCGCGCTCTGCTCGGGCTCGCGCCGCGCGCGCGGCTCCGAGGCGCCGACGTAGACGAAGTACAGCGCGGGGATCTCGAGTTGCTCCGGCGGGTGACCGCTCTCCCCCCACACGCGCCGGTAGGTGTCGTAGCTCTGCTTCATGAGCGCCGGAGGCGTGATCGATGGAGCGGCGAGGATGCGCAGCCCCCGGCGGGCCATCTCCGGAAAGCTCTCGGGACTCACGGCCGCGGCCCAGATCGGCGGGTGCGGCTTCTGCACCGGCTTCGGCAGCACGCGCACGTCGCGCAGCGTGAAGAACCGGCCCTCGAACGTGACACGGTCCTCGGTCCACACGCGGCGCACGATCTCGAGAGCCTCGTCGAACCGCGCCCGGCTCTCCGCCATCGGGACGCCGAACCCGGCGAACTCCGCGGGCTGGTAGCCGCGGCCCACGCCGAAATCGAGGCGGCCGTCGGAGAGCACGTCGACCATGGCGAAGCTCTCCGCCGTGCGGATCGGGTGGCTGAACGGCAGGATGCTCACCGCGGTCCCGATGCGCATTCGCGTGACGCGCTGGAGCAGCGAGGCGGCGAGCACCGCGACGTCGGGCGCGACGCCGTACTCGGAGAAGTGGTGCTCGGCGATCCAGACGGCGTCGAAGCCGAGCGCGTCGGCGTACACGGCCTGGTCGATCGCGTCCCTCAGCGCCGCGCGCGATCCCTGCCAGGGCGGCTGCTCGCACAGGAAGAAGAGGCCGAACTTCATGGCTCCCTACTCCTGTTCCGTGCGGCCGAGATCCGTCGACTGGACCCTTCCTACACCGGCGAGGAGCTCGTCGGTGGTCGCAGTCCAGATGAACGGGTTGGGACGCGCGTTGGCCATGGTGATGTACTCACCAATGGCGGTCTCGAGCGCCCGCGTGCTGCAGTGCGCTCGCAGGTGCATCTGCCTCAGCGTGAGGAGCCCGAACCACCGCGTGGCGAGCCGGAGCCACGTCGCCCCGGCCGGCGCGACGTGGAGATGATAGCGGGGGCGCCTGGTCAACCATCGCCGAAGCCGTGCGATCTCGTCGGTGCCGGCGCTGGCGAGGACGAGGCAAACGTCGAGGTCCTCCGGCACGGCGCCATCGATCGTGTCGAGGAACGTGCGGAACGCGAGTCGACGGCGGGGATGGCATCGGCCGACGACCGCGCCGCTCCTCGCGTCGAGGGCGGCGAAGAGGGCGGTCGCGACACGCCTGACATGATCGTGAGTTCGTCGTCCGATCTGCCCGGTGCGCATCGGCGATAGCGCCGGGGCGCGACCCGCGGCGGGAGCCGGCAACGTCTCGTCGACACAGAGCGCGAGCGCGCGCCGGGACGGATCGAGATAGAGGCCGGCGAGGTCGCCGAGCTTCCCGACCAGCAGCGCATCCAACGAGAACTTGAAGGCCGCAGTCCGGGGCGGCTCCAGGCCGAACGCGCCCCAGATGCGGCGCACCGTCGCTGGGCTGAGCCCGCAGCGCGCCCCCATGGCTCGCGCGTTCCAGGGCGTCGCGTCTGGCGGCTCCGATCCGAGCGTGAGCGTCACGACCCGGTCCACCTGGGCGTCGACAATCTTGCGCGGCGCGCCCAACCGCGGCTCATCGAGCAACCCATCGAGGCGCGCCGCCAGGAAGCGCGACCGCCACTGGCCGACCCTCCGCTCGGTCCAGCCCATCTCGCGCGCCACCCGGGTATTCGTCCTGCCGGCCGCACACGCCAGGATCGCCCGCGCCCGTTCGGCGAGCACTGGCGGCGTCGTCGCCCGGCGCGCCCAGCCCTCGAGCACCTCGCGTTCTTCCCGAGCCAGGATCAGCGGCGGCGCCAGCCGCTCGGTGCGCTGCGCATTCTCCCTTCCCGCGGGAGACCGCGTGGGCCGTGCTGGGCTGGCCGGGCGCGCCTTGGCCACGAGCGCCTTCATCGGTGCGCTCGCGCGGCCGTTATGGGTTCTCGGCGCCGGCCCGTCACCGCGCCGGCCCTCCGTCCCACGCCTTCACCACGGCGGCGTCGCGGAGCCGGGCGATCTCGTCGTCGGCGTAGCCCAGCTCGTGCAGGATCTCGAGGGTGTGCTGGCCGAGCACCGGCGGCGGGCGGCGTACCGATCCGGGAGTCGTCCGGAGCTTCACCGGCACGCCACCGACCCGGAGCCGGCCCAGCCGCGCGTGCTCGACCTCCGCGACCATGGCGTTCTCCAGGATCTGGGGATCGCGCACCGCCTCGGCGTGCGTGAGCACCGGCGCCACGATGACGTCGGCGGTGGCGAGGCGGCGCACGGCCTCGTCGCGGTCCAGCCCGAAGAAACGCTCGCCGACGAGCTTGTCGAGCGCGTCGCGGTGCAGGACGCGCGCGCCGTTCGTGGCGAAGCGCGGATCGGCGGCGAGGTCGGGACACTCGAGCGCGCGGCACAAGTTGCCGAAGAACTTGTCGTTGATGATCGCGATCTGCACGAGCCGGCCGTCGCGGCACGCGTACGAGCCCGCCGGCGCGTAGAACGGGCTCGAGTTGCCGACGCGCGGGAACTCGTAACCGGTGAGGAAGTACTGGCCGAGCATCGGCGCCTGGATGTGGAGGAGGCCATCGACGAGGCAGAGCTCGATCGCCTGCCCGATCCCCTGCCGCTCGCGCGTCCAGAGGCCGACCATCGCGGCGAACGCCACGAGGTTGGCGCACGTCGCGTCGGCGACGGCCGGTCCCGCCTTGAGCGGTCCCGTCCCCGGGAGCCCCGTCACCGCCATGAAGCCCGTGAGCGCCTGCGCGAGCGGATCGATCCCCGGCCGTCCGGCGTACGGGCCCGTCTGCCCGAAGGTGCTGACGGAGATATAGATGATGCGCGGGTTGATCGCGCGCGTGGCCTCGTAGTCGACGCCGAGCTTCGCCTTCGCCTGCGGGCGCAGGTTCTCGACGACGACGTCGGCGGCCCGGACGAGCCGCGCGTACACCTCGCGCGCCTCGGGCCTCCGGAGATCGAGCGCGAGGCCGCGCTTGTTCCGGTTGAGCCCGACGAAGAGGCCGCTGTCGTCGCCGACGCCCGGGCCGAGCGTGCGCGCCTCGTCGCCGTAGACCGGCTCGACCTTGATGACATCCGCCCCCATGTCGCCGAGCATCGTCGCGCCGTAGGGCCCGGCCATCATGCTCGCGAGGTCGAGGACGCGGATCCCCTCGAGCGGCATCGGCATCGTCGCGTCTCCCGCCGCGCTCATGGTCGCTTGATCCGGAGGTCCTCGTACGGGTGGACGCCCCACGTCATCGTTCCGTCCGGCGCCGCCGGCGCCGGGGCGGTGGCCGCAAGGACGAAGACGAGCGTCAGGGACAGGGCGGAGAGCACGCGGCCATCGAGCCTCATACGATCCCTCCTCGTCACGGGCGGCGAGCCCGGCCGGGGCGTCGAGCCCAGCCCCGGCTCGGCGACCGACCGTTTGGTTGGTGAGGTATCATGAGGCGCTTGGTCGTGTCAAAGGGCGGTTGGTGCGCCGGGAGGAGACCGGACATGAAGGCTGCCGTGCTCTACGAGCTCGGGCCGGCAGCCTCAATCCGCCGCCAGCCAGACGTCCTGAAACTTCTTGTTCGAGTAGTGGTTCGCCGATCACGGCCAGGCGCGTGCCCCCGTAGCACGGGGTTTCCGCCGCGTCGGTCGGGGGTGCAAGGCGGCACTCGAAGGCTCGTGCACTCGAAGGCTCGTTGACACCGCAACGATCCCATGATATTGCCCCAACCAACCGGTCGGTCACCGACCGAGGTGGAACCACGTGGACCTCGCCCCGCCTATTCCCGGCGTCTTCCCAGGGCGGGACTCCCGGCCTGGCCGACGACGCCCGGGCCGCGGTGTTCCTCGCCTCCGACGACGCAGGCGTGCTCACCGGAGCGGATCGCAAGGTCGACGCCGGAGCCCGGCACGCTACTGGCGTCGGGGCCCTCGGTGCCGCCGGATGGGACGCTCGTCCGCGTCGTGACCGCGATCGCGACGATAGGGAGGAGACAGGTATGGCAACTACGATCCACGACGACCTGTTCGCTCCGGACGTCATCGCCGATCCCTATGGCTACTTCGGCCGCCTGCGAGAGGAGGACCCCGCCCGGCTCGCTGAGCTGTATAGGAGCAAGGAGAGAATGGTCCATATCGGAAATCCCGGTTCAGAGGGGCCACGGATGGAGAACAGGTCACAACTCGTCACGCTCCGCGCCCTCAACATTGCGTCGGCCCCGCCCGCCGCTGGCGCGGAGCGCAGGCGCTTAACAGCTACGCAACCTGATTCGCCGGTACACCATGGAGGTGCTCCATGAAGTTCATGCTCTTCATTCTTCCGACAGTGCCCGGCACGCTCGAGGACCGGAAGAGGCTCCGCCCGATCGGACGGAACAAGGAGCGCTACCAGCAGATGCTGGACGAGATGCGCAAGCTGGCAGTTCTTGCGGACGACGCGGGCTTCGACGTCTTCGCCACGACGGAGCACCACTTTCACTCCGAGGGCTACGAGACATCGGTTGCTCCGCTGCTCTTGTACGCCGACCTCGCCGCGCGGACCAAACGTATCAAGTTCGCCCCGCTGGGACTGGTCCTGCCCGCGTGGGATCCCATTCGGGCGGCGGAGGAGCTGGCCGTGTTCGATCACCTCACGAAGGGGCGGCTCTACGCGGGCTTCGCCCGGGGCTATCAGGACCGCTGGGTCAACGTCTTGGGCCAGCAGTACCACGTCACCGGGGCGCCCATGGACGGCTCTTCCATCGACCAGCACAACCGGAAGGTCTACGAAGAGGCCGTCCAATTGATCAAGAAGGCCTGGACCGAGAGCACCCTCGAGTACAACGGCGTGTTCTACAAAGTGCCATTCCCCTACGAGGAGGGGATCCGGCGCTGGCCGGCCGCCCAGTGGACCCGCGAGTACGGCGCCCCCGGCGAAATCGATGACCAGGGGGTGATCCGCAAGGTCTGCGTTGTCCCCCAGCCCTACCAGGAGCCTCACCCGCCGATGTTCCAGCCCTTCTCAGTGAGTGAAGCGACCATCCGCTACACAGCCCGGGAGGGCATCGTGCCCTGGGTCCTGACTGCGTACCCCGCCGATTTCCGGCGTCTCTGCCAAATCTACCAGGAGGTCGCTGCGGAGTCCGGGCGCCGGCTGGGGCTTGGTGACAGCGTCGGCGCCTTCCGCGCCGTTCACTTCGGCAAAACAGAGTCCGAAGCCGTGGCGCTTCTGCGCGATACGAACTATGCCGGCTTCCGTAACTACTTCGGCGGCTTCGGCTTCTGGGAGGCTTTCCGTACCCCCGACGATGCCAAGAAATACCCGCTCGACCCCTACACCGCGCTGCCGGTCGAGGAATGGACGATCGAGCGCATGCGCCAGGTGAAGTACGCGCTGGCGGGCACACCGGAGCAGGTGCGGGCCGAGATCGAGGCGCTACACAAGGTCTATGGCGGAGGCAAACTGGAGTGGTTCGGCTGGTTCTTCGACCAGGGCTTCATGTCGTGGGACGAGGAGGTGCGCCAGATCGAGGTCTTCGCCAAGCACATCATTCCCTACTTCCGATAGCCGGACCCGGGCGGATGTAAGGGCCCACGGACCTGAGAGGAGAGGGCCGCCCATCGCGGACGGCCTTCTCCACCGTCAAGGCGAGCCATGATCCGAAAGCTCCAGAACGTCTACGTGGTGGCCACCAATTTTGACGAAGCGGTCCACTTTTACAGGGATATCCTGGGGCTCCGCTTGAAGTTCCAGGACGATAGCCGCTGGGCCCAGTTCGACCTGGGGAACGCCTCCTTTGCCGTCAGCGCGGCCGGCGAAGGTTCATCAACCCCCCTGGCGCAGGGGCCGTCGTGGTGTTCGAGGTGGAGAACCTGGACGCAGCCATGGCCTCCCTGCACTCAGGGAGCGTTCCGATCGAGGGTGGCGTGGCAGACATGGGTCCTCATGGGCGTTACTTCACCGTGCGCGATCCGGCCGGAAACCCGATCCAGTTGTTCCAGCGCGCCCAATTGTGAGAGTGTGTTTCGGGAGGAGAAAGCCATGGCAAAAACAGACGAAGAAGAGCTCATCCAGCGCTACTTTGATGCCTTTAACAGCCATGACCTTGACGGGGTGATGGCTTGCTTTCACGGCAAACCCACGATCGTAGACCCGGAGGGACGACGCTTTGAGGGCCGGGACGACGTGCGGCGCCACTACGAGAAAAGTTTTGCCCTGTTGCCCGACGGTCGGTGCGATCTGCGCTCCATGGCCGCCCACGACGGCCGGGGAATGGCGGAGTCGCTCTTCCACGGCACCTGGGCCCGCGATAACCGGGTGCTCAAGGCCCTCGGCGTTGAGGTGGTCGAGTTTGCGGATGGCAAGATCAAAGAAATTCGTGATTACCATCGATTGTTGGAGTAGGAGCGCGAGCAAGCCGTAGTTGCAGAATGCATTTTGTTTGGAGTGCTCCCCGCGCCGAATGCGGCGCCCGGCTGTTATAGTCCTCGATCCAATTCCGCCCGTCCCCACGGTGAGCAGCTCGAATGGGGCATGCGGAGCCCGGCCGAGGAGGGAACGGTCGTCACCCGCGCGGCCTCAGGCAAGCCCTGCCGACTGATTCGCAACAACCTCACGACGCAGTGGGAGGGGCGCGAGGCTGAGATCCTGCCCTTCCCGAGTAAAGCCTCGTCACGTTTTCGCGCTCGATCTTCCACTTCTCTCCGCGAGCTTTCGTTCGATCATGGTGCACTTCCGTCCCCCGGACTGAACATCCTTGATGACCGACCGTTTGGTTGGCGGTATCATGCGACTCTCCACCGCCGGGCGTCAACGAGATGGCGGGCCACGTGGAAATCCCCGGCGGAGGCCGCGGAAGCGACGGGGGGTCCGATGGCGAGGTTGGCCGGCAAGGTGGGGCTCATCACCGGCTCGGGCAGCGGCCAGGGACGGGCGGCTGCGATCCTGTTCGCGCGCGAGGGGGCGCGCGTCGTCGTCAGCGACGTCAACGTCGCCGGCGGCGAGGAGACGGTGCGTCTCGTCCACAAGGCCGGGGGCGAGGCGACCTTCCACGCCGCCGACGTCTCGAAGGCGGCGCAGGTCGAGGCGCTCGTGCAGGCCGCGACGCGGGCCTACGGCGCGCTTCACGTCCTTTACAACAACGCCGCCGTCTGGGGCGGCGGCGATAACTTCGTGACGGACCTCGGCGAAGACGCCTGGGACCGCCTCGTCGCCGTGAACCTCAAGGGCGTGTTCCTCTGCTGCAAGTACGGGATTCCGGCGCTGATCGCCGCGGGGGGTGGCTCGGTCATCAACACGGCGTCCGCCGCCGGGCTCATCGGCAGCCGCAACCGCTCGCACGCCTACAGCGCCACCAAGGGCGGCGTGATCGCGCTCACCCGGGCGATGGCGGTCGCCTACGCGCGGCGCGGCGTGCGCGTGAACGCCATCTGCCCCGGGGCCATCTGCCCCGGGGGCGTCGACACGCCGATGATCGCCTCGCTGATCGATACCGAAGACCGCCGGCAACGCTTCGCGCAGGCCCACCCGCTCGGTCGCCTCGGCACGCCGGAGGACGTCGCGTACTGCGCGCTCTACCTTGCCTCGGACGAGTCGTCGTGGGTGACCGGTGGCATCTTCCCCGTCGATGGGGGGTTCACGGCGCAGTAGGTGATTTACGTGCGATGGCGACAGCGTGCGCCGGTGAGGAGGTCAGACCGAGAGGCGACGGCGGATCTGGTGACTCCCGGATCGTCGTCCCGAGCGGCGCATGGGGGGAGCGACCATGGACACGGCCAACAGAGTTCGCGAGCTGCTCAGCCGATTGTCGGCCGTGCCGCCACGGATTTCCGGAGCCGTAGCGGGCTGGACCGAGACACAGCTGCGAGCCAAGCCTGCGATCAGTGAATGGTCAGCGGCCGAGGTCTTCGCTCACTTGCGGGCGAGCGATGACATTCTCGCTCACCGCGTACATGCCATACTGGTGCGCGACAACCCGCCGCTCCCGGCGTTTGACGAGCGTCGCTGGGCAGAAGTCGCCGGGTACGCCGCGGCCGACTTTCGCACATCCTTCGAGGCATTTGCTCTCCGACGGGCGGAGCTCGTGAAGATGCTGCACCGGGCTGCGCTCGACAACTGGCAACGGGTTGGCGCCCACGCAGAGCGAGGATCGATCTCGGTGCTTGACGTCGTCACCTGGGTCGTCGAGCACGAGGACGAGCATTGCGCTCAACTTGAAGCGCTCTCGCGCAAAACGAAGCGTCCGTCGTCATGAATAGGGAAACGTCACGACCCCATTGCGGTGCCTGCCGGCACTTGGTGAGAGTGGGACGGGCTCGGGCGGTCGCGCCGCGAGGGCCCCGGCCCGCTGACGCGGGAGCTCTTCCGGAAGCTCGCGGACAAGCAGTGGATCGGCATGAGCTGGCCGAAGGAGTACGATCGCGTCATGCCGGCCCTCCAGCGCGATCCCGCCTTCGGCAGTCCCGTACCGTGGGCCGCGGCCGGGGCGCCCGCCGCACCCGCTCAGCGCTCGGAAGGCGTCTTCGCGCCGGCCTGACGAGTCTTCGCGGCGAAGCGTGGACAGCGAGGAGAGGCCCATGAAGCTCGAGGACCGGGTGGCGATCGTGACGGCGGCGGCGGGAGCGGGGATCGGGCAGGCGGTGGCGCGGCGCTTCGCCGAGGAGGGCGCCCAGGTCGTGGTCTCGGACGCCCACGCCCGGCGCGCCCAGGACGTGGCCGCCAAGATGAGCGCCGAGTACGGCCGGCCGATCCCGGCCTTCGGGGTCGACGTCACGCAGAAGGACCAGGTGGAGGCGATGGTGCGCGCCACCCTGGAGCGCTTCGGGCGGGTCGACATCCTCTTCAACAACGCCGGCATCAACAAGCTCGAGCCCGTCTGGGAGATGTCGGACGAGACGTGGGACCTCGTGCTCGGCGTCTGCCTGACCGGCGCCTTCCGGGTCACGCGCGCGGTCCTGCCCCACATGATCGCGCAGCGCCGCGGCGTCATCGTGAGCATGGCCTCGGTGGCGGGGTGGATCGCCTCCGACGCCGGCCAGGCGCACTATTGCGCAGCCAAGGCGGGCGTGATGGCCTTCACCCGCTCGGTGGCGGCGGAGTGCAGCAGGCACGGCATCCGCGCCAACGCCATCGCCCCGGGCCTGATCTACAACGAGTTCCTCTCGCGCATCTACCCGCCCGACTTCTTCGAGAAGCGCAAGGCAGAAGCGCCGCTGGGGCGGCTGGGCGAGCCCGCCGACATCGCCAACCTCGCGCTGTTCCTGGCCAGTGACGATTCCGCCTACGTCACGGGTGAAGTCTTCTGCGTCAGCGGCGGCGCCTATGTGCGCGGATAGGACTCGTCGCTCACCCGATGCTCCCGCAGGGCAGCGCACTCGAAAGACTGGAGGGCCGATGATGGCGGAGGCGTACGCGGACATCCTCTACGAGAAGAAGGGGCAGGTGGCGCGGATCACCATCAACCGGCCCAAGCAGTACAACGCGTTCACCGGCGACACGCTCAAGGAGCTGATGCTGGCCTTCGAGGACGCGGCCGCCGACGAGGAGGTGGGCGTGGTCGTGCTCACCGGCGTCGGCGACAAGGCCTTCTGCGCCGGCGGCGACGTGAACTGGGAGAAGGGCGGCGGGCTGCGGCGCCAGGTGCTGGAGCCCTACATGCTGCACGTCTCGGTCTCGCGCTGCCCCAAGCCCGTCATCGCGCGGGTCAACGGCTACGCCATCGGCGGCGGCAACCACCTGGCGTACTTCTGCGACTTCACCATCGCCGCCGAGCACGCCATCTTCGGCCAGAACGGGCCGCGGGTGGGGAGTCCGGCCGGTGGCCCCATCGTCAGCTACCTCGCCCAGATCATCGGCCAGAAGCGGGCACGCGAGATGTGGATGCTCTGTCGGCGCTACACGGCGCCGCAGGCGCTCGCCATGGGCCTCGTCAACGCGGTCGTTCCCCTCGACAAGCTGGACGAGGAAGTGGACCGCTGGTGCGAAGAGCTGCTGGCGCTCTCGCCGACGTGCCTCAAAATCCTCAAGGCGTCGTTCGTCGCCGAGTTCGACGCGGTGCTCGGCCAGGGTGACGCCATTCGCCGCCTCGTGGTCGGGCGCGAGTTCTGGGAGGAGGAGCAGCAGGAGGGGGCGCGCGCCTTCCTCGAGAAGCGTCAGCCCGACTTCTCGCGCTTCCGCCGACGGCGCCGGTCGTGACGCCGGCCGCGCAACCCGTCTCTCCAGCGCGTGGCATCGCCGCCGTGCGCGCGCACCTGGCGAAGCTGCCGCCGCAGGGCAGCCTGACCTTCGAGGAGCTGCGCGCGAGCTACGACCGCGCCGAGCGCGCGTTCCCGACGCCGCCGGACGTCGGCATCGAGCGCGTCACGGCGCCGGAGGCGCCCGCGGAGTGGCTGCGCCCGCCGGGCGCGGGCCCGGCGGTGGTGCTCTACCTCCACGGCGGCGGGTACGTGATCGGCTCGCCGCGCTCGCACCGTCATCTCGCGGCGGCGATCGCCCGCGCGGCCGGCGCCCGGGCGCTGCTGCTCGACTACCGGCGCGCCCCCGAGCACCCCTTCCCCGCGGCCATCGACGACGCGCTCGCCGCCTACCGGTGGCTGCTCGAGTCCGCCGGCGTCGCGCCCGGCGCGGTCGTGGTCGCCGGCGACTCCGCGGGCGGCGGGCTCACACGTGTGGCACTGGTTCCTGCCGATGCTCGACGAGGCGCAGGCGGCGATCGACCGCATCGGCGCGTTCGTCCGCGAGCGGGCGCGCTGAGGTCCCGACGAAGCTCGGCCTGACCGCCCGCGGCTTCAACCGCGGTCCACGGTGCGACATGGCGCACGGAACCTTCAAGGTCCTCGGTGCCCTTCGTCCTCTGGCGCATGGACGAGCACTGGGAGCGTCCGGGCGACGTCTGTGCCCCGGAGCTCCGGACGGCCCCGAGCGACTACTTCAAGCGGCAGTGCTTCGTGTCGGTCGAATGCGACGAGGCGCGGGTCAAGTACGTCATCGATGCGATCGGCGACGACCGGCTCGTCTTCTCCACCGATTTCCCTCACGGCAACTCGAAGTTCCCGCGGGCGGTCGCGTCGTTCCTCGAGCTGCCGGGACATGAATCACGAGGTCCGCCGGAGACACTTGACATAGTCAAATATCGGGTGGAGAGTCTCGTTGATGGCCCGGGAGACTCTCGAAGCGCGAATCGTAGCGGTGCGGGCGTTCAACCGGTATTACACGCGCACGATCGGCCTCCTCGGCGAGGGCCTGCTGGCGAGCGCGTTCTCCCTGGCCGAAGTGCGCGTCCTCTACGAGCTGGCACACCGGCAGAGCCCCACGGCGAGCGACCTCTGCAAGGATCTCGGCCTCGATCCTGGCTACCTCAGCCGCATCTTGCGCGGTTTCGGGAAGCGCCGGTTGATCGCCAAGACTCGCTCGAGGTCGGACGGCCGCCAGCAGCTCCTCTCCCTCACCAGGAAGGGACAGGCTACCTTCGCCCCTCTCGACGTCCGAGCGCGTGAAGAGGTCGCCGCCCTCCTGGACCCGCTCTCGGACGCCGAGCAGCGTCGGCTGATCGACGCCATGCGCACGATCGAGGGGCTCATCGGAGCATGACGCGGGCGCCCTGGGAGGATCGGCCATGCACTATCTGCTCTTCTATGACGTTGTCGACGACTATGTCGCGCGGCGGGTCCCGTTTCGGGCCGCGCACCTGGAGCGTGTGCGGCAGGCGTACGCGCGCGGGGACCTCGTCCTGGCCGGCGCCCTCGCCGATCCGGTCGACGGTGCCGTCCTCGTGTTCCGGGAGAAGTCGGCCCAACCGGCGGAAACGTTCGCCAAGGCCGACCCGTACGTCCTGAACGGGCTCGTGACCCAGTGGCGTGTGCGGGCCTGGGCCACCGTCATCGGCGACGGCGCGTCGGCGCCGTGACGGCCGGCGCCGGCGAGCGGAGAGGGTGAGAGGGCCGAGATGATCATGCGATCGTGGTCCGGACACGCGACCGCGGCCGGCGCCGACAGCTACGTCGCGTACTTCCGCGGAACGTTGCTGCACAAGCTTCAGAGCCTCGACGGGCACCGAGGGGCCATGGTCCTCGCTCGAAGTGCGGGCGACGACGTGGAGGTGACGGTTCTCACGTTCTGGGACTCGATGGCGTCGATCCATCGCTTCGCCGGGGCCGACCCGACCGCGGCCGTGGTGGAGCCGGAGGCCCGCGCCGCCTTGAAACGCTTCGACCCGCGCGTGGAGCACTTCGACGTCCTCGTGGACACGCGGACCTGAGCACACGCGTGTCACGCTATTTCTGTCACGAGCATCCGGAGGTCTTGACGGTCGCGACTCACGTCATCGACGCGCGGCCCGGGGCGGCGCTGCTCGGAGAGACACCGTTTCACCCCGGCGGAGGAGGTCAACTGGCCGACCGCGGCGTCCTGCGCTGGAGCGGCGGAGAGCTCACTGTCGTCGGTATGGAAGCGTCGGGGGGACGCCTCTGGCACGTCCTCGCGGCGCCCGTCGAGATCGCGGGCGCCGTCGAGGCTGCGGTCGATCTTGCCTTCAGGAATCTCATGACCCAGCTCCACACGGCCACCCATATCCTCAACGCCCTCGTCTTCCGGGAGTTCCACGGCGCGCTCGTCACCGGCGCTCAGTTGAACGATGACGGGACCGCCCGGATGGATTTCGATCTCCCCGACGCCGACAACGATCGGCTGCGGGGCCCCCTGGAGACGGCGATCAACGACGTGATCCGCCAGGACCTGCCCGTGCGCTACTGCTACGTGCCCACGGACAACGCGAGGGCTGAGCCGGGCCTGATCCGCAACCGCTCGGTGGCGCCGCCACCGGACGCCGACGGCCTGGTGCGCGTCGTCGAGATCGTCGGGCTCGACCGACAGGCCTGCGGCGGCACGCACCTCGCATCCACGGGCCGCTCCCGGCCCGTGCGGATCCTCAAGATCGACAACAAGGGCCGCCACAACCGTCGCGTTCGGATCGGTCTCGCCGCGGAGGAATGACGTCATGGATTCCCCTGCGCTGCGACCGGCCCTCGAGCCCTTCACGATCGCGACGCCGCAGGTCGTGCTCGACGACCTGCACGCACGCCTCCGGCGCGCACGCCTGCCCGAGGAGCCGGCCGACGCCGGCTGGGCGTACGGCACGAACCTCGCGTACATGCGGCGACTGCTCCGCTACTGGCAGTCCGAATACGACTGGCGCCGGGTCGAGACGCGGCTCAACACGTTGCCGCAGCACATGGCGCGCGTCGGCAGTTACCGAATCCACTTCGTCTGGGAGCGCGGCAGCGGGCCGCACCCGCTGCCGCTCGTCATCACGCACGGCTGGCCCGGGTCCTTCGTCGAGTTCGAGGCGCTCGTCGAACCGCTCGCTCATCCAGAGCGATTCGGAGGGCGGATCGAGGATGCCTTCGACGTCGTCGTTCCCAGCATGCCGGGCTACGCCTGGTCCTCGGCGCCCCCGAAACCCATCACCACGCGGGACATCGCGCATCTGTGGGACGAGCTGATGACCAGGATGCTCGGCTACCCACGCTACGTCGCCCAGGGTGGCGACTGGGGCAGCCTCGTCGCGTCCTGGCTGGGCGTGGATTTCCCACAGCGCGTGGCCGCCATTCACATCAACTTGATGGGGCTGAGACCGTACGTCGGGGAGGGCAGCGCACCGCTGACGCCGGCCGAGGAGGCTTGGCTCGCCCAAGCCCAAGCGCGATTGCGTCGTGAGGCCGGCTACCAAGCGATCCAGGGCACGAAGCCCCAGACGCTCGCCTACGGCCTCACCGACTCTCCCGTCGGCCTCGCGGCGTGGGTCGTGGAGAAGTTCCACGGCTGGAGCGCTCCTGACGCCTCGGAGCCGCCGTTCACGATGGAGCAGCTCATCACCAACGTGATGACGTACTGGCTGACGGGATGCGCGAACTCCGCGAGCTGGCTCTACACGGCCGCCCGCCGAGAGGGAGGGATGCGGCTGGCCAAGGACGAGTTTGTCGGCGTGCCAACGGGCTTCATGTCCACGGCCAACGACCTCTTTCCCCCGCCACCGAACGAGTGGGTGAAGCGGGCGTACAACTGCGTGTGGCGCACGGACCTTCCCGAGACCGGGCACTTCGCCGCGTACCAGCACGGCGCCCACTTCATCGAGGATCTCCGCGCCTTCTTTCGCCGGTTCCGCTCCTCGGCGCCTCCCTGCCCTCGTTGAGAATGGCGATGTAGCGGTCGCACACGAAGAGCTGATTCCGCCGCTTGGCCGGTCAGCTCGCGCGCGATGGCGTGCTCGACTTCACGGACGCAGCCGATAGACTCGCGCGGCCGTGTCGTGGAAGAGCGCGGCCTTGTCCGCGGCGGAGAAGCCCGCGCAGAGCCGCTTGAAGGCGTTCCACAGCACGGCGTACGAGCAGCTCGCCTTGTCCACCGGGAAGTTGCTCTCGAACATGCACCGCCGGGGGCCGAAGCAGTCGATGGCGTGCAGGTAGAAGTCGCGCGTCGCCCCGACGAGCTCGGCCGAGGCGGCGGGCCGCGCCGCCTTGTGGAAGCCGAAGCCGTTGATGGGCATCACCAGTCCCCCGAGCTTGGCGACCACGTTCGGGCAGGCCGCGAGCGCGCGAAACGCGGTCTTCCAGGCGGCGAGAACCTCCGCACGCCTGCCCTCGTAGGGACCGATGCCCAGCGGGCCGCCGAAGTGGTCGAGGACGATCGTGGTGTCGGGAAACGCGCGCGCCAGGTCCGCCAGCTCGGGGATCTGCGGGTGGTAGAGCCAGGCGTCGAAGCTGAGTCCGCGGCGACCCAGCTCCCTGAAGCCGAGCCTGAAGCGCGCGTCGCCGAGGAGACCCCGCGGCGGATTCGTGTGCGAGTTGCGTACCTGGTCGCTCGCGTCCCAGCCGGCGGCGTGGCGGATGCCGCGGAACCGCGGGCTCGCCGCCGCGTGCGCGTCGAGCACCTCGCCGACCCGCTCGCCCAGCGACAGATCGGCGAAGCTCACGATGCCCGCGGCGACCCGCGGGGGCCCGTAGCGCCCGCTCGCGCTCATCGCCGCCACCCCGTTGACGAACTCCGTCTCGCCGACCGGGCGCAGGGCCAGCTGGCCGTCCGCCCGGTACATCGACATACATTCCACGAAGACCGTCGCCACCACGTTGTGCCCGCTGCCCGTGTCGGCCAGCAGCTCGTCCAGCAGGTACCGCCGGCCCGGGTGGTCCCAGAGATGATGGTGCGGATCGCAGATCGGCAGCGTCGGCTCGAGGACGTCCTCCGTCACCTGGGCGAGCCAGCGTTCCCGGTCACTCATGTCCACGTGCATCCTACCCTCTCTCGTTCTCGCGAGGCACCACGAGCCGGGGCTGCCCGTTGGTGTCAAGCCCGGCGTTGACGCCGGCGGCGTCGAGGAATACCGCGCCGATGCTGCTCCTCGCCGCGATCGGTATCGTGCCCAGGCTCATCGGAGCACGAACCCTGCGTAGCCGTTTGCGGCCGCCTCATCGCATCTCTCGCGGTAGAGCGGGGCGCCGCCGGAGTAGAGCAAGAACGTGCGTTTCTGCTTTCCCGGCACGTTCGTGTTAATGCCCATGAACCACGAGTCGACTGTGGTAAAGAGCATGCGAGCCGCCATCTCGTAGACGTGCTCGGTCCACGCGTGCTCCGCTTCGACGGTCGGCACCACGCGCGTATAGTCGTTGGCTCGCATGTACCGGATCAGCCCTGTCACCCACTCCACATTCTGTTCGATACATCTCGGGATGTTGCAGAACGTGGCGGCATTATGGGGCCGACCAAGGTCAGGAGGTTCGGGAAGCCTGCGATCTGAAGGCCCAGATAGGTTCTCGGGCCATGTGCCCACTTGTCTTTCAGCGTTTGCCCGCCCACACCGCGGATATCGATTCGGTCAAAAGCACCGGTGATGGCATCGAACCCGGTTGCGTAGATGATCATGTCGAAGGCGTACTCGGCGTCGCTCGTCTTGATGCCTGTCGGGGTTATGCGCTCGATGGGCGTCTCGCGAATATCGACGAGCCACACGTTGACCTGGTTGTAGACCTCGTAATAGTCGGTTTCCAGCGGCACACGCCGGGTGCCGAAGCCGTGATCCCTGGGTACCAGCTTCTCCGCGACCTTCGGGTCCTTGACCCGCTCGCGGATCCTCCTGCGCATGAATTCACTGATCGTGTCGTTCGCCGCCTGGTCGACCAGGATGTCGCGGAAATTCCCCATCCAGATGCCGAACCCGGGCTCGCCGTACAGCTTTTCGTAGAACGCCTCGCGTTCCTCCGCCGACACCTCGAGGGCCTTGCGCGGATCGGCCTGGTGGATGAAGCAGCCGTGGGACTGCCGGCATCGCTCGAAGATCTCCGGGTAGCTCGCCTTGATCGTACGCTGCGTCTCGGCGTCGATCGGACGGTTGAGCAGGGGCGCGCAGTAGTTCGGTGTCCGCTGGAAGACGGTGAGATGGCCCGCGGTCTTGGCGACTTCCTGGATGACCTGGACGCCGGTCGCGCCGGTCCCGATCACCGCCACGCGCTTGCCCGCGAACTCCACGGGCTCATGGGGCCATCGGCCAGTATGGAACGACTCGCCCTGAAAGCTGTCGATCCCCTCGAGATTCGGCATCGTGGGCGTGGAAAGAGGACCGAGCGCGGTGATCAGGAACCGCGCTCGCGCACGACGGCCGTCCTCGGTGGCGATCTCCCAGCGCGTCTCCGCCTCGTCATAGGCCGCCGCCGTGACGCGGCTGTTGAACTGGATGTCTGTCCGCAGGCCGAGCTTGTCCGCAACGAAGTCGAGGTAGCGCAGGGTTTCGGGTTGCGCGGCGAAATGCTCGCTCCAGTCCCATTCCTGGAGGAGTTCCTCCGAGAACGAATAGCCGTAGCTGTAGCTCTCCGAATCGAAGCGGGCCCCGGGGTAGCGATTCCAGTACCAGGTACCGCCGATGCCGCCGCCGGCCTCGAACACCCGAACCGAGAGGCCGATCTCCCTGAGGCGGTGCAGCTGATACATGCCGGACATCCCGGCCCCGATGACGATGGCGTCATATTGCCTGGGTGTCGCCTCCTTTCGCGCGCCGTGGCCCTGCGCCGTCACTCGTGCAAGCCCTGTGCGAGCGGGCCGCGGAGCAATCGGCCGGGATAGGCGCCGGTCTGCTCGCCGTCGCGCAGCACGACGACGCCGTTGACGATGGACGCGGCAAAGCCCGCCGCCTTCTGACGCAGGCGTCGCGCACCGGCCGGCAGGTCGTCCACGACCTCGGGCATGAGCGGCGCCACGCGGTCGGGGTCGAGGACGACGAGATCGGCGGCCAGGCCCTCGCGCAGGAGCCCTCGGTCGTGGAGGCCCCAGGCGGATGCCGGCTCGAGGGTGAGCATGCGGACGCCTTCCTCGAGCGTGAGCGCCCGCCGCTGGCGCACCCAGTACGCGAGCACATGGGTCTGGAGCGAGGAGTCCATGATCTGCGACACGTGCGCGCCCGAGTCGGAAAATGTCACGACCGAGCGCGGGTGGCGCATCATCTCCAGCACGTGGTCCTGGTTCTCGTTGGCGAGCGGCTGGACGAAGAAGCAGCGGAGGTCCCGCTCGAGGGCGAGGCCGATCATCGCCTCGACGGGATCGACGCCGCGCTCGCGCGCGATCTCCGCGATCGAGCGGTGCGGCCCGGTCGGGTGCTCCATGAGGAAGAGCCAGTCGTAGTCCGGACGGCGCGCCTCGGCGCCCACCACGCGGCCGTAGTCGGCCTCGTTCGCCGCAGCGACCAGGCGGGTCCGCAGCGCCGGATCGCGCAGGGCAACGCGTTGCTCCGAGAGCGGACGCCCGCGCAACGCTCGCCATTCGGGCAGCCGGTCGAACGGCAGCCGCGTCTCGAACGAGAGCAGCACGCTCAGCGCGCGACTGTGCACCTGCGCGAACATCCGGCCGCCGGCCCGCGCCGTCTCGTCGAGGAGCGCGAAGAACGGCCGCCAGTAGTCCGGCGCCGCGCGCACGCTGAACATCCCCCACGTCACCGGCACGCCGGTGTCCACCGCGAGGTCGCGCAGACGGCCGAGGTAGTCGCGGATGCGCGCCGGGTCGCGGCCGGTGTCCTCGCCCGCGATCTCGAAGATCCCGGCGCCCAGGTCGCCCATCACGCCGACCAGCTCCCGCACCTCGGCCCAGCTCGCGAGCCGGCTCGCCACGGGCGTGCCGTCGCCCGTCTCGTGGTTGCGCGTGCGCGAGGTCGTGAAGCCGATGGCGCCGGCCCGCAGCGCACTCTCCAGCTCACGCTTCATCGCTGCGAGGTCGTTCGCCGTGGCTGGCTCCGAGAACGCGCGCTCGCCCATGGCGTAGGTGCGCAGCGCCGAGTGCCCGACGTAGCCGGCGTAGTTGATGCCCTTGGGCCAGCCGGCGACCACATCGAGATATTCCGCGAAGGTCTCCCAGGTCCAGTCGATACCCGCTTCCATCGCCTCGGCGGCGATGTCCTCGGCCCGCTCGAGGTTGCGGACCACCAGGTGCTTCTGGTCGCGCCGGCACGGCGCGAGCGTGAAGCCGCAGTTGCCCATGATCACCGTCGTGACACCGTGCCAGCACGAGCACGTGCCGAGCGGGTCCCACGCGACCTGCGCGTCCATGTGCGTGTGCCCGTCGATGAAGCCGGGCGCCACCACGAGCCCCCGCGCGTCGAGCTCCTCGGCCCCGCGCGCCGGGATGCGCCCGATGCGCGCGATGCGGCCCTCGCGCACGCCGACGTCGGCGCGGAACGCCGGCAGCCCCGAGCCGTCCACCACGTCACCGCCACGGATCACCAGGTCGTACATCGCCCCTCCTCCTCTGCGAACCCCTCGCCTCGACCGTGCGCCGTTCCCAGGCCGAACCCGGTCAGCCGCGCGGGGGCAGCGCCACGACAAAGGTGCCCGTCACCAGCGTCTGGCCCCGCTGGTTGACAGCGCGCAGCTCGCCTTCGACGCGCTTCTCGCCCGCCTCCTCGAACTTCCGGGTCACCGTGCCGCCGCAGACCACGTCGTCGCCGGGCCAGGCGCGGGTCACGAACCGGACCCGGTAGCGCCGGACCGCCGGCCGGCCGGCGAAGCGCGTCACCACCCGGCTCAGGATGCCGGCGGTGAGCATGCCCATCGCGAAGACGGTCGGGAGCCCCGCCCCCTCCGCGAACGTCTGATCGTGGTGGATGGGGTTGAAGTCACCGGAGGCCCCGGCATAGCGCACGAAATCCGTCCGCGTCAGCCCCTCGACGTGCACCTCGGGAAGCGCCTCGCCCTCCGCCACGTCCTCCCAGTAGCGCTCGATCACCGGCATCGTCCTCCTCCCGCACGCGGCCTCAGCCCTGCACGACCTGGCCGGTCTCGATCGTGACCGAGCGGGCGCGGGCGACCAGCTCGCCGCGCGGGTTACGAAACTCCGTCTCGGTGACGACGAAGCCCATGGTGCCGCCGCGCTTACCCGGCTTCTCGTAGACGTCGGCGATGCGACTCACCGCGGTCAGCACGTCGCCGGCGTGGATCGGCCCGAGCAGCTCGCACTCCTGCTCGCCGTGCAGCGCGCGCCGGAGGTCGATCGGGAGCCGGGGCCGTCCGCGCCCGTCGTCCCACAGCCGCACGCTCTCGAGGAACGTGACCGGCGGCATCAGCCCGCCCGGCTCGGCGCGCGCCCGCTCCTCGTCCTCGTAGATCGGGTCGTCGTCCTTGATGGCCCGCGCGAACTCGCGGATCTTGCCCCGCTCGACGTGCATGGTGACCGGCTCGCCGGTCTGGCCGATGAAGCTCCTATCGATCGGCATCGCGTCCTCCCGACCACGGCGCGCCGCCGGCGCCGCTACTTGATGGCGACCGGGTTGGCGATCTGGGTACGCGATCGCTTCACCATGGTAGATCTCCTTTCCTACGTCGTGGGTGGAGCGCCGGCGCGCGCGGCCGGCGCGTTCGCGATGCGGTTCACGGCGTGGGGGCCCTGGCGCGCCAGTCGTCGCGCCCGGCGCGCGGCAGCCCGAGGTTCTCGCGGAGCGTCGGACCGGCGTACTCCGTGCGGAACAGGCCGCGGCGCTGCAGCTCGGGCACGACCAGGCGCACGAAGTCCTCGTACGCGCCCGGCACGTGCGTCGCCGCCACGACGAAGCCGTCGCACGCGCCGCCGACGAACCACTCCTCGAGGGAGTCCGCGACGTCGCGCGGCGCGCCGACGAAGACGGGCAGTTCGCGGAGCGTGCCGCGGCGGCTGTGCTCGACGAAGTCGCGCGCGCTCGGGTTGCGGGTGCCACTCGCGCGGACGACGCGGTCCCGGAGCGCGTGCAGGCCGCCGAGCGACGCCAGCTCCTCGTCGCTGAACGGCTCGTCGATCGGTCGCGCGGCGAAGTCGTAGTTGAGCACCTCGGACAGCAGGGCCAGGGTGTCCACCGGCCGGGCGAGGTCCTCGATGAAGGAGGCCTTGTCTTCGGCCGCCGCCTTCGTCTCCGCGGTGATCGCGTACACCGCGGGCGCGACCGTGACCAGGGCAGGATCGCGCCCGAGCGCGGCGACGTCGTCCTTGATCTCGCGGTACTCGCGTCGAGCCGATTCGAGGTCGGGGTGGATCACGGAACAGCAGCTCGCCCCAGCGGGCCGCGAAGCGCCGCCCGCGCCCGCTCTGGCCGGCCTGGACGATGACGGGCCGGCCCTGCGGCGAGCGCGGGACCGTGAACGGCCCTCGCGAGCGGAGCCACCGGCCGCGGTGATCGAGGCGATGCACCTTCGCCGGATCGGCGAAGGCGCCCCGCTCGCGGTCCAGCACGAGCGCGTCGTCTTCCCAGCTGTCCCAGTGCCCGAGGACGACCTCCATGAACTCGTCGGCGCGGTCGTAGCGGAGGTCGTGCGCGAGGTGGGCCTCCTGGCCCATGTTGGCGGCCTCCGAGTCGTTCAGCGAGGTGACGACGTTCCAGGCCGCACGCCCCCCGGCGAGGTGGTCGAGCGTGGCGAAGACGCGCGCGACGTGGAACGGCTCGTAGTAGGTGGTCGAGTACGTCGCGCCGAGCCCCAGCCGCTGTGTCGCCATGCCCATCACGGTCAGCACGGTCACGGGGTCCATCTTGACCACGCGGACGCCGTGGCGGACGGACTCGGCGAAGTCGTCGCCGTACCGGTCCGGCATAGCCAGCCGGTCGTCGAAGAACGCCAGGTGGAACTTCCCATCCTCGAGCGTGCGCGCCATGCGCTGGTAGTAGCGGGCCGTCATGAAGTCGGTCGCCGACTCGGGATGCCGCCACGACGCCGGGTAGTTCGAGCAGTTCTGCGCCTGCAGGAACGCCACGAGCGTCATGCCCCGCGGGCTCCGTCCCGCTCCGCCCGTGCCGCTCGTCATCGCGCGCTCACCCCCGCTCGTCAGCTCGCCCGCAGCAGCTCGGGCCACGCGACCGGCTCGGGCTTGCCGTCGGCCGGCAGCGGGCGCGAGCCTGGCGCGCGCTGGAACGGGTCGACGAGGCCGATGCGCTCGCCGTGCTCGCGGAGCGCTGGGATCACCTCCTGGGCGAGCAGCCGCAGGCACGTGCGCCGGTCTTCGAAGGGCACCGGGCCGTCGAGCCAGAACGAGAAGATGCCGGGGCGGAGGATGTCGAGCACCTTGCAGAGCTTCGGGATCACGGCCTCGGGCGTGCCCGCGATCATCTGCAGTCCTTCCAGAGCCTTCGGGTACGCGTCGTAGATGGCCTTCTTCGCCGCCGCCACGTCGAAGTCGTCACCGTCACCGAGCGTGGACTTGCCCGGGAGGTTCGGGTTCGCGAGCTGTCGGGCGAGCCGGCGCGTGGCCTCCTTCGAGTTGTAGCCAGGGGGGAACATCCACTCGGGCCGTGCGAAGTGCGCGAAGCCGCCGCCGAAGAGGAAGCGCTGGCCCAGCTCCTCGGCCTTCCGCTGGTTCTCGGCCACGAACACCGGCTGCATGTAGCCGAAGTTCTCCGGGCCGGCCTGGTAGCCCTCGCGCGCGGCCGCCTGGGCGTAGATGTTCCACAGCTCCGCCGTCGGTTCGAACGACGTCGCCAGCGCGATGTAGGGGTAGCGCTTCTTCGCGCACCAGATCGCGGTATCCGGGCTCACCAGCCCGGGGATCCAGATCGGCGGGTGCGGCTTCTGGTAGGGCTTCACCCACGGATTCACGAAGCGGAAGTGGAAGTGCCTGCCCTCGAAGCGGAACGGGCCGGGACGCGTCCACGCCTCCAGGATGAGGTCGTGGCCTTCCTCGAAGTACTCGCGGTTGTACGCCGGGTTCGCGTTGTTGGCGAGCTGCTCGCTGCCGGCGCCGCGCACCCAGCCGGCGACGAGCCGCCCGCGCGAGATGAGGTCGATCATCGCCAGCTCCTCGGCGAGGCGGAGCGGGTTGCCGACGGTTGGAATCGGGTTGCCGAGGAGCACGATCTGCACGCGCTTGGTCACGCGCGCGAGAATCGCCGCCTCGACGTCCATCACCGCCCCCAGGCAGAACGGCGTGCCGTGATGCTCGTTCAGCATCACGCCGTCGAACGCGCCGAGCTCGTCCGTGTAGACCTTCTCGTCGAGGTAACGGTTGAGGAGCATCGCGCCGTGCTCGGGATCGAACTGGGTGTTCGACAGCCCGAAGAAGCTCTTCCGTCGGATGACGTCCTCCTCGGGGATCGCGTGGTAGGCGCGCTCGGTGAACCACATGATGTGCATGCTGGGCTCCGTTACGCGCGCGCCGCGGCGACCGCCGCGCCGAGGAAGTCGCGGACCGCACCGACGAATGCCTCGCGGCGCTCGATCTCCGGCCGGTGGCCGCAGCCGTCGAGGACCACGAGGCGTGCGCCCGCGACCGCACGCGCGTAGGCTTCGCCCACCGCCAGCGGTACGATCGGATCCTCGCGCCCCCACACGAGCAGCGTGGGCGGCGCCGGCACGAGCGCGAGGAGGCGAGGCAGCGAGGGGTTGAAGAGGTATGGCTGCCAGGCGAGGCGCGCGACCTGGGCGCGCGCGTCCTCCCAGGCCTCGAACTGTTCGGGGGTGCGCTTGCCGCCGAAGAGCAAGGGCAGCTCCGGGGCGCTCCGGTCCACGACCGAGGCCTGAACGTACTTCGCCGCGGTCACCGTGAAGAGATCGAAGATCTCGCCCGCCGCCGGACGGATGCCGGGCGGCGCGACGAGGACCACTCGGCGAAACAGGCTCGGGTCGTTCGCGATCGCCTCGGCCGCGAGCCAGCCGCCGAACGAGGTGCCGACGACGTCGACGGGTGCGAGCCTCTCCGCGCGCAGCCACGCGGCGTAGAAGCACGCGAGGTCGCGCATGCCGGCGATCCACTCGAGCCGTGGAGTACGACCGAAGCCCGGGTGCAGCGGCAGCAGCAGCTCGCGCTCCGCGGCGAGGTCCGCCTGCCAGCCGAGCGGGCCGGGATCGCCGAGCTCCTCGTGAAGGACGAGCAGCGGCCTGCCCCGGCCGGCGGATCGGAGCATCAGCTCGGCTCCGCCGATGCTCACCGTGCGCTCGCGCCAGTCCACTCGCATCTCCCTTCGCCCGGCCATATCGACCAATCGTTTGGTTGGTAGCCTAAAGCGCTGGCCACGGGCGTGTCAACCGGCGGGTACCGGTCACGATGAACCGCGCCGCCGCTCGTTCGCGGCGCAGGCGGTCGCGCGGGCCTCAGCCGCCGGTACGCGCGGCGAGCGGGGCCGGCCCCAGCGGGACATCCGCGAGCCTCTCGGCCAGGGCCAGCACGGTGCCGGCGAGCGCGCGGAGCTCCTCGCGCGCCGCCGACGAGGCGAGGAGGCCGGCTTCGAAGTCGGCGCTCGTGAGATAGACGCTCGTCGGCGCCGCCAGCGCGCCGAACCACGCGAGCACCGCGCGCAGGTGCGTGTCGACCCCGAGGTAGTGATGCGCGCTCGCGCCCATCGCCACGATCCCCACCGGCTTGCCGCGCAGGCTCTCGACCGGCAGCAGGTCGAGCAGGTTCTTCAGCACGCCGGGAAACGACGCCCGGTACACGGGAGCCGCGATCACGATGGCCCGCGCGGCGGCGACGGCGTGGACGGCGGCGCGCGTGCGCTCTCCGTACACGTCGTGCGGGCGCCCGTCGCAGATCTCCACCGGGGTGGCTGCGAGATCGACGATCGTCACCGCGACGTCCGGGCGGTCGCTCCGCGCGAGGTCCCCGAGGGCGCGCGCGGCGCTCGCGAGGCGCCCGGGCGGCGTCGCCGCGCCGATGATCACCGCCAAGCCGTCGGGCATTCCGTCGCTCCCCCCGCTCATCCGCCGTCCTGCCGCCGCCCGCCTTCCATCCGTCACCGCCCCTGAAAGCGCGGCGGCCGCTTTTCCACGAACGCGCGCACCGCCTCCCGGTGGTCCTCGGTGCGGACGTCTGCCGTGATCGTACGATAACGAGCGTAGTCCATCAGGCGCTTCGGCGACTCATCGCCCGGGGCGTCCTCCGCCCGACGCGTCCGGGCAGGGCCCCCGTCGGCTCACCGTCACGGAGCACGACGGCGCCGTTGACGATCGTCGCCTCATAGCCCTCGGCGCGGCGGACGATCCGTGTCGCGCCGCCGGGCAAATCGCGACGCTCTTCCCGCGGTCCGGCGGAGACGCGGTCGGGATCGAACACGACGAGATCGGCGGCGAGGCCTTCGCGCACGAGCCCGCGGTCCGTGAGGCCGAGCAGCATCGCCGGCTCGAACGTGAGCCGGCGCACCGCGGTCTCGAGCGACAGCACGCCCTTCGCCCGGACCCAGTGCGCGAGCAAATGGGTCGAGTACGTGACCTGGCAGATGAACTGAACGTGGGCGCCGCCGTCGGAGCCGCCGACGACGACGTGCGGGTCCTCGATCATCCCTCGCAGCGCGGCCTCGTCACCGTTCTGGAAGCCGACGATCAGGAAATCGGTCGCGAGATCCTCGTCGAGCGCGAGGTCGAGCATCGCGGCGAGCGGCGTCTTGTCCTGCGCTTGGCCGAGCTCCACGACCGTGCGGCCGACGAAGGCGCGGTTCCGTTCGTGCGTGACAGCGTTGACGAGGACGTCCTGCATGCGCTTGGAGAACACGCGCGGCGTGGGATCGTCGAGGTCGGTCTGGAGGGCCGCCCGGACCTCGGGCGTGCGCAGCCGCGCCATCTTCTCCGCGCGGGTGCGTGAGGTCTCGAAGAAGTCCTTCCACGCCGGCATGTCGCCGAAGATGCCGCCGCGGAGCGAGAAGTTCAGGTCGAAACGCTCCGGGAGCGCGAGCGGGTAGAGGCGGGCGCCGGCGCGGAACTCTTCCGCCGTCCACGCGAGGACGCGGCGCCAGTGGTCGGGCGCGGTCCAGCTGTGGAGCAGCAGGTTCCACAGCACCGGCCGGCCGCTTTCGAGAGACAGCCGCGCCATCATCGCCACGTCGTCGGCGCTGACGAGCGGGACGTTGCGCGGGATGAAGCAGAACACGCCGCGGCCGGCGGCGCGGAGCACGCGCGCGAGCGCGAGCAGCTCCTCCTCGGCGGCCCACCGGCTCGGGACGGGCACGCCGTCGCCGTCGAAATGGACCGGCCCCCACGACGACGAGACGCCGACGGCGCCGGCCTCTAGGCATTCGCCAGCGAGGGCCGCCATCGCCGCGATCTCCTCGCCGCTCGCCGCGCGCTTGCGCGCGTCGTCGCCCATCACGTAATAGCGGATGGTCGAGTGCGGCGCCAGGGACAGCACGTTGACGCCGAGGCCGCGGTCGAGCGCGGCCAGGTACTCGGCGTAGCTCGTCCACGTCCACGGCACACCCTGCTCGAGCGACGCCAGCGGGATGGCCTCGACCTTCGAGAGCATGCGGCGCACGTAATCCTCGTGCTCGCGGCGCACGGGCGCGATGCCGAACCCGCAGTTCGTCATCAGCACGGTCGTGAAGCCGTGCCAGGAGGTCGGCGTCGCGAGCGGATCCCAGAAGAGCTGCGCGTCGTAGTGCGTGTGGGGGTCGATGAAGCCCGGGGCGACCACGTGCCCGCGCGCGTCGAGCACCTCGCGCGCGCCCGCCGTGTCCACGTCGCCGACCGTCTGGATGCGGCCGCCCGCGATACCGACGTCGGCGGCGAACGCCGGCATGCCCGACCCGTCCACCACGAGCCCGTTGACGATCACCAGGTCGTATGTCATGGCCGAACTCCCTTCGCGCGCGTCGGCATCCGCCGCGGCGCCGTCTGCTCCATCGCGAGCGTGCTCTTCACCCGCGCGCCAGACACGGAACGAGCCGCCCCGGCGGAGCGCGGCGGGCGGGTCGTCCGACTCGCGTCCGCTCACGGCCGATCGAGCCGGTACAGCTCGGCGACGTTGTCGTGGAGCACGAGGTCGCGTTCCTCTTCCGTGAGGTGCGCGGCCTGCTTCGCGAGCACGGCCTGCGAGTTGGGCCACGTGGAATCGCTGTGCGGGAAGTCGTTCGCCCACATGAGCCGCCGGACGTTGCAGAGGTCCTTCACCTGGAACGCGACCCAGTCGTCCTGGAACGTGGTGTAGACGTGCTCGCGGAAGTACTCGCTCGGCATCTTCGTCAGCGGCCCGCCGGTGAGCCAGTAGCGGTGGCGCTCCCACGCGTGGTCCATGCGGTACATGAAGTGGGGCACCCAGCCCGCGTCCGCCTCGACGCACACGAGCTTAAGCTTCGGGTGCCGCTCGAACACACCACTGAAGACGAACGTCCCGATGATGTCCTGGCAGCCACGGATGATCGACATGAACGCGTTGATCTTCGGCCCCCGGACCCGGAACGTGTCCTGCTGGCTCGTCAGGATGTGGAAGGAGAGCGGCAGCCCCAGGCCGACGGCCGCCTCCCACAGCGGGTCGTACATCGGGTCGTCGTAGTCCGCGACCCCGGGATTCCCCGCCATCATGACCCCGCGCAGGCCGAGGGCCTTGATCCGCTCGAGGTCGCGGATGCCGTCGTCGACCGAGCGCACCCCGGTCTGGCCGACGCCGATGAGACGGTCAGGATGCCCGGAGCAGTACTCGGCGATCCACAGGTTGTAGGCATCGAAGCACGCCTGCTTGAAGTCGACGTCGGGATGATTGCAGAGCATCATGCCGACCGTCGGGTAGAGCACCTCGGCGGCGACGCCATCCCGCTCCTGGTCCGCGAGGCGCGCCTCGGGGTCCCAGCCGCCGCGGTGCAAGTCCTCGAAGTGGACGCCGAACCGTGTCAGCTCCTGGGCCGGCTTGCCGGCGGCGGCCACCAGGCCCATCGGGATCGGCTTGTCGATGCCCTCGATGACGAAGAGGTCGCCGCGCTTCGGATCGCGCACGACGTGCGGCGCCCGGTCTTTGAAGCGCCGGTCGATCCGCGCCGTGTAGGTGTCCGGCGGCTCGGTGATGTGTGAGTCGGCGGAGATGATCGGCTTCGCCATGCGCGGCTCCTCTCGTCTGCTACGACGTCACGGGCGGCAGGCCGAGCGCCCGCCGCACCGAGCGGTGGAAGTGGGCGAGCGCGGGCTCATTGCGCCCGTAGGTGACGCACGGTTGCGCGCCCGAGTAGAAGCCTCGCTGCATGCCCTCGGCCAGCGGGAAGTCTTCGCCCTCGACGGTGCGCAGCGTCAGGTCGAGGTTCTTGTCCCAGTACCGCCGCGCCTTCTCGGTCTCGGCGGGCTCCGGCGTGTAGAGCGACAGCTCCATCACGCTCTCGTCGACCGTGGCGCCCGGGTACACGCGCCAGGTCTCCAGATGATCGCCCTGCATGATGAGCACGAGGTTCGGAAAGACGACGTAGACGATCGCCGAGTGCGGGACCAGGTCCCATGTGTCTCGGGGGCGCTCGCGCAGCTCGGCGAGCGTCCGCCGCGCCGCCACCATCCGCAGGTGAAGATCGAAGCTCTCGAACGTCGCGAGGTTGCCGAAGAAGATCGGCGCGATGCTGTCCCGGTGCAGCACGGGGATGTGGTAGGTCTCGAGGAACGTGTCGACGACGAGCTTCCAGTTCATCCGGCGATCGAGCCGCCGTGTCCCGTAGTGATGGTAGCGGGCGAAGCCGTACGCCGCGAGCTCGGGCGTGAGGCCGCCGAGGTGGGCGTCGACGTCGACGGCCCCGCCGGGCGTGAGCCTGACCCACGCGAAACCGTACCGCTCGACGACCGGCAGGCGGACGAGCCCGATCCCGTCACGGTCCGGCATCCCGAAGCACTCGCCGCTCGGGACGCCGACGAGCCGTCCGTCGAGGTCGTAGCTCCAGGCGTGGTAGGGACACGTGAAGACGCGACGGCCGCTCCCGGCATCCGACGCGACACGGGAGCCTCGATGACGGCAGACGTTGAGGAACGCGTTGAGCTGCCCGCGCGCGTTGCGGACGAGGAGGACCGGCACGCCCGCGAGGTCGTGCGCGAGCCAGTCGCCCGAGCGCGGCAGGTCGCAGCCGAGCGCCAGCACGAGCGGCGTGTC
>WNEY01000483.1_pt1 | contig 34405 bp, 23 predicted proteins | sample 5400531 | NCBI WGS metagenome assembly WNEY01 (sample SAMN13153338, study PRJNA577476) | soil metagenome | isolation source: 200 cm saprolite under Douglas fir tree site 1 | place: USA:California | collected 2015-04-18 | reverse complement strand
GATCGTTGTCAGCGGCACGGAAGTGCGGCGACCACACGGTCAAATCAAGCCGCCCGATACTTCTGCACCAGTTTTCGGTCCCACCAAGAGCCTCGATTATGAGCTCGAAATGGCGTTCCTAATTGGACCCGGCAATTCGCTCGGCGAGCCGGTGGCAATCGATCGTGCGATCGATCACATCTTCGGCTTTGTTTTAATGAACGATTGGAGCGCGCGCGACATCCAGGCCTGGGAATATCAGCCGCTCGGTCCCTTTCTCGCCAAAAATTTCTGTACTAGCATTTCGCCGTGGGTGGTGACGCTGGAGGCGCTTGAGCCGTTCCGTAAACCGCTCCTGCCGCAGGATCCCGAGCCGCTGCCGTATTTGCACCTGACGAACGACTTCACCTACGACATCCACCTCGAAGCGAGATTGCAGACCGCAAAGTTGAATGTGCCGCACATCATCACGCGCACGAATTTCCAAAGTCTTTACTGGAGCATTTCGCAACAACTCGCGCATCACGCTGTGGGCGGATGCAATCTTCAGCCGGGCGACTTGCTGGCCAGTGGAACAATCAGCGGAGCGGCCGAGGAATCGCGCGGTTGCATGCTGGAGTTAACGTGGCGCGGTGCGAATCCGCTGAAACTGCCGAATGGGGAAACTCGAAAATGGCTCGAGGATGGCGATGAACTCACGATCACCGGTTGGTGCGAAGGAGACGGCTATCGAGTTGGCTTTGGCGAAGTTGCCGGACGCGTGCTACCGCCGCTTTGACCTTCGAGGCTGAGCGCCAGCCATTCAATGAGCAGCATTCTTAGTTAGCAACATGCCCGTGAAATCCCGGCGGTCGCGAATCTTGGCCGACGGCCCTTTTGACGACTGCAATCCTTCGAACGGGAAGCGTGGATCAAACATGTTTTGCAGAAAGCGCAATAGCCTGATTTTGATAGTTGTCGCAGCACACGATTAAATGAAACCGCTTGATATTTGCCGCGGCTCGCCACGTTAAACTTCAAGCACGATCCGCTGGTTCCTTGTCCGCGACACAACCTCGTGCGATTAATTGCACGATTAATCTACGGCGTTGGAGTATGAGGACCCTGATCTTACGCGTCGAATTCGCGACGGCGAAGATGGACCAACTTTCTAATCTTTTATGAAGAAAAGCACTTCTATCCCCATGGCGCGACCGGGAGACGGTTCGCGACTCAACAGCACCGAACTGGATGCCAAACAGCTGCTCGCCGCATTGGCGGCATTCAAACGTGGTGATTTCTCGGCGCGGCTGCCAGATGAATGGACCGGCGTGGCCGGGAAGATCGCGGATACATTCAACGATGTAGTCGCAACCAATCAGCGCATGACCCGGGAGCTGGAGCGAATCGGGCGTGTCGTCGGAAAAGAAGGCCGGATCACACAGAGGGCATCGCTCGGTGACGTATCGGACTCTTGGGCTGAGGCGATCGGGTCGGTCAATGATCTAATCGGGGATTTGGTTCATCCGACGAGTGAAATGGCGCGAGTCATCGGCGCTGTAGCGAAGGGCGATTTGTCCAAAACGATGGCCACTGAAATCGAAAGCCGACCGCTCGAAGGAGCGTTTTTGCGCACGGCTAAAACCGTGAACACGATGGTCGATCAGCTTGGCGCTTTCGCCTCGGAAGTCACACGTGTGGCGCGTGAAGTCGGTACAGAAGGTAAGCTGGGCGGTCAGGCAAAGGTCAAAGGCGTCGCCGGCACCTGGAAAGATTTGACAGAAAACGTCAACCTAATGGCCGGCAATCTTACGGCGCAGGTTCGCAATATCGCGACGGTAACGACGGCAGTAGCGAACGGCGATTTGACGAAGAAAATCACTGTCGATGTCAAAGGTGAATTCCTTGAGCTCAAAGATACGGTCAACGTCATGGTTGATCAGCTTCGCTCCTTCGCCTCGGAGGTAACACGTGTGGCGCGCGAAGTGGGTTCCGAGGGAATTCTTGGTGGCCAAGCACGCGTGGAAGGCGTCTCCGGCACGTGGAAGGACTTGACCGATTCGGTTAATTTCATGGCCCGCAACCTGACCGGCCAGGTGCGAAACATCGCCGCGGTCACCACTGCGGTCGCGACCGGCGATCTGTCGAAAAAGATCACGGTTGATGTGAAAGGGGAAATCCTCGAGCTGAAAAACACCATTAACACGATGGTCGATCAACTTAGTTCGTTCGCATCCGAAGTGACGCGCGTAGCGCGCGAGGTAGGCACCGAAGGAAAACTTGGCGGCCAAGCCGACGTGAAAGGCGTGGCGGGAACCTGGAAAGATTTGACCGTCAGCGTGAATTCGATGGCCGGTAATCTTACCGGTCAGGTGCGCAACATTGCCGAAGTTACAACTGCCGTCGCCAATGGCGACTTGTCGAAAAAAATCACGGTCGATGTTCGCGGTGAGATTCTCGAGCTCAAAGACACGATCAACACGATGGTCGATCAGCTTCGTTCGTTTGCCTCCGAAGTTACGCGTGTGGCGCGCGAAGTTGGCACGGATGGCAAGCTGGGCGGGCAGGCGGATGTACGTGGCGTCGCAGGCACGTGGAAAGATTTGACCGATAACGTGAATATGATGGCGGGCAATCTTACGGCGCAGGTCCGCAATATTGCTGAGGTTACGACGGCGATCGCGAATGGTGATCTTTCGAGAAAAATCACGGTCGATGTGAAGGGCGAGATTCTCAAAATGAAGAATACGATCAACACTTTGGTTGATCGGCTGAGCTCATTTGCCTCCGAAGTCACGCGCGTGGCACGTGAGGTAGGCTCCGAAGGAATTCTCGGCGGTCAGGCTGAGGTGCGAGGCGTTTCCGGCACATGGAAGGATCTGACCGACTCGGTCAATTTCATGGCGGGCAATCTCACCGCGCAAGTGCGTAACATTGCCTTGGTCACAACCGCCGTCGCAAATGGCGATTTGTCCAGGAAGATCACGGTCGATGTGAAGGGCGAAATCGCTGAGCTGAAGGAAACTGTCAACACGATGGTTGACCAGCTCAGCTCGTTTGCATCAGAAGTAACGCGCGTTGCCCGCGAGGTGGGTTCGGAAGGAATCCTTGGTGGCCAAGCCAGGGTGGAAGGCGTCGCCGGCACGTGGAAGGATTTGACCGACAGCGTAAATTCGATGGCCGGGAACCTGACCGGTCAGGTCCGCAATATTGCCGACGTGACGACAGCCGTCGCCCGCGGCGATCTTTCAAAAAAGATTACGGTCGACGTAAAAGGCGAAATTCTTGAGCTGAAAGACACCGTGAACACAATGGTGGATCAACTTAATTCGTTTGCTTCGGAAGTGACACGCGTCGCGCGCGAAGTCGGCACGGAGGGCAAGTTGGGAGGACAAGCCACAGTCAAAGGTGTGGGCGGGACGTGGAAGGATTTGACCGACAGTGTGAATTTTATGGCCGGCAATCTGACGAACCAGGTACGTGGCATCGCGAAAGTCGTTACCGCGGTCGCAAATGGTGATCTGAAGCAAAAGCTCCTCGTCGAAGCAAAAGGTGAAATTGCCGAGCTGGCCAACACTATTAACAGCATGACGGACACGCTTGCTACCTTCGCCGACCAGGTGACGACGGTTGCGCGCGAGGTCGGTGTCGAAGGAAAGCTCGGTGGTCAGGCAAACGTCCCCGGCGCCGCCGGCACATGGCGCGATTTAACCGACAACGTGAATCGGTTGGCTGCGAATTTGACTACGCAGCTTCGCGCCATCGCCGACGTTGCGACGGCAGTGACGAAAGGCGATTTGACGCGTTCGATCCAAGTCGACGCTCTGGGCGAGGTTGCATTTGTGAAGGACAACATTAACGAAATGATCCGCAATTTGAAAGACACGACGTTGCGGAATGACGAGCAGAACTGGCTCAAGACCAATCTCGCGAAGTTTACCCGCATGCTGCAGGGACAGAGAGATCTGTTGACGGTTGGCAAACTCATCTTATCAGAGCTCGCCCCGGTGGTCTCCGCGCAACAAGGCGTGTTCTATATCATCGATAACTCGACGCAAGAGACTGAACTCAAGCTACTGGCAAGTTACGCACACCGCGAGCGAAGAGGTGTGAAGAACCGCTTCAAGCTGGGCGAGAGTTTGGTCGGGCAGGCGGCGCTGGAAAAAGAACGCATTCTCTTGGCTGACGTGCCCAATGATTACGTAAAGATAAGTTCCGGTCTGGGCGAGTCGCGTCCGATGAACATCGTCGTCCTGCCCATTTTGTTCGAGGGAGAGGTGAAAGCTGTGATGGAACTTTCATCGCTCGAGCATTTCAACTCGACGCATCAGGCGTTTCTCGACCAATTGACGGAGAGCATCGGCATTGTCCTAAATACAATCGAAGCGAACACGCGAACGGAAAACCTGCTTCAGCAATCACAATTGCTTGCGGCGGAACTGCAAAGTCGTCAGGAGGAGCTACAGCAGACAAACCAGGAGCTGGAGGAAAGAGCACGGCAACGCACGGAAGCCGAGCGTGCCAGTCTCGCGAAGGACCAATTTTTGGCGATGCTCAGCCACGAGCTGCGCACACCTCTCACTCCAGTGCTCGTGTCCGCCATCGCACTCGAGAATGAAAAGGCCTTGCCGGAGAATATTCGCGAATCACTGCAAATAATTCGCCGCAATGTGGAGTTGGAAGCCCGGCTCATCGATGATCTCCTTGATCTAACGCGTATTAGCAGAGGCAAGGTGCAACTCAGTCTTGAGATCGTTGACGCTCATACGCTGTTGCGTAATGCGCTGGAGATTTGCCAGGCCGAAATCGAGCAAAAACATCTGGCACTACGTCTTGATCTCGCTGCGCCAAAAGTCCATCTGCGAGCGGACCCAGCGCGGCTCCAGCAGATTTTTTGGAATCTAATAAAGAACGCCGTGAAGTTCACGCCCAAGGGCGGACAACTCAGCGTTCGCACGAGCAATGATTCCACCAATCAACTGTGCGTTGAGGTAGTTGACACGGGCGTCGGAATCGACGCGGAGGCATTACCGAAAATTTTCGATGCTTTTGAACAGGGTGAATCGACGCAGCTTGGAGGTTTGGGTCTCGGCCTGGCAATCAGCAAAGCGTTGGCCGAGATTCACAAGGGGACAATCATCGCGGAGAGCGCCGGCCGAAGCAAAGGTGCGAAGTTCACTGCGTTTTTTCCAACGTCTGTGGAGAAAAGCGATGAGGCCGCACCAGCCGCTTCCCTCGGGACACGGCAACGCCAATCGATGCGAATTTTGCTCGTTGAAGACCACGAAGATACCAACCGTTCGCTTACGAATTTACTTCGGCGCCTAGGCTATCATGTCCAGTCGGCGGGCAACCTCCAATCTGCACTCGATCTGAGCGCAAAGGAGGAATTTGATGTGCTTATTAGTGACCTCGGCTTGCCCGATGGCAGCGGAATTGATCTGATGCAAACGATGCATTCCGAGCGGCCACTTCTCGGAATTGCTCTCACCGGTTTCGGAATGGAGGATGATATTCGAAAAAGCCGCGATGCGGGATTTAAGCATCACCTTGTTAAGCCGATCGATCTAAACAAACTCGATTCGCTTATTCAGGAGGGTGCAGCTGCGGCTAACACTCGCGCTTAGTACCCGAGGCTTTGCTTTCCAACGGCCGCCGGAGCTTTCGCGGCATTCTATTCTCGAAAACGTGATAGGAAGTTGTATTAGAATCGCGGGTGGTATCGTCACGGCGTGGCGGCCATGATCAATTCGTGAACGACATGCAACCGTATGAAGCACGTTCACTTCGCTTCATCGAATTGATGTCGATCGGCGATTGGCGGATGAAACTTTACGGGATCGCCTGGCGTCGCAAATGGCCAAGACGCGAACTTCTCGAAAGCGCAAGGCGCATCGTCCTTGGTCAATTGGCCAAGACCAAGCGGAACGATTACAAAGTTGGATTCGTCGGTGCACACGATGGCAGAAATGCCTGCCTCGTGTTTGTCGATTTTTGGGGAAACGAGAACGAGCTATTTCATCGGGTTTTTCTCTCGCGTTCGAACGATCCGCGCGCGTTGACCCCCGCCCAGGATTCCGACTCTTCCGTTTGCGTTTGGGATCTGCGCCTCCAATTGTTCGAACGCGACGCATGGGTCAAACATGTTCCCGACCTCGCCCGACTTCGAAGGCTACCTCGCGGAGCGACTAAACGAGGATGCTTAATTGGCAGAGTGAACTTTGGATCTTTAAACAGTTGACTCGACGCTAGGATTAGAACATTTGGCACGGAATTTTGGCGGCGAATTTCCGCCGCGTGGTTAGCGTGCAGGCGGCAACGTTTGAGGCTTTGCGCTTGCGCGTTTCAGTAAACCGAAAAGATCGCTGTCGGTAGAAAAGACGAGCGTCGTATCTTTGGTGAGCACCTTCCGGTACGTGTCCATGCTCTTGAGGAAATTGTAGAATTCGGCGGCTTGCGGATTCTGGGTGTAAGCGTGCGCATAAATCTCGGTCGCTTTCGCGTCGGATTCGCCACGGATCTGTTGCACCTGCCGGTAGGCGGTGGATTGAATTTCATTTAAGTCGCGTTCCTTTTGTCCGGCGATGCGTGCCGCTTCCCCTTCGCCTTCCGAACGAAACCGCTGCGCAATCTGCCGGCGTTCGCTCATCATTCGCTGGTAGATTCGATCGAGCACATCCGGATTGTAATTTACGCGTTTGAGCCGGAGGTCGAGCAGCTCGATGCCAAACTCCGATAATTTCCCTGCCGCTTTCGTCTTAATCTCGTCCTCGATCTTCAATCGCCCGTACTCGATCGGCGGGAGCACACCAATCGTTCCCAAGCCTGTTGGCACATTTTTCAGATTTTCATCGCGGAGCGGTTTGCGATTCTTGTCGATGCGAACGATCTCGATCAGGTCATGCTTGGCGACAGCGTTGCGGGTCTCGCTTCCAAGAATGTCTTCCAACCGCGATTGTGCGCTTCGCTCATCGCGCAACCGGACGAAATAGGTCTTGGCGTCGTTGATTCGCCAGCGGGCAAAAGTATCGACGTGAATGTAAGTTTTGTCCCGGGTGGGGATGGCAACGGGCGCGCCGTCCCATTCGAGAAATCGCTTATCGATCCGGTTGACTTCTTGAATGATGGGAAGCTTAAAGTGCAATCCCGGGTCCGTGATTGGTTCTCCAACTGGTTTGCCGAATTGCGTAATGATTACTTGTTCCGTCTGGTGAACAGCGAAGAAACATCCTTGCAACGCGCGCAAAAAGACGACCACGAGGACGATCGACACGAGCCAAAGACAACCGCGCGCGTTCATTTCTTCTCCAGGGGTTTTCCGGTGAGCGGCAGGATCGGCAGTAGATTTCGCATCGAATCGTCGATAATGATTTTCTCCCCGGTCGCGGGGAGCACGTCACCCATCGTTTCAAGATAAAGCCGCGTGCGGGTGATTTCCGGTGCCTTGATGTATTGCTCGAGCATGGCATTGAACGATGCGACGTCGCCCTGCGCTTCATTCACGCGCTTGAACCGATAGCCCTCGGCCGCGCGAATCGCCTGGTCGGCCTGCCCCTTCGCTCTCGGCACCGCTTCATTGTAATCGCCGTTCGCGATGTTAATGGCGTTTTCGCGATCCTGTTGCGCTTTGTTGACTTCGTTAAAGGAGCCCTGGACCTCGGCCGGAGGGTTGACGTTCTTCAGTTGCACCTGATCGACGCGGACGCCGAGCATGTAGCGTTTCGCCAGTTCCTGCATTCGCGCCAGCGCCGAGACCTCGATGTCTTGCCGGCCGATCGTAATGACTTCGTCCACCGTGCGGTCGCCGATCACTTCGCGCATCGCCGCTTCCGATAAATCGCGCAACGTTTGGGCAGGATTACGGACGTCGAATAGGTACTGCTTGGGATCGTCGATGCGGTATTGCACGACCCATTCCACGAGTGCGGCGTTTAGGTCGCCTGTGACCATTGACCTTTCTTCTTCCGCGTCTTTCGTCGGCTGATCTGGATTTGTGTAGCCCGGAGTGACGAAGCCGAACTCAAGTTTCAACTGCCGCCGCGTCGGCAGGACAGCTACTTTGTCGATGCCCAAGGGAAGTTTGAAATGCAGCCCTGGCTCGACCGTTTTTAGAAACTTGCCGAAGCGAAGGACGACCCCTTCCGATTCGGCCTGCACCGTGTAGCACGCTGTCCATATCAAAGTCACCAGGAGAATGACGATGGCAACACCGGCAAACAATCGCGCGGGGAAACGCGGCAGGTGAAAATTGTAAACGACGGGAGATTGGCTGTTCATGCTGGTTCGCGCAGGCGGCCTCGTTCCGGGCCTTTCTGAACGGAGCGTAAACAAGTGAATCCGCATCGGAAAGACGAAAGTTCCTGTTTTAATCGTCGTTCAAAAAACGTTCACGCGTTGCGGCTCCGAATAACATGCTCGACCAGTCAAAATGCAAGAGGCGAACATCGGCAAAGTCCACATCCTTCATGTTGGCGACGATCCGGATGTGCGTCTGCTAATGGCGGGCACTCTGCAAGAATTTGACCATGTCGTGCTCACGGCGGGAACGGTCGCTGAGGCGTTGCAATTGGCCAACGGCCTAAAATTCAACCTGTATATCCTCGATGTGCGGCTTCCGAACGGCACTGGCAAAAAGCAAGACTGAAACACGCTTAGCTTTCCGAGTCCGAAACTTTGCCGCTGCGATTAGACGGCAAAAATTTGCCGATTTTGGAAACGGCGATTGAAACCGCTCGCGCCCAAATTATTTTAAATAACAAAACCGGATAAGACGCCGGCAAATTTGGAGGAAGGCAGACAAACGGAGAAGCGGAATGTTTGGAATCCGGATCGTACGCCGGGTCGATTTGCGATCCGAGTTCACGGAAACGGGAGGCAAGCGCGGGATCGTCGCTGAAAAAGGCGCCCGGCCAACGGCATTCGACAAACTTCCGGGCCGGTTGGCCCCGGTAGAAGTCATGGATAAAAACGGCACATGGTTTGCCCGTGGCCAGGAGCTGGAGCGCCAGTTTCAGCGCGCGAAATTCTTTTGGGCCATCAATGAGAACCGCATCACCGGTTTGAAGCCGTTGCGGGAGAATCTCGCGAGAATCCCCGTAGAGAAGTTCGACATTCGCGTACGGCCTGAGCTTCGCTTCGGCGATGGCCGCATGTGTTGGATCGAGATCAAACTCAACGCTCACAATTCGCGCTTGCGGGAAACAACGTGCCAGCATGAGTGTGCTCTCGCCGCGCATGCGGCCCGATTCCAGGATTTGTTTCGGACCAAACGGACGCACGCCTCGATCGCACGCCGAAAATCGGGCAACAGCCGATCGGCTCGTCCCGCTATCGACGTTGCGTTAAGCGTCGCTTTGTCCTCGGGGTCGCGCATATGCTAATCAACGGCGGCTCGCTGCCTCAGGCAACGAGAACGAGCGCGCGGAATTTTGACCACCCGTGGTTGGTTTGATGTTGGTTACGAGCTGGCTGCTATGTTTTACTCTCATAATTATACGGGCCTGTAGCTCAGCGGTTAGAGCAGGGGACTCATAATCCCTTGGTCCCAGGTTCGAATCCTGGCGGGCCCAATTTCAGAGATCAGAAGACGGATTTGAAAATTCCTTTTCAACGCGTTGTGCGGGGAACGTGCGTCGTAATTGAAATCGCCATCTTAAGCGCGCTCGTTCTGGCAACCCGGTGCGCGAATTATCAGGACGTGTTCGTTGCCGGGAACGTTTATTTCACCGATGCGGATTGTTACGCGCGGATGACGCGCGTTCGCATGTGCCAGCAACATCCGGGCTTGATCGTGCGTCATCACAATTTCGAAAATTATCCGCGCGGCACAACTCCGCACACGACTGCGCCGCTCGATTATCTCATTCTCACATTGTCGATCTTGCTCAAGCCCTTGACCGTGCACGCGACCGATCTTGCCGGCGCGTTCATCTCGCCGCTGCTCGGACTGCTCGGCGGCTGGTTTCTCTGGTGGTGGTCGAAACTAATGAAATTCCGTTATCGCTGGGCGCTGCTCATTCTCTACGCCATCAGCCCAATTCTCGTTCACGCGACGGAGCTTGGACGGCCCGACCATCAATCGCTCTCGATCCTGCTCGTCACCATCGCGATCTGCGCGGAATGGACCTGGCAAGGTGGAAGTTCCCGAAAAACCAATGCTATACGTGATTCACGTATGGCATGGTCTACGCTGAGTGGCGTTGCGTGGGGTTTGGCGATCTGGGTATCGCTTTATGAACCGCTGGTCTTGTTCCTCATCGTGCTTGCAACCAGGGGGCTGCAAGATCGACATCTTCTTTTTGCGAAAGATCGGCGCATCGGCTGGATCTTGTTCGCGGCAATCATTACGTTTGCATTCGTCGTCGAGAGACGCGGGCCGCAGTTGTCGATCTTTCATTCCGGAGAGCTTTTCCGAAACTGGTCGCGCTCGATTGGCGAACTCGCTCGCGTCTGGCCGGCGAGTTCGATCTGGTTTCACTGGGCCGGGTACATGATTGCGGTGGCGCCGTTGCTTATTTGGGTTCTTGCCCGAGAGCGAAATAACGGCGCGCCCGGCGGTCGCGCCCAAGCAATATTCATTCTCGCACTTCTCCTCGCGACCTATTGCTTCACAATCTGGCAGGCGCGCTGGGCTTATTTTTTCATGTCGATCTTCGCGATCGCGCTTCCCCTTTTACTGGAGCCGATCAAATCACGAACCGCGGTTTGGATTGCCTTTGCATTGTCGATCTTTCCGATTCTTGGTGATTGGGACGAACGGCTTTGGCCGAACGAAACGGAGTACGGGCGCCGAGTGGAGCAGCGCAATGAATCGGTGCAGTTGCGCGATCTGGCGATCAATTTGAAATCGTCGGAGGCGCATCCGTTTCTCGCGCCGTGGTGGATTTCTCCATCCATTGCGTATTGGTCGGGTCAACCTGGGGTGGCCGGCAGTTCGCACGAGAGCCTGGAGGGAGTCGGGGATAGTGCGCGCTTTTTTCTTGCGGAAGATTGGGGAATGGCACGGGTCATTCTGGGCGAGCATAAGGTGACATGGGTGCTGGCTTACGATTCCGAACGAGTGGCACGAAATTCCGCGGCAGTGCTGGGTGTGGCCGTGCCGCGCCGAGCGCTCTGCTCGGTTCTAGACAGAACATCCGCCCAGGTGCCGCGATTCCTGGCCTTTTCGGCTCAAAATGGGGCGGGCAAACTCTATCGAGTTGGTAATAATCGGTGAAAAAGTGGTGGATTTCCTATGAGAATACGTTGACAGAATCGATGAGTTTTTACAATAATGGCGCGTGTTAAGAAAATTCATCCCGCAAAAACCAATGCCGGCGATGGAAGAAGGGTCGCCGCATTCAGCTGCGGATGACTACAACCGGCTTGCGCGGGGCGAACAATCAAACACATTACCATCCACAACTGACTACCAAAAACATATGGCAGAACATTCCGGCAAAGACATCCTCTCGAGCGATGTCGAAATCAAAGGCTCGATCAAATTTCAGAAAGAACTTCTTATCGACGGGAAGGTTGAAGGAGAAATCAATTCTGATGGTGTGCTAACGATTGGCGAGAATGCCGATATCCGAGGCGAGATCAAGACCAAGTCGATCACGGTCTTTGGGAAGGTGCAGGGCAACATCACCGTGGCCGAGCGTTGCGAGCTAAAAGCAAAATGCACCCTGCAGGGAGATTTGAAAGCGGCCCGGCTTGTCATCGAAGAGGGAGCAACCTTTATTGGAAAATCGGAAGTGACCAGCGGGACAAGCCCGGCAAAACCGGTAACAGGGCGGCCGGAAATTGTCCGGCACGATGAGCCGGTCAAAGCCGCCTTTGCCGCTCGCACATAAAGAGAGGGGTTTTCGCTTAGCAAAACAGTGGCCAAGCCGTCGCCTGCCAAGCTCAGTGTGGAATGTCCACACTGTGGCTTCAAGCAGATGGAGTATGCGGCGGCGAAGAGCACGCTCTGCCGCCAGTGCGGACGCTATTTCTCTCCATTTGCGCCTAGACCAGGACTAAAGCTCCAGACTAAAGACCAAGCTGCCGCGACGCTGGAACCTTTCGGTTTTCGCAAACTTGAAGGTCTCTGGAACAAGCAACGAACTCGGGTGGTAGGGTGCTTTGAGTGCAAGCGCAAACACGAAGTCAGCGCCGCCGCAACATCGACAAACTGCCCGGGCTGCAGCGCGCACATCGATCTCCGCGATTACAAGATTGCAACCAACTTTAGCCGATCGATTCGAACGCGGGGCGATGTTCATCTGATGGCCAAAGGCGATCTTAGCAGCACAAGTGTTGTTTGCAGGTCGGCCCTGCTCGAGGGCAAGTTGCGCGGCAATCTCCAGTGCGAGACCTCAGCCACAATTAACTTCGCCGGAAAAATCCCGGGACGCCTTGTCGCCAATTATGTCTGCGTTGAGCGAAAAGCCGACGTGCAATGTTACCGACGCGTGAGAGTGGCGAACATCGACATAAAAGGACGGATGTCCGGAGAAATAATTGCCACTGGCGCCGTGAACGTTCATAAAACCGGAGTGCTTGACGGCAATGTAACCGCGAAATCGATCACGATCGACAAAGGCGGAGTCTTTTCCGGCCAGCTTGTGATTGGACAGGCCGATCTTACACAAGCCGAATTGTTGCCGGAGCAAAAACCAGCAGCCGCGAGTACACTCGAATCCAGCATCCCGGGAACCGCGGCGCACCCTCTGCCCGCCACCTAAAGCTTCGCGTCGATGCAAAAACTGCGTCCACGCAGTCCCTACGAAAGACTCGGCGGGTACGTGCATCTGCCGCGTTTAATCGACAAAGCCAGATTGCACCGAAAAGGCCTGCTCAACGGCTACAATTACAAAACCGTCGGCTTCGACAAGCATTTGCTCGCGTTTTTAAAACTCAACCCGGATGCATTTGAAGAAGCGGCGCAGCACCTGGATGACGATCATGCCGTTTTAACCTGGGTGCAGGAACGTGGCGTCAAGCATTCTCCGGAAGCGATCGAGCAATGGAATGAGGTGATGATTTCCCGTCACCCGGACACGGCCGCAAAAAAAGCGCGCTTCCTGCATTTTCTCAAAGAAGCGGGCGGCGAAGGTCGCACGGATATTCGGACTTACTTTGATCTCATCGAATTCGATGAAGGTCGACTCAAATAAGACCGACAGGTTGCTGTAGCGGCGGTCTATGACCGTTGATCAAAATTAGTGCGACGCTCATAAAACGCCGCTACCCTTCGCGAAGATCTCATTGGCCTCTTCCAGCGTTTCTTTGCTTCCGATATCGAGCCATTTCCCTTTGATCTGGAAAGTTTTCACCGGCTTGCGCTGGTAAAGCCATTGCACAAACAGGCCCGGCTGATCGGGATTATTTCCCGCGGCAAGGTAGGTGGTCAGGAGGGCGGCGGCTTCGCGCGAGTAATAATAAACCGCAAGGGCGGCCAGAGTGCTTCGCGGTTTCTCCGGCTTTTCCTCAAAGTGCGTGATGGTGCTGTTCGAATCGATCGTGATGTTGCCATATTTTTTGATCGCCTCCAGATCGCCGATGTCATAAATGCCAACCGTCGCTACGGTCTGCTTCGCGTAGTCAACAAAGCCCCGGAGCGATTCGTTAAACAGGTTATCGCCTGCTATGATCAACCAATCGCTCTCCGCCAAATTCTCTTGGGTAATCACAAAACTAATATCTCCGATCGCGCCTAATTTATCGTCATCGCTTTTCGAACCGTCATCGATGATTTTGAGCTTGAGCGCTGGTTGTCGATCTTGATAACGCACTGCCCAAGCCTGAAAATCATTCGCGAACTTGTTGTTGGTTACGATGTAAACAGTTTCGAGGTTCGGAACATCGGCTAGATTATCCAAGACCCATTCGATCATGGGCCTGCCTGCGATTTCCAGTAACGGCTTGGCCTTGTCGAGCGTGAGTGGATAAAGGCGGGTGGCATAACCAGCAGCGAGAATCATTACGTCCATACAGGTGCGAGACGATAGAGAGCGGGGAAAAACGAGCCAGCGATTTCAGTGCTCGAGCACACTCACCGCCGCCCGCTGCAGATGTCTTTGGAGCGTGGCGATGCGTTGTGAATCGGTGATTTTGCTCCGAGTGGAGCAGTCAGCGACATAAAAAGTGTCGATAGCCGCTCCATTCTGCGTGCTGATGCGCGAGAGCGCAATGGAAACGCCTTCGCGGTCGAGGCACGCGAGAAGATCGTAGAGCAAGCCGAGACGGTCCGGCGTTTGAATTTGGATGAGCGTGTAAGTGGGATGTGCCCTGTTATCCATCGCGATGCGAGTGGGAAATTCTATTCCCTGCACAAGACGATGCCGGCTTTGACCCCTCGCCTTTTCCATTAACTGCCCAAAATCGAAGTCCACGCTCTCGAGCGCGGCATGCAAGGTTTTTTCGACCAGCTCAAGCTCCGCCTTGTCGGTAACCGCGCGCGCTCTTGTGTCGCAAACTCGAAAAATGTCGAGAACGACGTTGTCTCCGCGGGAAAAAATGTCCGCGCTCAAGATATTAATTGGGACGACCGAAAACGAGCCGGCGATTTTGGCCAGCAGTTGTTCGCGGTCCCAGGTGCAGAAGCTGACGATGCTGTGACCCTGCTCGGGAAAAGCTTTCCAGTTGATCGCCGGAGCCAACGGCTGGTCGCCCCGGAGGGATACATTCTCGAGAAATGCGCGAAAAAGTTCAAGATGCCCGACAATTTCGGGAACGTTGAAAGCGCGAAAATAATTGTCCGGCATGAAGTCAAAGTGCGCTTCAATCTCCTCCCCATAATCGCGGGGAAGATTATCGGCGATGGAGCGTTGCAGGCTTTCACGCCCGATTTTTGTTTGTTCGTAGTAGGATTTTTGGTCGGCGAGGTATTGCGAAGTCGCATCGAAAAGTTGCCAGACGAGCGATTCCTTCCAGTCCGACCATGCTTCCGCGCTCGTGCCCTGGCCGTCAGCCAAAGTGAGGAGCATCAGTGTATTCAAGTTCTTCTGATCCCTCACGATGTTGCCCAACTCCACCACCGTGGCTGGATCATCGAGATTTCTCTGTTGCGCAATATTGGAGAGCGTGAGGTGATGGTCGACGAGAAGAATAAGGGATTTGCGCTGCTCGGAAGACAACTGAAGACGCGTTGCGACGCGCTGGGCAAAAAGCGCGCTCGCTTCGGAGTGCGGCCGCGCCCCCACTGCTTTGCCCGTGTCATGCAAAAGCAGCGCCAGGTAAAGAATAAAAGGATCGTCAAGTCGCTCAAAGAGCTTCCGATACGAAACCAGTTTCGGATCAGCCGTCTGCGCCAGCGCGTCGAGTTTGTCGATGCAAACCAGTGTGTGCTCGTCCGCCGTGTAACGGTGACGAAACTCGTGTTGCACAAGGCAGGTCAGTTGGCCAAACTCGGGAATGTAGCGTCCGAGGAAATCCACGCGATGCATCATTCGAAGGACGCGTCCCACTTCCCCCTTTTGCGATAGGATCGTCTTAAAGACTTCGCGCGGGGCTTTGGCATATTGATATGTACGCGTGATTTGCCTGAGACTTCGGTTAAGCAGGTCCGCCAGGTCCGGACTAACATCCAGAGCGCGCTGCTGCGCGAGCTGAAACACGTGCATCATCTGCGCCGGGTCTTTGTGAAAGAGATCGCGTTGATCGGTGTTGAGTTGTCCGTTGCGAATGAAAAACGGCCCAACCCGCGTCTCGTCGCTGCGCACCAACGGCAGAAAACTGAAAAGGGAACGTGTTCTTTCCGTGGCCCGTCCGCTCGCAAATTGTTCTGTGATCCGCTCCGTCACGCGAAAAATGTTTCGTGTGTGCTCATAGTACTCCCGCATGAGCGCCTCGCTTCGGAGCTGCCCCCGCTCCGAGGAATAGTTCAAGCGTTTTGCGATCTGCTCCTGCATATTAAGATGCAGAAAGTCTGTGGCCCGCCCCGTGGCGTAGTGCAGATCCGTACGAATGCGAAGAAGGAAATCGTAAGCCCGCTCGATCCGGCGCTGATCGGATTCGCTCAACCAATCTTTTCCGACAAGGTGAGTCGTCGTCAGGGCGCCTTCCTTGAAATAAGTCATCCAGAGCAGATTTTGATAATCGCGCAAACCACCGCATCCGCTTTTCAGGTGTGGCTCTTGCATATAAACGCTGTCGCCAAATTTTTTGTGGCGCGCGATTTGGTCCTGCATCCGCATCTCGACGTAGTGCCGCTCATTGCCGGCCACACATTTTGAGCGGAATTGGTCTCGAAATTCTCGCGCCAGCTCGGCATCTCCCGCCAGATAACGCGACTCGAGCATTGAGGTTTTTGTGCGCATGTCGCGATTGGCCTGGGTGATGGCCTCCTTAATCGAGCGCGTGGAATGACCGACCTTGAAACCGATATCCCAGAGCAAATAGAGAATTTGCTCAACGATTTGCTCGAGGTAGGGCGGGACTTTTCCGGCGCTTTTGCCATGCAAGAGCATGACGTCGACATCGCTAAAAGGATTGAGCTCTCCCCGGCCATACCCGCCAAGCGCGATAAGGGCGAGCGGCAGCTTTGCCTTCTCCTCGCTCCCCGCTGAGGTGGTCGCAGCGGTGAAAACGTGTCGCAATAAAACATCGACTAGATCGGCCCGTCGCGCGCAAATTTCACGGCCACCACCACCAGCCTGGTGTTTCAGGCGCAATCGATGTTCTTCGATCTTCAGAAATTTTCTGTAAAACGGAAGGACTTCCGTCGGACGTCTTGCGCCGGTGGCGGCGAGTTGGTTCTCGGCGTGCGCCAGAACTTGTTCGAGATGGCGAGACATGGTGATTGTCGATCTTAGCGCGGGATGTTCTCACCGCCAATGAAGGCGTAGAGGCGGGGGCCCAAGGCGGCTGACAGAGTCTACACGCAATCGACTTCGTCACAGCTCGATCGCGTAACGCTTCATTTTATTGTAAAGCGTCGGCCGCTGGATGCCGAGAAGCTGGGCGGCTTTCTTCTTGTTCCCATGACATTGCGCGAGCGCCTGAAGAATTGTGTTCCGCTCCATGTCATCCAGGGTCTGCACGCCGGCTCGCTGCGCAATTCCGCGCTCGGTCTGCTGCAGCGCGTTGGGCAACTGTAATTCTGTGGGCAACTCTTTCACGCCAATCAGATTGTGCCGCGCCAGGACCACCGCGTACTCCATTGCATTCTGCAATTCGCGCACGTTACCTGGCCAGGCGTAGTCGAGCAATTTCTCGAAAGCATCCGGCGCGATCGTTGGCTCGGGTTTGCCCAGTTGCTGCGCGAATTGTTTCACAAACGAAGCGACCAATGGCGGAATATCCTGTTTTCGTTCTCGTAGCGGCGGCACTTCGATCTGAAATGTATTGAGCCGATAATACAAATCCGAGCGCAGGCGATTCTCGGCGAGCGCTTGTGCTACGGGTCGATTGGTCGCGGCGATAACGCGGAAATCGGCCTTGAGCGTGCGCGTGCTGCCCAGCGGCCGGTACTCGCGCTCCTGCAACACGCGCAAAAAACGCGTCTGCAAATCCGCTGGCATATCGGAAATCTCATCGAGAAACAAAGTGCCTCCACTGGCCGCGGCGATCATTCCCGGAAAATCGTTTATCGCGCCGGTGAACGCCCCTTTTACATAGCCAAAGAGTTCCCCCTCGATCATCGTCTGTGGAAATGCGGCGCAGTTGAGCTTTACCATCGGTTTGGCAGCGCGATGGCTGCGCGTGTGGATCACATTGGCGATTACTTCTTTGCCCGTCCCGCTTTCCCCCGTGATTAAGACATTTGCTTCCGAAGGCGCCATCGCTTCGATCAGTTCCTCGATCTCTTGCATCACCTTGCTTTTAAAAACAGGAGCCAGCCGCGTCTCGGCAATTTCAAGACGCTTCTCCAGTTGTTCTGTTTTCTGCCGCAGTTCTTTCGTCTCGCGGAGAAGCAATTCCTTTTCCAAAGCTTTCTCGACCAAACTGAGCAACTCTTCTGGCGCGTACGGTTTGCTGATGAAATGAAAAGCACCGCGCTTGATCGACTCGATCGCGTTGCTCAAGGAATCGTGCGCCGTCAAAATGATGACTTGGGTCCCTGGAGACTCAGCTTTGATTTGATCGAGTGTTTGCAGCCCTTCCGCGTCGGGTAGCTGTAGATCAAGCAAAACCAAGTCAGGCGACTTCGTCTTCAACAATCGAAGGCCGTGCGAAGCGGTGCCGGAAGTCTCAACCTGGTAACCGTAGCGGCCGAGAAGCGCCTCCAGCGTGAAGAGGATCGGCCGCTCATCGTCAATGATCAGAATTCGGCGCTGCGCTGTTGTCATGGAGATGATGCTCGCGCCAAACCCGTTTGCGGTTGACCGCTTTTAGAATTGGTCGGTTCAAGATTCAGGCCCAATACTTCAACCCTCTTTTGCGGACAAAGGCAACGTAATTGTCGTGACCAGAACCGATTCCGTTGGATCATAATGGGCGCGCAACTTGCCGCCGTGAGCTTCGACAATAACGCGCGCAAGATTTAGTCCAAGTCCATAATGACCGGGACTGATCTCCCGAAGCGGTTTGCGTCCCCAGTTTTCGGTAGATAATTCGAATCGCGATTTTGGCTCGCGAAGCGTGAAGACAAATCGGTCATTGTCGATCTGCGCGATGACACCGAGCGTACCTTTGCCACGCGCATGTCGAAAAGCGTTGTTGAAAAGTTCGATGAACGCCTGCTGCAGCAGTTGCGGATCGACCTCGAGGATGGTCCCGCTCAAGTGGACGTCCCAACTGATGGCCGCACTCTCCTGCGGGAAATCAGTCGCGACCTTCTTGCGCAGGTCCTCCATAAAATCCGCGGCTACATAAAGCATGAATTCCGTTTTAATCTGACCCAATCCCGCGGACACCTTCTGCAAAATCGTGGTCGGCCCAGAGAGCGCTTCGCGCAACCGTTTGATCTCGGCCTTGATTTCCGCATCCGCGGTCAACTCGCCGATATAGGCGCTTTGCAGCTCGGCTGCGTTCAAATGATTGCGCAGATCGTGACTCAGTTGCCGAACGAACCGCACGATATCGATCCACGGAACACTTAACGAATCACCTTGGTTCTCGGGGCCCGCGCTTGCCATAGTTCGGCGCAAAGTTAATCGCTATTCTCCGAGTGAAAACGTCTCATCGCCCGGCTGTTCGCCTTCGGCAACCCGAATATGCGAATCATTGCCCGCCAGATGACGCAGAACGTGAAACACGTCTTCGGGATCGGCGTCGATGGCGCGGGCAATTTCTTCGGCCGTTTTCCCGGCAGCGGCGCTAAGGTTTTCACGCACCTGTTTTTGCAGTTGCAACAATTTTTTCGCCGCCTTTTTCCCTGCCTCCACTCCAGGCTGATGATAAGCATTGATGTTGACGAGGGATCCATAGAAACCGACCGCGCGCTCGTAGAGCGCGATCAATGCTCCGACGTTAAACGCGTTCACTTCCGGGATGCTCACCGTGATCGATTCACGGCCGCTCTCATACAGTGCACTGCGTGTCCCGCGCAGGAATCCCTGAAGATAATCGCCGCTGGTAATGCCGTCCTCCACTTCGAAGGCCATACCATGTCGATCTTTGCGAACTTCGATGAAAGTGACGAAAAAATTCAAAACACCGTCGCGCAATTGCTGGAGGTAAGCGTGCTGATCGGTCGAGCCTTTGTTCCCATAAACGGCGATGCCTTGATGAACGACGTTTCCATCAAGGTCTTTTTCTTTGCCTAACGATTCCATCACAAGCTGCTGCAAATATTTGCTGAACAAGGCCAGCCGATCCTTGTACGGCAAAATGACCATGTCTTTTTCGCCACGACCGTTGCCAGCGTAGTACCACATCAACGCCAGAAGCATCGCTGCGTTCTGCGCGATATCGGGCACACGCGTCCGTTCGTCCATGGCCGCGGCCCCTGATAGGAAGTTGTCGATATTAAAACCTTCGAGCGCCATCGGCACCAGGCCAACCGCGCTCATGACGGAGGTTCGTCCGCCGATCCAATCATGCATCGGGAAACGCGCCAGCCATCCATTTTTCATCGCGTATTTGTCCAGGTCGCTGCCCACGCCGGTCACTGCGACAGCGTGTTTGCCAAATTGAAGTTCGGCCGACTTGAATTTTGCCTCCGCTTCCAACATCCCGTTGCGCGTTTCCTTCGTGCCGCCAGACTTCGAAACGACGATCACGAGCGTCCGCCCAAGTTCTTTGTCCATCTTGCCGCAGACCCGATCGAAACCATCGGGATCAGTGTTGTCGAAAAAATAAATGTCCATCGGATCGCGCGTTGATCCGAGCGCATCTGCGATGAACTGCGGTCCGAGCGCGGAACCACCGATCCCGATCAACAAGACGTGCGCGAACTTTTTCCCATTCGCCGCTGCAACTTTTCCAGAGTGAACATCCGCCGCGAACTTCTTGATGCGCTTGTTCGTTTCTTCGATATCGGCGCGCAGTTGCTTGTTCGGTGCCAGTGCCGGATTGCGCAACCAATAATGACCGACCATTCGCTTTTCATCCGGATTGGCGATCGCTCCCGCCTCGAGCTCCCGCATCGCGGCAAACGCCTTGTCGATCTTGGGCTGCATTTTCTCGAAAAAATCGTCCGGAAACTTCATCCGGCTAATGTCGATGGAAAAATCGAGCTTGTCGTAGCGGAGAAAATATCGCTGGAAACGTTGCCAGAGTGAGGAGGAAGCCATGATTAAGCTAACCGCAGTGGGCGCCTTGAAACAACTATCGTGACGGTGTCGGTTGTTTTCCGGGAACGGCGTTTGACCGAATCGGCACTTCCTCTTGCGACGCAACTTCATATTCCGACTTCGGTACGCCGATGAGCCAATGATCGAACCAGCCGACAATATTTTCCAATCGCTCGATGCGATGCCACGGTTGGCCAGAACGCGAAAGCTCGTGCGATTCATTGGGAAAACGCACCATCACGGTCGGGACCTTGCGGAACTTTAGCGCGCGGAACATTTCTTCCCCGCCTGCGCCCGGTGGTGTGCGGAAATCGGACTCGCCGAGAATGAACATCATCGGTGTCTTCACATTCTTGATGTAGGTGAGCGGCGAGCGCGCCTTGAATTCCTGCTCGGCGTCAAACGGCGGCGCTTTGAACCACGTCGGCTGAAAGAGAGTAAGGTCGGCCGTGTACCACCAGTTCATCCAACTGGCGATGTCGCGTTGCGAAACGGCTGCGGCGAACCGCGTCGTTTGTCCTACCACCCAGTTGGTAAGCAATCCGCCGCCGCTCCCGCCGGTCACGCCCAGTTTGTTCTTGTCGATGTAACCGCGCCGAATCACCTCATCCACTCCGGCCATCAAATCTTTGTAATCGTCGCCCGGATAATGGTACTGAATCACGTTCCCAAAATCCTGACCGTAGGTGGTGCTGCCACGCGGATTCGGATAGAGCACGACATAACCTTTCGCGGCCATCCACTGGAACTCGTGTTCGAAGATATATCCATAGGCTGCATGCGGTCCGCCGTGAATGTTCAGGATGAGCGGATATTTCTTCGCAGGATTAAAGTCGGGCGGTTTCTGCAGCCACGCCTGGATGTTTTTGCCGTCAAAGCTCTTGTAAGAAATTTCTTCCGGCTCGGTCAGGTTGAGCTGTGAAAAAAGTTTCTCATTGATGTTGGTTAACTGCGCGGGCTCGCCGCCGCCAGTGGGCAAGATGAACAAATCATTGATGCGTGTAGGCGTGGATACCGTGTAGATAATCCTCGAGCCATCGGTCGACGCGCGGAAAATTCCGACCGCTTGGTTACCGTGCGTCAGATCGGTTGACGCGCCGGTAGTGACGTCGAACGACGCGAGAATCGTCTTGCCCCCTTTTCCGTAAACCTCAATCAAATTACGTCCGTCTGGACTCCACAACGGAACGTTCCGACCGCCGGCGCGCGGGGCGGCATTGTCGCCGAAAACGCCGGCGCCCACGTCATAGTCAAACTTGGTGGTAAGATTGCGCGGTTTCGCATTTGGCGAAAGATCGACAACCCACAAGTCGGGCTGTGTGTATGACGTGATTGGCTGCGTTGTCGAGGCAACGAAAGCTATTTGCTTGCCGTCCGGATTGAGCGACAAGTCGCCCACGTCCATATCGATCGCGTTCAGCTTCGTCGGAGTTCCGCCGTTTATGCTGATGGAGTAGAGCTCGCTCTTTGGCAGTTCGTAATACGGCTCGTCCACCCGTAGCGACGTGAAATAAATCTGCGCGCCGTCTTTTGCCCACATCACGTTGCCTTCGTCGAACCGGCCGAAAGTAAGTTGCTTCGGCTGCACTTTTTCCTCTGCGCTGTGCGGCGCTTGGACCACCCAGATGTGCTGCCTGCGCTTCGGGTCGGCGTAGCCTTCGTTGTCCTCTCGATACACAGCACGCGTGACCACGTGAATGTCGCTCTCGTGCTCGGCCTCCGCTTCTGCTTTCGTGGCCGCCTGCTCACCTTCACTCCTGGCTACGCCGTTTTTTTCCGCCGATTTCCTTGAACGTTCGGTCGAAGGCGAGGGAGAGATTTCGCTCACCGCCTTTTTCAATTCCTCTTCCTTGCGCTTTTTCTTTTCCTGTTTTGCCAGATCATCCGCATTCGTGTCGCTCGTGAACGCAATCGATTTTCCATCCGGCGACCACACAGGATTGCCTGCACCTTTTGGCAAATCGGTGAACGAAAACGAATCGCCGCCGGCCATCGGCAAGATCGACAATTGAGAAAACTCCGGCTTGCCGTCCTTTTCGGTCGCGCGCAGGAAAAGCAGATACTTCCCGTCCGGCGACCAGCGCGGCGTTGAATCGTGGTCGCCTTTGGTCAATTGATGCGGCTCTTCTCCGCCTGCTGTCGGCACCGACCAGATCGAAGTGTTATAACCTTCCTTCTTTTCGTTCACCGTCACGTGCACAAACGCAACCCGCGATCCATCCGGGGAGACTTGCGGATCGCCGATCCACACAAATTCCCAAAGATCTTTCTCAGTAATGTTTCGTTTCCGGGCGAAGACGCTGCCGACGCCGGCAACAAGAAAAACAAGCAGGCAGGTTATGGTTAAGCGCATAAGTTTTCTTTAATCAAATGACGAAGCACCAATGATGAATGACTAAGGAGTGACGAACTCAAAAATCCGAAATGCGAGATCGACATCCGTTTCATTCATTCGAGCTTCGTCATTCGGATTTCGTGATTATCCTTCACATGTGCTCGATGACGTTATCACCGAACTGCGAGCATTTGATCTCCGTCGCGCCGTCCATGAGGCGCGCGAGATCGTAAGTGACACGCTTGCTCGCAATCGCGCCATTTAGCCCTTTCAGGATAAGATCGGCGGCTTCTGTCCAGTTCATATAGCGGAACATCATTTCCCCCGACAGGATGAGGGAACCGGGATTCACTTTGTCCTGATTCGCATACTTAGGCGCCGTGCCATGCGTTGCTTCGAAAACTGCGTGGCCGGTGATGTAATTGATGTTGCCGCCGGGCGCAATGCCGATTCCGCCGATTTGTGCAGCGAGCGCATCGCTCAAGTAATCGCCGTTCAAGTTTAGAGTCGCAATGACGTCGAAATCTTCCGGGCGCGTCAGGACTTGCTGTAGTGTGATATCTGCGATCGCATCTTTGATTATGATGCCAGCGCCCGGTTTGCCCATTGGAATCTTGCACCACTGGCCGCCGTCGATTTCTTCCGCGCCGAAATAACTTTTCGCGATCTCGTAGCCCCAATCGCGAAACGCGCCCTCGGTGAATTTCATAATATTGCCTTTGTGCACCAGCGTTACGCTCTTGCGCTGGTTTAGAATCGCGTAACTGATCGCGCTGTGGATCAGGCGCACGCTGCCGTGCCGGCTGACCGGTTTGATCCCAAGACCGACCATGACATTGTCTTTCTCCGGCGCGCCCACTTTTTTCCAAAAGTCCGCCGCCTTCTCGCGGGTGCCGAACCGGATCTTGTCGAACTCTTTGGGAAATTCTTTGGCAAAAAAATCGAGGATCTTCTGCGACTCAGGAGTCCCGGCCGCAAATTCGATCCCAGCGTAAATGTCCTCCGTGTTCTCGCGAAAAATCACCATGTTCACCTTTTCCGGATGCTTCACGGGCGAGGGGACACCTTTGAAATACTGGATCGGCCGCAAACAGACGAAAAGATCGAGAAGCTGACGGAGCGCGACGTTGAGCGAGCGAATGCCGCCCCCAACTGGGGTCGTGAGCGGACCTTTAATGCTGACTAAAAATTCGCGGAATGCTTCGACCGTGTCGTCCGGCAACCAATTGTCGAACCTGTCCTTGGCCGCCTGACCGGCGAAAACTTCGAACCATGAGATTTCCCTTTTGCCAGAGTACGCTTTTTCAACCGCTGCATCAAAGACGCGGACGCTTGCCGCCCAAATATCCGGCCCGGTCCCGTCCCCGCGGATGAACGGAATAATTGGCCGATCCGGCACGTTTAATTTGTCGGTTCTTGAAATTTTCTCGCCGGCTGGCGGCGCGATGTCGTTGTACGGCATAAGGATTGAATCTATCGACCGGGCGTCCACGGTGCAAAATAATCCGGCGTTGTCCGAAAATCGGCCGCTCTCTAAATACTGAAGCTCTCGAACAATGCAGCGCGTACGGGAGTCGAACCCGTGCACCAGCCTTGAGAGGGCTGTGTCCTAACCACTAGACGAACGCGCCGTTGTCGAGTCACTGATCTTAAAGGCACGCTTCTTTGCCGGCAAGCCGGTCTTCCCAAGCGTGACGATCGATTGAATACCGAGCGTATCAGTGCTCGTTCTCTTCGGCGGGGCTCGGGACGGGAGAGGCGCTTGGCGCGGGCGAGGGCGACGGGCGCACTCGGGACTGAGCGAGCGACGCCAAATGCGCCGCCTGCATGGCATCGAGCCCGCTTTTTACTTGCGGATCTTTGGCAAGCGCCTGCATGTGCGCGTAGTAAATGCCATAGTATTGCCGAAGCCGTTCCCGCTTCTCCAAATCCGTGTGCGCCGATTCAGCCGCTTTCTTCGCAGCCATGACGTCTGCATTATTAGCCACTTGGTTTCGGAGCCGTCTCCATTCGAGGTGTAGTCGATAGTCATCCGCCGTTTTACCAAGCGAGGTTTGCTTGAAGATTTCATCGAGTTGCGATAACTCCGGAAGATCAGGCAAAGTTGATGTGGTTGCAGCCGGAGGGTTCTGCTCATTTCTTTTTGAGGTAAGATCGACGTCCGGCCGCACCGCCTCTTGCGCGGACAACGTCAGCGTTGCTCCGCTAATTGCCGCCAAGATAACCAGCTTAATCAATGTCATCTCGTTGTTCCCTGACTTGGTCGGGGTGAGTCGCCGCGGCGCCAACCTGCGACCTGTCGCCGCGGCGACGGCTCTACCTCGAGCCGGTCAAGCTCACCGCGCCCCCGTCCGGTCTGATAAGAGCGTTCCTTTATTACAGCTTCGCCGCGCTCCGAAAAGCTCTCGCTGTGAAGCAGCGCCCATGGAACGCCATGCTTCGTAGCTTTCGATTCCCCAGAGTTGTGACGTCGGAGACGGTCAGCAAGATTTTCACAGAATCCCACGTAACGCAGACCTGTTTTCTGGCTCCTTAGAACATAAACATAAAACATACTGGTGTTTGCCGGCCTCTTTTGGCGGAGATGGTCGGGGTGACAGGATTTGAACCTGCGACCTCGTGGTCCCAAACCACGCGCTCTACCAAGCTAAGCTACACCCCGCAACTTTGCGTGATGCTTATCATGAGCCGCCACTTCGCGCATCCGAAAACTTCACGCCGCCACAACAGGAAATGCAACTGGGTTCAGCGAACGGAGTGATATCCGCCGGGAACACCTTTCTTCGAGAAGACAATTTGCCACAGTTGTCCGGTACGGGAACGCGATAGGCCAGCCGCAGCCAAAAGATAGTACCGCCACATGCGGTAAAACCGGTCGGAGTACTTGTTCTTGAGCGCAGGCCAGGCCGCCTCGAAATTCCGGTGCCAGCTTTGGAGCGTTTTGTCGTAATCGGCGCCAAAGTTGTGCAAGTCCTCCATGACAAAGAGGCCGTTAGTGCTCGAGGCAATCTCGCCGAGACACGGGATCAGAGTATTCGGGAAAATATACTTTCCTGACCACGGATCGGGCAGCGTTTTCGAATTGCTTCTGGCAGCGATCTGAAGGAGAAAGAGTCCCTCATCTTTTAAGACGCGGTTGGTGACTTCCATAAACGTCCGGTGGTTCCGTGGTCCGACATGTTCAAACATTCCGAGCGAGACGACGTGATCATAGCTTCCGGTCGTCTCGCGATAATCTTTTAGTTCGAAGGTGACCGGAAGGTTTCCTGCTCGTTTCCGGCCAAGCTCAACTTGTTCTTTTGAAACGGTGACGCCAGTCGCAGCGACTCCGTACTTCTCGGCGGCATAAATCATGAAGCTGCCCCAGCCAGAGCCAATATCGAGCACATGCTGGCCCGGTTTTAGTCCGAGCTTACGACAAACCAGCTCAAGCTTCGCTTCTTGCGCTTGGTCCAGTCCCTGCGGGGTCGGATGCCCGCTCCAGTACGCACAAGTGTAGGTCATCCGTTTATCAAGCATTCGCTCAAACAGATCGTTACCGAGATCGTAATGGCGCTCACCCACCTCGTAGGCTTTCGATTTGCGTTGGGGATTCATGAGATGTGCGAGGAGAAACAAGTAGAGAAATTTACGGGGCTGGATTTTCTCTTCCAAGCCAGCTCCGAGGAGCCGCGCAATCATTTCATCGATTTCTTCACAGTCCCACCACTGATCCATGTAAGACTCACCCAACCCCAATGACCCATTAGCCAGCACTCGCCGGTAGAACCGGTCATCGTGCACGACAATATCCCAGGGTCGAGCGCCGTTGATCAAGACATCTGCTTCTCCAAGCAACCTCGCCACAGTTTGTTTGAAACCGTTGTAAAGCTTGCCTGCCTTATGCTCAATTTGGGTGATCTCCATCGTAGGCGAGCTATCCGTTGAGGTTGCCATAAATCTATTGTGCTTCGTCAAGGAAAACTACCGCATGCTCGGCCTCCCGGACCACGCTGCTTAGTCCGTTGAGAATCACGCCGAACGACTCTCGCAGGCCGACGACGGTGAACGAAAGACCATGCGTACGGCACAGTTCCTTAATGTACGGTGTCACGAGCTTGAGTTTATTCCGCGGGCAATCAGGGAACAGATGGTGTTCGATTTGGTAATTGAGACTTAGGTACACAAAGTCGGTGAACCAATTGTCAGCGATGTTCCGAGAGGTGATAATTTGGTGTTCTAGAAATGAGAGCCTGGTATTTCGATCGAGAACCGGCATCCCTTTGTGATTCGGAGCAAAGACACTCGCAATGTAAAAGCCGGCCGTCACTGGAACGATCGTGATAAAGAGCAGCGCCTTTAAAAGATCAAACACGAGGAACGGAAGCACATACCAAAGAAAAAAGCCCCCCAAATAAAGCGACATTTCGCTAAGGATACTGAGGCGAAAACCTCTTTTTACCTCCCGAATAAGATACTCGATGCTATTTTTGAATTGTAACGAGTAGGTGAGCAAGAATGTTAGCGGAAAGTAGAGGTAGGCCTGGTAGCGTCTTAGCATCCGTGCGAATCCCGTTTTCGATGCGTACCGTGTGCCGGTAAACGAAAAAAGCGGAATGTCGATATCAGGATCGTGTCCTTCCTGGTTCGGATGCCTGTGGTGCGCATTGTGCTTGATTTTCCAGGCATTGTAATTCATGGAAATAAATGACGCACAAATCGTTCCCGCCACATCGTTCATGACTTTAGTTTTCAAGACCATCATGTGCGCGGCATCGTGCATGTACCCTCCGAGTTGGCTTAAGCACATCGCCAGCAACATTGCGAATACACTAAACAGAATCGTATTCGTAGTGACCACGAGAAAATACCAAATAATGGCGATGGCGATGAAAACACAGAGCGCATGCAGTGCGTAGAACATATATGACCGCTTAAACAGCTGCGCGACCCTTACCCGCTTATGCAGTTCTTTGTAGAGTCTTGCACCTTCGAGTAAGCCAAATTTCGGTCTATATGTCGATTCTGTAATTTCCATCGTTGTCTAACGAGGCCTCCGATTTTGGTTTCATGAGAGAATTATACGAAAATTTCTTCGTGGCGTCCCTCGTAACGTATAGAGAATAAGGTAATCTGCGGGCTGCGAGAGCGATCGCAAGCCGGGAATGGAAGTGTTTTTGCGATGGGAAGTAGAACACGGTGTTATTTGTTCGTTTGTTAGGCAAAAGCCGGTCGAGCGCAGTTGCGGGTAAAAACTCTGGTTTCTAAAAGCATAATACGGGGTTTTTGCGGTGAAGTTCTCTACTTTTTCACAAAAATTGAAATCACTGTCGGCAAATAAGAAGTTGCCGCGGCACACATATTGCGGAATAGTGTGGATGTTCTGGTCTTAGCTGCGGCCCGGTTGGCCGCTTCGTTTTCTCCTCATTCCGCCGCCGCATGTTTAAGCACGAAAAACTCCATCTGCTGATCTTCGTTGTACTAATCGGATTGCAGGTTTTGGGCGTGCTCGGCCTTCTCCATCGTTTCCACCTTTCCTATCTGCCCGTCATGCTGGTGGTCTTTTTTTGGGGCGGAATCAGCACGACACTTTATCTGCATCGGTATCTCACCCACCGCGGTTTCGAAATGCCGGAGTGGCTCAAGCTCCTTTTTGCAACTGGCTCGGCGGTAACCCTCGCTGGCGATCCGGTCATGTGGGTTGGCGACCATCGTTATCACCATTTGAAATCCGACACCGACGAAGACATCCACAGTCCGGTGCACGGATTTCCTTACGCCCACATGATGTGGCTGGTCCGTAAGCCACCCGGATTCCGCGAGCGTTCAAAACGCTACGCCGCCGATGTTCGTAAAATCTGGTATTGCCGGTTATGGGAAAATTCAGCCCTTTACGTGCTGCCTCATCTGGCGGTAGCCACGGTTCTTTTCTTTACTTTCGGTTTCGCGGGAATGTTGTGGTGCATCTACGTGCCGATGCTCTTGATTTACAACGTCACTTGGGCGGTCAATTCCATTTGCCACATGCCGCGATTTGGATATCGCAGCTTTGACACCTCCGACCACAGCCGAAACAATTATCTGATCGGCGTCGTCGGGTTTGGCGAGGGTTACCACAACAATCATCATGCTCAGCCGCGTTGTGCCGCGCACGGCTTGCGTTGGTGGGAATTCGACGTCACTCGTTACGTCATCTGGTTGCTGGAGAAATGCGGACTCGCTTGGGACGTGGTTTGGCCGGTCGCAAACGACTCCGAGGAAAAAGATCCGGTCGCTGCTTCAAGCGAACCGGTAAAATTCGTGCCGGCCATGACCAAAGCGGCGACGTCGCTTTAAGGTTCGTAGCCCAGATTAGGCGCAAGCCGTTTTTCCACCGCCGCAATCGTCACGCCGGTCCGCCCCGCATAATCAATCACCTGATCTCGCGCGATTTGTCCGACGCCGAAATATTTCGCGTCGGGATGCGAGAAATAAAGGCCGCTCACACTTGCACCCGGATGCATGGCAAATGATTCGGTCAATTTGATGTCGATCTTATTTTCGGCCCCCAGTAAATCGAACAGAGTCCGTTTTTCCGCGTGGTCAGGACAGGCCGGATAACCCGCAGCGGGACGAATGCCGCGATATTTTTCGCGAAGAAGATCGGCATGCGATAAATTTTCATTGCGCCCAAACCCCCACGCGATCCGCGCTTGTTTGTGCAAGTGCTCGGCAAACGCTTCCGCCAGTCGGTCCGCCAATGCCTTCGTCAGAATCGCGTTATAATCATCGTGCTCGGCGGAAAACTTCTTGGCCAATTCATTCGCGCCGTGGATCGTGACCGCAAATCCGCCCAGATAATCTTGTAGCGGCGGTCTATGACTATCGGTTTTCGGCGCAATATAATCCGCCAGGCAATGATTGAATTGTCCGGCCGGCTTTTGCATCTGCTGCCGCAGGAAATGGAAGGTGGCAAGTTTCTGGCCTCGTTTTTCATCGACATAAAGATCGACATCGTCGCCCACGGCGTTTGCCGGCCAGAACGCGAAGACACCCCGCGCCGTCAGCAGACTTTTCGCGACGATCCGATCGAGCAGTTCCACTGCGTCATCAAAAAGTTCACGCGCTTGCTTCCCGATCACCGGGTCGTCGAAGATCGCCGGGTAACGGCCGCGTAATTCCCAAACGTGGAAGAACGGCGACCAATCGATGAACTCGACGAGTGTGTTCAGCGAAATATGCGTGATCGGCGTCACAATCTTGTCATCCTGAGCGACGCATGGCGAAGTGACGGTGCTAAGCACTCGCGTGCCTAAAGACTCTGGTCTTGGCGGTTGGTACGTATTCCAATCAATCGACGCCCGATTCGCGCGAGCCAAAGTGAGCGTGAGTAATTTCTTTTCGCGACCCTTCGCGGCATGTTCTTCCCGCAAACGCGCGTATTCATCGCGTGTTTTCGCAGCGAATTCCGATTTTAATTGTTCGCTCAATAATGAATTCACTACTCCGACGGCGCGGGAGGCGTCGAGCACGTGCACCGTAATCGCTCGATAATGCGGCGCGATTTTCACCGCGGTGTGCGCACGACTCGTCGTGGCGCCGCCGATTAACAAGGGCAGCTCGAAATTCTCGCGCTCCATTTCTTGGGCCACGTGCGCCATCTCATCAAGCGACGGCGTGATCAGTCCGCTCAGACCGATCGCATCTGCTTTCTTGGTGCGCGCCGTCTCCAAAATCTTCGCGGCCGGGACCATCACGCCAAGATCGACAACCTCGTAGTTGTTACACTGCAACACGACGCCCACGATGTTTTTCCCGATATCGTGTACGTCGCCTTTGACCGTCGCCATGACGATGCGGCCCTGCGGTTTTGCGCCCGCCGATTTCTCCGCTTCCATGAACGGCATCAAATACGCGACCGCTTTCTTCATCACGCGCGCGCTCTTTACCACTTGCGGCAAAAACATTTTTCCCGCGCCGAATAAATCGCCGACCACGCTCATCCCGGCCATGAGCGGGCCTTCGATCACGTCGAGCGGCCGCTTACACTTCTGCCGAGCTTCCTCAGTATCGGTGCCGATGTAATCGACGATGCCCTTGACGAGCGCGTGTTTCAGCCGTTCTTCGACAGACTCCCCGCGCCACGCTTCATCTTTCACCGGAGTTTTATCTTTGGCCCTAACCTTCTCGGCGAAATCGACGAGCCGCTCGGTCGCGTCGGCCCGCCGATTTAACAGCACATCCTCGACCCGTTCGCGCAACTCCGGTGCGATCTCTTCGTAAACCGCGAGCTGGCCGGCATTGACAATTCCCATGTCGAGACCGGCGCCGATTGCATGAAAGAGAAACGCAGCGTGCATCGCTTCGCGCACGGCATTGTTGCCGCGGAACGAAAATGAAATGTTACTCACGCCGCCGCTCACACGCGCGCCAGGAAGATTTTTTTTGATCCAGCGCGTCGCTTCAATGAAATCGACCGCGTAATTGCGATGTTCGTCTAAGCCGGTCGCAACCGTCAGGATGTTGGGATCGAAGATAATGTCGTTAGGCGGAAACCCTGCGCGCTCGGTCAACAACTTGTAGGCGCGCGCGCAGATGTCGATCTTGCGCTCGAAAGTATCGGCCTGGCCTTGCTCGTCGAATGCCATCACGATCACTGCGGCGCCAGAGCGCCTGACAAGTTGCGCTTGCCGGAGAAATTCTTCTTCGCCGTTCTTCAAGCTGATCGAATTCACGACCGCTTTGCCCTGCACGCACTTGAGACCCGCTTCGATCACGCTCCATTTCGAGCTGTCGATCATGATCGGCACCCGCGCAATGTCGGGCTCGCTGCCAATCAAATTCAAAAAGCGGGCCATGGCCGCTTCCGAATCGATCATTCCTTCGTCCATATTGACGTCGATAATGTTCGCGCCGCCCTGGACTTGCTGGCGCGCCACGGTCAGTGCGCCCTCGAAATCTTCACGAAGAATTAACTTCGAAAATTTTGGCGAACCGGTGATGTTCGTTCGCTCGCCAATCACAGCAAAACCAAACTCCGGTGTGATATTGAGCGGCTCGAGACCGGAAAGTTGTAACGCGCGATCGGGTGCGCGGTCATCGCGTTCGCCTTGTCTGGGGAGCGCACGCGCCTCGCGTGCAGTCTTCGGCGCCCTTGCCGAAGACCTCTCAGGCGTCCACAACCACGGGTAATCTTCGTTTGGCCCCGTAACTTTCGAGTCCCACGGATTTCGGCAAATGTAAGAAAATTTTTCTTGAAGGTCTGGCTCAGACCGAATCAATCGGTCAAACGACTCCTTTTCCCAAACAGTACCCCGCGTCTCAGCCAATTTGTTGATTCGATGGGCCGTTGTGGATTTGATCCCCTGAAGTATCTCAGTCAACGACCAGAAGACAGTCTGTCCTTCAGCATCTTGGTCCTTCACTTGCGGCTCAAAGAGGAGATGAACGTGATCTGGCATCACGCAGGCCGCGTAGAGTTCGTACTGCCGGTGCTCGTGACCATAGAGGATGCTTTGCAGGGTGAGGTCTCGTTCTCGCGATTCCAGCTGACGGCGCTTATGAGTAGAGAACACCACCGCGTATTTTGCCCAAGGGCGTTCAAAGTGTGGAAGTCGACGTTTCGAGTAGAGAACATCCTCGGAGCTTTCCGGCGAGGCGCCGGAAATAGCACGCGAGGCGCGTGCGCTCCCCAGAACTGCGGGCGCGCGCGAATTCGAAACTTCGCGCGGTTTACAATCGCGCACGGCATTCGCGATCGCGCGAATGTGCTCGGGTGTTGTTCCGCAACATCCACCCACCAGATTGAGCCAGCCGTTTTGCGCCCACTTACCTAGCTTCGGCGCGAGTGATTTCGGCGTTTCCGGAAAACCGGTTTCCGAAAGCGGATCGGGGAGGCCCGCGTTCGGATATGCGCTCATATAATATGGCGAGATGCGCGCCAGCTCCTCAATGTAAGGTTCCATCTCGTCCGGCCCGAGCGAGCAATTCAATCCGACGACAAGCGGTCGCGCGTGCGCGATGGAAATTAAAAATGCTTCGACCGTCTGGCCACTCAACGTCCGGCCCGAGCGATCGGTGACGGTGCCCGAGATGATGAGCGGAAGTTGTTTCTCGGTTTTTTCAAAGACTTCGGCGATTGCAAAGAGCGCGGCTTTGGCATTCAGCGTATCGAAGATTGTCTCGACGAGTAGAAGATCGACATCTCCTTCGACGAGCGCGCTTACCTGGTCGAAATAAGTCTGGCGCAGTTGATCGAACGTCACCGCGCGAAAGCTCGGGTCATTTACGTCCGGCGAGATGGATGCGGTGACGGGCAGGGGACCAATCGATCCGGCGACAAATCGGCGACTTTTGGTTTCTTCTCCAACGCGATTCGCGGCGTGGCGCGCGATTTTCGCCGCGGCAATGTTCATTTCGCGGACGAGCGCGCGAAGATCGACGTCGTTCACCACGCGTTGAAAAAATCGCCAATCTTTGCGACCTTTTGCCGATTCTCCTCGAAACAGAAAATCGTGCAAACCGATGGTGGTGGCGCTGAATGTATTTGTCTCGATGATATCCGCGCCGGCTTCGAGATATTTGGTGTGAATCTCCTCGATAACCTGCGCTTGCGTCAGTTGCAGCAACTCCAGACTGCCTTTGAGGTCTTTGCCCTTCCAATCGCGAAAGCGTTCTCCTCGATAATCCTGCTCGGAAAGCTTGTAGCGCTGGATCATCGTGCCCATGGCGCCATCGAGAACCACGATGCGCTCGCGCAGCACTGTCTCCAATGGATGAAGTTCCGACGCCATAATAAACTGAGAACTAAGCGGGGTTTATGCCAGGGATCAAGGAACAAATTGACGCATCATGATGCGTAGATGTGTTAGAACTAATTGTAGCCACGGCGCTGTGCGCCGTCTCCCGGAACGCGCCACAGGCCCGCGGCTACAGTTGTCGATCTTGCTGCTGAAGCTCCCGCAGAAATGATTTGCCCGCACCACGAAGTTTTTCTTCCAGCCGTAGCGTGCAAACACAATCGCAGCAGGCCCACGGTTCTATTCCATTTTCGTGCCGGCAATTGCGTCGCGAGTGCGCGTCCTTTACACTTAGCAAATCGAAGTATTCTTCCCAGTATGGGCGTTCTTCCGCCAGCGGCGGATCACAGAAACAAGTCTCAGCCCAAGTCGCGGCACCCGCATCGTCCACGCGCGCTTGCTGCACGTTGTGCTGGTATTCGTCCCCGCGATCGAGCCGCGGCCGAGTGTTTACTGGTCGATCGCGTGGATGAGAGCGGGCTTTTTTCCTGGCTTGACGCGAGCTTTTATAAGGTAGCGCATTGGCGAAAATATTACCACGGCAGGTTTTCTGCCGCTGGAGACCCGTTCGGCTTCGCTCAGGGCAGGCTCCGGCAGCTGCAACGCGGGCTTTTCAATCACAAGATCGACAATTAAATCTGAAGCGTGGAAGCGATCCGATTATTCAAGTCGCTCAATTCCCAACAGCGGAACACGTTCGTTGCCTGTTTTCT
>WNEY01000375.1_pt1 | contig 34426 bp, 30 predicted proteins | sample 5400531 | NCBI WGS metagenome assembly WNEY01 (sample SAMN13153338, study PRJNA577476) | soil metagenome | isolation source: 200 cm saprolite under Douglas fir tree site 1 | place: USA:California | collected 2015-04-18 | reverse complement strand
GCGGCGGCGGCAGCTCGTGGAAATGCTGCTCGCGGAAGAGCAGCGCCGGAGCCGGGCCCCGCGGCCGATCCAGCGGCACATCGACCAGCACGTGCGGTGGTTGCGCGCGCAGCTGGGCGCCGTGGAGAAGGATTTGGCCCGCACGCTCCGGGAGAGTCCCGTGTGGCGGGAGAAGGATGACCTGTTGCGCAGCGTGCCTGGCGTGGGGCCTATATTGACCACCACGCTGTTGGGCGATGTCCCGGAGCTGGGGCAGCTCAACCGCAAGCAGATCGCGGCGCTCATCGGGGTGGCGCCGCTCAATCGCGACAGCGGCACCTACCGGGGCCGTCGCGCCGTGTGGGGCGGGCGCGCCCGCGTCCGCGCCACCCTCTACATGGCGACGCTGACGGCCGCGCGGTACAACCCGGCGATCCGCGTGTTCTATGAGCGGCTGGTCGCAGCCGGTAAACCGAAGAAGGTTGCCCTGACGGCGTGTATGCGGAAGCTCCTGACGATCCTCAACGCGATGATCGCGCGACGGACGGCGTGGAAGCCGCCCGTCGCGGTTAGTGCTTGACAGGGGAGACAGTTACTCCCCCCGATCCTTAGAGGGACTTGAGCACCGCGCGCGCGAGACGCGGCAGGTCGGGATCGCGCGCGCCCATGATGAGGACGGTGTCGCCGGGCCGCGCCTCGCTGACGACCCACTGGCGCGCGGCCTCGTGGTCGCGCGCATAGCCGCACTTGAGAGCCTCCGGGAGATCGTCCGCCAGCACGCGGCTCGAGATGTCCTTCGCGACGGTCCCGCCGGCGTAAAAGATCTCGGCGTAGCAGAAGCGATCTTGAGGACGGAGGAGCGTCGGGATGAGCGCCCGGAGCTCGTGGCGCAGGAAGCGCGCCGGGCCGAAGCCGTGGGGCTGGAAGACGGCGACGACGCGCGCCGCGCCCGCCTGCGCCGTGGTGATGGCCGCGCGGAGCTTCTCGCCATTGTGCGCGTAGTCGTCCACGACCAGGATGTCTCGCGCCGTCGTACCGAGCACCTCGAAACGGCGCGCGACGCCGGGGAAGCGCGCGAGCAGGGTCACCACGGTGTTGGCGTCGACCCCGAGCTCGAGCGCCACCAGCGCGGCGGCGGTGGCGTTCAGGAGGTTGTGGAGACCAGGCTGCGGAATGTCCAGCGTCAGGTCGCGGCCCTCGTGCCGCAGCACACCCCTGGCCCGCCTCGGCCCCACGCTCGTGACCCGGAGCTGCGCGTCGGCGTCGGGTGACACTCCATAGGCCGCCGCCTTGAATCGGCGCCCGAGCGCTGTCGCCTCCGGACAGTCCGCGCCGACGAGCAGTCGGCCGCAGTTTCTGGCGAACGCCGTGAACTGCGGGCGAAGCGCGCCCAGCTCGTCGTGGTCGCGGGTGACGTTGTGGATGAGGCCGATTGCCGGATGGTAGCCGACGAGCGTGCCGTCGGACTCGCACGCCTCGGCGACCGCGAGGCCTTCAGCCGGGCCCGCCACGAAGCAGCCGCCCGCGCCCTCGCCCGCGAAATCGGCGCCGCCCAGCACGGTGGCCTGGACGCCTCCCTCACGCAGGAGCCATCCGATCATGCCGACGATGGTGCTCTTGCCACTCGTGCCCGCGATGGCGACACCCGGCGAAGCGGTGTTGACCACCTCGGCGAGCAGCTGCGGCCGAGGCAGACAATCGGTGCCGAGCGCGCGCGCCGCGCGCAGCTCGGGCGTGTCGACCTCGACGGCCGCCGAGTAGACGAAGCGATCGATGGCAGCCGTGACGGCCGCCCCGTCTTGCCGGGCCAGCTCGATGCCCAGCCGGCGGAGCGACGCCGCGATCTCCTGCTTCTTGCCGAGGTCGAACGCGCGGTCGGAACCCTGAACCGCGTGGCCGCGCGCCCGCATCAGGCACGCGAGCGGGCCCATGCCGGCGCCCGCGATGCCGGAGAAGTGATACCGCAGAGTTGTCACAGGCTGACCTGCTTCCGCGGCTCCAGGTGCATCGTCGTCTCCATGTCCCGCGACTCCGTCACCTCCTTGAGGCTCCGGAACGGCAGGTTGAAGACAGGTCGCGCCGCGGTCAGGATCATGGCGAAATTCAACGCCGCTCCCAGCAAATGGACCACCGGCAGCGCCAGGAGCTCGAGCATCTCATCGCTCTTGATATGGAGCCAGTCGAGGTCGCGCCGGAAGTCGTCCATCGCCGCGCGCCAGAACGGCTCGGACCGCATGGCGGCGGACCGCGACGGGTCGGCCTCCGTAAGGGGCTGCCGCGCGATGAGGGCCAGTAACGGGGGCGTTCCGTACTGACCGAAGAGGAACCACGTGAGGCCACGGACGCCGAACCAACCGACCGCGGCCGTCGCCAGCATGGCGGCGTTGTCCCGGGCGATCCACGGCATCGTCACCTCGACCACACCCCGGTACAGGAACAGCACCTCGAAGGACATCGCGAACAGCTCGATGCCGATGATCTGGGCGAGGAACTTGCTGTCCCGCTTGCGGACGGCGTCGACCAGCGCCTGGACGCACGCGAAGCTCGCCATGATCAGCGTGAGCACCAGGAGATACAGAACCGGGATCGTGAACCGCGAGTCGTCCGTCCCGGAGAGATCGGCGACGAGCATCGCGACCCGCGGCTCGAGCGTGTACGTGAACACCGCGGCCTCGAGCCCGCACCAGAAGAGCAGCATCACGAACGCGAGCCACGGCACGCCCGGCTGGAGGTAGCCGCGCATCAGCATGCTCGACATGGCGAACGGTGTCCCCACGATGTCGCGGACGAGCCCGGTGACCAGCCGGACGGCCAGCCGTGAGATATCGAGGACCCAGCCCAACACAACGCCGACGACACGGACCATGCCCACCCAGTACAGCCACACCGACAGCGCGGCGTCCCACCACGCGAGGAGGATCAGCGAGACGAAGCGCGTGCGCCCGGTGCGGAAGGGCAGCGTATAGACGGAGAGCCCGGTGCACCAGACGGCGACGACGCCCAGCAACACGGGGAACAGCAGGAACACGTACTTCAGGGCAGCCATCCAGCCGGGCTGCGAATCGAAGAAGAAGCTCATCAGAGTCTGCTGCAGCACCGGAACCCAGGCGATCGGGGCCGCGACCAGCTCGGCTGGCCCGCGCCACGCCTCCGGGAGTTTGGCAATGATCCGATCAATCATCTGGCCCTCCTTCATACGCTGCGGTCATGCGAACGCTTCCATAATTTCTTCTGCCCGAGGCTCGCCTCGGGCGGCGAGGCGATCTGATTCAGCGGCGCCGCGCGTCTATGGCCCCTGGCTGTTGGCGCGAGAGGACCGAATAGCCTCCCGGGCGCCGTCGGAAAGATTGGCCGGTGTGGCGGCGACGCTGCGCTCTATCTTCGCTGGCACCTGGCGCTCGAGCGCCTGGCGCTCGGCCCAGGCCGAACGGGGCGAGCTTGGGCTCGGAGTCGGACTCGGAGTCGGACTCGGACTCGCCCACGTGAACCCGGGATCGATCCGGCTCGTAGTAGCCACGGGAACGACATGCGGACTCACGCTGCTTACTCGCGGCACGAGATCCGCGCGGCCGATGCGTCGCAGAATGCGGCTGACGTAGCGGCGGGTCTCGCGGTAAGGCGGGACACCCCCGTAGACCATGACCGCCTGCTCACCGGCGTTGTAGGCGGCGAGCACGAGAGGCAGGTTGCCGTGATACCGATCCATCAGTCCTCGCAGATGGCGAACACCGCCCTCGATGTTCTCGTACGGGTCGAAGGTATCCGACACCTGGAGACTCGAGGCCGTTCCCGGCATGAGCTGCATCAGGCCGCGGGCGCCGCGCCGCGAAACCGCCCGCGGATTGAACTCGGATTCGGCCTCGACGATCGCGGCCACCAGGATCGGCGGAATGTCGTAGCGGACGGCGACCTCTCTGATGTGCGCCTCGATCTCGACGATCTCGGGGACCTCGACGCTCGAGTCGGAAGCTTCGATCGCCTCGCGCGCCATCTTCATGATCTCGGAGTCCGGCTGTGGCCGCGACCCGAAGTAGGCGTACGCGGGAACGATCGTGAGCAACAAGACTCCGAGCCCCAGCGCGTGGCGCGCGAGCGGCGAGAGCGGGTCTCGCTCGAGGCGTCGGATCGTCGCTTTCGCTTCGTCCAAGAATTTTTCCTCCGGGTTTCGTGCCTGGCAGACAGCATTCTGGATGGGTTTATATCCGTAGCAACCCCCCTAGAACGCAACCGAGATGCCAGACGTCAAAAATGACAAAGAGTATGTTTTCCTGAACGTTAGAAGTGATCCATGTGCCCGGAGCGGTGACGGCCCCCGTCAGTGACTCGACACGGACGTGTCATCCGGTCCCGGGCGCTTCCAGTAGCCCCCACGCGGCTCAGACGTGGTCGCGGACCGAGCCCGGAACCGACGCGCGGCTTCGCTCGGCGCCGCCCCAGCTTCTGAGCCCGAGATTTGCGCATTCGATGAAGCAATCGAGGGCCGTCGTGAGCTCTGCCCGGCTCTTCGGCCGTACGAGCTCGAGGGTGACGTCGCTCCCGTTGAACACGGCATTGGCCGCGCGGAGGACGCTCGAGCTCGCGTGGCCCTTGAACGTGTTGATCCAGGTCTGGTCGGGCGAGCGATTCACCCGGAAGCGGACGAAGACGCGGTTGTCGGACCGCTTCCCCTCGAACGTGGGATCGCTCACACGTATGATCGCCATGACGACTCCACACAACGGCCGTGACGCCCGAGCCCTTCGCCCGGAGGCTCAGCGCGGGAACGCGATCAGCGTCCGACGCTGCGCCTGAACTGAGGACCTTCGCCGTGACCGACCGATGGCCTACCGAGTGGTAGGAGACGAGAACACCGAACCACGAGGTCAGAAGTATGGAAGCATAGGTCAGCGAGTGTGTCCAGAGGCGCTTTCTTGGTAGGCTAGGACGCCGATTCTCAAGAATGAGAGGGACGGAGGGCTTCGATGAAGCATCGTATCGCGGCGATTCCCGGCGACGGGATCGGCAAGGAAGTCGTGCCCGAGGGCATGCGCGTCCTCGACGCCGCCGGCCGGCGGTTCGGCTTCGACATCGAGTGGACGACGTTCGACTGGAGCTGTGAGCGCTACACCGAGACCGGCCGCATGATGCCCGAGGATGGCCTCGACCGGCTCCGGCAGTTCGAGGCGATCTTCCTCGGCGCGGTGGGCTTCCCCGGCGTGCCGGACCACGTCTCGCTCTGGGGCCTCTTGATCCCGATCCGGCGCGGGTTCCACCAGTACGTCAACCTGCGTCCCGTGCGTCTGCTCAACGGTGTCAGGTCGCCGCTCGCCGGACGCGGGCCCGCCGACATCGATATGCTGATCGTCCGGGAGAACAACGAAGGCGAGTACTCGGAGATCGGCGGGCGGCTCTACCGGGGGACGCCGGAGGAGCTGGCCGTCCAGCAGTCGGTCTTCACGCGCAAGGGCTGCGACCGCATCATGCGCTACGCGTTCGAGCTGGCCATGAAGCGGCCGCGCCGCCACGTGACGTCGGCGACCAAGTCGAACGGAATCATCCACAGCATGCCGTACTGGGACGAGCGCTTCGCCGCCACCGCGAAGGACTATCCGGCCGTCAAGACCTCCCAGTACCACATCGATATCCTGACCGCGCACTTCGTCCAGCACCCCGACTGGTTCGACGTCGTCGTCGGCTCGAACCTCTTCGGCGACATCCTCTCCGACCTCGGCCCCGCCATCGCCGGCTCCATCGGGCTGGCGCCGGGCGGCAACATCAACCCGGAAAAGGAGTATCCGTCGATGTTCGAACCCGTCCACGGCTCGGCCCCCGACATCGCCGGCAAGGGGATCGCCAATCCCGTCGCCCAGATCTGGACGGGTGCGATGATGCTCGAACACCTCGGCCACGCCGACGCGGCGCGCGCGGTGGTCGCGGCGATCGAGCGGCTGGTGGAGGACGGCAAGACGCGGACGCGCGACCTCGGTGGCCGCGCGTCGACCAGCGAGGTCGGTCAGGCGATCGCCGGGCTGCTCTAGCGATTCGCGGCGCATGAACTTCTTCGGGCACACCGTGCTGGCGGTCCGGCGGAGCGGGGATCCCTCCTTCGTTCTGGGCGCCATGCTGCCCGACTTCGCCACGATGATCCGGGCGCGCCCGCCGCGCCCCGAGCACACCGACATCGGTTCCGGGATGCAGTTTCACTGGAGAACCGACGAAGTCTTCCACCGCTCCGCGGCATTCCTGGCGCTGACCCATCAGGCGGTCGCCTGGTTGTCGGCACGCGGCGTCCGCAGCGGCAGCGCGCTCGCGGCAGCGCATATCGGCGTCGAGGTGCTGCTCGACGCCGCCCTGTCCGGCGACGCGCCGGCGCAGCAGGCCTATCGGGCGGCGCTCGAGGCCGCCGCTCCGGACGAGCTCGGGCGGTACGTGGGCTGGGCGTCCGACGAGGAGCGCATGCGCTTCGACGGGCTCCGGGCCCGACTGCTGGCGCGAGGCGCCGTCACGGGCGACATCGCCCCCGAGACCGTCGCCGAGCGTCTCCGCTCGGCGCTGGCCGACCGTCCTCGGCTCGCGCTGGACGACGCCGCGGTGCTGGCCGTGGGGGACTGGGCGCGTGTCGCCCGCGCCGGCGTCTCGGCCTGCGCCGCGCCGCTCGTTCACGAGCTCGCGGCGCAGCTTCTGTGACGCGCGGCTAGCGCTCGTTCGACAGGACGAGCGTGCCGGCGGCGGAGAGCATGCCGCCCATACCGTTCACGAGCGAGAGCTTCGCCTTGGGGACCTGGCGTGCGCCGCACTCGCCCCGGAGCTGGCGCGTGGCTTCGATGATCGGGAAGATGCCGTACATGCCGCTGTGGGTGTAGGAGAGCCCGCCACCGTTGGTGTTGATGGGGAGCTTGCCCCCGGGCGTCGAGCGCCCCTCGGCGAAGTAGTGCACGCCCTCGCCGCGCTTGGCGATGCCAAGCGACTCGAGCATGAGGGGCGGCCCCGAGGTGAAGGCGTCGTAGAGCATGATGTGATCGAAGTCCGTGCCCTTCACGGCCGCCATCGCGAACGCCTTCTCGCCGGAGAGACGCGTGGCCTCGCTGAACGTGAGGTTCCGCATCTGCGTGAGCATGACGTGCTCGCTGCCCTCGCCGGCCCCGCGCACGTAGACCGGCTTCTTCGCGCAGTCCTTCGCCCGGTCGGCGCGCGTCAGGAGGACAGCGCCGCCGGCATCGGTGACGAGGCAGATGTTCAGGATGTTGAAGGGCCAGACGACGGGACGCGAGTCGAGCACGTCCTTCACGGTGAGGGGCTCGCGGTTGCGCGCCTTCGGGTTGAGCGCGGCCCACTTGCGCGTGGAGACGGCCACCTGCGCCCACTGCTCGAGCGTGGTGCCGTGCTCGTGCATGTGCCGCGTGGTGATCAGGCCGAAGTAGGTCGGCGCGCCGCCGAAGCCGTAGGGGAACTCGAACTGGCCCGAGAGCGCGGTGTCGCGCCGCGGAGAGACGCCTACGCCCGAGCGCCCGGACTCGCCGTGGCAGACGACCGCGACGTCGCAGAGGCCGTGGTGGAGCGCCAGCACCGCGTGGCCGACCATGATGATGAACGAGCAGCCGCCGACGGTCGTGCCGTCCACGTAGCGCGGCACGACGCCGATCGCTTCGCCGATGGTCGCCGGTGAGTGCTGGCCGGCGGTGAAGATCCCATCGATGTCGGACACCTTGAGGCCGGCGTCGCGCGCGGCGTTGGTGATCGCCTCGATGTGCAGGGTGAGCTGGCTCTTGCCGGGGAGCGTGCCGATCTCATCGCTCTCGTCCACCCCGACGATGCAGACCGAGTTGCTGAGCTCCCGTATCCGTGCGAGGTCGCTCATCGCGTGCCTCCCGTGACGGGCCGGAACATCGGCAGGCTGACCTCGTCCGTGAGCTTCTCGAAGCAGACCTCCACGGGCATGTCGCAGCGGATCTGCTTGGGGTCCGGCTCGATGCCGACCAGGTTGGTCAGGAGACGCGGGCCCTCTTCCAGCTCGACCATGGCGAGCACGACGGGTGTCTTCACCTTGAACGCCTTGTTCAAGATCTGGTGGGCGATCTCGAAGGAGAAGAGCCGGCCTCGGCCGGTCGCCTGCACCCAGCCGATGTCGCGCGAGGCGCAGAACGGACACGCGACGCGCGGGTACATGAAGGGCTTCCCGCAGGCGCGGCACTTGGGGATCATGAGCTTGCCGGCCCGCGCGCCCTCCCAGTAGGGTCGGCTCTCGGGCGTGATCGGATTGGGGAGTGGGCGTTCGAGGTCCATGGGCGAGGATTCTAACGCAAGCTGAGGTAAAGTACCGGCCCGAGGAGACCCCCCATGGCCCGGAAGCAGGACGCGCCCAAGCCCCGGCCCGTGATCCCCGACGACGTGGACCCCCGCCATCGCTGGGACCGGCCGCTCCAAGCGCCCGGTCACACGCAGGTGGACTTCGAGGAGCGCGTGGACTTCCGTCGCCTGCACGCCTATCGCCTGGGACGCGCCCGCCAGGCACTGGCGCGCTCGGGGCTCGGCGCGCTCCTCATGTTCGACCAGTACAACATCCGCTATCTTTCGGGCACGGTCATCGGTGAGTGGGCACGTGACAAGCTCACGCGCTGGTGCCTCCTGACCGGCAACGGAGAGCCGTGGGTGTGGGACTTCGGCTCGGCCGCCCGCCACCATCGGCTCTACACGCCGCAGATCCCGGCCCGTCAGTCCCTCGCCGGCATGGTGGGCATGCGCGGTGCCGTTTCGCCGAAGGCGGGGCTCTTCGGGAAAGCGGCGGAGGAGATTCGCGACATCCTGCGCGCCGAGGGCGTCGTCGGGATGCCGCTCGGCATCGACCTGGTGGAGCCGCCGTTCCTCTTCGCCCTTCAAGAACTGGGCGTCGAGGTGCGTGACGGCCAGCAGGTGATGCTCGAGGCGCGGATGCTCAAGAGCCAGGACGAGCTGACGCTCCTCAACATGGCGGCGGCGATGGTCGACGGCGTGTACCAGGACATCTTCGAAGCGCTCAAGCCGGGCGCCCGCGAGAACGAGATCGTCGGACTCGCCACCAAGCGCCTCTACGAGATGGGCTCGGACTGCGTGGAGGCGATCAACGCGATCTCCGGCGAGCGGTGCAGCCCCCACCCCCACAACTTCACCGACCGGATCATCCGCCCCGGCGACCAGGCGTTCTTCGACATCATCATGTCGTTCGTCGGCTACCGCACGTGCTACTACCGCACCTTCAGTGTGGGCCGCGCGACGAAGCCTCAGATTTCCGCTTACAAGAAAGCCCGCGAGTGGATGGACGAGGCGATCGCGCTCATCAAGCCCGGGGTCGCCACCGACAAGATCGCGCGCGCGTTCCCGAAGGCGCAGGAAATCGGATTCGACAGCGAGATGGCCGCCTTCGGGCTCAACTTCTGCCACGGTATCGGTCTCGGGCTCCACGAGCGGCCGATCATCAGCCGGCTCAACTCCTTCGACGACCCGATGGAGCTGCAGGCGGGTATGATGTTCGCCGTCGAGACCTATTGCCCGGCCACCGACGGCGTGTCCGCGGCGCGCATCGAGGAGGAGGTGATCGTGACGCCGAGCGGGGCGCAGATCATCACGCTCTTCCCCGCCGAGGAGCTTCCGATCGCGAACCGCTACTAGCCCCTTGAGGGACGAGCGCATGTCCAGGGTGAAGCTTAACGGAATCGAGATCGACTACGCGGTGAGCGGGCGGGGACGCCCGGTGATCTTGAGCCACGGCTACGGGGCCACGCGGCGCATGTGGGACGGCCAGCACGCGGCGCTGGGTGACCGGTACCGGCTCATCACCTGGGACATGCGCGGCCACGGCCAGACCGAGAGCCCTGATGATCCGGCGCAGTATTCAACGGAGCTGACGGTGGCCGATACGCGGGCTCTGCTGCAAGCGCTCAGGGTGAGCCGCGCGGTGGTCGGGGGTCTCTCGCTCGGCGGCTACGTGTCGCTCGCGTTCTACCTCGCGCACCCGGAGATGGTCGAAGCGTTGGTCATCTGCGACTCCGGTCCGGGCTATCGGAACGCCGACGCCCGGACGGCCTGGAACACGCGCGCCCACCAGCGCGCCGCGGATCTCGAGGCGCGCGGGCTCGACGCGTTCGGCGGCCGGAGTCGCGAAGTGCGCGAGGCGATGGGGCACGATCGCAGTGCTCAGGGGCTGGCGCATGCCGCGCGCGGGATGCTGGCCCAGCAGGATTCGCGCGTCATCGACGGCCTGGCGGCAATCCGTGTTCCCACGCTCGTCGTCGTGGGCGACCGGGACGGGCCGTTCCTCGCGCCCTGCCAGTACATGGCGAAGAAGATCCCGGGAGCTCGGCTCGAGATCATCGCCGGCGCGGGCCACGCGGCCAACCTCGATCAGCCGGAGGCCTTCGACCGGGTCCTGCTGAAGTTCCTGGACTCGCTCCCGTCCTGAACCCGACCGGCTTACCCCTCGGGTTGAGCCGGCGGCTCAACCCCTCGGGTGAGCCGAAGGCTCAACCCCTCGGGTGAGCCGAAGGCTCAACCCCTCGGCAGCCCGAGCACGCGCTCACCGATGATGTTGCGCTGAATCTCGCTCGTCCCCGCCGAGATCGTGTACTGCCGCGCGGCGAGCACGCGGTTGAACCAGCGCGGCGCGTCCGGCACGGCCGCGGAGGCCCCGTTCACCAGCACGTGCATGCCCAGGAGCTCGCCGGCGACGTCCGCGATTCGCACGCCGAGCTCGGAGCCGCTGAGCTTCAGGACGGATCCCTCGGGGCCCGGTGGCTCGCCGCGGAGCTGGCGCGTGAGGCTCCTGAGCCGCGTGTATTTGAGCGCCTCGGAGTCGATGGCGAGCTGGGCCAGTCGCTGCCGGATCCCCGGGTGCTCCCATGCCGGCCGCCCGTCGATCGGCACCTGCCGCGCGAGCGCGATCAGCCGGGCGATCTGCGCCGTGTGGCTCCGGCCACCCGCCGAGTGACGCTCGTACATGAGCGTGGTCGTCGAGACCTTCCAGCCCTGGTTGATCGGCCCGAGCAGGTTCCCCTTCGGCACGGGCACGTCGGTGAAGAAGACCTCGTTGAAGTGATGGTGGCCGGTCATCAGGACGAGCGGCCGCACGGAGATTCCCGCCGTCGTCATCGGGACGAGGAGGCAGCTGATCCCCTGGTGCTTCGGCGCATCCGGGTTCGTGCGGACCAGCAGGATGATCCAGTGCGCGAAGTGCGCGCCCGACGTCCACACCTTCTGGCCGTTGACGACGAAGTGGTCGCCCTGATCGACGGCGCGCGTCCGGAGGCTCGCCAGATCGGAGCCGGCGCCGGGCTCGGAGAAGCCCTGGCACCAGATCTCGTCGGCGTTGAGGATCGCCGGGAGATGGCGACGCTTCTGCTCCTCGGTGCCCCAGTGGATGAGAGTCGGGCCCACCAGGTTCAGGCCCATGTTGCCTGGTAAGACGGGCGCGCGGGCCGCGGTGTACTCCTCGTCCCAGATGACCCGCTCGATCAGTCCAGCGTCGCGCCCCCCGTACTCCTTGGGCCACGTGATGCCGACCCAGCCCGCCGCGTGCATCGCCTGTTGCCAGACTCGACGGCGCTCGAACGTCTCCCGATCGGACGCCACACGGTCGTCGGAGGCGTCGTCCAGGCACAGGTCGGGCGGAAGGTTCGTCGCGAGCCAGTCGCGGAACTCCTTCCGGAAACTCTCGTGCTCGGCGGCGAATTCGAAGTCCATGGCGGATTCGAGCCGAGGCTAGTCGGCCCGCCCCGCCGGTGTCAAGCGCTTCGGGTATGATTCAACGATGGCGCACGGACACAGCCGGCACGGACGTCACGGCAACCCCATCGATCTGGCCGGCATGATCACGCGACAGCTCGATCCGAAGCGCGCGCCTTCGCCGGGCCGGCCTCCGCAACGTCACGCCTGTCCTCGGGCTCGGCGACGACCCGCTGCTGCCGGCCGGCGCGTGCCACCTCGCGGTGATCGTGAACGCGTACCATCACTTCGCGGACGGCCCGGCGCTCCCCTGCGCCGTCTCGTCGTGAACATCGATTGAGACACGCGCGAGAGCCGGTGGGTCCGCCCCTCGAGCGGCGCATTCCGTCGGAAGCGTTCGTGCGCGACGCTCGGCGCGTCGGGCTCGCTCTGATGGGCGAGCGCAGCCTCCTGCCGCACCAGTATTTTCTCGTGCTCGGGCGCCGTCGAGCCTCGCGCGCGCCGTCGTAATCGAATTCTCGCTTGAATGTTCGAGAGCGGGAGTGTAGAGTCCGCTCGTTCGCAAGACATCGAAACACGGGAGAGCGTGACGACACGGCAATGCATCTCTTGCTCCTCCGCTCGCTGCTCCGGGAGATGATCGCGGACCTTACCGGACCCGCGTCCACGGTGGACGAACCCACGCGAGGGGGCATGACGCGCTACCTGATTGTCGTCGCACGGACGGAGCCCGCGGTCTACGAGCACCTCCGCAATCGCCATTTCGGCGACCCGAAGGTCCGGGTGATGCTGGACCGGCGCGGCGCCAACGATGTCGAGATGATCGATGGCCCGCTGCCGGTCGAGCGCCGGCGCCGCCGGTCGTCGCTCATGACCGGAGCGTCCCACGAGCTCGTCGCACTCGCTCACGAGAACACGGTCCAGCCCCCGACTCCTAACCCGCAACCCCGCGCTTCCTACGAGGAGGCACCACGCCAGATGAGCCAGATCGAGACGATCGACGACGCGCAGCGGACTACCCGCTGGCTCGCTGAAAGCCAGTACCAGCTCAGCCATGTGATCCCATCGCTGGTCGATGAGCGCGATCGCTTGCGGCGCGCGCTCGAAGCGAGAGAGCAGGAGTGCGAGCGGCTCGGTGGAGAACTGGGAGAGCTTCGCCGGACTCACGGCGCGCTCCAGGGCGAGCTCGATGCATTGCGTGGCGAGCGGACGACGATGGCCGAGGCCTTCGGCGGCGTCGTGGACCTGCTGGGGCAGCTCCAGCGACCGCTGGCCGACATCGCGCACCGCTTCCAGACGGTCCAGCCCGTCGCTGTCGGTACGCCGCGGCGGGACTAGTCGCTCGCGTCGCCTCGCGACGGACGACGCGCGGCGACAAGTCGAGCCCGAGGGTTCGTCGCCGTCGCCGAACCGCGCTGATGGTGTCTCTTCGGTTCATAAGCTCGCCGGTCGCGCTTCTGTCCCGTATGATGCGGGCATGGAACGAACAACCACCAGGGGCCCGCGCCGCGGCGGCGGCGCGAAAGCGAGCCCCGCCGGAGTCGCCCCCGCCCGTACGGAGTTGACCGTGGCGCCGGCCGTCGAGGTCGAGCTCCTCGTGCCCGGCGAGCCGCCGGAACCCTCGTTCGCCGCGCGCGTCCCCCCACCGGCGCCGGAGCGGCGCCGGCCGACGACCCGGCACGCGATCTTCTTCGACGTCGAGAACACGAGCCACCCCGCGCACATCGAACGCGTGATCGAGCGTCTCGCCATCGACCACCTGGGCCGGAGCACCGAATTCGTCGCCGTCGGCAACTGGCGCGTGATCGGCCACGAGACCGCGCGCCTGCTCGCCCGCCACGGAGCCCAACTCGTCCACAGCGCGCCGTCCACCGGCGTGCGCGACTGGAGTGACCTCCGCATTGCGGTGAGTGCCGGAGTGTGGCTCGCCGGCGCGCGCCCGGGCGACGTGCTCGAGATCGTCTCGGACGACCGAGCCTTCGACGCTGTCGGGGATGTGGCAGCGGCGCTGGGCATTACCTTCCACCGACTCACGGCTCGTACGCTCGGTGGTGTCTCGCCGGCGGAGCCGAGCCATGCCGCGCCGGCGACCGAGAGGGGCCAGCGTCGCGGTAGCCGTGGCCGGCGGGGCGGCCGGGCGCCCGCGGCGGGTGCTGAGGCGCGACGGGCCGAGGCCGGCCGCCAGGAGCCGGAACGCGATCAGCCGGTAGAGGCGCACACCGCGCCACACGATGAGCTCGTGCTCGTCGTCCGCGAGCTGGCCGAGCGCACGCCGAACGGCGCCGTCCTCATCGACAACGTGGCGCGGACGCTCAAGGCACGCGGCTTCAGTCGACCGGCCGGCTCGCCCAGGCTGGTGACGCGGCTCCGGCGCATCAAGGAGCTGTCGGTGAGCCCGACGGGCATGATCACGCTGGCGCCGGGCGCGCTTCATGTCGAGCCCGCTCCGCCGGCCCTGGTCGACGCTCCGGGCGAGGCCGTAGCGGCGCCGAAGCGGGCCCGCCGCCGATCACGGCGGGGCGGACGTCGCCGGCGCCGCACGACGCCGGCTACGGGTGCGTAGCCCGGGGAGCGGACGCCGCCGCGTTGGGAGGGGGGGCATTTCGGGGCCCCCCACGTCACTGAACGAGAATCGCCTTGGCCCGTTCGCGGATCGCGTCGGGGAGCGGGGTGGGCCGCCGCGCGTCCATATCGAGGTGGACGCCGAGCTGCTCGAGCGTCGCGACGCGCTCGGCGGTGCGTTCGTTCGTCATCACGTGGAGGAGACGCATCGAGGAGGTGCCGACGTGGACGAGTGCCGAGCGCACGCAGACCGGGTCGCCCGGACGGACCGCGCCGCTGAGTTCGAGCTGGAACTCGAACGTCGAGAAGCCGCGGCGCTCGGCTCGCATGTAGCTCGGCGTGATCCCCAGGGCCGCCGTCGCGTGACCGTTGGCCGCCGAGAAGCGGTGGATGTAGTGCAGGGGCGCGATCTGGCCGAGGACGTCCACTTCGCCGGGCTTCACCGTGTCGCGCGAGCTGTCGCGGAAGCCCTCGAGTCCGCGGGGCCGCGGGCGGCGCTCGCGCGGGGGACCGTCCCACTCGACGCGCCGGCGCTCGGCGGCCCGCCGCTGCGGCGGCGTCAACGCCCGGGCGGCGCGGCGCTTCGTGTCCACGTGATGCACGCGCTGCTCGACCGTCGTGCAGACGTCGCCCGTCTCGGAGTTGAAGAGCTTGTGGCCCAGCACGAGGGCGTCCGGCTCGACGGCGAGGACGCCGCTCGCGACGTGCATGATGTCGCCGACGCGGAGCTCGCGGAGGTAGCGCACGTAGCAGTCGGTGGTCACGCAGAGGCGCCCTCGGCGCCGGGTGTACTCGGCGCCGATCCCGATCGCGTCGAGTAGCCCGAGCGCGGCGTCGTCGAAGCGCGCGAAGTAGTACGCGACCGTGAGGTGGTCGTTGTGATCCACCTCCCAGCGGTAGACGATGCCGCGGTACGTTTCGAGCCAGCCGTTCACGGTGTCCTCCTTCACTCCGTCGAAAAGCGGCGACCGAGAGTCGTCCACGACAGTCGACCGCGGTTAGCGTACACGAGTCGGCGAGGCTTCGACCGGGTGTAAGCTGGATGTATCGGGGATTGACGGCTCGGGCCGCAGGGGCCCGACGAGCGGGCGTCATATCGGGTCGACGATGACAAAGACTCGAAAGCTCGTAGCGCTCTGGTGGTTGGCCCCCCTGGCGATCTTCTACTTCGTCGCGGGCAAGTTCGGGCTCAGCCTGGCGTTCGTCAACGCGAGCGCCTCGCCCGTGTGGCCGCCCACCGGCATCGCGTTCGCGGCATTCCTCGTGCTGGGATCGCGCGCGTGGCCCGCCATCCTGGTCGGCGCGTTCCTCGTGAACGTCACGACCGCCGGCTCGGTCGCCACCTCGATTGGCATTGCTATCGGCAATACCCTCGAAGGGCGCCTGGGCGCCGAGCTGGTGATGCTGTTCGCGAATGGGCGAAACGTCTTCGACCGGTCGCGCGATGTCTTCAAGTTCGTGCTGCTGGCCGCTCTGTTCAGCACGACCGTGAGCGCGACGATCGGGGTGACCAGCTTGACGCTCGCCGGTTACGCCCACTGGCGCGATTACAGCTCGATCTGGTTCACGTGGTGGCTCGGGGACGCAGTGGGCGCGCTGATCGTCGGCCCGATCCTGGTCCTCTGGTGCGCGCGCGGCGGCGTTCCCTGGAGCCGGGCGCGCCTCCTCGAGGGCGTGGGCCTGCTCGCGGGGGTGATCACCCTCAGCGCCCTCGTGTTCGGCGGAATCAGCGGAGAGGCGCTCACCTTCCTGTGTGTTCCCCCCCTGATCTGGGCGGCGTTTCGCTTCGGCCAGAAGGGGACGGCGACCGCAATCGCTCTGCTGGCCGTGCTCGCGACCTGGGGGACGGTGCGCGGCGTCGGTCCCTTCGCCCACGGGCCGCCGAACGAGTCGCTCCTGCTGCTGCAGGCCTTCCTGGGCACGATGGCCGTGATGAGCCTCTTGATCGCCGCCGTGGTGGCGGAGCGGAAACGGGACGAGGCCGCGCTCGCCCGCCTCGCGTCCATCGTGGAGTCCTCGGACGACGCGATCACGAGCAAGACGCTCGGTGGCGTCGTCACGAGCTGGAACGCGGGCGCCGAGCGCCTCTACGGCTACTCGGCCGGGGAAGCCGTCGGCCGTCCGATCTCGATCATCATCCCGCCCGACCGCCCGAACGAAATGCTCCGCGTCCTGGCCCGGCTCCAGCGGGGCGAGCACATCGAGCCCTTCGAGACCGTGCGGAGGCGGAAAGACGCCACGCTTGTCGAGGTGTCGGTCGCGGTATCCCCGATCCGGAGCTTGTCCGGCAAGGTCATCGGCGCCTCCACGATCGGGCGCGACATCACCGAGGAGAAACGAGCGGACGCAGCGCTTCGGGAGGCGACGGCGCTTCAGTCCGTCACGAGCTTGGCCCTCGCAGCCGCCCACGAGATCAACAATCCGCTCACCGTCGTCTGGGGGGAGATCCAGCTTCTCGCCCGGGAGGCCGGCGCCCGCTGGGAGAGCCGCATCGCGGCGATGCTCGAAGCGCTCGAGCGGATCCGGGACGTCGTGGCGCGCATGAACCAGATCAACCGGCTCGAGCAGGCGGAACAGCTGAAGAGCCTGCCGCAGATGCTCGACCTCGACAAGTCGAGCGGTCCCTCCGGGCAGACCGGCGACCGCTCCCGGACGACCGACTAGATGTGCACGCCTTTCAGCTGCGCCTCTGGGTAGCGCGGGCCGGCGGCGGCCCCGGTCGGAATCGCCGCCGAGATCCGTTCCGTGTCGCGTGCGTCGAGCCGCACGTCCAGCGCCTGCACGTTTTCCTCGAGCCGGTCCTTCCGCTTGGTGCCCGGGATCGGAACGACGTCCGGCCCCTGCGCCAGGAGCCAGGCGAGCGCGAGCTGCGCGGGCGTGCAGTGCTTTTCCTTCGCGATCGCCTCGATGCGGCGCACCAGCTCGAGATTCTTCGCGAAGTTCGCCTCCTGGAAGCGTGGATGGTCGCGCCGTCGGTCGTCCGGCGGGATGTCGTCGAGCCGCTGGACGCGGCCCGAGAGCCAGCTGCGACCGAGCGGTGCGTAGGCGACGAACGAGATGCCGAGCTCGCGCAGCGTGGGCAGCGTCGCCTCGGCCTCGACGCGATAGAGCAGCGAGAACTCGCTCTGGAGCGCGCTGATCGGGTGGATCTGATGCGCGCGACGGATGGTCGCGGGCGCGGCCTCGCAGAGCCCAAGGTAGCGGACCTTACCCTGCTCGATCAGCCGCCTCATGGCGCCGACCGTGTCCTCGATCGGTACGCTCGGGTCGACGCGGTGCTGATAGTAGAGGTCGATGACGTCCACGCCGAGGCGTTTGAGGCTCGCGTCGCAGGCCTGGGCGACGTACTCGGGCCGGCCGTTGACGATCGCGCGCCCCTCGGGCGTCCGCGCCTGGCCGAACTTGGTGGTGAGCACCACCTGGTCCCGCCGCCCGCGAATCGCGCGGCCGAGGAGCTCCTCGTTGTGGCCAAAGCCGTACATGTCCGAGGAGTCGAGGAGGTTGACGCCCAGGTCCAGGGCGCGGTGGACGACCTCGATGGATTGCGCGTCGTCACCCTTCCCGTACGTCCCCGACATGGACATGCAACCCAGGCCGAGCGCCGGCACCGAGAGCGAGCTGTGGCCGAGCGTGCGATGTTCCATTGACGCCTCCCGTATCGAATACCGCGCGATTCTACACCACCCGACCTCGGGTCCGGCTGGCGGGGCTTGCTACAATAGCGCCATGCTCAGCTTGACCCAGAGCCTCCTGTCACGGTCGGCCGACCTCCAGGCGGCGCTCCACGCCGATCCCAACGGCTTCCCCTTCAAGACCGAGCTGAGCCTTGCGCCGCTGCTCGCGTTCTGGGGCAAGAAGTTCGGTGACGACACCTCGGCCAAGGGGACGTTCGTGCGGATGGTTCGCGAGCAGGTCAAGCAAGTGCCCGAGCTGATGATCCCGATCACGGACCTCGGCGTGATCGAGCGCCACCGCCAGCTCGTGGATCTGCTCATGGCCGGTATCTTTGCGCCGGCGTTCTTCGACCAGGAGTTCTCCGCCGTCCTGGTCCCGTTCCAGCTGAAGAGCTTCTACGCCACACCGCCCTTCGACCAGCTCCTCCGCGGCGAGGACGGCACGCTGCGCGGCCGCGTGAACCTCGACCTGCCGATGGTGAGCGCGATGCGGCTGTTCTTCGCCTACGCGCTCGTCCTGGAGCGGGTGTACGGCGTCGATCTCATCGTGGACTATCCGCTGATCCTCACGGTCCCCGATCCCGAGACGGGGCTCGACCGACACTTCAAGATGGAGTTCGACTGGCGATTCGTCGAGGTCAAGCCGGTCGGGACCATTCCGACGCTGACCGACGAGGTGCGACGCCGCCTGCGCCGCGATCTCCTGGATCCCGAGCTGCTCCGCGAGGTCCTGCCGCCCGAGCGGTTCGTCCTCAGTGGATTCACGGTCTTCAGGGCCATCGAGGTGACGGATCAGGAAGTGCTGTCCTCGCTCGAGCGGGACCTGATCGACAAGGAGTCGATCGTGTCCAGCGCGCGCTTCCGGGCGCTCCAGGCGAAGCTCCGGACGCTCTTCCGGCGGCCGGAGCTGCGCTTCGGCCTCGCCGCCCTCGACGGCGACCAGGTGCTCGTCCTCAACTACGGCGCCGAGGGCGAGCACGCCTGCATCTTCGCCGACTCCCGGCACCACACCGTCGACGAGTTCCGCGGGTCCGTCTACGAGCGCGCGGTCGTCCAGGAGAGCCCGCTGATCGTCGAGGACCTGGCCGAAATGCCCGACCGGACGCGGGCGGACGACGACCTCTTGCAGTTCGGGCTCCGCAACATCATCGTGGCGCCTCTTCTCTACCAGGGCCGCGTGATCGGCACGCTCGAGCTCGGCTCGCCGCGGCCCGGGGACCTGGACGCGACGCACCTGCCGAAGCTCCACCAGATCCTGCCGCTCTTCTCCATGGCCGTCCAGCGCAGCATGGAGGAGTTGAACGCCCGCATCCAGGCGTTCATCAAGGAGAAATGCACGGCGATCCACCCGGTGGTGGAGTGGCGGTTCCGCAAGGCCGTCCTCAAGGGCATCGAACACCGGGCCGAGGACACCGACGACGCGGGTGTCGAGATCGAGCCGATCGTGTTCGAGCGGATCTATCCGCTCTACGCGCTGTCCGACATCCGCGGCTCATCGACGCAGCGGAGCCTCGCGATCCAGGCCGATCTCTTGACGCAACTCGGGCTGGCCCGTGACGTGGTCCGCGCGGCGCACGACGCCAAGCGGCTCCCCGGGCTCCACGAATTGCTCTACCGTGTGGACAAGCAAGTCGGGAAGATCCAGTCCCACCTGCACTCGGGCGACGAGGTGTCCATCATCGCGTTTCTTCGGTCCGACGTCGAGGCGCTGTTCGATCACCTCCAGACGTTCGGGCTCCCCGTGCGCGAGCGGATCGAGGCGTATCGCGCCGCGCTCGACCCCAGGATCGGCACGGTGTACGACCGGCGCCGACTGTTCGAGGAGAGCGTGACGCGCGTCGCCGACGGGATCTCGTCCTACCTCGACCTCGAGGAGCAGACCGCTCAGGCGATGTTCCCGCACTACTTCGAGAAGCAGAAGACCGACGGCGTGGATCATCAAATCTACGTCGGCGCCGCGTTGCTGGAGGACGGGCGCTTCGATCCGCTCTACCTCAAGAGCCTCCGGCTCTGGCAGCTCATGGTGACGTGCGGCATCGCGCTCCGCGCCCACCGGCTCAAGGAGCGCCTGCCGGTTCCGCTCGAGGTGACGCACCTCGTGCTCGTCCAGCACGCCCCGCTGGGGATCCGCTTCCGCTTCGACGAGAAGCGGTTCGACGTGGACGGTGCGTACGACATCCGCTACGAGATCGTCAAGAAGCGGATCGACAAGGCCCTCATCAAGGGCACCGACGAGCGGATCACCCAGCCCGGGAAGATCGCGATCGTCTACGCGCAGTCCACCGAGGCGCACGAGTATCGTGGCTTCATCGAATACTTGCAATCCCTCGGGTACTTCACCGGCGCGGTCGAGGACGTCGAGCTGGACGAGCTCCAGGGTGTGCACGGCCTTCGCGCCCTGCGGGTCACCATCGACCTCGGCAATCCCCGGATCGAGCGGCGCATCGCGCTCGGCGACCTCCAGGCCGCGACCGGCGGCTCCTCGAGGAACTGACCGGCGTCCCGCGAGCGCCGCGCGCTCAGCCGCGAGGCGGCGGTCCTTCGCGGGTCACGCCTTCGGCCAGGAGCGCCCCCACTTCGGCGCTCGAAAATCCCAGATCACCGAGGATGGCACGCGTCTCCGACCCGAACGGCGACGTCGCCGGCGCCGGGACGAAGCCGCGGCCGTCCATCGAGACGGGCGGCGCCAGGACGCGTATGCGGCCGAGCGCGGGGTGCGCCAGGTCGTGGAGCATCCCGTTGGCGAGCGGCTGTTCGTCGTCCAGGAGCTCGAGTGGGAGCTTGACCCCGGCCGCCGGGATGCCGGCCGCCTCGAAGGTCGCTTGCCACTCGGCCGTGGTGCGTGAGGCCAGAGCCGCCTCGACGCTCCGACGAAGCGCCGCGTAGTGCTGCAGCTCTTTCTCCCGGTCGCCGATCGGGCGGTCGAGGGCCGCGTCGGTGAGCGCCACTGCCCGGATGAAGGCGCGCCGGAGCGCGGGACTCCCGCACGCCACGGCGATGGCGGCGTCGCGGGTCGCATAGGTGCGGTAGTAGACATTGACCGTGCCGGGCGGTCGGATCTGGGGCGTGAGCGCCGCCTGCTCCGCGTACGGCCGTCCGGTGGCGCGCAGCTCCTCGAGCCGGGCGCGGATCGCGGCGTGGGCAACGCCGTCCGCGGACTCGATGCGCACCATGTTGTTGTTCTGGATCATGAGCGCCGCCATCAAGAGCGACACGTCGACCTCGCCGCCGCGTCCCGTGGTGGCCCGGCGTAGCAGCGCCGTGGCGATGCCGAACGCGAGAGTCATCGCGCACATGTAATCGACGACCGGGTTCTCGCCTCCCGTCGGCACACCGTCGCGAACGCTGCCGCCGGCCGCCAGGAGCCCGCTGCGCGCCTGCACGACCAGGTCCATGCCCGCGAGCCGCGCGGCGGGCCCGCGGCGGCCGAAGGCGCTGACGTTGCCCACCACGAGCCGCGGGTAGCGCGGCGAGAGGCTCGCCCAGTCCAGGCCCAGCTCGGCGGCCAGGCCGGGGCGGAAGTTGGTAAGGCAGACGTCGGCGCGGGCCAGGAGGCGCGCGACGACGGGCGCGGCGGATCGATGGCGGAGGTCGAGGGGCAGCGAGTGCTTGCCCCGGTTACGGGAGATGAAGTGCCGCGTCTCGCCGGGGGCCAGCGGCGCCAGTTGGCGCACGGGGTCACCCTCGAGGGACTCCACCTTGACAACGTGAGCGCCGCCCTCGGAGAGGACCTGCGCGCAGAAGGGAACCGCAATGAACTGGCCGAACTCGACGACCTCGATGCCGGCGAACGGACGCGCGTTGTCCATGGCGCGTTACCCGCGGCGCGCCGCTTCGATCTCTTCGACGGTGTAGCGCAGGGCGCGGAAGACCCAGTTGTTCACGCCGGGTGCTCCGGGCTCGTAGGCGAAGTGGGGGCTCACGTACTCCCACACGACCTCGCGGTCGCGCGTCACCTCGAAGATCCGCCCGTGGCACCCTTCGCAGACGAGCGTGTTGCCGTTCGCGAGCCGCTGCGCTCCCGAGATGTAGGGGCTGAAGAACTCGAAGAGCGACGGGTCGGTGTACTCCCACACGATCGCGCTCGTGCGCGGATCGACCTCGATCACGCGCGAGAACGTCGCCGGGTGATCCCGTCGGTGGGTGCCGTTGTCGAAGATCAGGAGATTGCCGTTGGGCAGCGGGCGCGGATCGTGCTGCTGGGCGAGCGGCGGGCTGCCGAGCGTCCAGACGATCTTACCCGTGGCGCGTTCGATCATGACGACCGTCGAGATGTTGCGGAAGCTGACCACGATGTCGCCATCGGCCGTCTCGGCGACCGTGTTGCCGTGGGTCCACTCGGCGCGGCGATCTTGCGGCGTGACCGGATAGGCCGCGGGGTCGAGGTGGTCCCAGCTCCGCCACTCCCAGACGACCTCGCCCCGGGTGGTCATCTCGACGAGGTAGTCGGCGTAGATCCTGCCGTCGGCCTCGGTGCCGGGCAGGCCTCCGCGGACGCGGTCGGCGAGCGCCGCGGGCAGCGGCGCCAGGCACAAGAGCAGAACGTTCCCGTTGCGGAGCCGTCGCGCGTCGTGATGGTGGTCCGGGTGCCGGACTTCCCAGAGGACCCGCCCGTGCCAGTCGACCTCGAGCACCGCGCCGCCCTTGAAGCGGGGCCACGCCTCGAAGCGCGCGAGGTCCTCCATGACCTTGCCGCCATAGAAGAGGTGGCCATTGTCGAGCAGGTAGCCGTACAGGCCGGGCCGATACGGCAGGCGCCACGTGTGGGCAACCGTGCCGTCCATGTCCACGAGGCAGACAGTGCCGTCGCCGAGCATCGGTGCGAACAGCGTATAGCCCGGCTGGGCGCGTGCGGGATCGTGAGCGATGAGGCCGGTCCGCGTGCGCCTGATTTTCTGCTGATCCACGGGTATCACGTTGCCCTGACCTCCTGCGCCGAGACGCGTCAGAAGCGCAGACGTAGGCCGGCGCGCGCCATTCGCGGCTCACCGGTCGAGATGACGCCCTCGCTGGTCCGGCCGGTGGTGTAGATCCGGTCGAGGAGATTTTCGAGGAGGCTGAGGAGCAGCGCCGCGAAGCACCGGGTCATCTGGCGGCGGGCGGGCGGCATCGTAGGGCGAGCATGCTACACATGCGGCCGAGCCTTGACAAGCCGGAGGCCCGGACGTATCGTCCGGGCCGCGAAGTACAATGCCGCCGGATCATTCTCCGACACGCTCCTCAAAGGGGAGGCCCCTCATGCTGCGCATCATCCTGACTTCGGTCGTGGTCGCTCTGGCCCTCGTGTTCGCCCTCGGCCCGTTCGCGGAGGCCCAGCAGCCTCCGCAGCCGCCGCCGACCTGGAAGCAAGGCCAGCCGCCCAGCATGGCGGACTCGCCGCTGGCGCCGATCGCCCAGCCGCCGGCGCCCAAGGCTCCCGGCGAGATTCCTGTCGACAAAATCAACGTTCCGCCCGGCTTCAAGGTCTCGCTCTGGGCGCACGGGCTCAACAACGCGCGGGTGATGACCTGGGGCGACAAGGGCACACTGTTCGTCAGCAGCCGCGTGGCCGGCAACGTCTACGCCGTCGTGGACAAGGGCGCCACGCGCGAGGTCAAGACGATCGCGAAAGGCCTGAACCTTCCGAACGGCGTGGCCTTCAAGAACGGGACGCTCTACATCGCCGAGGTGTCGCGAATCACCAAGATGGTGGGGATCGAGGACAAGCTCGATAGTCCACCCGCGATGGAGGTCGTCTACGACATCCTGCCGCGCGATCTGCCGCACGGCTGGAAGTACCTGGCCTTCGGCCCGGACGGCAAGCTCTACTTCAACATCGGCGCGCCGTGCAACATCTGCATCCCGCCGGACACGCACGCCAACATCTCGCGCGTCAATTCGGACGGCACGGGCTTCGAGTACTACGCGCACGGCGTCCGCAACAGCGTGGGCTTCGACTGGCATCCGGTGACCAAGGAACTCTATTTCGCCGGCCACGCCCGCGACTGGCTGGGCGAGGACGTGCCGAGCGACATCTTCTCCCATGCGCCGAAGAAGGGCCTGCACTTCGGCTTCCCGTTCTGCCACCAGGGCGACATCCTCGACCCCGACTTCGGCAAGGGACGCACCTGCAGTGAGTTCGCGGCGCCGCTCATCAAGACGGGGCCGCACGTGGCCGGCAACGGCGTGCAGTTCTACACCGGCTCGATGTTCCCGGCCGAGTACCAGAATCGCGCGTTCCTGGCGCAGCGCGGCTCTTGGAACCGCACGCAGAGGATCGGGTTCCGGCTGATGATGGTGACGCTCCGGACAGCCGACGTTCCCAAGTACGAGGTCTTCGCCGAGGGGTGGCTGCAGGGCGGCCAGCCCTGGGGTCGTCCGGTCTACACGCAGCTGATGAAAGACGGCTCGCTCTTGATCTCCGACGACTACGCGGGGGCGATCTACCGCGTCACCTACCAGCGCTGAGGCGATTCCTAGCGCTCGCCGGCGCCCAGGTCGCCGCCGTCGCCCTGGCGGTGACGGCCTGGGCGCCGGCGGCCGCCGACCTCGAAGCGGGTCGGCGCAAGGCCGAGCCGTGCAAGAGCTGCCACGGCGCGGACGGTAACGCGACCATCCCCGGGACCCCGTCGCTCGCCGGCCAACCGGTGTTCTTCACCCACTGGCAGCTGATCAAGTTTCGTGACGGCCGCCGCAAGGATCCCCAGATGTCGCCCTTCGCGACGAATCTGAGCGACGCCGACATGGCGGATCTGGCCGTCTACTACGCGGCCCAGCGACCGCTGCCGCGCCCGGTGACCACCGATCCGGCGAAGGTCGCCGTCGGCCGGCAGCTCGCCGAGCAGCACCACTGCGTCTCCTGCCACCGGCCCGGACTCACCGGTCACGAGCAGGTGCCGCGCCTGGCCGGCCAGGACCTCGCGTATCTGGTCAAGCTGCTCCGCGGCTTCAAGGCGCAGACGGCAGGAGACCTCGACGGCACGATGACGACCGCGGCCCAGCCGCTGAGCGAGGCGGACATCGACAACCTCGCGCACTACATGGCGACTCTGCCCCCGGCGCCCTAGCAGACGATTGGCCCTATCGGGCCGGACGCAATGGCTCTTCCCCCGCTCGCCGACAACGTGTACACAGAAATGGTACACGCGGCGGCGTCATGCGCCGGGACGGGAGAGACCACATGAGAGCCGAGCACGCCAGCGTCTGCCCCCTCGATTGTCCCGATACCTGCAGCCTCACCGTCACGGTCGAGGACGAGCGGATCGTCGCGATCCGCGGCTCGCGCGCGAACCCCTATACGGCCGGCGTGCTCTGCGCCAAGGTCCCGGAGGCGTATCCCGGCTTCGTCCACGGCGAGGGGCGCCTCAAGACGCCGCTGCGCCGCGTCGGCGCCAAGGGTGAAGGGCGCTTCGAGCGCATTTCGTGGACCCAGGCGCTCGACATCGTCCACGAGCGATTCGCGGCCGTGATCGCCGCCCACGGCCCTCAAGCGATCCTTCCGCTCAACTATGCCGGACCGCACGGCATGCTCGCCGGCGGTTCGATGGACCTCCGGTTCTTCCACCGACTCGGCGCGAGCCTGCTCGATCGCCGGCCGCTCTGCGGAGGCATCCGCACGGAGGCATGGGTCGGGACGTTCGGTCCGGTGCCCGGCATCCCGCCCGAGCAGGCCGAGCATTCGAAGCTCATCGTCGCCTGGGGCAGCAACGTGACGTGGTCGAACCTCCACTTCGTACCGATCATCAACCGCGCGCGTCGCGCCGGCGGCAAGCTCGTCGTCGTCGACACGCGGCGGACGAAGATCGCCGAGCAGGCCGATCTCCACATCGCGCTCCGCCCGGGGACGGACGTCGTGCTCGCGTGGGCAATGGCGGCCGAGCTGGAACGCCAGGGAGGGCTCGATGGCGCGTTCATCGAGCGTCACGTGGCCGGCTTCGAGGAGTACATGGCGCTGGCGCGTCGCTACACGATGACGGACGCCGCGCGGATCTGCGGCGTGGACGAGAGCAAGGTCCGACAGCTCGTCGAGTGGTACCGGACGCTGTCACCGGCGGTGATCACCGTCGGCAACGGGCTCGAGCGCAACCGAAACGGCGGCAGCGGCATTCGCGCAGTCTTCGCGCTGCCGGCCCTCGCCGGGAAGTTCGGCGTGGTGGGCGGCGGCCTCATCAACGGCGCGTCGTTCGCGTTCCCGAAGACGCCCGCGCGCCTCGCGCGTCCCGACCTCGTCCCCAAGGGCACGCGGACGCTCAACATCATCGACGTCGGGCGCCACCTGACCGACCCGGCACTCACGCCCCCGGTCACGGCGGTCTTCATCTACAACCACAACCCGGTCGTCGTGCATCCCGACCAGAACCGCCTGCGGCGCGGCCTCGCGCGCGAGGACCTCTTCGTGGTCGGCTCCGACGTGGTGATGACCGACAGCCTCGCGTACGCCGACGTCGTGCTGCCGGCGTGCAGCCATTTCGAGCACGCGGATCTCTTCGCGGCGTACGGGACGCACTGGCTCCAGCGCGCGGAGCCCGTGATCCCGCCGCAAGGCGAGGCGCTGCCCAACACCGAGATCTTCCGCCGCCTGGCGGCGCGCTTCGGCTTCACCGACCCCGCGTTCCGGGCGAGCGACGCCGAGCTGATGGACGACGCACTCGACGGAGGCGACGCGCGTCTCGGCGGCAAGCGGCCGAGCGCCGTGCCCCTCGATCGAGCGCTGGCGATGACAGTCGGCGGCGAGGACGCGATGCTGTTCGCGAACGTCTTCCCGAAGACGGCCTCGGGCAAGGTCGAGCTGGCGTCGCCGTACCTCGAGGGGAAATACGGCGCCCGCCTGCCGAGCTGGCGGCCGGTCACGGCGTCGTATCCGCTGACGCTGATCTCGCCGGCCTCGGACCAGCGCATCACGTCGACCTTCGGCGGCCTCCACGTCGCCGAGGGACCGCCGCCGCTCGAAATGCACCCGGACGACGCACGCGCGCGGAGCCTGCGCGACGGCATGCGCGTCCGCGTGTGGAACGACCTTGGCGAGGTCCGACTGCCGCTCCGGGTCACCGACGTGATCCCGCGCGGCGTCGTCTGCACGCTCAAAGGCGCGTGGATGGCGACGAGCGACAACGGCCAGGGAGAGAACTCGTTCATCCGCCTGAGTCACGACGGCGGCAAGACCCAGTCCGACCGCTTCAGCCACTGGCGCGTCCTGTGGTGCCCGGCCGGTGCCGGCCACGCCTTGTTCGCCCAGAGCGAGCTGGGCGGGGGCCAGACCCGTGTCTACAGCGACAACGCCGCCGTGGCGCGGTGGCTCCAGCGCACGATCGAGACGCTGCTGTTCCCCGCGTTCGCCGACACGAGCGTGCCGGTGATCGCCGCGGAGTTCGACCGCGCCGGCGATCCGCGCTCCACCGCCGTCGAGACCGTGGTCTCGGGCGCCGACCGGATCCGCCTGACCTGGTACGACTGCATCGAGCCCTTCGTGCTCAACGCGCCACCCGGCTTCAACAACCGCCCGATCGGCGTGTTCAGCACGTTCTTCCCCGCGCGCTCGGCGCAGGTGGAATGGAACGGGCGCTTCGCCACCGGCCAGCCGTGGGCGGAGACGCGCGGCGACCGGCAGGCCTCCAGCGCGTGTCTGGCCTGGTCGGAAACGTGGATCACGCCGCGGGGGTAGTCGTCCCTGCTGTTTCATCCCGACGTCACGTTCATCATCGGTGAAAATGGGTGCGGCAAGTCCACCTTGCTGGAGGCGATCGCCGCCGCGTGGGGCTTCAATCCGGAGGGAGGGACGGTCAACTTTCGGTTCTCAACGCGGGCGTCACACTCGGAGCTGCACACCCACCTTCGACTCGTGAAGTCGACCCGGCGTCCGAAGGACGGGTTCTTCCTCCGCGCAGAAAGCTTCTTCAACGTTGCGACGGACATCGAGCGAATGGACGCTGAACCGACCTTGGGCTCGCCGGTGATCAGTCCTCGTACCTGGCTCGCGTCCGGGGTGCTCTCCACCCCTCGGGGGTGGTGGCAGCGGGTCGGAGGCCTCTTCACGGGTCGCTATCGACGGCAGACCGGCTACGCCGTGAATGCGCTCGAGGCCGTCAACCTTCTCGCCGCCAAAGATCCGGGCGCCGCGGCGTGGTGGCGCGAGCACTGTGCGTTTTTCCTCGACGGCAAGCGCCACTTCGTGTTCGCCGCCGAGGCGTGCGAAGAACGCCCCTGACGCTTACTTGTCGGCCGTGCGGATGGCCGCCGGGCCTCCTTTGACCGCGATGCGCGCTCCGGTGTCCCGCAGCGTGCTTCCGTCCAGGCTGAACACCTGAATCTCCTTCTCGACCATGTTCCCGACGAAGATGCGCTTGCCGTCGGGCGAGAAGGCCGCGCCCTGCGACCAGTGCCCGATGGGGGCCTCGGCGAGACGCGAAAGGTCCGCGCCGCTCACACGCAAGAGCACCAGCTTGCCCGCGTCGCTGAAAAAGGGCGACTCCTTGGGCTTGTTGCTGCCGTTCATGACGACCACCGCGACCACCGAGCCGTCGGGCGAGAGCTTGATGCCCTCGGGCGTCTGGCCGACGGTGACGGTGCTCACGACGCGCGGGGGCTTGGCCTTGAGGTCGACGATGCTGACGGTGTCGGCGTCACCGCCGCCCCGGCCGATGTTGGCGACGGCGGCGATCGCGCCGTTCGACGCGATGTCGATGCCGTAAGGCCGGATGCCGGCGGAGATGTCGCGCTTCGTGTATTCCACCTTCGTCCCGTCGATAGCCAGGACGGAGATCCGGTCGTCGCCGTCGCGGGTGACGAGCGCCAGCTTGCCGTCGGGCGCGATCGCGGCGTGGCTCGTGCCGGACTTCTCGTCGGCGACGGTCACCTTGCCGGCGGGCGTCACGGTCTTGCCCTGGATCGTGAAGATCGACACGGTGCCCTCGCCCCGGTTCGCCACCAGCGCGAGCGTTCCCTGGCGATTGATGGAGACCCCGGCCGGGGCCTTGCCGGTCTCGAGCGTGGCGATGATGCGCGGCGGCGTCGCCTTGAGGTCGACTACCGACATGGTGTTGTTGGGTATCCGCTTGGTCGGGTCGTTCGGATCGAGTTTCTCGTTGGCCGTCACGAGGGCCAGCGACTCGTCGGGCGCCACGGCGACGCTGAACGGCGGTCCCACCACGCTGCCGGGCACGTCGAGCTCGGCGACGACCTTCGGCGGCCAGGCCTTGATGTCGATCACCGTGAGCGTATCGGGCGGCGGGCTCTTCACGACCGTCGCGACGCCGTTGACGAGGGTGACTTTGTTGTCGTTGGTCGACAAGAGCAGCTGCCCTTGGGCCACGGGGACGAACACCAGGGCCGCGAGCAGGACGGCGACGGTGGCGAGCCGCAGCGGGTTCATAGAGCTTCCTCCGATTCGTGGGATGGCGGCGCCTAGAAGATCAGGTTCCGCCGGCGAACGCAAGGTACACTGCACCGCATGACGCTCGACCATCCGTGGACGGAGCCGCCCGCGCCCGGAGAGATCCGCGCGGTCGCTCCCGGAATTTCCTGGCTGCGCATGCCCTTGCCCTTCCAGCTCAACCACATCAACCTCTGGCTCCTCGAGGACGGCCCGGGCTGGACCATCGTGGATACGGGCGTCGGCCTCGACGACACGCGCGCCTTGTGGGAGCGCGTGTTCGCCACGCATCTCGGCGGCCGGCCGGTGAGTCGGGTCCTCGTCACGCATTTCCACCCCGACCACATGGGGAACGCGGGCTGGCTCACGGCGCGCTGGAAGACCGAGCTCTGGTGCACGCAGGCGGAGTGGCTGTACGCGCAGTTCGCGTGGCGCAGTCGCGGGGCGACCGACTTCGAGCCGCGCCTCGCCCACTTCCGTCGCCACGGGTGCGGTCCCGAGGCGCTCGTGCAGCTCGGGCGCCGGGGGAATCACTATCCGAGCCTCGTGCCGGAGGTGGCGACCGAGTTCCGGCGCATCCGCGAGGGCGACTCGCTCGCGATCGGCGACCGGACCTTTCGCGTGCTGACCGTGCTCGGTCACGCCCCCGAGCACGCCTGTCTGTGGGACGAGGCCGGCGGCGTGCTGATCTCCGGCGACCAGGTGCTCCCGAAGATCACGACCAACGTGAGCGTCTGGTCCGAACAGCCGCGGGTCAATCCGCTCCGTCTGTACCTCGATTCGCTGGACCGCTTCCAGCCAATGGCGCCGGAGACCCTGGTGCTCCCTTCGCACGGCCTCCCGTTCCGCGGTCTCCACGCGCGCCTCGCCTACCTCCGCGACCATCACGCGGCGCGGCTCGGCGAGGCTCTCGACGCGCTCGTCGAGCCGCGTACCGCGGCGGAGCTGGTGCCGGTTCTCTTCCGCCGCCAGCTCGACAGCCACCAGCTCAGCTTCGCCGTCGGCGAAGCGCTCGCGCACCTGCACTTTCTCGAGGACGAGGGGCGTGCCGTCCGCGTTATCGACGCCGACGGTGTGCACCGTTTCCAGAAAGCCTGACGGCCCGCGCTGATGCTCTTGGAGCGCTGGCTTCGCCGGCGCAGTCGATCCCGGGACACGGCCGGCTCGGGTGACGGTGGGGGGAATTCGGGGGGAGCCCCGCAGACCCGTTTTGCACGGGAGTCTTTTGCGTTGAATTTTCCGGCCGGATCGAGGCTGAGTCCTCTCGTCGTTCCCGCCGTCACCTGGTGCAGTCATGAGCGCCCCGAGGCGTCCCTCCCGGCGTCGTTCGACACGTGGCTCAGGCTGTCCCCGGATGACGAAGTGCTGGCCCTCGCCGCCCTCGTTGCCCAGGCGCTCCAAGCTCGGGGCTACGTGCCCCGACTTGAGTGGGGCAAACCCACGTGACACCCTTACTGATTATCTGCCGTGTCTCGCTGACGGGCCGGGGAATGTTCTTCCCGGCCCGTTTCGTTTATAGCCAGGAAAGGCCAGCGGTCGCCGGTTGAGATGCTAATCGTCGTGCTCGGCTGGCCGTAGAGGGGCTGATCCGTAGGCGACCTTCTCTGCTAGACTCCCCGGCAGCCGTCCTCCACCGAGGTGCCCATGCGGCGGATCGGGCTCGCGGTCATTCTCGCGCTCAGCTTCCTTGTTGCGCCGCTCGCCGTCGAGGCGCAGCCACAAACTGGAAAGGTGTGGCGCATCGGCGTCTTGATGTCTCTGTACCCGCCCGACGCGGATCCGCCTCAGGCCTTTCGGCAAGGTCTGCGTTCTCTCGGCTACGTCGAAGGACAGAACCTCGTCATTGAGTGGCGATATGCCCAGGGGCGCGATGACCGTCTGCCCGGTCTGGCGGCAGAGCTGGCCCGGCTCAAGGTGGATCTCATCGCTGCTGACGTGACGCTTGCCATCCGGGCCGCAATGCAGGCGACCTCGACGATCCCGATCGTCATGGCGCTCACCGCCGATGCAATGGGAAGCGGGCTCGTGCCCAGTCTCGGACGCCCGGGAGGGAACGTCACGGGCCTCACAACCATGCTTCCAGAACTGAGCGCGAAGCGGTTGCAATTATTCAAGGAAGCCGTGCCGCGAATCTCGCGTGTGGCCGTGCTCTGGAATCCGGCCCTCTCATGGCATAAGGAGATGCTGAAGGAGGTCGACGGCGCCGCTCCGGCATTGCGACTCCAACCCCTCCCCATCGCCGTGCGGAACCGCGATGACCTCGAGGGTGTGTTCCCGGCGATGACCAAGGGCCGCGTTGACGCGCTGCTCGTGAGCGAAACGCTGTCTCTCACTGCCCGAAGGCAGCTTCTCGAGTTCGCGACCAAGAACCGGCTGCCCACGATGTTCGCAAACAAGGAGTATGTGCCCGCGGGCGGCCTCATGTCGTATGGCGTCAATTTCCCCGAGATGTATCGGCATGCTGCCGTATATGTGGACAAGATTCTCAAAGGCGCCAAACCCGCCGACCTCCCCGTGGAGCAACCCACCAAGTTTGAGCTCGTGATCAACCTCAAGACCGCGAAGGCGCTCGGCCTGACGATTCCGCAAACCCTGCTGCAGCAGGCGGATCAGGTGATCCAGTAGCGCGTGCTGGCCCGCGAGCCTTCGGTGCGCTCACGAACGTATCAGCTTGAAACGAGCAGGCCGCAAGGAGGGCACCCGATGATCCGGCTCGGACGAAGCGCCTCGCTGCTCGTCGCCTTCTACCTGCTCACCTCGGCTGCGACGGCCTCCGCCGAGTGCGCATGGGTGTTGTGGGGGGAGTCGTCAGGCTGGCGAGCGTGGTTCGGATCGCGTCGGTCTCCTGTTCGTGCTTTCGAGTCCCGCCGTGACTGTCAGGACATTGAGACAGCGTTCAACCTCATTCGGACCAACGCCGTGGACACAAAAACTCGCGAAAACGCTAAGGCGCTCGGCTACGACGCCAATGCGATGGACTACCGCTGCCTCCCCGACACCGTGGACCCACGCGGGCCGAAGGAGAGAACGCGATGAACCAAATGACTATTGAGGAGGCCACGACTCTGCTCTTTCGGCGGCTGTGCAACGACTTCAAGACGCGGGGTAAGGAAGCGGAGATGTCTCGTCAGTCACTAGGCTCTGGGATTCCCGAAGAGATATTCATGGCCGCGCTTCGGCAACTTCGCGGCCCAGCTAACGATCAGGACATGCAGGTTGAATTCATCGAGCGTAATGCAGACCGAATGAGGCTCGGAGCTTCGTGGCGCGGGCGCTGCGCGAACGAGAAATGATTTGCCGCGATCTACGCGGGCACCATTGACTCGCGCGGGCCGAAGGGGAAGTGAGCACCGATCGGATTCACTTGCCGCGACCACGCCCGTAACACGGCCTTCTCAGTGAGCAAGCATGATCCAGAGTGTATCTGCCCCGTGACAATCGCAACGCGGGAACCAGTCGCCGTCGATCAAATGTCGCAGGCGGTGGCAGCACGCGCATTCCCAATCACCGCCTGTTGGCACATCCTGGCCGGATCTGCCGAACGACTTGCCGCAGAGTATTGCCCATGTTTCTAGTGCAGAGATCGGGAGTCTGCTGTGTCTATTCACGCCACCGCCTACAGTCCTAGCCAACAACCCAAAGAGACAATCGCCTTGTTGCGCTTAGCGTCGGCGTCCCACGCAAGGTGCATCGACACTTCCCGTTCGTGTTCACACCTAGATTTACTAATAAACGGACCAACCACGGACACGTGACCGGTGTTTCCGCTCGTAGAAGAGTAATACCATCCACAACCTGAGCACGTCAGCACGATGAGTCCGAGTACGAGAAATTTCATGACGTCCCCTCCCCTTTTCCCAGCGGCTCTAGCAGCGTGAGAACGTCCTTCTCTTCCACCACCCCGAGGCGCGACAGGCAGAGCTATGGACCCCTGCGCACTATCCGCGCCTAAGTCCGCTTTCCCGCAAACCCGCGCCAGATCGGTAGAATCCTCGGATCGTTGCAGGCAAACGTTTGACAGACCCCGATACCATTGTGGTATCGGGGCACCGCAGTAGGGTAGTACGGACTCAGGGTCGGGTCCCGGACGGGACCGAGAGCAAAAAACCAGGAGCCCCTTCGGAGACGTCGTTCTCCGTTGGGGCTTTTTCATTTTGGGAGAACGGGATGCGCAGCAGCGGGCAGCAGAAGAAACAGGTCAACATCCGGTTGATGCGCGTCGCATGGCGAGCATTGCAAGCCGTCGCGCACCTTCGCAACACGTCGGCTCAAAAACTCAGCGAGCGAGTTCTGATCAAGGGGCTGGTCCGCCTCATCGAGGGAAAACACAATCATGCGTAACAGGAAACTCCATCGACAATCTCCGCGTCCCCGCCGCCTTGACCTCGCTCACCCTTGGGCCTAGGGTGTGGTGCGGTGCGCCGGCACGGGGAGGACGAGGAGTGATCGCAGGGCTCGGCCGATGAAGCTCACGGACCGCGTCGCGCTGGTGACGGGTGGAGGATCGGGGCTCGGGCGCGCGATTGCGCTGCTCTTCGCGGAGGAGGGCGCGCGCGTCGTCGTCAACGACGTGCGCCTCGACGTGGCCGAGAAGACCGTGTCGGAGATGAAGGGGCCGGCCGGCGGCCGCGCGATCCAGGCCGACGTGGCGGAGAGCGCCCAGGTCAAAGCGATGTTCGCGACCATCGAGCGCGAGCTCGGCGCGCTCGATATCCTCGTGAACAACGCGGGCATCGCCGTGGGCCCCGGCGACGACCGCCCGGGGATCGGCCGGAAGGCCGAGGCCCGGATCATGGAGATGGTGAGCGGGCAGGGCGCACAGACCCACCTCGACGTCACCCAGAACCTCTCCGACGAATCGTGGCGACGGATGCTCGCCGTGCATCTCGACGGGACCTTCTTCTGTACCCGCGAAGCGGTTCGTCTGATGAGCCAGCGGAACCGGGGCGCGATCATCAATCTGTCGAGCGTTGCGGCCCTCACGGGGCTCGAGGCGGCGCCGCACTACGCGGCGGCGAAGGGTGGGATCCTCGCCTTCACGCGCGCCGTGGCGAGGGACGTCGCATCCCGTGGGATCCGGGTCAACGCGATCTGCCCGGGCTACATCGACACGCCGATGACCGAGCCGATGTCGCCGCTGATCCGGGCGGCGGTGATCGCCCGTACGCCGCTCGGGCGCACCGGGGACCCG
>WNEY01000177.1_pt1 | contig 34473 bp, 22 predicted proteins | sample 5400531 | NCBI WGS metagenome assembly WNEY01 (sample SAMN13153338, study PRJNA577476) | soil metagenome | isolation source: 200 cm saprolite under Douglas fir tree site 1 | place: USA:California | collected 2015-04-18 | reverse complement strand
CCACCCGCACCGTCACCCGCGAGACGGCGCCGCTCAGCGGCGACTCCTGCGGCAGCTTCAGCGCCGACGCCGGCAGCTTCACCAGCCCGGACACGAGCGTCTCGAGCGGCAACTGCTACCGCTACACGTTCACGATCAAAGACGACGTCGGCAACGTCTCCGCCGGCGTCAGCGCGACGGCGAAGGTCGATACGACGCCTCCGTCCGCGCCGACCTTCTCCTTCGGGGCGCTCACGAACGCGAACGCGGTCGGCTCGACCGTCTACTACTTGCCGTTCGCCGCAAGCGGCTCGTTCACGGTCACCGCCTCTTCGAGCGACGCCGAGACCGGGATCCAGAACTGGACGTTCCCTGCAGCAGCCGGTGGATGGACGCGCAGCATCTCGGGCGCGAGCGCAACGTACAGCCACACCGGCCTGCCTACCGATCCCGCGGAACCGAACAATGTGCACGCGACCAACGGCGCCGGCACGGCGGGCGCCGACGCCTCCTTCACGGTCACGCCCGACTCGACGGCACCCACCACGACGATCCAGTGCAACGCGGCGGCTTGCCAGGCGGGCTACTATACGAGCTCTCCGGTCACCGTCACGTTGAGCGCGAACGACGGGACGGGTTCAGGGGTTCAGAGGATCCGCTACACCATCGACGGCACCGATCCGACGCCCGTGAACGGCTCGGACTACGTCGCCGCGTTGAGCATCAGCTCCACCACGACCGTGAAGTTCCGCGCCTACGACAACCTCGGCAACGAGGAGGCCGTCGGATCGCAGACGATCCTGCTCGACGGGACGCCGCCGACCGGACCGATTCTGACCCTCTCGGAGAATCCCGCGAGCGCGGCCCAGCACGTGTCCGGCAGCACGCTCTTCTACAAGCCCGGCGCCGCGGGCGGGACGTTCCGCGTCGACGCCGCGACGTCCGACCCGGAGACGGGCGTGTCCTCGGTCTCGTTCCCCGCGATCGCCGGCGTCACCGGCGGCGGCTCTGTGACAACCGCTCCGTATCTCAGCGACTACACCTGGAACACAGGTACTGCCGACGCGACCTCGCACGACGTCGTCGCGACGAACGGCGCCGGTGCCACCTCGACGGCCCCCTTCACGCTCACGCAAGACTCCGCCGCACCCAGCGGCCAGACGCTCACGCTCACCGGCGCCAACGCGCCCTACTACAACACCGCCTCGGTCTCGTTCGCGCTCGGGGACGGCTCGGATGGCCTCGGCTCCGGGATCGACACCTCCAGCCGCATGGTCACGCGCGAGTCGGCGCCGCTCGCCGGCGACGCCTGCGGCACCTTCAGCGCCGATTCCGGCACCTTCACCAGCCCGGACACGACCGTCGCGGGCGGCACCTGCTACCGCTACACCTTCACGATCCGAGACAACGTCGGCAACGTCTCGAGCGGCGTGACGGCCACCGCCAAGGTGGACACCTCGGCGCCGAGCATCGGCGTCACCGCCCCGACCGAGCTGACCGGCGCCGGCAACCAGTACTACGACGCCGGCTCGCAGACGCACTTCTTCCGCCCCGGCGGCTCCGGCTCGTTCACGCTCAACGCGACGGCCGCGGACGCCCAGTCCGGGGTGACGCAGGTCGCCTTCCCGAACGTCTCCGCGGTCAGCGGCTGGGCCGGCTCGACCGGCGGGGCGGACACGACCAGCCCCTACTCCTCGCCGGTCGACTACAGCTGGAGCTCGGGCGCGAGCGCTCCGGGCGCACGCTCGATCACGGGCACGAACGGCGCCGCGATCGACGGCAGCGCGACGATTACGATCGCCGCCGACTCGGCCGCACCCAGCGGCCAGACGCTCACGCTCGGCGGCGCGAATCCTCCGTACTATGGCTCGGCCTCGGTTAACTTCTCGCTCGGCGACGGCAACGACGGCTCCGGCTCGGGCGTCGATATCTCCACGCGCACGGTCACGCGCGAGACGGCGCCGCTCAGCGGCGACTCCTGCGGGGCCTTCAGCGCCGATGCCGGCACGTTCTCCAGCCCGGACACCGCCGTCTCGAACGGGCACTGCTACCGCTACAGCTTCACGATCTCGGACAACGTCGGCAACGTCTCGGCGGCTGTGACGGCGACGGCCAAGGTCGACACGAGCGCCCCGACCGTCTCGGTGACGGCGCCGACCGAGGTCACCGGCGCGGGCAACCAGTACTACGACGCGGGCACGAAGACGCAGTTCTTCCGCTCCTCGGGCTCGGGCTCGTTCAGCCTCAACGCGACCGCCTCCGACAGCGAGACCGCGGTCACTGCGGTCAGCTTCCCCGACATCTCCGGCCTCTCCGGCTGGGGCGGCTCGAGCGGCGGCTCCGACCCCACGAGCCCCTACTCCTCGCCGGCCGACTACAGCTGGAGCTCGGGTGCGGCCGAGCCGGGCGCGCGCTCGGTCTCCGGCTCGGACAAGGCCGCCAACTCGGCCTCGGACACGATCACGATCAAGGACGACACGGCCGCGCCGACGGGGCAGGCGATCACGCTCACGGGTCCGCTCGCTCCGTACTACGCATCGGCGTCCGTCAGCTTCAGACTCACCAACGGCTCCGACAATAGCGGCGGCTCGGGCCTCGACGTCTCCTCGGCGACGGTCAGCCGTGAGACCGGCACGCTCTCCGGAGACAGCTGCTCGAGCTTCTCGGCCGACGCGGGCACCTTCACCAGCCCCGACACCGCCGTCTCGGGCGGGCACTGCTACCGCTACACCTTCACGATCAAGGACAACGTCGGTAACACGAGCTCGGCGGTGACGGCGACGGCCAAGGTCGACACCGACGATCCTTCCGTCTCGCTAACCGACCCGGGCACGCCGCTCGCCGGCAGCGTCACCCTCAACGCGACTGCCTCGGATCCCTCGACGGACGTCCAGCAGGTCGTCTTCGAGCGCGCGCCGGCGGGCGGGTCGACCTGGACGACGATCGGCACCGACACGACTTCGCCGTACACGGCCGCCTGGAACACGACGGCCGTTTCCGACGGGCTCTACGACCTCCGGGCCGTCGCGACCGACAAAGCCAATCACTCGAGCATCAGCCTCGTCGCGAATCGCCGCGTCGACAACACGGCGCCCGACACGTCCATCGACTCGAGCCCGCCGAACCCGTCGAACAACCCGACCCCGACGTTCACGTTCAGCTCCAGCGAGTCCGGCTCGACCTTCCAGTGCCGTGTCGACGGCGGCAGCTGGGCTGCCTGCGCGAGCCCGCACACGCTTGCGGCGCTCGGCGAGGGCAGTCACACGTTCGACGTGCGCTCAACGGACGCGGCAGGGAACACGGACGCCTCGCCCGCCACGTACACCTGGACGGTCGACCTGACGGCACCCAACACAACGATCGACTCGAACCCGCCGAGTCCGTCCGGGAACCAGACGCCCACCTTCACGTTCAGCTCGACCGAGACCGGCTCGACCTTCGAGTGCCGCATCGACGGCGGCGGCTGGTCGTCCTGCTCGAGCCCGTACACGGTCTCGCCCGCCTTGACGCAAGGCAGCCACACGTTCGACGTACGCGCCACCGATCCGGCGGGCAACACCGACGCGACGCCGGCGAGCTACACGTGGGTGATCGACACCGGCGCCCCGACGGTGACGATCACGGCGCCGACGACCTACGTGAACGGGTCGGATCCGAACAACTACCCGGTGACCGCGTCGACCCCGGACACCGACGTCACGCGGGTGGACTTCTACGAGTGCTCCAATGCGAGCACGGGCTGCTCGACCGGCTCGTGGAACCAGTTCGGCACGGACAACACCGCGCCCTACTCGGCCACGTGGTCGACGCCCGCCTTCGACGGCCTGAAGGCGATCCGCGCGGTGGCGGTCGACGCCGCCGACAACACGGGCCAGCACGTGCGCACGATCACGATCGACCGCACTGCTCCGAGCGGTGTGACAGTCACCTACCCCAACGGCTACGTCTTCGGCTCGTTCGCGATCACGACCGACAACGGCTCGGACTCCGACGTGAACGCAGCCACAGGCGCGCTCGAGCGCCAGATCGGCGACCTCTCGAACAACGCGTGCTCGTCGTACGGCAGTTGGGCCGCGGCGACGAGCCCGGATACGCTGGCGTCCGGCAAGTGCGCGAAGTACCGGTACAGCGTCGCCGACAACGCCGGAAACGTCGCCTTCGCTATCTCCTCTAACGAGGCCAAGTCCGACACCACCGCTCCGACCTCGAGCCAGGCCGATCCCGGCGCCAACCTGCGCCAGACCGTCACGCTGACGGCCAGCGCCGGCGACACAGGCGGCTCGGGCCTCGCCTCCGTGGCCTTCCAGCGCCGTCCGTCGAGCGGCGGTTCCTGGACGACGATCGACACCGACACCAGCTCGCCGTACTCGACGTCGTTCGACACCACAGCCGTCTCCGACGGACTGTACGACTTCCGCTCCGTCGCGACCGACAGGGCCGGCAACGTCGAGACGTCGCCGGCCGTCGTCTCCAACCGTCGCATCGACAACACGCTTCCGAGCGCGACCATGCTGAGCCCGGGCAACCCGGTCAGCGGCAGCGTCACGCTCACGTCGGACACCAACGACACTGGCGGCTCGGGCATCGCAACTGTCGCCTACGAGCTGGCGCCGAACGGGGGCAGCTTCAACAGCCAGCCTGCCGCCTGGGATACGACTCTCGTCTCGGACGGCCTCTACGACCTCCGGGTGATCGCCACCGACGTCGCCGGCAACTCGCGGACCTCCACGTCGATCACCATGCGGGTCGACAACACGCCCCCCGCGCTGACCTTCTCGAGCCCGGCCGCCGGCGCCGTTGTCAGCGGCACGGTCAACCTCGTCGCCAGCGCGAGCGACGCCTCTCCGGCGAACCCGCCCGTCACCTTCGCGTACAAGCTCCACAGCGATCCGCCGAGCGCGTACACCGCCACCGGTGCCTCGTGGAACACGACGACCCTCCCGGCCGGCGACGGCCTCTACGACCTGCGCGCACGGGCGACCGACGACGCGGGGAATACGACCACGGTCGAGAACACGAGCATCCGCGTCGACAACGTCCCACCGTCCGTTTCGATCACGGCGCCGCCGACGGCGATCAACGGCTCCGTCCCGAGCCCGACGACCTTCTCCGCGAACGCGAGCGACCCGGGCGGCAGCGGCGTCGCGCAGGTGCAGTTCTTCGAATGCTCCAACCAGAGCATCGACTGCGCGACGGGCGTCTGGAGCCCGCTCGGCACGGTCGCCTCGCCCGGCCCGTACAGCGTCTCCTGGACGATCCCCGGGACCGACGGCAATCACGCCCTCGCCGCGGTCGCGACCGACAACGCGGCTCATCCGGCCAGCGCGATCCGGAATGTCGACGTCGACCGAACCGCCCCGAACACGACGATCGTGACCAAGCCGGCCGATCCGTCCAACGACGCCGTGCCGACGTTCACGTTTACGTCCACGGATGCAGGCTCGAGCTTCGAGTGCAAGATCGACGGCGGCTCGTTCTCACCTTGCACGAGCCCGCACAACGTCACGGGACTCACGGACAACGCGCACACCTTCGAGGTGCGGGCAACCGACCCGGCCGGCAACACCGACCCGACGCCCGACACTTGGACGTGGCACCGCGACACGAACGCACCGACCGGGACGCTGAACAACCCGGGCGCCAACATCCGGCAGAACGTCACGCTGACCTCGGCCGAGAACGATCCTTTGGCCGACGGCTATGCCTCGGGCATCGCCTCGGTCGCGTACGAGTACTCGGCGAACGGGACGACCTGGGCGCCGATCGGGACGCTCAACTCGTCGCCGTTCGACACGATCCTCTGGAACACGACCGGGGTCGCGGACGGCGTCTACCAGCTGCGCATCGTCATTCGCGACATCGCGGGCAACCAGACGGCGTCGGCAGTCGTCACGAACGTCCGCATCGACAACACGCCGCCGACGACCAGCCAGGACGATCCGGGCCCCTACCTGCGGGCGACGAAGACGCTGACCGGCTCCGCGGCGGACTCCGGCTCGGGTGTCGACTACGTCGACTTCCAGCGCGCACCCACCGGCGGCGGCTCGTGGACGACCATCGCCACGGACTCGACGCCTGGGGACGGCTTCCAGGCCAGCTTCGACACGACGGGCGTCTCGGACGGCCATTACGACTTCCGCACCGTCGCCTACGACGTCGCGGGGAACCAGGCCGCGGCGACCCCGGTCACGAACCGGCTGGTCGACAACACGCCGCCTGACGCGACGATGAACAACCCAGGCGCATATCTGCGCGGCGCCGTCAACCTCACGTCCTCAACGAGCGATCCGGGCGGTGCGAACGCCTCCGGCGTCGTGAACGTGGCCTACGAGTACTCCACGAACGGCGGCAGCACCTGGCAGCCGACCGGCGCCAGCTTCAACACGAACGCCGTTGCCGACGGCAACGTGAGCCTGCACGTGGTCGCCACGGACGCGGCCGGCAACTCGACGACGTCGACGGCCGTCACGAGCCTGATCGACAACACGAAGCCGGTCACGACGGACAACGCACCGAGCGGCTGGCAGTCGACCCCCGTGACGGTCACCCTGAGCGCGAGCGACGCAGGTTCCGGCGTGAACGTCACGGAATACAGCGTCGACGGTAACCCGACCTACACGGTCGGAACCAGCGTCACCATCCCGGCTCCGGCCGACGGCTCCAACGACGGCGCGCACACGATCGCGTACTTCTCCGTGGACAACGCCGGCAACATCGAGACGATCAAGAGCACGACGGTCCTGATCGACGCGACGCCGCCGGCATGCCCGTCCTGCTCGGCCGCCGACTACCTGCGCGGCACCGTGACGCTGAGCGCCAGCCCGACGGAGAGCGGCTCCGGCATCCAGTCGGTCGCCTTCCAGTACACGGACGCCGGCGGCTCGACGTGGACGACGATCGGCACCGACACGACCGGCCCCGCGCCCTACACGGCCGACTGGGATACGACCGCCGTGCTGGACGGCCCCTACGACCTGCGCATCCGGGTCACGGACAACGCCGGGAACGTCACAACGACCAACCTTCCGAACAAGGTCGTCGACAACACGGCGCCGAACGTCGCCACGGTCGGTGCGCCGACCGAGGGTCAGCTCGTCAGCGGCACCGTCGCGATCACCGCTTCGGCGTCCGACGTCACCTCGCCGATCGCCTCGGTGAAGTTCTTCGTCCGCGGCTCGCTGCTCGGGACCGACACGACCGCACCGTTCTCCATGAACTGGAACACGACGACGGGCGCAGACGGGCCGGCGACGATCCAGATCGTGGTCGAGGACATGGCCGGCAACACGACTTCCTCGGCGATCCGGAACGTGTCGGTCGACAACCTCTCGCCGACGCCGACGCTCGCCGACCCGGGTCAGTACCTGAGCGGAACGGTCTCCCTCTCGGCCAGTTCCGACCCTGACACGGTGCAGGTCGACTTCGAGCGGCGCCCAGCGGGCGGCGGCTCGTGGGTGACGATCGCGAGCGACACGACCGTGCCGTGGGGCACGCCGTTCGACACGACGGCTCTCTCCGACGGCCTCTACGACTTCCGCGTGGTCGCCACCGACGCGACCGGGCAAACCGGTACAAGCCCGATTCGCGCGAACATCCGCGTCGACAACACCGCACCGTCCGGCTCGATCACGAGCCCGGCGGCCGGCGCTACCGTCGGAGGCTCCAGCGTCCCGCTCGGCGGCTCGTACTCGGACGGCGGCTCGGGCGTCGCATCGGCGCGATACGAGCTGCGTCCGACCGGCGGCGGTTCCTGGACGACGATCGCCACGGCGACGAGCGCGCCGTTCGGGGCAACCTGGGACGCCACCACTGTCTCGTCGGGCAACTACGACCTGCGGCCGGTGATCACCGACCGCGCGGGCAACACGTTCACGGGCGCAACGGTCACCGTGACCGTCGACGTCACCGCGCCGACGGTCGTGCTCGCGAATCCGGGCACGCCGATCTCCGGCACGGTCAATCTCAGCGCGACCGTGACGGGCAGCGGCGCGACGCAGGTCGCCTTCGCCGCCACGCCGGCGGGGGGTGCCGCGTGGACGTCCATCGGCACCGACACAAGCGCGCCGTGGAGCCTTTCCTACGACACGTCGAAGCTCGCCGACGGTGTCTACGACCTCCGCGCGACAGTCTCCGACTCGCTCGGCAACACGTCGTCCGACGTCGTCACCGGCATTCGGCTCGACAACACGGCGCCGCGAGTCGTCTCCTCGACACCGGGCGACGGCTGGACGGTGGCCTCGGCGAGCTCGATCTCGCTCGTCACGAGCGAGCCGGCGACGCCCGTCGGAGTCACGCTCGACGGGCAGTCCACCGTCGCGCCGGTGATCAGTGGGACGAACATCGACTACAACACGGGCGCGCTCGGCGTCGGGCCGCACACGCTCGCAGGCGAGCTCCAGGACGCCTCCGGCAAGAAGAGCCCGTTCCGGGTGCACTTCACCGTGTGGCCCTCGTCGGGATCGCTCGCACCGTACGTCGAGAAGAACACGAGCGACTCGTCGTCCACCACGGTCGAGTCGGCCGACGCATTCGCCTCGGCGACCATGCCCACCGGCGCGTGGTCGAGCTCGGGCGGCGACTGGATCGTCTTGCGCATCGCACCGATGGCCGCACCGAGCGGCCTCACCAACGGGTTCGCACCGGGCCCGGAGGCGCTGGACGTCACCGCGTGGTGGGCGCTGGCGGGAACGCAGGTCCACCAGTTCAGCCAGCCGGTCGGGATCCTCATCCGCACCACGGAGAAGGGTCTCGTGCCTGCGACGCTGGAGGGTGGCAACTGGCGAGTCCTTGCACGGGTTCCGACCGCCGGCACGCTGCCCGCGGGCTGGCAGGACGGCTTCTTCACCGACGCCAGCGGATTCCACATCCTGACCAAGCACCTGTCGGTGTTCGCGCTCCTGCACGACGTCGAGCCTCCGCAGCCGCCGCAGAACGTCCGCGGCTACCTCGGGCCCAGTGGCCTGACCATCCGCTGGCTGGCCGGCGCAGACAACAGCGGCACGTACGACTTCGTCACGGTCTTCTCGGACTCGAAGGACCTCGGACGCTACGGCGTCGACTACACGGCGGCCGGCGTCGGGGCCTGGTCGCCCAGCGACCCGCGCATCTTCAGGCTCAAGGAGACCGATCTCGCCGGCAACGAGAGCGCGCTGACACGCGCGCTCCTACCCATCCCGTCGCTGATCGGCAAGACGCCGGATCAGGCCGCCGCGCTGCTCACGGCGAAGGGATTCACCGTCGGCACGCTGACGACGGGCGGAACCGGGCCGGCAGGCACGATCACCGGGCCCGTTGGCCTTGCGCTCGCCGAGGAAGGCTCTGCGATCGACCTCACCGTCGCCTCCGGCGGGCCCGGCTTTACGCGGTTCGTCTTCAAGGTCCACACTGCGCCGAAGTTCAAGCCGGCCGCGCGCAAGAAGATCGCGGCTCGCGTGTCGGTGACGCGCGCCGCCCGCGTGACGGCGGAGCTCTTCAGCCCGCGTCACGTCAAGATCTACACATGGCGCTTCTCGGTCAAAGCCGGCCGGTCGATCGTGAAGCTCCAGGTTCCGCCCCAGGTGCGGCGCTCCGGCATCTACACGATGCGCTGGACGGCGCGCGCGGGTCGCGAAACGGTCTCGCGCCAGATCAAGATCAGGCTGCTGAGGTCCGGTAGTGCCGCGGCGGCGAAGCCGGTGGAGCCCATCGAGGTCGTGCTGGCCGGGGACGCTACGCGTGGCGTCAACGGCAAGCTGCCGAAGCGGCGGCCGAAAGTCGTCTCCGCTCCGGGTGTCGAGCCCACCTTCGACGCGGCTGCGAACCGCACGACCGACGTTCGCGTGATCGTCATCGACGTGGACGAGTACGGCATCGCGTTCGTCCGCGACCTGCACACGGTCTTCCCGTCGGTGCGGATCGTCGCGCTGTCGGCGAGCCCGCGGGCACTCGCGCGCGCTTTGAAGGCCGGCGCCTCGATCGTGCTGCCGCGGTCAACGCCGCCTGCATTGCTCGCCCGTGTGATCGAGCAGCTGCTCGCTCCCCCGAAGCATGCGGCCAAGCCGGCGCGAGGATCGCACGGCGGCGGCGGCGCAAAGGCTAAAAGCTAACCGCCGGAAGTCAGCTTTCGCTCGGTGCCCTAGCCTCCGGGTTTCCAGAGTGGCTCGTCGCGGTCCGCGGCAGCGTTGGCGCTGCGGGCGGCGATGAACAGGAAGTCGGACAGCCGGTTGAGGTAGGCCAGCACGAGTGGATTGATCCCGTGCTCGTCGTTCGCCGCGAGCGCCTCGCGCTCCGCCCGACGGCACGTCGTCCGGGCGACGTGCAGGCGTGCCGCGGCCTCCGTCCCGCCGGGAAGGACGAAGCTCTTCAGTGTCGGAAGCGCTGCGTTCAGCTCGTCGCAGAGGTGCTCCAGCCGGTCAACGGCAGGTTGCTCCACGCGCAGCCGATCGGTCACGCCGAAGGGAACCGAGAGGTCGGCGCCGACGTCGAAGAGGTCGTTCTGGATCTGCTCCAGCGGCGCGCGCAGGCGCTCCGGAAGGCTGGGCTCCGCGAGCACGACGCCAAGCGCCGCGTTGAGCTCGTCGACCGAGCCGAATGCGCCGATGCGACAGTCGAGCTTCGGCACCCGCGAGCCGTCGCCGAGGGAGGTTTCCCCTCCGTCGCCGGCACGCGTGTAGATACGCGTCAGCCGTACGGGCTCGTCACGGCGACGCGAGGTCACCCGGCCGTCCTGAAAATCGTCACAAAATCGGCACGGATGGGTGCGGCGAAAGGCGGTATCGTCGATCTCGAGGGCGGTGCGCTCAATCCCCACCCTTGAGGGTGGGGGTGCGCGCGCGTGTACACCAAGGACATGATCAGCGCACCGCGAGCGAGCGTTCCGTCAGGCCAAGGATCGACCGCGCGATCACGAGGCGCTGGATCTCGCTCGTTCCCTCGTAGATCTCCGTGATCTTCGCGTCACGGAAGTACCGCTCGACCGGAAATTCCTTCGTGTACCCGTAGCCGCCAAGGATCTGGATTGCCTCGGCCGTCTGGCGCCGCGCCATCCCCGACGCGAAGAGCTTCGCTTTCGCCCCTTCCTCCGTGTGCCGTCGGCCCTGCTGCTTGAGCCACGCAGCTCGATAGATGAGCAGCCGCGCAGCGTCGATCTCCATCGACATGTCCGCGAGCTTGTGCTGGATCGCCTGGAAGTCCGCGATCCGGTGCCCGAACGCACGGCGCTCGACCGCATACTCGCGCGCAACGTCGTACGCCGCCTGCGCAATGCCGAGCGCCTGGGCCGCGATCCCGATTCGACCGCCGTCCAGAGTCGCCATCGCGACTCGGAACCCGCGGTTCTCCTCGTGCAGCAATCGGTCTCGACCCACGTTCGCCCCCTCGACGACGATGTCGTTCGTCTCGGATGAGTTGAGTCCCAGCTTCTCTTCGTCCCGCGTCACGCGCACGTGCTCCGCATCGAGGATGAATGCGCTGATGCCGCGCGCGCCGGCCGTGTCGGGATCGGTACGCGCGAAGAGCAGGAAGGTCCCTGCGTGTCGCGCGTTCGTGATCCATTGCTTCGCGCCGGTGATCGTCCAACCCCCGTCGCTCGCCTCCGCCTTCGTCCGCAGTGCGCCGGCGTCTGAGCCGGCCTCCGGCTCGGTGAGTGCGAACGCGCCGAGCTGCTCGCCGCGCGCAAGCGGAGGGACGAAGCGGGACTTCTGCTCGTCTGTGCCAAAGGAGAGGATCGGCAGCGTCGCAGCGCTCGTGTGCACGGCGACCGTCACTCCAACGCCGGCGTCCCCGCGGGAGAGCTCTTCGAGCACGAGGATGTACGACAGGAAGTCCGCGCCCGCTCCGCCGTACTCCTCCGGCACGCACGTCCCCATCAGCCCGAGCTCCGCGAGCTTCCCGAACAGCTCGCGGGGAAAGCGATGCTTGCGGTCCCACTCAGCCGCGTGCGGCTCGATCTCCGCCCGAGCAAAGTCCCGCGTAAGCGCCTGGATCTCGCGCTGATCTTGAGTGAGTTCGAAATCCATCAGAGGCAGGATACGCGCCCGTTTCGACGCTTCGGCTCTGCAGAAACTCAAAAGGCCGGAGGCTAGATGTAATTCCTAAGCACGTTTTCATCCGCGCCTCCCTGGAGGCTGGGGTGTCAGAAGCCCTCAGTCCCAAGGAGGACACCGGATGAAGCTTCGCGGTAACCATCGGACCTGTCCGCACGGGACGCGGTGGACTGTCACCACCGGAACACGCGGGGACTGTCCCCAGCGGGAAAGGCGGGGACTGTCGCTACGGGACGTGGAGTTCGTGCCGAAAGCGTGACGCTTCTTCCACAGCCGGCCCTTCCGTCAGGACGGCCGAACCCGTGCGACCCAAAGGCCGGAAGTTAGTGCAGGCGAAGCCGCACTAACTGGAGGCCGAACTCACGCGGGCGGGGACGCGCAGCGCCACCGCCCGCGCGGAAGCGTCCGATCGCCAACCACGCCCCCAGAAGAGTGCGCGGGCTGCGCCCGCGCACGATCACCGCGAAGCGGGCGAACCTAAACCCGCGCGAAAGCGCAAGCTTTCGCGCGGAGCGACCGTCAGGCCGCAGCGAGCTCGCGGCGGATGCGGCGTAGGTCCTTTTCGACCTGCACAAACGCGTCGACCACCTCGGGATCGAACTGTCGTTTCCGCTGGTCGACGATCTCCGTGCGCGCCGTGTCCCAGCTCATCGCACGCCGGTAGGGACGACGACTCGTCATCGCGTCCAGCGCGTCGGCGACGGCGAAGATGCGCGCGCCGGGGGGAATCTCGTTGCGAGCAAGCCTGTCCGGATAGCCGCGCCCATCCCAGCGCTCGTGGTGGGAACGCACGACCTTGAGGCCCTCCCCCTGCAGAAAGGCCACGCCAGACAACATCGCCTCGCCGAGCACGGTGTGCGTCTGCATCCGGCGGCGCTCGGCGAGACTCAACGGCCCGGGCTTTTGGAGGATGCCGTCGGGAATCCCGATCTTTCCGACATCGTGGAGGAGGAAGCCGTAGGGAGTGCTCTGGTCACGGATCACACTCTCTTCGCCGATGGCCTTGGCGAGCGCCGTCGCATAGCTCTGCACGCGTTGCGAGTGCGCACGCGTCCCGGTGTCCTTCGACTCGAGCGCGCCCGCGAGCGCCGACACCGTCTCCATGTATGCGCTCTGCAGCAGCTCGCGCTGGCCGCGCTCGAGCTCGAGGAGGTGGCGGAGATCTCGTGCGTAGAGCAGCAGCTCCTCCTGTGGGCCGGCCCCGCGCTTCTTCGTGGCGCGGAACGGAACGCCGTACAGACCGCCGGCAAGGCGTTCCGCTACGGCCAGGAGCTCCAGCGGGCTGAAGGGTTTGCGCACGAACGCGTCGGCGCCGGCCCGCTTCGCCTCGGCACTCGTACTGCCGTCTGTCCCCGTCAGGAGGACGATCGGGATCTCGTTCGTCTTCGCGGATCCCTTGAGCTGCGCGCAGAGGTCGAGCCCAGTCGTCCCCGGCATGTTCACGTCGAGCACGATCACGTCGGGACGAGCGGCTCGGATCTTCCTCAGCGCGGAGTCGGCGTTGTCCGCCTCGGCGACGGCGACATCGGCAAGCTCGAATGTCGTCCTCAGCAGCATGCGGAGCGCGGGATCGTCGTCGACCAGCAGGATCCGCAAGACGTGAGACCTCCCTTCCCGTACCTGCGTCCCGGTTGTCGGTTTCGGACGGAGCGGACTTGAGCCCCGCGTTGATGGAGACTCGTGAACGAACGAAAACCCTGCACACGAAAGGTTTTATGGCTTCTTAGGAGTATTCGTAGAAGCCTGAGCCGGTCTTTCGGCCCAGCTTTCCCGCTGAGACGTGGTCGCGGAGCAGAGGACAAGGGGAGTATCTGTCGTCTCCAAGCCCCTCCTGCAGGACTTGCATGATCGCCACGCAGGTATCGAGGCCGATCAGGTCGGCGAGCGCGAGCGGTCCCATCGGATGCGCGAAGCCGAGCTTGGCGATCGTGTCGATCGCCTCTGCGTCAGCGACGCCGTCGTGCAGCGCCCAGACGGCCTCGTTGATGAACGGCATCAGGATCCTGTTCGAGACGAAACCGGGGAAGTCGTTGGCAACCGCCGGCGTCTTTCCCAGCTCGCGCGCGAGCTCCGTGATCGCCTCCGCGGTCTCGTCGGAGGTGTCGCGAGCTCGAACGATCTCGACGAGCTTCAACACCGGGACCGGGTTGAAGAAGTGCATCCCGATCACCTTGTCGGGACGCTGCGTGGCAGCCGCCAGCGACCCGATCGGGATCGACGACGTGTTCGACGCCAACACCGCCTTGGACGGCAACTCGGCGTCGGCACGCCGAAAGATCTCCTCCTTCACAGCGGCGTCTTCGACGACGGCCTCGATCATCAGATCGCCGGGGACGAAATCATCGACCGGCGCTACGCGCGAGAGCACCTCTTCCGGCGCGGGTCCGCCCTTCTCCGCGAGCTTGCTCAAGCTCTTGTCGATGACGGCAAGTGCGCGATTGGTCGCGCCGGGTTGAGCGTCGTGCAGCGACACGCGCCGACCGGACGCCGCGACGACCTGCGCGATCCCGCCGCCCATCTGTCCCGCTCCGACAACGAGCACGTGCTCGAACCGCATACTTCACCCTAAACTGGGTAGAAGTACACGGGCCCCACGGCCTGGGAGAGCCATGAAACTTGCCGCAACGGCGATCGCCCTCGTACTCGCCCTTACTGCTCAGGCTGCGGCGAAGAGCGAGCGGCCCACAGTCCTCGGAATCGTCTGGAACGGTGACGCGACTGACATCGTTCAGCTCGACCCGCTCTCTTTGAAGACGATCTCCCGGCGCGCAGGCGTCGGCGAGCCCTCCTGGTTCCTCGCGCGCTCGCCCGCTCGACAGCGCGCCGTCTTTGCGGTCGGTCCGGCACAGGACCGTCTCCGTTTCCTCGATATAAGACGAATGCGGTTCGCGGGCGGAATCCGAATCAGCCGTGTTCAGGGGTTGCTGTGGCGTGACGCACACCGGCTCGTCCTGTTGGCGGCCGGCGAGCGCCCGACGGTCTTCCTCGTCGACCCGGTCATGCGACGCGTGCGCCTGACGCGAGCGCTCGACGGTTCCGTCACCGCTGTGGCGCGCAGCGCCACCCGGCTCGTGGCCCTACTGACTCCGAAGGAGCGAATAGGCCCTGCGAGCCTCGCGATCATCGACGCCGACGGCAACGTCCGCGAGGTTTCGCTTCCGAGCATTCGGGCCGGAGCGGAACTCGTCGACCCAAGCTCGCACACGTTCCGCGCAGAAGTGCCCGGCCTCGCGATCGATCCGGTGGGTAGCCGCGTCATCGTCGTTCCCGCAGGCGGTTCTATCGTCGAGATCAACGTCGACACGCTCCAGGTCGCGCTGCATTCAGCCAAGGCACGCACGCTCGCCGCACAGCGGAAGGTGCTGGAAGGCTGGAGTCGTTCCGCGACCTGGTTCGGGCCTCATCTCGTTGCGGTCACGGGGACCGATTCCGCGTTTGTCGGCACTTCCGCGCGCATGACCCCTGCGGGTCTGACGCTCATCGACACACGAGATTGGAGCGCGCGCACGATCGAGCCCCGCGCAACGAGCGTTGCCGTCGCCGACGACACATTGCTGGTCTGTGGCGCGGTGTGGGATCCACAACGGAAGCGAAGCGAGGGAATGGGGTTGAGCGGCTACGGTCCGGACGGGACCAAACGGTTCCACCTGTTTGGCGAGGCGGGCGTCTCCTACGTGCAGATAGTCGCTGGTTACGCCTACCTGGCTTCCCAAAACAACACGCGCTACACGATCATCGATCCCTACCTAGGGGCGGTCGTCGCACGCGTCTCCACGCGCGCCACGACAACGCTCGCGGACGGTTAGTTGCCGCGCGCGACCGCGCTCGTGCTCGACGGCGCCGTACAAAACACTGCTCGAGGTCCTCAGACCTCGAGCAGAATCGCGTCTCCTTGCCCGCCCCCGGAGCAGATGGCTGCGAGGCCGAGGCCCCCGCCGTTGCGGCGCAGCTCGTAGATCATCGTCCCGAGGATGCGCGCGCCGGACGCGCCGATCGGATGACCCAAGGCGACCGCGCCGCCGTTGACGTTCACCTTCTCCGGATCGACGTCGAGCATCTTCGCGGAGTTGAGCACCACCGACGAGAACGCCTCGTTGAGTTCCACGCGCTCGACGTCGCCGATCTTCTTCCCGGCCTTGGCGAGCGCGTCCTTCCCCGCTTTCGCGGGCGTGCGCGCCAGGTACGCGAACTCGTCCGCGACATATGCCTGCGAGACGATCGTCGCGAGCACCTCGAGCCCACGTTTGCGCGCGAACTCCTCGCTCGTGACGACGAGCGCGCCGGCGCCGTCGTTCACACCGGGTGCGTTACCAGCCGTCGTCGTCCCTTCGGGGTCGAAGACCGGCTTCAGCTTGGCGAGCTTCTCGTAGGACGTGTCGCGGCGCGGTCCTTGGTCGACCGCGAACTCACCGACGGGCACGATCTCGTCGCGGAACTTCCCCTCGTCGATCGCCTTGACCGCGCGTTCGTGTGAGCGCAAAGCCCACCGATCCTGGTCCTCGCGCGGGATGCCGAGCTCGCGCGAGACGAACGAGGCCTGCTCGACCATGTGGCGCTTGTCGAAGGTGGACGTGAGCCCGTCGTGCGTCATCAGGTCGATCAGCGTCCCGTCGCCGAGCTTGTAGCCGAAGCGCGCCTTCTTGAGGGCGTACGGCGCGTTCGTCATCGACTCCATCCCGCCGGCGACGACGACGTGATGGTCGCCGGCACGGATCATCTGGTCCGCGATCTCGACAGCGCGGATCGACGACGCGCAGACCTTGTTGATCGTGTCCGAGCCGATCTCGATCGGGAGCCCCGCGCCGATCGACGCCTGACGGGAGGGCGCCTGGCCGGCGCCGCCCTGCAGCACCTGGCCCATGATCACGTACTCGACCTCGTCGTTCTCGACCCCGGCGCGATCGAGCGCCGCGCGGATGACGATCGCGCCGAGCTCGGTCGCCTCTTTGTCCGCGAGGGAACCGCCGAGCTTTCCGAACGGCGTGCGAACCGCCGAGACGATCACCGAACGCGCCATGGTCCGAGCGTACCAATAGGGTCTAGGTGTGCCGACGGTGCGCACAACGGTGAAACGCCATCCCGAACGCGGCGCCTACGACCGCGCCACGATCGATCCAATCCTCGACGAGGCGCTGATCTGCCATCTCGGCTTCGTCGTGGACGGGCAGCCCTTCGTGATCCCGACGATTCACGCGCGCGACGACGACGTCCTCTACGTCCACGGCTCGCCGGGAAGCCGCATGCTCAGGAACGCGAAGGAGGGTGTCGACGTCTGCGTCACGGTCACGCTCCTCGACGGGCTCGTCCTGGCGCGGTCGGTCTACAACCACTCCATGAACTACCGCTCGGTCGTCGTGCTCGGGCGCGCCCACGAAGTGACGGATCGGGAGGAGAAGCTCAGGGCGATGGAGCGCGTCGTCGAGCACATCGTTCCGGGCCGCTGGGCCGATGCGCGCCGGCCGAACGAGGCTGAGCTGAAAGGGACGACGATCCTCGCCATCGCGCTGGAGGAAGCCTCCGCGAAGATCCGCACGGGCTTGCCGACCGACGACAAGGACGACCTTGCCCTACCGGTCTGGGCCGGCGTTATCCCGCTCCGCCTCGAGTCGTCGGATCCGATCGCAGACGAAGGGATCGATGCTCCTCCGCCGGGTTATGCCCACGCTTATGAACGCCCGACCAGCGCGAATACTCGAGCCGGAAGCTAGTGCGCGCGAAGCGGCACTAGCTGGAGGCGGACTGACGCGGGCGGGGACGCTTGGCGCCACCGCCCGCGCGACGGGGCGCTGTCGCCACGCGCGCCCCTAGGAGCGCGCGGGCTTCGCCCGCGCGCGTTCCCCGCGGAGCGGCGTATCCAACCGGCGCGTCTTGACGCGCCGGTTCATCGTGCTTACTCTGAAAGCACGATGACTCCCGCGACTCGCATCTGGGCCTGGCGTCGCGAGCGGGGCGGGAGCCTGCGCCTGCACTGAGCTAGGCGCCAGAACAGCCCGTTCCGCTCGATCGAGACCTTCCAGCAGGAAGGTCTTTTTGCGTGCCCGTCCATTCACCGGAGGACTCGTCATGACCATCGCAACGGACATCGCCACCGATCTCGTCACCCCCCTCGGCGCGTACCTTCGCCTACGCCGCGAGGGACGCGCCGCGTTCCTGCTCGAGTCGGTCGAGCGCGGGCGCCTCGGCCGACACTCGCTCGTCGGCTGCGGCTCGCACCTCTGCTACCTCGCCGAGGCCGAGGCCTTCGGCGAGCCGATCGTCGGCTACCTCGCCTACGACTACGCCGCGCGGCTGGAGCCGACCGTGCCGCTCCCCGACGAGGCCACCGGGCTGCCGGAGAGCCGGTTCCTCGTCGCCGACGTCCTGATCCGCTTCGACCACGTCCTCGGCACGGCGGAAGTGATCCGCGGCGATCCCGACGAGGTCTCGTCGCTCCTCGCCCGACCGGTCCCGCGCCTCCCGCAGGCCAACGGCCGTCGGGGCTTCGCCCGCCGGAGTCCCGAGCGGGGCCACTACGAGGCATCGGTCCGCGCCGCCAAAGAGCACATCCGTGCCGGCGACGTCTTCCAGGTCGTGCTGTCGCAACGTGCCGAGCGGCCGACCTCGGCAACGGCGCTCGAGCTCTACCGTGCGCTGAGGCGCGTGAACCCGTCGCCCTACCTGTTCCTGCTCGAGTTGGACGGAGTCGCGCTCATCGGCTCGTCCCCGGAAACGCTCGTGAAATGCGAGGCGACGCTTGCGGCGCCGACTTCAGGCCGTGCGGGCTCCGCCCGCGCGGCCGTCGGCGCCGCCGACCTGGGACGCGCGGACCGACCAGAACCGCGGAAAGTCCGTCGCGCCAGCGTGAATCCCATCGCCGGCACGACCGAGCGCGGGCCCGGCGACGACGAGCGGCTACTGACTTCCGAAAAGGACCGCGCGGAGCACGTGATGCTCGTCGACCTCAGCCGCAACGATCTCTCGCGCGTCTGCGTGCCGGGCAGTGTCGAGGTCGAGCGTTTCCTCGAGGTCGAGCGCTATTCGCACGTGACACATCTCGTCTCGCAGGTGGCCGGCGATCTGTGCGACGGCGTCTCTCCGCTCGACCTCCTGCGTGCTTGCTTCCCTGCGGGCACGGTCTCCGGCGCGCCGAAGGTCCGGGCCATGCAGCTGATCTCGGAGCTAGAAGGGCGGCGGCGCGGGCCGTACGCGGGCGCGGTCGGCTACGCGCTCCCCGCCGAGGGCACGCTGGACACCTGCATCACGATCAGGACAATCGTTCTTCGCGACGGCGTGGCGCACCTGCAGGCGGGAGCGGGCATCGTCGCGGATTCGGATCCTGCGTCCGAGCACGAGGAGTGCCTGCGCAAGCTCGCGGCCGTGGAGGCGGCCATCGACCTCGCCGAGGCAGAGCAGCGGTGATCCTGCTCGTCGACAACTACGACTCGTTCACCTACAACCTCGCGCACCTCTTCGGCGAGCTCGGCGCGGACGTCGTCGTGCGGCGGAACGACGCGCTCGACGCGGAGACGGCCGCGCGGCTCGCGCCGTCGCACCTGGTCATCTCCCCCGGTCCCGGCCGGCCCGCCGAGGCCGGCGCAACCCTCGAGATCGTGCGTCGGCTCGCACCCACCACTCCCACGCTCGGCGTCTGCCTCGGCCACCAGGCGATCGTGGAGGCGTTCGGCGGGGAGATCGGGGCGGCGCGCGAGCTGGTACACGGGAAGTCCTGCACCGTTCTTCATGACGGCCGGGGTCTCTTCGCCGGCCTCCCGGAAGAGCTCGAGGCTGGCCGCTACCACTCGCTGGCGGCCACGAACGTGCCCGCGGAGCTGGAAGTATCCGCGACCGCCGAGGACGGAGAGATCATGGCCGTGCGCCACCGCAAGCTGCGGGTGGACGGTGTCCAGTTCCACCCGGAGTCCGTCCTTACTCCACTTGGGCGCGAGATCGCGCGAAACTTCCTGAACCGGTGATCCAGGAAATCCTCACCAAGCTGCTCGACGGCAAGCAGCTCTCGCGCGCGGAAGCGCGCGACGTGATGGGCGAGATCATGCGGGGCGAAGCGACGCCCGCGCAGATCGGTGGCTTCCTCGTCGCTCTGCGCGCGAAGGGGGAGACGCCGGACGAGATCGCAGGCTGTGCGGAGGCGATGCGCGAGCACGTTCTGCCCGTGCGCCCACGCCGCGACGACCTCGTCGACACGGCGGGAACAGGCGGCGACGGCGCGCGCACCATCAACATCTCCACCGCCGCCGCGCTCGTCGCGGCGGCTGCTGGCGCGGCGGTTGCGAAGCACGGCAACCGCGCGGTCTCCTCCGCGTGCGGCTCGGCCGACGTGCTCGAATCGCTCGGCTTCACGCTCGAGCAGGAGCCCGACCGGATCGCCCGGTCGATCGACGACCTCGGCTTCGGCTTCCTGTTCGCACCGTCGCACCATCCTGCGATGCGGCATGCCGCTCCCGTGCGAAGGGAGCTTGCGACGCGTACGGTCTTCAACGTCCTCGGGCCGCTGACGAACCCTGCGGGTGCGCGCGCCCAGGTCGTCGGCGTCTATTCGCCGGAGCTCGTGCGCACGATCGCCGAGGTGCTGGCAAGCCTAGGTGCTCGGCACGCATTCGTGGTGCACGGCGCCGGCGGAATCGACGAGCTCTCGCCGGTCGGGCCGAACCTCGTCTGCGAGGTCGTGGAGGGCGCCGTGCACGAGCGCGAGCTCGATCCCGAGGCCGAGCTCGGCCTGCCGCGCTGCAGGATCGACGAGCTTCGAGGGGGCGCGCCCGAGGAGAACGCAGCCGCGATTCGCGACGTCTTCGCCGGCGCGGACGGGGGGCGGCGCAGCGCGATCCTGCTCAACGCGGCCGCCGCGATCGCGGCGGGAGGACATGCGGCCGACCTGCGGGAGGGACTGGAGCTCGCGCGCGAGGCGATCGACTCCGGTGCCGCCACCGAGCGCCTCGAGCAACTGATCGCGTTCTCGCGGGAAACCGTGGTCGCCTGATGGGACGGTTCCGCGACGCGCTCGACGCACCCGGTCTCGCCGCGATTGCCGAGGTCAAGCGGCGCTCGCCGTCCGCGGGCGACCTGCGGCCCGATGCCGATCCCGCGCGGCTCGCGGCGCAGTTCACCAATGCGGGCGCAGCGGCAATCTCGATCCTGGTCGACGAGCGCTTCGGCGGCTCGGTCGACGACCTGAAGGCGGCGCGCGCCGCGACGGCCGCCCCTCTCCTCGCCAAGGGGTTCTTCACGGAGGAGCTCGAGCTGCTCAAGGTCAAGGTCGCGGGCGCGGACGCCGTGCTCATCCTGCTTCGCGACGTCGACGACCAGCGCGCTGCGTCGCTGATGTCCTACGCGCGCAAGCTCGGCCTCGAGACGCTGGTGGAGGCACACGACGCCGACGAGCTGCAGCGCGCGATCGGCCTGGATGCGGAGGTGATCGGAGTCAACGCGCGCGACCTCTCGACGTTCGAGATCGACCGGACCGTGCAGCTCGATCTCATCGCCGGCATCAAGCCGCACAACCGCGTCGTCGTCGCGGAGAGCGGCGTCCACTCCCGCGCGCAGGGCGCGGCCGCGGAGCTCGCCGGGGCGGACGCGGTGCTCGTGGGCTCGGCGCTGATGCGCGCGCCCGACCCGGCGGCAAAGCTGAAGGAGATCCTCTCTCGCCCGCTCGTCAAGGTCTGCGGCCTGACGCGCCGAGACGACGTCGATGCCGCGGTGGAGGCGGGCGCCGACATGCTCGGCTTCATCCTCGCCGAGCAAAGTCCGCGCCGCGTACCCGGCGTGCTGCCCGTTCCCGACGACCGGCTCAGCGTGGCGGTGTTCGTCGGCGTGGCCGAGGAGGCGAGCGCCGATCTCGTCCAGCTCTACCGCCGAGAGGAAGGCCGTGTGCGCGGCCGCGACGCGGTGCTGCAGCGGAGCGGAGAGACGGTCGCGCAGGTGGTCGACCTGCCCTGGGAGGAGCAGGATCCGCTCCACCTCCAGCGCGCCGTCGCCGTCGAGGGCCGCGTCATGCTCGCCGGGCGCCTCGGGCCCGACAATGTGCGTGAGGCTGTGCGGGCGGTGCGCCCCTGGGCCGTCGACGCCACCTCGAAGCTCGAAACCGAGCCCGGGATCAAGGACCACGACAAGGTGCGCGCGTTCGTCGCCGCCGCGAGATGACGTCGGCGCCCGGCCTCTACGGAACGTACGGGGGGCGTTACGTCCCGGAGACGCTCATCCCCGCACTCGACGAGCTGGAGGCCGGTTGGCGCGCGGCGCAGGCGGATGCCTCTTTCGGAACGGAGCTCGAGGAGCTGGGACGCACCTTCGGTGGCCGACCGACGCCACTGACGCGCGCTGAGCGGTTCGCGCCCGGCAAACGGATGTATCTGAAGCGCGAGGACCTCCTCCACACGGGCGCGCACAAGTTGAACAACGCGCTCGGGCAGGCGGTGCTCGCGCGCCGGCTCGGCAAGCGGCGCCTCGTCGCCGAGACCGGTGCAGGCCAACACGGCGTCGCGACCGCGACGGTCTGTGCGCGCTTCGGCTTCGAGTGCGTCGTCTACATGGGCGAGGAGGACATGCGCAGGCAGCGTCCCAACGTCGAGCGGATGGAGCTGCTCGGCGCAGAGGTCCGTCCCGTCGACTTCGGCACGCGCACGTTGAAGGAGGCGACCAGCGAGGCGATCCGGGACTGGATCACGAACGTCGAGACGACGCACTATCTGATCGGGTCGTGCGTCGGGCCCGCTCCGTACCCCGAGATCGTCCGCGAGCTCCAGGCCGTGATCGGACGCGAGGCGCGCGCGCAGTTCACCGAGGTGGAGGGACGGCTGCCCGAGGTCGTGGTCGCCTGCGTCGGGGGCGGCTCGAACGCGATCGGGATCTTCGCGAGCTTCCTCGACGAGCCTGGGGTGCGGCTGCTCGGCGTGGAGGCCGCCGGGGCGGCGTCACTCGGCGAAGGCCACGCAGCGGTGCTCCACGGCGCGCGCTCGTCCGTCCTTGCGGACGAGGATGGCCAGATTGTGGACGCACACTCGATCTCCGCCGGGCTCGATTACCCGGGCGTCGGCCCCGAGCACGCGTGGCTGCGCGACTCAGGCCGGGCCGAATACGTGCGCGCCTCGGACGAAGAGGCGCTCGCGGCGTTCCGCGACCTGACGCGCCTCGAGGGCATCATCCCGGCGCTCGAGCCGGCCCATGCCCTCACGCGCGCACGCGAGCTCGACGAGGAGCTCGTCCTCGTCTGCCTGTCGGGCCGAGGCGACAAAGACCTCGCCGAGGTCCTGTCGCATTGAGCCACGTCCGCACGCACCCCCACCCAGGGTGGGGCGACTACCCACCACCCTCGAAATCGACGATACCGACCAAAAACGCACGCGTGGATGTCGAGTTGGGAGCGATTCCGTGACCGGGCGCAAGACGCTCGCCGTCTATCTCATGTCGGGTCGGAATACGCCGGAGCTGGCCGTGGCTGCTGTCGACGGCGGCGCCGACCTCGTCGAGCTCGGCTTTCCCTTCTCCGATCCGCTCGCGGACGGGCCGGTGATCCGCCGCGCGGCAGAGGGCGCCCTGGCGGAAGGCATGCGGACGCGCGCTTGCCTCGACTGCCTGGCGCGCACGCGCGAGCTCGTACCCGACACGCCGCTGGTGCCGATGACCTACGCGGCGCTGCTGGAGGCGTACGGCTGGGAGCGATTCGACGCCGATGCACGCGCGGCCGGTGCAACCTCCTTGATCGTGGCCGACCTCCCGGCCGGCGAGCGGCCGGAACTGCGGCGCATCCAGCTCGTCGCGCCGACCTCGACGGACGAGCGCGTGCGCGTTGCCGCCGAGCAGACCGACGGCTGGCTCTACCTCGTCACGCTCACGGGCACGACGGGCACGCGCGCCGGCCTCTCTCCCGCCCTCGCGGGACTCGTGGAGCGGGCGCGTGCGGTCACCGACCTGCCGCTCTACGCAGGCTTCGGGATCTCGACGCCCGAGCATGCGCGGGCCGCGGCCGGGCTCGCCGACGGCATCGTCGTCGGCTCGCGGGCGATCGAGATCGCCGCGGATGGGCCCGAAGCGTTGCGGGCGTACGTCCGCTCGCTGCGCGACGCTGTTGACGCGGTGGTGCTGTCCTCCTGACCTGGCTCGTTCTTTTCGACGTGGACGGAACGCTCCTGTTAACGCACGACGAGGTGTACGTGGAGGCGAACCGGCTTGCACTCCGGGAGGTCTACGGAACCGACGCGGAAGGGCCCGACATTCCCGGAGACACCGCGCCTGCTCACACACGGCGAGCGCTTCGCGCAGCAGGTTTCACGGACCCGGAGATCGATGCGGGCCTCGGCCGCTGGTGCGAGATCTTCTCTGCGCACTACGTCGAGCTGCTCGCCGTCGCCGACACCTGCCATTGGGAGATGGGCCCGGGAGCACCTGAAGCTCTCGCGGCTCTCGAACGGCCTGCCCTCCTGACCGGCAACCCCCCGGCAGTCGCGCGCGCGCGAATGGAACGCCTAGGCCTCGCCCAGTTCTTCCCGGACGGACAGGGAGCATTCGGCTGCGAGCGGGAGGACCGGGTGGCGCTGTTCACACTCGCGCGCGAGCGCGCGCGCGACTGGTCCGGCGAGCGCACGGTCGCGGTCGGCGACACGCCGCTCGACGTCTGGACCTCACACGCGGCCGGTTGCCGCTGTGTCGCAGTGACGACCGGCCGCTACGGGCCGGAGGAGCTCGACGAGGCCGACGCGGTGATCTCCGGCCTGAACGAGCTCACGGCGGCGCTCGCCAGGCTCAACTGATCGGTTCGCCGCGTTGAGGGTCATCCGAACGCCATGATCCGAGGATGAGCGGACAACCGGTTCCGGATCGAGCGGCGGCGAAAGCCCTGGGTGATGCACTCCGAGGCGTCGGCTACTCGGAGGATGCGGTCCACGAGCTTCTCGGCGACGAGGCGTACTCGACCGAACGCGAGGACGTGCCTGCTGAAGAGCGTCGACTTCCCCACACGCGGCTTGCGACCGTCGTGCGCACCTTCTTCCTTCAGCTGCCGGTTCCCACGCGCGATGCCGTCGCTGCGCTCGGCGAACGGGGGGTCGAGGCGATCGAGGTAACCGCTCTCGCAGAGGTCGGGGACGAGGTCGTGCCGCGCGCGCGCGTCCTGCCGATCGGGAAGGTGCTACTCGCATCGGACGGCTTCTCGCGCGACGTCGACGACCCGCCGGACTACGTTGCCACGTATACGCCGACGGCGCGGGTGTGCGACTCGCTCACGCCGCGCCCTCGGGTCGAACGCGCGCTCGACGTCGGCGCAGGAAGCGGCATCCATGCGCTGCTCGCTGCGCAGCACGCCCGGCACGTCGTCGCGACCGACGTCAATGCGCGTGCACTCGCGTACACGGAGCTCAATGCTGCGCTGAACGGTCTAACGAACGTCGAATGTCGCCACGGAAGCCTGTTCGAGCCGGTTGCCGGAGAGACGTTCGATCTGATCACCTGCAACGCGCCTTACGTCGTCTCTCCGGAGCGTCGCTGGGCGTACCGCGACAGCGGGTTCCAGGCCGACGAGATCTCGGAGCGAGTCGTGCGCGATGCAGCCGAACATCTCGCCGAAGGCGGCTTTGCCACGCTCCTGGTCAGCTGGCTTGCCGAAGACGAGGACTCGCCGGACGAGCGAGTCGTGGCGTGGGCCGAGGCGACCGGCTGCGACAGCTGGATCCTCTCGACCTTGAGCTCGGACCCGCTGTCCCATGCCGAGGAGTGGAACTCACACCTCGCCGCCGATCCCAAAGCGTTCGGCGACGCGCTCGACGAGTGGACGCGCTACTTCGACAGTCTCGGCGTGCGCTGGGTGAGCGAGGGCGCCGTCCTGCTCCACCGGCGGGCGGGCGCGCGGCCCACCTCACGCGTGGACTCGCTCGACGAAGAGGCACTCGACGACGCGGACGAACAGATCCAACGCGCGTTCGAGGCGCGCGCCCGGCTCTCCGAGCTGAGCAGGCCCGCTGGGCTGCTCGACGCTCGGCTCTCCGTGGCGGCGGCTCTGCGTCTGGAGCGTGACCTCGAGCCGCAAGGCGGACATGCCGTCGACGTCGAGGGGCGTGTCGAGATCTCCGAAGGGACGCAGCACGCCGTCGACGTCACCGCGGACACGCAGGAGGTCGTTGCCATGCTCGACCCCAGCTTGCGTCTACGCGACGTCATCCAGGCCGCCGCCGACCGCCTCGGACTCTCCGAAGCGGAAACGTCGACGTTGCGCGAGGAAGCGCTCGACGTCAGTCGCGAGCTGCTCGAGCTCGGCGCGCTCGGCTTCCACTAGCGAAGACGCGAAGGCATCCCGCAACTACACGCACGCGGCTTCCGCCTCGTCACCCTCCGCAACTTGCTCGCCGACAGATAGCGCCGGGCGATAAGGTCGGTCGAGGTGGAGCTTTGAAGACGGTACGACTGACGGCCGCGCAGGCGCTCATCGGTTTCCTGGCCAACCAGTACGTCGAGCGGGACGGCGTCGAGCACCGCTTCTTCGGTGGGTGCTTCGGCATCTTCGGGCACGGCAACCTCGCCGGGATCGGCGAGGCGCTCTTCGAAGCGCCTGAGCTCATGACCTATTACCAGGCGCGCAACGAACAGGCGATGGTGCACGCGGCAGCGGGCTACGCCCGCATGCGTAACCGGCTCGGCGCGCTCGTCTGCACGACCTCGATCGGGCCGGGGGCGACCAACATGGTCACGGGTGCCGCGCTCGCAACCGTCAACCGGCTGCCGGTGCTCCTCTTGCCCGGTGATGTCTTCGCTTCCCGCAGGCCGGATCCGGTGCTCCAGCAGCTGGAGGCGCCGTGGCAGGGCGACGTCTCGGTGAACGACTCCTTTCGGCCTGTCTCGCGCTACTTCGACCGGATCTGGCGGCCGGAGCAGGTCCTTCAGGCCGCGCTGCAGGCAATGCGGGTGCTCACGAACCAGGCTGAGACGGGTGCAGTCACGCTCGCCTTTCCCCAGGACGTCCAGGCAGAGGCGCTCGACGTCCCGGAGGCGTTCCTCGACAAACGGGTGTGGCGAATCCCGCGACCACTACCTGACCTCGAGCCGCTCACCGAAGCCGCGGCGCGCATCCGCGCCAGCCGCGGCCCGCTCATCGTCGCCGGCGGCGGTGTCATCTACTCCGAGGCGACCGACGCCCTGCGCTACTTCGTCGACCTGACGGGTGTGCCCGTCGCGGAGACTCAGGCCGGCAAGGGCTCACTCCCCTACGACCACCCCTCCGCGCTCGGTGCGATCGGCGTCACGGGAACGTTTGCAGCCAACCGGATCGCGGGCGAAGCCGACCTGGTGATCGGGATCGGCACCCGGTGGTCCGATTTCACGACCGCATCGAAGACGGCCTTCAAGAACCCGGATGTGCGCTTCATCAACATCAACATCGCCGACTTCGACGCGGCCAAGCACGCGGGCTTCCGGCTCGTCGGCGACGCGCGCGCGACGCTCGAGCGCCTCGCGGAGCTGCTCGAGGGCTACTCGGTCGCCGACGCTCATCGCGAAGAGGCGGCGCGGCTCAACCAGGAGTGGGACGCCGAGGTCGACCGTCTTTACGCTCTCGGCCACGAGCCGCTCCCGGCCCAGAGCGAGGTGATCGGCGCCGTCAACTCCGCCTCGGGGCCGACCGACGTCGTCGTTTGCGCGGCGGGCTCGATGCCGGGCGACCTGCACAAGCTCTGGCGCACGCAGGACCCCAAGGGCTACCACGTCGAGTACGGCTACTCCTGCATGGGGTACGAGATCGCCGGAGGACTCGGGGTCAAGATGGCGGCACCGGAGCGCGACGTGTACGTGCTCGTCGGTGACGGCTCTTATCTGATGCTCTCGAGCGAGATCGTGACCTCGATTCAGGAGGGGCTCAAGCTCACGATCGTCCTCGTCGACAACCACGGGTTCAACTCGATCGGCGATCTCTCACGCTCGCTCGGACTCGACGGCTTCGGCACGCAGTACCGCTACCGCCGAGACGGTTCGCTCGGCCGCGACAGTGACACGTCGCCGGCCCCGCTCCTCCCTGTCGACCTCGCCGCAAACGCGGAGTCGCTCGGCGCGCTCGTGATCCGCTGCCGAACGATCGACGAGCTTAGAGCCGGGCTCGACCAAGCCAAGAAGGAAGCGGGCACGGTCGTCCTCGCGATCGAGGTCGATCGCTACGCCGACGTCCCCAGCTACGAGAGTTGGTGGGACGTTCCGATCGCGGAGGTCGCGGCGACGGATGCAGTCCGCGCGGCTCGGGCGGAATACGAGTCTGCGAGAGCTGCCGAGCGACATCACCTGTGATCGAGGCCGTGGTCATGGGCCGGGTCGGGATCGACCTCTACCCGAACCAGCTCCGCACGCCGCTCCGCGCCGTCCGCACGTACACGCGTTTCGTCGGCGGCTTCGCCGGCAACGTCGCGACGGGACTCGCGCGCCTCGGCGTGCGCACGGCGATTCTGTCGCGCGTCGGCGCCGAGGGGCACGGCGAGTTTGTCCGCGAGTTCCTCTCCGCGGAAGGAATCGACGTCAGCTACCTGCGCACGGATCCCCGCTGGCCCACGCCTCCCACGTTCTGCGAGGTTTGGCCGCCCGACAGCTTCCCGATCACCTTCTACCGGCGGCCGACCTGTCCGGACTGGCAGCTCACGCCTGAAGACTTCGACACCGAGGCGGTGGCCGCCGCTCCCCTGCTCTTTGCCACCGGCACCGGCCTCGCCCAGTCGCCGAGCCGCGAGACGACGCTCCAGACGCTGGCCGATCACCACGGCACGACCGTCTTCGATCTCGATTGGCGGCCGACGCTCTGGGACCGGCCCGAGGAGTATCCGGGGCTGGCCGCCGAGGCGGCAACGGCCTCGGAGATCGTGATCGGCAACGAGGAGGAGGTGGAGGCGGCCGGCCTGACCGACGTCCCCGTGCTCGTGCTCAAGCGCGGCGGTTTGGGAGCCATCGTCTACGAGCACGGCGGAGAGGTGGAGGTCCCGGGTTTCCCGATCGAGGTCCTGAACGGGCTCGGTGCAGGCGATGCGTTTGCCGCCGCGGTCGGACACGGTCTGCTCCGCGGCTTGCCGCTCGTCGAGGCCGTTCGGCGCGGTGTCGTCGCGGGTGCACTCGTCGCGGGGGAGCTCGCCTGCTCCGAGGCGATGCCGAGGCTCGAGGAGTTGGAGGCGGCGCTCCAGTGAGCGACCTGCTGCTCCGCGCCTCCACCTGGGAGCAGGTGACTCCCGAATCAGCCGGTTGGCGTCATCTGTCCTTTGGCGTGCGTCAGGGCTCGTTGACCGCGGAGACCGGCGATGCCGAGGTCGCTCTGGTTCCGCTCGGCGGGTCCTGCCGGGTCGAGGCCGAGGGCGAACACTGGGAGCTCGGCGGCCGTGCGTCCGTCTTCGAGGGGATGCCCTGGGCGCTGTACCTGCCCAGGGACACCGCCTACCGCGTCGAGACGCTCGGGCCGCTCGAGCTCGCCGTCTGCGGCGCACGCTGCGATCGGCGTCGCGAGCCCGTGCTCGTGCGGCCCGAGGACGTGGAGATCGAGGTGCGCGGGGCAGGCAACGCAACGCGACAGATCAACCACCTCCTCAAGCCCGAGTTCCCGGCGGAGCGCCTGCTCGTGGTCGAGGTGTTCACCCCGGCGGGGAACTGGTCGAGCTACCCGCCGCACAAGCACGACGAGGATCGCCCGCCTGGTGAGGTCGTCCTCGAGGAGACGTACTACTACCGCACCGCGAGACCCGAGGCCTTCGCCTTTCAGCGGCTCTACAGCCCGCGCCACAGCGTGGATGTGACTGTGACGGTGCGGGACGGTGACGTGATGCTCGTGCCGTGGGGCTACCACACGACCTGCGCCGCCCACGGCTATGACCTGTACTACCTGAACGCGCTCGCCGGCGACCGACGCTCGATGGCTGCCGCCGACGACCCTGCTCTTGCCTGGGTTCGCGCCGCGTGGCAGGGAATGGAGCAGGACCCGCGCGTGCCGCTTGTCACGGTCGTCGAGACGCGGCGCTGACCGTCGGCGGCGCCGCGGTCGACCCCCGCTTGACCAGCTCGGGCGCGAGCCGAACCTGCCGCACCGGATGCATCACGCTCCCCTCGATGCGCCCGAGCAGGATCTCGACCGCCGCCCGTGCGAGCTCGTCCCGCGGTTGCGCCACCGTCGTCAGCGACACTCGCGCGAGGCCAGCCAGGGCGATGTTGTCGAAGCCGACGACCGAGAGCTCCTCCGGCACCTCGAAGCCGAGCTGCTCGAGCGTCTCGATCAGGTCGATCGCGACGAGGTCGTTCGAGACGAAGAAGGCCGTGGGAGGCGAGGCACCGCACAAGAGACGCTGGAGCTCGCGGATGAGGTCATGACCGCTGCGCAGGTAGGCGGGGTGCTCCCAACGCAGGATGAGATTTTCGGCACAGACGAGACCTGCCCCGGCAAGCGCGCTGCGATAACCCTCGAAGCGAGCCTGATCGGTCTTCGGCTCGACGAGACCGCTCGACAGGTACGCGATCCGCCGGTGACCCAGCTCGAGCAGGTGTCGCACGCCCAGCTCGACTCCAGCGGCGTCGTCGACGGCGACGCAGTCACTCCGCTCCTCCCAGCAGCTCACGACCACGACGGGGACTCCCTGCGCGCGTAACTCGTTCAAAGCCGAGCGCTCGCCGCTGAACTGCAACATGAGGATGCCCGCAACGCGCTGCTCCAGCAGCGACTCGATCAGCTCGCGCTCCCGCGCAGAGCGACCATCGGTGTTGCCGATCGTCGTGGCGTAGCCGTTCTCCGTGAGCCGCTGCCCGACGAGCTTCGCAAGCTCCGAGTAGAAGGGGTTGGCGAGATCGCCGAGGAGGATGCCAACCGTGGTCGTCCGGCGCCTGACGAGGTTGCGGGCGACGGCGTTTGGCCGGTAGCCGACGCGGGCGACCGCCTCCAGCACGCGGGTCCGCGTGGCTGGGGACGCGGCGACGCCGCGAATCACGTTCGAGACGGTCGACTTCGAGACGCCGGCCGCCCTGGCGACGTCGAGGATGGTGGGTTGGCGGTGGCCCTGCGTCACGTCGCGCCACCGAGCAGGCCTCTTACGAACGAGAGGTTCCGCTCTTCGATCGCTTTGACCGCCGGCAGATCGTCTGCGCGGACTGCGACGCGATCCTGTTCGAGGACGAGCCGGCCCGGGTATTCCGCCACCTCCGGGAGCGAGAGGAAGCCGTCCAGGTCCACCTCACCTTCGCCGAACGGGCAGAAGAGCCCCTGGGCCCAGGCGGTCTCCACTTCCAGCTCGCCGGCACGGAGCCGCGCGAGCAGCTCCTCCGAGACGTCCTTCAGGTGTACGTGCGACAGCCGTTCCGCCCAGTCCCGCGCGAGCTGCACCGGGTCGCCGCCGCCGACGAGCGTGTGGCCGGTGTCCAAACAGAGGCCGAGGAGCTCGGGCTCCGTCCGCCCGAGGAAAGCCTCCACCTCGGACGGTGCTTCGACGTGGCTCCCGATCTCGGGATGGAGAGCTGCCACGAGCCCGCGCTCGCGGCAGAGCTCGGCGGCGCGCGAGAGCCGGTCGATCGCCCGCTCGAGCCCGGATCCTGCGAGAGCGGTCCGCCGGAGCTCCCCCGGGCGGCCGGCGGCTCTGGCGCGTTCCGGGGTGCCGGCATCCGCAAGCAGGACGACGGCCGAGGGCGCGCCGTGACCCGCGATCTCGATCGTCCGTTCCAGCCCCTCGAGGTCGGTGCGAAAGGCCGTCTCGTCGGCGAGGTGCAGCGGGACGAACGCGCCGACGAGCTCGAGCCCGAACGGCTTGAGCGCCTCCTGCACGGAGGCGCCGTCGCGGCCGAGGTAGCCGGGCGGCCCGAGCTCGATCGCCCGGTAGCCGAGCGACGCGACCGCCTCGAGAAGCCGGTCGCGGGGTAGGAGATCCTCGCGGCCGACGGTTCTCTCCCACACTCCCCACGAGACCGGTGCGCTGGCGAGGCGGCCACTCATTTCAGCGCTCCGAGCGTCAGCCCCCGCACGAGGTGGCGCTGGACGATCAGGGCGAAGACGATGATCGGGATCGCGGCCAGCGTCCCGGCGGCGCTCATCGCACCCCAGTCGATGTCGATGCGCGTGATGAGCGTCGACGCCCCGACCGGCACCGTCTGCGAGCCGGGCGTCGAGGTCAGGACGAGCGCGACCAAGAACTCGTTGTAGGTCGCGATCACCGCGAAGATCGCCGTCGCGACGAGGCCGGGGGCCGCAAGCGGCAGGACGATGCGGCGGAAGGCGGTCATGCGCGAGGAGCCGTCGACCATCGATGCCTCCTCGAGGTCGACCGGGATCTCGCGGAAGAAGCTCTCCATCATCCAGACGACGAAGGAGACGTTGAAGGCCGAGTAGACGAGGATCAGTCCGAGCCACGAATTGAGCAGATGGAACTTGAGCGCCACGAGGAAGAGCGGGACGACGATGACGACGGGCGGGAGGATGCGGACGGTGAGGATGGCGAAGCCGAGTCGTCGCTCGAGACCGAGCAGGAGCCGGAAGCGGGCGAGGCTGTACGCCGCGAGCGACCCAAGGACGAGCGACACCAGGACGCTCGCGCTTGCGACGACGACCGAGTTGCGCAGGTACTGGCCGAAGAAGCTGTCCTTGAACAGGCGCGAGTAGTTCGAGAGCGTCGCCGCGTGCGGCCAGAGGTGGAGCTCCTGCGTGATCTCGGCGTTCGACTTGAAGGAGGTCGCCACCATGAAGGCGATCGGCACGAGCACGATCACGACGACGAGGACCAGCGTCGCGCTGCCGAGCCAGCGCCTCACTGCCCAGCCCTCCGGCGGATCAACCGCACCGTCAGCGCCGCGAAGGCGATCACGACGAGCGCAACGGTGAGCAGCATCGCCGTGCCGTAGCCGAACTCGTCGAACTTGAACGACGTGTTGTAGCCGTACATCGAGATGAGCTGCGTCGACGTCCCGGGACCGCCCTTCGTCAGGACGAACACCTGGTCGAACGTCGTGAAGGCGTCGATCGTGCGCAGCGCCACAGCGACCGCGAGCACGCCCCGCAGCATCGGCAGCGTGTGGTCGAGAAAGGTGCGCCAGGCTCCCGCTCCGTCGACGCGAGCCGCCTCGAACGGCTCGACCGGGAGCGACTGGAGCCCGGCGAGAAGGATGAGGAACATGAGCGGCGTCCACTCCCAGACGTCGAGGGCGACGAGACCGAGGAAAGCCGACCACCCCTTGTCGAGGACGAAGACCGGCCCGGCGCCGAAGATGTCGTGCGAGAGCGTCGTGAGCAGCCCGACGTCCGAGGCGTAGATGAGCCGGAAGACGATTCCGACGACGATCGGCGTGATGATCATCGGCACGATCAGGAAGAGTCGCGCGACGCGTGTGAACGGGAGCTCCTTCGCGACGAGGAGGGCGAGTCCGAGCCCGAGCACGGTCTCGATCGAGACCGCGATCAGCACGAACTTGATCGTGATCCAGAGCGCCTGCCCGAAGTAGGGGTCGCTGAAGAGCTGGCGGTAGTTGTCGAAGCCGATGTCGGCGACCGGCTTGCCGAAGCGGAAGTTGAGGAAGCTCTGCCTGACGCCGTACCCGATCGGGTAGACGATGACCGCCAGGATGAGGAGGAGCGCAGGCGCGATCAGGAGGTAGGGCAGGGCCCTCTCGAGCCCTGCCCCTCGGATCCGCCTCCGCCCGGCGAGCGCTTCCGCGGCGGCGCTCACCTACTTGTAGTAACCGTTCTTCTTCAGAAAGGCGGTCACCTGCTTGGCCGCCGAGTCGAGGTGGCCGCCGACGGTCCCTGCACTGAGCGCCTTGTTCAACTCCGTGCCGAGAATGTCCTCGACCTTCGCCCAGTCGGGAGTTCGCGGCCGCGGCTGCGCACCGGCGGTCAATTGGGCGAGGATCGCCGTCTGGAGGCGGTTGTGCTTGGTCGCTTTCGCGTCGAGGAACGCCGACCGCTTGACGGGCAGCGAACCGGCCCGCGCGAGGGCGATCTGGGCGTTCCGCGTCACGAACCACTTCTGGAACGCGACGGCGTTCTTCAGGTTCGGCGCCGAGACCGAGATCCCCGAGATGAAGATGCCGATCTGCGCGACCGAGCCGCCCGGGCCGCGCGGCACGACGCCGAAGCCGAGCTTTCCCACCTCCTTCGACTGCTTGGGGTCGTCGGACTTGATCGCGTTCCCGGAGTACTGGACGATCGAGAGCGCCTTGCCGCCCAGGATCGCAGCGCCCTCCTGGTCGGAGTCGTACTCGACCACTCCGGGCGGTGCGATCGACTTCAGCGTGTGGACAAAGAACTCGGTCGCCTGCTTGCTGGCAGCGTTGTTGAACAGCACCTTCCAGTTGTTGTCGAAGATCTGCCCGCCCTGAGACTTGAAGACCGGGAACCACGACGCGACGATCGAGTTCCCCTTCACGCCGCGGAAGACGTAGCCGTACGTTTTCGGTGGGCGCATCTTCTTCTTGGCGACGGAGACGAGCTCGGTCCACGTCTTCGGGGCGTTACCGAAAGCGTCCTTGCGGTACGTGAGCGACTGCATGTCGCCGACGAACGGGAGCG
>WNEY01000176.1_pt1 | contig 34654 bp, 34 predicted proteins | sample 5400531 | NCBI WGS metagenome assembly WNEY01 (sample SAMN13153338, study PRJNA577476) | soil metagenome | isolation source: 200 cm saprolite under Douglas fir tree site 1 | place: USA:California | collected 2015-04-18 | reverse complement strand
CCTTGATGTGTTGCGAAAGCCTCTCGACGTCGATTGCCGGGTCCTCGATCATCGCGATGATCGCGTCGACGACCTCGCCGAGATTGTGCGGCGGGATGTTCGTCGCCATGCCGACGGCGATGCCGGACGAGCCGTTGACCAAAAGATTCGGGAATCGCGCCGGAAGGACAGTGGGCTGGCGGCGCGACTCGTCGTAGTTGGGCTCGAAATCGACAGTGTCGGCGTCGATGTCGCGCAGCAGCTCCGTCGCCATGCGCGAGAGCCGGCATTCCGTGTTGTGGCTGATGAATCCGTTGGTGACGAACGAGTGGTCGTCTGTCTCGACGCGAAGGGAGTAGACCGGCTGGACACCACCAAGCGTGACGGACTCCACCTCTGCATAGAAGTAATCCGCCGATACAAGCGGTTCGATCACAGAGCGAACTTCGTCGTTTTCGATCCGCTCGAGGATCGCCGTCCCGCCACGCTCCCAGCGTTCCGTGCGATCGATGTTGTGCCGACGCAGCCAATACGAGTCGCTCTCGGAACGGACATAGTCGGCCAGGTAGGGAACGTAGTCGCGGCTACGGGTGGAGGGCGTCTGGGGAAGAGAAGACAACGCACGCTCGAGCTTCGTCTGCTTCGCCCCGAAAAACCCGACGCGCGTAGCGAAAAGGCGCGCGTCTCGGCGATTCCCGATCACAACCTTGACCTCTCCCTTCGCATAGCGACAAAGCCGCGTCACCACACCGAACTCGAGCAGCAGTTGCTGCACGTCCCTGGCGAGCCGGTCGCTGTACGTCGAGTAGGAGATCTGAATGCTGTTCCGAGGCAGAAGCGAGGAAGACCCGTCTCCCTCGAAAAGGGATTGGAGGAAGGCGCGCTTGAACGCGAGCGGCGCACGCCAGACCAACTCCGGGATCTCCTTATCTGCGCTCGCCTTACCGACCTGGAAGGCCAGCGGACTCGCGCGAACGGCTGAGAGGTCCTGGACATCCAGTTCGTGAAGAAGGCTGCCCGATCGAATAACCCGCTCGTAGACATAGCGCGGGCCGCCCACATGCTCGTCGTAGGCCTCGAGGACTGCATCGAAGTACTGACGGTCGCAATTGTTGAACCCACCCCGACGCTCGCCGAACCAGCCCTCCGAGACAAACGCGCCAAGCAACACCGCCAGCCGTCGGTCCGAATCAGAGATCGGCTGATCGTCCTCACGAGGCTTGCGCGAGATGACCACTCGGTCGCCCGACGAGACCTCGTCGAGCAGCTTCCACATCAGAAGCGGCACTCCAACCATGTCGACCAGGCAGAGCACCGGGTGGTTGACCGTGCCAACAAGCTCATATCCCTCACGCGTGCGAAGCCGCAGCGTCGAATGCTCGCCGGAGTGGAACAGCTTCGTCGCCCGCACCGGGCGACCGAGACGATCAAGTACGTCGAGCTCGACATCGCCGTCCGAGTCGGGCTCAACATCAGGAATGATCGAGTCGATCCGAACTGTGCCACGCGACGTTGCTACTCGCGTACCGGCGGCGACACAGTACCGCATCGCGCCCGCGGGATCGCCGTCGACCGAACCGAAGTACCCCTGGCCGTCGATGAGTGGATAGCGCATCGAGAACGGCTGCGCCAGCCGGACGAGCGCGTCGTAGATCGCGGAGTCGCCGTGGGGGTGGTAGTTGCCCATCACGTCGCCGACAACCCGTGCTGACTTCCGCGTTGGCCGGTTCGGCTGCAGCCCGGCCTCGTGCATCGCGTAGAGCACGCGGCGATGCACGGGCTTGAGCCCATCGCGGACGTCCGGCAGGGCGCGGCTCACGATCACGCTCATCGCGTAATCGAGGAAGCTCGTGCGAACTTCCTGGTCGAGCTCCCGCGTCTCGACTCGGCCGGCGCCCAGCGGTTCGTTCGTCAGATCAGACACCTAGACGTCCAGGTTCCGTACTTCGAGCGCATTCTGTTCGATGAACAGCCGGCGGGGCTCGACCTCGTCGCCCATCAGCCGCGAGAACCAGAGATCGGCGGCGGCGGCGTCCTCGACGTCGACGCGAATCAGCATGCGGCGGGCGGGATCCATCGTGGTGGCCCAGAGCTCGGGTGCATTCATCTCGCTGAGTCCCTTGAACCGCGTGATCGAGATCCCGCTCTTCGCCAGCGTCAGCGCTCCGTCGCGCAAGTCTTCGAAGGTGAGCGCTTCGTGGCTCTGCTTACCGTGCTTCAGCGAGAAGGGCGGCAGCCCACCCACGATTTCGGCGAGACGGCCGTAAGTCTTCCGCACCCGGTCATAGATTGGCGACGAAAACAACTCTGCCGGCACCACGATGTTCTGCATCGCACTCGTTTCGACCTCGATGACCCGGATCAGTAGCTCTTCCGCACGCGCCTCCGGCTGCAACGTGTAGCCGTTGGCCGCCGCGTCGTCGATCGCCGTCGCTGCCTCCGCGGGAGTGGAGGCCTCGCTCTCGACCAGACGATGGGCAAGGACGAAGTCCGCTGCCTGCGGGCCGAAGTCCGCGCGCAACCGGGCCGCCCAGCCCTGGTACTCCGTCAACGTACGCGCGAAACGCGCGTAGCGGGCCTGGGTCAGCTTCACCTCTGCTCCGCCCCGCGCCTTGATCTCGATGTCGCCAAAGCGCTCACGCACGAGCAGCTCCTCGAGCTGCGAATCCTTCTCCAGGTAACTGTGCTGGGTGCCCAGGCGTGCGAGGTAGAGCGGCGGCACGGCGATGTACACGTGCCCACGCTCGAACAGCTCCGGCATGTGGCGATAGAGGAACGTGAGCACGAGCGTTCGGATGTGAGCGCCGTCTACGTCGGCGTCCGTCATGACGATGACGCGGTGGTAGCGCAGCTTCGCGATGTCGAACTCCTCGCCGATGCCGGTGCCGATCACCTGGACGAGAAGTTGCACCTCCGAGTTCGACAGGACCTTGTCGATCCGGTTCTTCTCGGAGTTGATGATCTTCCCGCGCAGCGGCAGGATCGCCTGGTTCGACTTGTCGCGCGCATCCTTAGCCGCGCCGCCGGCCGAGTTGCCCTCGACGATGAACATCTCCGCCAACTCGGGATCGCGCACCTGGCAGTCCGCAAACTTCTTTGCGATCTCGCCGCCGAACGCGCCTTTGCGACGGGTCAGGTCGCGCGCCTTGCGAGCCGCCTGGCGAGCCCGCGCCGCCGAGATGGCCTTCTGGATGATCTGCTTGGCATCGGTCGGGTTCTCCTCCAGAAACTCGGAGAGCTTCGCGTTGACGCTGGACTCGACGAAACCCTTGATCCACGGATTGCCGAGCTTCGTCTTCGTCTGACCCTCGAACTGCGGGTCCTGCAGCTTCACCGACACCACCGCGGCAAGCCCTTCGCGCACGTCCTCGCCCTCGAGATTGTCCTCCTTCTCCTTGAGCAGGCCCATGTCCCGGGCGACCTTGTTCAGCGTGCGCGTGAGCGCCGCGTTGAATCCCGATAGGTGCGAGCCTCCCTCGTGCGTGTTGATGTTGTTGGCGAAGGTGTAGACCGACTCCTGGTACGACGCGTTCCACTGCATCGCAACCTCGACCTTGCCCTGCTCGTTCTCTCCTTCGAAATACGCAATGCTCTTGTGGATCGAGTCTTTCGCTCCGTTGACGTGCGCAACGAAGTCTCTGATCCCACCCTCGTAGTGGAACTCGATCTCCTCGCCGCCGGCACGCTCGTCGGTCAAGACGATCCGCAGCCCGCGGGTGAGAAAGGCCGTCTCGCGCAACCGCTGCTGCAGCGTCTCGGCCGAGAGCTCGAGCTCCTCGAAGACCTCCGCATCGGGCAGAAACGAGATCGTCGTGCCGGTGTCGCCCTTCTCCGCCTTGCCGACGACCGCCAGGTCTGCGTTGGGCACGCCCCGAGTGAATTCCTGGCGATAGACCTTTTGGTCGCGCCGCACCTCCGCGATCAACCACTCGGAGAGGGCGTTCACGACGGAGACGCCGACGCCGTGCAGGCCGCCCGAGACCTTGTACGGCGAACCGTCGGCGCCGAACTTTCCACCGGCGTGCAGCTTGGTCAGGACGACGGTGAGCGCAGAGGTTCCTTGCTCCTCCATCTGGTCGACGGGGATGCCGGAGCCGTAGTCTTTTACCGTCACGGAGTTGTCCGGATGAAGCGTGACTTCGATCCTCTCGTTGCGCCCGGCGAGGGCCTCGTCGACGCTGTTGTCGACCACCTCGTAGACGAGGTGATGGAGGCCGCGAGGTCCCGTCGAGCCGATGTACATGCCCGGCCGCAGCCGGACCGGCTCGAGCCCCTCGAGCACGGTGATGTCCTTGGCGGTGTACGTGGCTTCAGTCATGAAAAAGCCCTGCAAAATCCCTACTTGCGGGCACTCCGAATTCTAGCAAAACGAGCGGTCGTTATCGTCGCGAGAAAGGCTTGCCGCAGCGGCTTTTGCGACCACTTTGCGGAGCTCTTCGTCACGAATCACTCGCGTGAGTGACTCAGCTTTCGCAACGTGTTCCGCAGTCGGCTCGGGAGGCCGCTCGCGGATCTGCTCGGGGGACGCAACTGAGGGTTCGGGCAAGGGTCCCGGTGCGAACGAAAGTCGGCGTGGTGAGACCTCGCCGAGACGCGTGCGGATCTCCTCCGCGCGTGTCGTCAATTCGAAGGCCCAGATCGAATCCTGCGTATGAACGTGGAGCGTTCCGTCTCGTGCGAGGCGGGCCGGCCATGCGTTGCGGGCGATCTCGGGGCCGACGGCCAGCGGCCAGGCCTCGACGATGGGCGCCATCCCCGAGGCAGGGCCAAAACGGCCGAGCTCGCGTGCTACCTGGCCTCCGACGTGATCCATCAGGCTGCCCTCACGGTACCCGGAGAGACCTCCAGGACCTGCGCAGGGACGACCGGAAGCGCCGAGGCTTCCGTCGCGGTGATCAGCGTCTGACCCGTCCCGAGCACCCGCTCGGCAAGGACCCGCCGGCGATTCCCATCCAGCTCGGAAAGGACGTCGTCGAGCAGCAAGAGCGGAGCGAAACCGCGACGCTCGGCGATCAGCTCCGCCTCCGCAAGCACGAGCGCCAGCACGGTCAGGCGTTGCTCTCCCTGCGATCCGAAGCTGCGGAGATCGCGGGTGTCACTCGTGAGGAGCACGTCGTCAAGATGCGGGCCGAGACCCGTCGCGCCACGTTCGAGGTCGCGGTCGAGCCGGGCCTCGAGCAGCTCGACCGTCGGAGGCTCGCCTTCATAGGTCATGCGGGCAGACGGAAGACCGAGCTCGTCCGCGCGCTCGGCGAAACCTGGCGCGAGCGACGCGACGACTTCGGTTCGTGACTCAACGAGCTTGCGGCCGAGCGTTGCAACCTGCTCCGTCCACGGCGCGATTGCATCGCGCGACGAGTAGCCTGCCACTGCACGACGCAACGCGGCGTTGCGTTGGGCGACGGACCCGGCGTACTCAACCGAGAGCGTTGCCCGTGCAGGCGCAAGTCTTCCGAGCGCGCGATCGAAATACGCACGGCGAACAGCAGGTCCACTCTTCACCACCGCGAGTCGATCCGGAGTGAACACCAGGGTTGCGACCTCAGAGCGCAACTGCTCTGCGGCGCGAAGAGGCGCGCCGTTCAGCTTGGCCCGCTTCCCTTCCCCGAGCTCGAGCGTCACCTCGAGCTCGACCTTCGTGTCGGCTCGTGTGCCGCGCACCGCGATCCGTCCTGCCTGCTCGCCAAAACGAACGAGCTGCGCGTCGGCGCGCGTACGCGGGGAGAAGCCCTGCGTGCCGACGTGCAACGACTCGAGCAGGTTCGTCTTCCCTGCGCCGTTGGCGCCAACTACCAGCACAAGGCCGGAGTCGAGGTTGAGGTCGAGCCGCGCGTACGACCTGATGTTCCGGAGAGAGACCGTCGAGACGATCACTAAGGCGTCGCGTTGCGACGCCGACCGTAGAGGGCGTGCGGGCTTAGCCCGTGCGCCCGTTCGCCTTGCAAACGCCCCTTCACTTTCGCGGCCAACCCAGTCCGCTCTAACGGATCAGCCAGGCAACCGAATGGGCATGATCAGGTACGTCGGGTCGTCGGCGCCGCCTTCGATGACGGCCGGTCGGAGCGGGGAGATCAAACGCAGCTTGATCTCGTCTTCGGCCATCGTTTCGATGCCCTCGCGGAGGAACTCGGCGTTGAAGCCGATCTCGAGCGGCTCGCCCGAGAACTGCACTGGCAGCGATTCCTTCGCCTCGCCGACATCCTGCGTACGCGCGAAGACGGTCAGCTCTCCTTCCGCGAAGCGCAGCTGGATCGGCGACGTGCGCTGCACCATCACGCCGACACGGCGAACGACGTCAAGCAACTCGTTGCGAGGCAGCGTCACGTCGTGCTCGAACGCCTCCGGCAGGAGCTGCTTGTAGTTCGGGAACTGCCCGTCGATGCGACGTGTGGTCAGCCAGACATCGTCGGCGGCGAAGACCACCTGGTTCTCGTGCACGCCGAGCTCGACGCTCTCGCCGGCCTGCGCGATGCGGGCCAGCTCGGCCAGTGCACGTGCGGGGATGATCGCCTCGAGCTCGGGCACCTCTCCGCTCAACTCGGTTTCTTTCACCGACAGTCGGTAGGAGTCGGTTGCCGCCATCACGAGCTTGCCGGCCTCGAAGCGAACGAGGATTCCGGTCAACACCGGACGCGACTCGTCACGCGATGCAGAGCGTGCGACACGTGCGACGGTGTCGAGCAACGATTCGCGTTCGACCGTGAATGTCCCGACGGCATCCAAATCGGGTAGCCGCGGAAAGTCGTCGGCGGCATACGTGTGGAGCGTCGAGGTCGACGGACCGGACGTGACGTGAACGACGCTCTCCTCCGCGCGATGCTCGATCGTCACCTCGTTGTCCGGCAGAAGTCGCACCAGATCGACGAGGAGGCGCCCGGGGACGACGACCGACCCTTCTCCGTCAACCTGTGCCTCCAGGGAGGAGCGCAGCGACAGCTCCATGTCGGTCGCAGCGAGATGCAGCCGCCCTCCTTCCGCTGTGAGCAAGACACCGGAAAGAATCTGGACACTCGCTCGCGTTGAAACCGCTCGAGCAACGACACCGAGTTTCTGCGCGAGCTCGTCGCGCTGAGTTACGACCTTCATCCCCGTCCCTACTATGGTGTTGGTTTCAATCATTTAAAACCTCTTGTAGTAATAAGGGGTGTTAGGACTGGGGAGGAGCGCCCCCTTACCTCTGGTTGAGCCATTCTTGCAGGGGACGCAGATGGTGGACAGGGTGGGCTTCTCAACAGGCACGACGCGTCAGCGGACCTGTTTCACACGTGCGGTCAGTTCCTGCACAAGGTTGTAGACAGATCTGTCCTCACGGATCAGACGGGCGATCTTGGAGGTCGCGTGGATGACGGTCGTGTGGTCGCGGCCCCCGAACTCCTTGCCGATCTTCGGCAGGGACGAGTCGGTGAGCTCGCGCGAGAGGTACATCGCGACCTGACGCGGGTAGACGATGTTCTGCGAGCGCTTCTCGCCGCAGAGCTCATCCATCGTCAGCTGAAAGCGTTCGGAGACGAGCTCCTGGATTCGCTGGATCGAGACCTCGGCCGCTTCGCCTTGTGGGAAGACGTCCTTGAGCACGTCTTCCGCGAGCTCCACGGAGAGGGCCCGTCCGGTGAGGGACGAGAACGCGACAACGCGGGTGAGTGCCCCTTCGAGCTCCCTGATGTTGGTCGAGATCCGGGAGGCAACGAACGACAGCACCTGCGGATCCGGCACGTGGATTCCGTCAGTCTTGACCTTTTTGCGAAGGATCGCGATCCGCGTCTCTAGGTCGGGCGGCTGGATGTCGGTGATCAATCCCCACTCGAAGCGAGAACGCAGCCGTTCCTCCAACGTGGCGATTTCCCGTGGTGGCCGGTCCGAGGACATGACGATCTGGGAGCCTGCTTCGTAGAGGGAGTTGAACGTATGGAAGAACTCCTCCTGGATCCGTTCTTTGTGCTCGAAGAACTGCACATCGTCGACAAGCAGGAGGTCGTAGGTGCGGTAGCGCTGCTTGAACCCCTCGATTCGCTTGTCGCGAAGCGAGTTGATGAAGTCGTTCATGAAGGTCTCGCTGGTGACGTAACGGACAGAGAGGTCGCTCGAGTGCTCCGCGACGTACTGCGCGATCGCCTGCATGAGGTGTGTCTTCCCGAGCCCGGTTCCCCCGTAGATGAAGAGCGGGTTGTACGCCTGCGCCGGCGCTTCGGCGACGGCCAGGGCAGCCGCGTGCGCGAAGCGGTTCGATGAGCCGATCACGAAGAGGTCGAAGGTGTACTTCGGGTTCATCCCGGCATCCACGGCGCCGCCTGAACGGCCCTTCGGCGCCTCTGCGGGAGCGGGTGTGGCAGCCGGAAGCCGCTCCGTCACGGAGAGTGCAACACGGCGCTCCTGGCCGGTGACGTCGCGGACGGCCGCACCGATCAGACCGAGGAAGTGCCCCTCGATCCACTCGCGCGTGAAGTCGTTCGGGACGCCGAGCACGAAGGCGTCGTCAGAAAGCTCCGCTCCCTCCGCCTCTGCGAACCACGTGCGATACGTGGTCTCGTTGAGGGCCCCCTTGAGCCGACCGGCTACCTCGTTCCACAGGCTCTCCGCAGTCAGCTCAATTGGGCGATCCACGCCGCGGTACCACTCCTCTCCGGCTCGGGGAGCGGCGAGCATAGCAGCGTGCTTGACCGCCTTCAATGCGTGGAAACTGGGGATGAAATAAGCAGGATTTGCAGCAGTTTTCCCGACTCCACATTACTCTCCACACCTGTGGATCAACTCTGACAGTTGGTCACATTTGGAGGCACTTCGCACACGCGTGACTGTGGATAACTCTGTGTACCAACGCTCATCTATACTGGCCCGCCACGGCCCCTCTTCGGGGCACTTTCTTCCTCTTCGACCTCGTGAAACGGACCTACCAGCCCAACGTGCGCCGGCGGAAGCGCAAGCACGGTTTTCGTGCGCGCATGGCGACGCGTGCGGGTCGCGCGATTCTGAAGCGTCGCCGTGCCAAGGGCCGGAAGCGTCTTTCCGCGTAAAGCAAGCACCGCTGTGCAACGCCGGAACCGCCTGTCTCGCTCGCGAGACTTCGACGCTGTCTACCGGCAGGGGCGCTCGACCTCGACCAGGTTTCTGGTCCTCTACTGGTTCGAGCGGGAAGAGGACCCCGGCGAGCCGAGGCTCGGCTTGGCGGTGCCGCGGGCGGCCGGAAACGCGGTTGCGCGCAACCGGATCAAACGGCAGTTGCGCGAGGTGTGGCGCGAGCGCCTGGAACACGTTCCCGTGGGCCGTGACTACGTCTTGATCGCGAAGCCGGGACTTCCGGAGGCGGTGACGGCGAACGGTTTCGAGTGGCTCGGGGAGCGGGTCGACGAAGTACTCACGAAAGCCGCGGCATGAGGTACGTAGGCGTCGCCGCAATCTGGGCCTACCGCTTCACGCTGGCGCCCTTCCTGGGCGTCGGGCAGTGCAAGTACCACCCGTCCTGCTCGCAGTACGCAATCGACGCGTACAAGGAGTTCGGTTTCTTCAAGGGCACGCTGCTCGCGGGCTGGCGGCTGCTCCGCTGCAATCCCTGGAGCCGCGGAGGCGTCGACTACGCGCGCGATCAGAGGGTCTTCAAGTGATCGTCGCGAGCCTCCTCACGCCGCTCGAGGACCTGCTTCGGCACATCCTCAACGCGCTCCACTCGGTCGGCCTGCCCTGGGCGTGGTCGATCGTCGGGCTGACGATCATCGTCCGGATGCTGCTGGTGCCGCTGACCGTGAAGCAGATCCACTCGATGCAGAACATGCAGGCGCACGCGCCGCAGATGAAGGAGATTCAACGCAAGTACAAGGGCGACCGCACGAAGCTCAACGAAGAGCTGATGAAGTTCTACAAGGAGAACAACATCAACCCGGCCGCGTCGTGCCTGCCGCTCTTGGCACAGCTGCCGATCTTCATCGGGCTTTTCTACACGCTGCGTCACTTCGCGAAGAACCCGCCGGGCGGACAGGCGGCGATCGACCGCGGCGACTTCTCATGGCTGCACTTCGTACCCGACATCACCAAGCACGCGAACAGCCACTGGTCGGGCTATGTCCTGCTTGCGATCTACGTGCTCAGCCAGGTGGCCTCGACGTACTTCATGTCGGGGACGATGCAGCAGTCGCAGCGGTATCTGATGATGATCTTGCCGTTTGTCTTCATCCCGTTCATCGTCCGCTTCCCAACCGGCCTCGTCCTCTACTGGATGACGACGAACCTCTGGACGGTTGGGCAGGGGCTGATCACCCGCCGGCTGATTCCAAAGGTCGCCCCGCCTGGTGGGCCTCCGCCGTCAGGCCCGAAGCGGTCCTCGCGTACCCCGCCGAAGGAGCCGCCGCCCGACGGCGGCAAGCCGGTCGTCGACGGGCCGGTGCCGAAGCCGAGCAATGCCCCGCCGCGCCGCGTGAAACGGAAGAAGAAAGCGCGGCGTTAGGCATGACCGCGCAGGAGATCTCGGTGGAGGCAACCGGCGAGACGGTCGGCGAGGCCAAGTGGGCAGCGCTGCGAGAGCTCGAGAAGCAACACCCGAGCCTCGACAAGTCCGAAGTGCACTTCCAGGTGGTGACGGAGGGTGAGCGAGGTCTGCTCGGTGTCGGCTTCACGCCGGCGAAGGTGGTCGCGACAGTCTCTGCGGACGCGGTGACCGCCGACGCCGTTGACGAGTCCGAGTTGGCTGCGGAGGCACGCGCTCTCGTCACGAGGATCGTGGACGGGATCGGCGTCACCGGGCGGATCGACGTCGATGAGTCCGACGACGTCATCACGGTCTCCTGCGTCGGCTCCGACCTCGGCATGCTGATCGGCCGACACGGGCAGACGATCGACGCCGTCCAGTACCTCGCGAACGCAGTGATGTGGCGCCGCCATCCGGAAGACCGCAAGGAAGTCGTCGTCGACGCTGCGGGCTATCGCGACCGTCGCCGCGTGGCGCTCGAGACGCTGGCATTGCGTTCGGCGGAACGAGCACTGTCGGATCACGAGCCGGTCGAGCTCGAGCCGATGACCGCGGTCGAACGCAAGGTTGTCCATCTGTGCCTCAAGGAGCTCGACGGGGTGGAGACGACGAGCGAGGGCACGGAGCCCAACCGCTACGTTGTTGTGCATCCGGCGGCGGAGCCGCCTGTCCGCGATTAGCGGACCAGGGGAAGGGGTCTGGAGGAACCGGGAGGTTCCCCCAGCGGATGCCGTCACCTTGCTTGACGACTGGCTCAAGGCAGTCGTCGCAACGCCCGGTCTGACCGGGATCAGCGACCTCGGGGAGGCGCGCCGCATGTTGTTGGAAGACTCCTTGCGGGGCGTGGACGTCGTGTCGGGGTTCGGCGGCTCCATCGTCGACGTGGGCTCGGGCGGCGGTGTTCCGGGAATTCCACTGGCAGTGTCACTCCCCGACCGCGAGGTGACGCTGCTCGAAGCGATCGGCCGTAAGTGCGACTTCCTGCGCGAGTGGGCACCGCCGAATGTGCGCGTCGTACAGGGCCGGGCCGAGGCGGAGGAGACGGACGTGTATGGAGTTGCTGTGGCCAAGGCACTCGCGAAACCCCCAGTTGCGGCCGAATGGTGTCTTCCGCTCGTCCGTACCGGCGGCGCCGTGGTCCTGTGGGTCGGGCCGAGCGCCGATGCCGAGCGTGTCGCCCGGGTCGCCGACCAGGTTGGCGGTGAGCTCACGCAAGCCCGCGACGGGCTCATGGTTTTGCGCAAAGTGTGTCCAACGCCGGCGGGCTTTCCGCGCCGGGCCGGGGTGGCGAGTAAGCGTCCGTTGGCCTGAGTACGCTGGCAAGGTGGCGAAGGTCTATGCGCTGGCGAATCAGAAGGGCGGCGTCGGCAAGACGACGACCGCAATCAACCTCGCCGCCTGCCTGGCGGAAGCCGGTGAGCCGGCGCTCGTCATCGACCTCGACCCGCAGGCGAATGCCACGTCGGGGCTTGGCGAGCGGGCGAATGGAACGTCGACCTACGACCTGCTCGACGGCGTGCCGTTGCGCGACCTCGCGAAGCCAACGAAGTTTCCGAACCTGCACCTGATTCCCGCCAAGCCGGACCTTGCCGGTGCGACCGTCGAGTTGACGCAGCACAGCGACGGGGAGACCTATCTGCGCCAGGCGTTGGCTTCGGACATCGATCAGTACTCCTTCGTCTTCCTCGACTGCCCGCCCTCGTTCGGCCCGCTGACCGTGAACGCACTCGCTGCCGCCGACCGTGTGCTGATTCCGGTGCAGGCCGAGTACTACGCACTCGAGGGCTTGTCACAGCTCGTGCAGTCGATCAATCTCGTCAAGGCGCGATTGAATCCCCGGCTCGCCGTTGGTGGCGTACTGCTGACGATGGTTGACGGACGGACGCGTCTGTCCGCAGACGTCGAGGCCGAAGTGCGCAAGCACTTCGGGGAGCTGGTTTTCACGCAAACGGTCCCGCGCTCGGTGCGCCTTGCAGAAGCGCCGAGTCACGGCTTGCCCGCAATCGCGTACGACCGCCGCTCGCGCGGTGCGGACGCCTACTGGAAGGTGGCAATGGAGCTTGTCCAGCGTGCTTAATTACGGCCGGACCGGCCCCGCGTGCACGCCCCTGGCGGCTGCAAAGCGGCGTGCCAGGAGCGCACTCGCGTGACCGGCCCGGCCTTTGAGCGAAGAGGCCTCGGCAGAGGCCTGGAGGTCCTTCTGGGCGGGGCGACGGCGACGGAGCTTGCCGAGCTTCCCGTCGATGCGATTCATCCGAACCCGCGGCAGCCGCGGCGACGCTTCGACTCCGAAGCCGGTGCGGGGCTGGCGGACTCGGTGCGGGCACAGGGTGTCGTGCAACCGGTGCTTGTGCGGCCGCGCGCCGCCGGCGGTTACGAGCTGATCGCGGGCGAACGTCGCTGGCGTGCGGCGCGCGACGCCAAGATGAAGACGGTGCCGGCCGTCGTGCGCGACGCCGATGACCGGGACACGCTGTTGCTCGGCCTGGTCGAGAACGTCGCGCGCGAGGATCTCTCTCCGATCGAAGAAGCACGCGCGTTCGCCGTCGTGCTCGACGAGTTCGGGCTTTCGCTCGGGGAGCTTGCGGAGCGCGTCGGCAAGTCGAAGCCGGCAGTCTCGAACCGGGTGCGTCTTCTCGAGTTGCCCGAGGACGTCTTGAAGATGGTCGAGCGGGGGCAGCTGAGCGAAGGCCATGCGCGGGCCGTGCTGGCGGTGCCGGACCACGAGGGCCGCCGTGCGCTGGCGCGCAAGATCGTCCAGAAGGGCATGTCCGTCCGGGCTGCCGAGCGGGCCGCCCGCTGGGCCGGCGCCAAGACGAAGCAACGCCGTCAGACGACGAAGCTCGATCCGGCGCTCGTCGCCCGCGCCAAGACTGCAGCCGACCGAATCACCGGTTTCTCCAGCCGAATTGTGTCGAATCGCCTCGAAATCTCCTTCGTCGACGAGTCGGAGCTGGAAGAGCTGGTGGAAGCCCTGGAGAAGGCCGCGAAGTAGCCGTATCCCGCTGGACGCCTGCGTCGTTCAACGGGTGAGATGCTCGGACTGTGGCTGAACGACATGGAGTCCCTCGAAGCGATCTCGCAGGACGACGAGGCGAAGCGGATCTTTCTCCGCATGGCCGCGATGTCGCGGGACGGCCAGATGAAGAGCTTCCTGAACGAGGTGGCCCGCGACGAGGATCTCGACGACGAGACGAAAGGCACGCTGAAGGAGCTGGCGGAGGACGACACGTTCCTGCTGGCGGTCGAGGACTATCTCCAGCGCACCACCGTTCTGCACTAGAGACCTGTTGGAGCTGGCGCGAGACGCCTCGCGGAGCGCGGGTATGGGCGATCGTGGACTCGAACCACGGACCTCCGCCTTATCAGAGCGGCGCTCTAACCAACTGAGCTAATCGCCCACGGGAGGCTGGATTGTAGCGGGGGGTTTCCCTATGCTCGCGCGCATGGCAACGCTCGGCGAGGTGATGACGAAGGACGTGCTCTCGGTCGCTCCGGAGGACACGATCGGTGAGGCGGCTCAGAAGATGACCGATCAGGGAGTCGGTGCCGTGGTCGTGTCCGACTTCGGCCGGATGATCGGGATCTTCACGGAGCGCGACCTGATGCGCGCTGTCGCCGGCCGGGTTCACTCGAGTGAGGCGCGTGTGCGCGAGTGGATGACGCCGGATCCCGTGACCATGACGGAGGACGCATCGGTCGAGGAGGCCGGGCAGACGATGATCGAACGTGGCTTCCGCCACATCCCGGTCGTCGCGGGCGAGCGGGCGGTCGGCATCGTCAGCATCCGCGACGTGGCCGAGTGGCGCTTGAAGGACGACTAGGGATACCGCGGCGCTACCCCTTGCGGAGCTTTCACCGCAAGACCCCTGAGCTACCATCAGAGCACGGCCATGCAGGAGATGCAGATCTACGGGGTCAGTTTCGATCTCGTCGGCAAGCAGCCGATCGTCTTGCTCAAGACTGCCGAGGGAAACAAGTTCCTACCGATCTGGATCGGCCACCCGGAGGCGGCCGCGATTCTCATGAAACTTCAGAGCGCGTCCACGCCGCGGCCCATGACTCATGACCTCGTGACCGACATGCTCGACCAGCTCGGCGCCCACGTGACGCGTATCACCGTGACGGAGCTGCGCGAGAACACGTTCTATGCGCAGATCACCGTCCAGCTCGACGGCTCGGAGATCGAGGTGGACTCCAGGCCGTCCGACGCGATCGCGCTCGCGATCCGCGCGGAGGCGCCGATCTTCGCTGCTGACGATGTGATCGAGGAGTCGGCAATCGAGTTCGAGGGCGAAGAGGTGACGGAGGAGGAGATCGAGTCGAGGGTCTCCGAGTTCAAACAGTTTCTCGACGAAGTGACGCCCGACGAGTTCGCGATCGAGCCGGAAGAGGAGTAGTCGGTCATGGCCGCCCCGGCCACTTGAGCTTCACGGGCTCGTCGCTGCGCGGAAGCGCGATCAGAACGAAGGGATAGGTCACCCGGGCCTGCACGGGATCGCCCAGAGTCGGCGTTCGCTCGTGCACGACGACGACGATGTGGTCGCCCAGGTCACGGACGCGAACGATCTCCAGTTCGTAGCCGCTGCTCGACCGCGGCCCGGCGGCGACCAGGTAGATCTCGCGGCGACCGAAGTCGATGTTCGGCAGATGAATCAGGCGGCCCGGGTTGTTTCGCTCGAGCACGTCGAGCAGAGCGGCGCGGCTGCGGAAGACATCGCGAGTGATGCGCGTGAACTCGAGCGGCCCTGCCTGTCCGGTGAGGTCCGTGTACGGGACGTCGCGGGGCGTGCTCCCGCAACCTGCGGCGGCCGGGACGAGGATCAGAAGGGCGACAGCACAGGCCAAACCGCAGCGCACGCGCCGAGAATATCCGCCTGCGGTTTGCCCGAAACGGCAACGGTGAGCGCGACTGCGTTGAAGAGCCCGTGGACGATCATCCCCGGATAGACGCTGTCGACCCGGCTGCGCAGATAGGCCAGCCCGATGCCGAACGCGGCGAGAAATGGAAACGCGTTGACCAGGCCGTGCGCCAGCGCAAAGGCCAGGCCGGTGCCGATGATCGCCGCCCAGCGCCCGTACCGCCCGAGTAGGGAGAAACCAAGGCCTCGAAACGTCAGCTCTTCGATGGCCGGCGCAACCACCGCGACCACGACGCCGTTCGCGACGTACGCCGCCACGTGCTTTGGCTGCCAGGTGTCGGGAGTGACCCCTTGCTCACGCCCAGGCTCGAGCAGCGGGGTCAGGAGGAGCGTGAGGACGAACATTCCGATCCCGACACCGGCCCCAATCCGGACGGCGGTGCGCCACGAGGTCGGGCGGCGTAATGCGAATACTCGCCGGCGGTCGCCTGCGGTGCCGGCGATGCCGTAGATGATCGCCCCGATGATCGCGAACTCGACCAGGTTTCCGGTGACCGTTGACCACTTGTAGAGCAGGTCCTTCGGCGGCTTGCCTGCGGTGAAGCGGAGCGTGTAGCTCAACGTCGTGAACGCGAGCACGAAGCTACTCCAGAGTGCGAGCGGCACCCTCATGGGATCGCAGCCACCGCCGCGGCAACCGGTGCGGGGGCGAACTGCATTCCGGCGGCGGCTGCGGCAGCCCGATCGGCGTCGTCATCACCGATGTGCAGTGCGCGTCCCGGCTCAACCCGAAGCTCGGCGAGCGCACGGACGAGGCCCTCAGGTTCCGGTTTGCGCGCGGCGTGCACGACCATGCTGAAGTAACGGTCGAGCCCGATCTCGCCGAGCAGCCGCCGCAGGCTCAGGTCCCAGTTCGCCACGACGGCGAGCTCGACGCCGAGGGCTCGGAGACGCTCGAGCGAGTCGAACACTCCGGGGATGACCTCGAAGTGGAGCGCGCCGACGTAGGCGGGGGCGAACTCCTTCGGGTCGAGATTCGCATCGACCGCCTCGAGGAAGACGCCGGCGCACTCCTGTTGCAGTCGCGCCAGGCTTGCTTCGTCGTGACCCTCGCCGGCCTTCTGTGCGTAATGTGCGACTTCGGTCTGGAAGCCGGCGAGGACGGCCTGCTGCGTGCGCTCGATCCCCCTCTCGGAGAGCACCTTCGTCAGCGCCGGAACGGGATCGGCGAGCGTGACGAGGGTGCCGTGCGCGTCGACGGTGACCGCGTCGAGCTCGGCGGCCTTCATGCGACCCACTGCCACAGGGCCCATTGGACGACGGCGAGCCCGAGGAACAGCGCGCTGCAGGCGACGACCGCAGTGTGTAGCCGCGGCCTGTCCTCTGTCAGTACCGCAAGTGCGAGGAAGAGTGGGAAGACGACCAGCCCAAAGCGTGGCAGGGAGAGCAGTGGCCAGCGCGAGCTGGGGTAGCTGAGCGGGATCGCGAGGCTCAACGCGGCGAACAGTCCGTAGGGCGCGCCGAACCGCCGCCACGCTATGACAGTGAGCACGAGGAAGAGGGCGAGGAACACGAGCGCCTGCACGTTCTCGGCGGCCGCGTGCATTGGATTCGCATCGGGAACGTGTGTCCCATGCCCCACGACGAACTGCTCGAGGCCGCGCCACCCTGCGACGAGACCGTCCCAGATCCCGCCGAGAGGTCCGGCCCGTGACAAGTGGCGGTGCCAGCGGTCCTGCGCGTCGGTGAACGCCCACGGGTCGCCCACCTGCTGCCAGAGCACGAGCGGATAGACCGCGGCAACGGGCACTGCAAGCGCGATGCCGGCGAGAGCACGCAGGCGGTCGCGGTGGTGCCAGGCCAGCAGGGCAAGCGCCGGGAGCAACGCAAGGCCGGCCGCACGGGTCAGGATCGCGAGCCCGGCGACGAGCCCCGCCCCCGCGAAGCGATCGCGCTCGGCGAGGGCGAAGGCGGCGAGGACGAGCAGCAGGAACAGTGACTCGCTATAGACGGCCTGGAGGAAGAGCGCCATCGGAAACACGGCCAAGTAGAGAACGCTGCGTCTCGCGCCTGCAGCACCCAGGCGCTGCTCGGCAAGGCGGTACAGGAGTACGAACGAGCCGAGACAGCAGAGCAGGGAGACGACGAGACCGGCCAGGACGTAATGGCCGAAGAAGGCGCGGCCGAGGACCGCGACCAGCGCCGGGTAGAGCGGGTGGAATGCAGCGGACGCGTCGTCGTAGCCGTTCTGTGCGATGCGCAGGAAGAAGTCGCTGTCCCAGCGGGCCCAGATATCGGTGAAGTAGCCCAGGTCGTGCAGGCGCGGCGTGTCCCAGCGGCCCGCATTCGGGTGCCGATTCGGCTCGAAGAAGAAGAAGGCGAAGATCGCCGCGATCCAGATCGCCGCGCGGCTCCAGAGGTAGATGTCCAGCGCATGCCTTTGACCCGCGCGCACGGCCGCATGATCATACGGTCGAATGCCCCGTACCTTCACGCCTGAGGAAGCCAACGCGGCCCTTGTCGAGCTGCGGCCGATCGTCGAGCGGATGGTTCAGCATCGACGCAATCTCACCGCAGCGCAGGTTCAGCAGGCGGAGCTTGTCACGCGTATTGCCGGAAACGGCGGCGACATGGTTCCGAGCGACCTGCACGAGGCTGTCGATGCGATCCAGCGCGAAGCCGCGGCGATCTCCGAGTGCGCAGAGCGCATCAACGCCGCGGGTGCGGAGGTGAAGTCGCTCGAGGAAGGGCTGCTGGACTTTCCCGCCAAACGCGGCGACGAGGTTGTGCTCCTCTGCTGGAAGCTCGGCGAGGACGAGATTCGCTACTGGCACCGAGTCGACGAGGGATTCGGCGGGCGGAAGCCGCTGCCGCTTTGAGGGTCGGCGCGCTCGACGTCTCGATCCTTGTCGACGCCGAGGGAAGCTTCGCGACCCTCGCCGAGGCGTTCCCCGCGTTGAGCAGCCGCGAGGAATGGCGGCTCTCGATGACGGGACGCTTCAGGCGCCGCGGCGAGGGGTTCAGCTGGTCGAGCCTTGCAAAGGAGGGCGAGGCTGCTGTCGAATAGAGAGCCATGCTGTTCTGGCAGCGACTGATCGTCGTCGGCGTGGTCCTGCTCGTCACCACGGTGGTGGCGCGCCTGATCGATCGCCGCATCGCCCGCCGCGATCTCCCGCCCGAAGCGATCACTCGCTATCGCGTCGCGCGTCGGAGCGTCACCACGACGATCATGTTCGTGGGGCTTCTCTCCGCTCTGCTCGTGATCCCACAGGTGCGTGCGGTGGCCGGTGGGCTGCTTGCGTCCTCGGCAGTGATCGGCATCGTCGTCGGCTTCGCATCCCAGCGCACGCTCGGGAACTTCGTCGCCGGCCTGCTGATCGCGTTCACCCAGCCGCTCCGGCTCGGCGACGACGTGGTCGTCGAGAACATCGAGGGAACTGTCGAGGAGATCGGCCTCATCTACACGTTCGTTCGGACCGAGAACGGTGACCGGCTCGTGATCCCGAACGAGAAGCTGGCCTCGGATACCATCCGCAACTCCACGATTCGTAGTCGAGAGAAGGTCGCCGAGATCAGCCTTCAGGTTCCACTAGGACAAGACCTCGGTGCCGCGCTGGACCGGCTGCGTGCGATTGCCGGCGACGGCGAGGTGTTCGTCAGCGATCTGTCAGGCAACGCGACGGTCGTGCTGCGCGTGCCGGCGACCGATCGTCCTTCGGCCGAACGGCTCGAGCGCGAGCTCCGCCTCCGCGCCTACGACGTGCTGCGTGCCGAGGGCGTCTACGCATGACACCGCCTCCTCGCGGGCAGCGGTCGCAGTCAGACGCCTTCTTGCTGGAGCGCTTGAGGAAGCGACGCCGGCAACGGGTCAAGAACCGGCGCAAGAGACTGGGCAGGCTCGTGACCGGCACCCTCATCGGCACCGTCCTTTTCCTGGTCGTCTCGAGCTTCACCGGCGCCGCTGTGTGGATGAACAGCTGTAGCCTCAAGTCGCTCAACCCGGTGGAGGTCGGGGAGAACTCGTTCATCTTCGCTGCTGACGGATCGTTGCTGGGGTCGATCCCGGCAGAACGGAACCGGCAGCCGGTTGGTCTCGATCAGATCAGCGCCTGGGTGCCGAAGGCGACGATCGCGATCGAGGACCGCCGTTTCTACAACCACGGCGCACTGGACTGGTTCGGGATCGTGCGCGCGCTCTACGCGGACATTCAGGCGGGGAAAGTCGTGCAGGGCGGGTCGACGATCACGCAGCAGCTCGTCCGCAACCTCTACATCAAGAAGAAGTCGCAGACTCTCTCACGCAAGACGACCGAGGCGTGCTTGGCGATCAAGCTGGCGCGCGAGAAGTCGAAGACGTGGATCCTCAACGCGTACATGAACCAGGTGTATTACGGCAATCACGCGTACGGGATCGAGGCAGCCGCCCAGACGTACTTCTCCAAGCCGGCGCGCAAGCTCACCCTGAACCAGTCGGCGCTGCTGGCCGGACTGCCGCAGGGGCCGTCCGCCTTTGATCCGTTCCAACATCCGGCACAGGCAATCGCCCGCCGGGACGAGGTACTACGGGCGATGCTTGTAAACGCGGACATCACGTCGACCCAGTACGCCAACGCTGTGGCCAAACGCAACCTCCAGCTCAAGGCGGGTCGGCTGTATACGCGTATCCGCGAGCCGTACTTCTTCAGCTACGTGCGCGAGGAGCTTCAGCGCCAGTATGGCTCCAGCACGGTTCGCTCCGGCGGGCTGAAGGTGTATACGACCATCGATCCCCGCCTGCAACGAATCGCGCTCGACGCGATCAAGCGGACACTTCCCGATTCGTCAGATCCCGCCGCGGCGATCGTCTCGATCAATCCGAGCAACGGGGCGATCCGCGCGATGACGGAGGTGAGCCCCGGGAACCCCAAGAATCAGGTCAACTTTGCGTCGTCTGCACGCCGCCAGCCGGGGTCGACGTTCAAGACGATCGTGCTGACGACCGCGATCTCGCAGGGCATCAACCCGTCGACGACTTACCTCTCCGCTCCTTTCAAGTACGACCCGACTGAGACCGGCTCTTGTGACACGAATCCGCCGACGGCCTGGTGTCCCCAGACCTACGACCACTCCTACATCGGGCCGACCTCGATCGAGAACGCGACTCTCCGCTCCGATAACAGTGTCTACGCCCGCCTGTCGCTCGACGTTGGTCCCGAGAACATCGCGGACATCGCCTATCGGCTCGGCGTTCGCACCGACCTGCGCTCGAGCGAGGGGGCCTACGTGCCGTCGATGGGTCTCGGGTCGCGCGTCGTGACCCCGATGGACATGGCTTCCGTGTACTCGACTCTGGCCGCCGGGGGCGTCTACTCGAAGCCGATGGCGATCCGCAAGGTGATCCTGCCGGGCGGCAAGGTCGACACCGAAGCGGGCTGGGGCGTGCCGCAGCGCAAGCGCGCCGTGCCCGACTGGGTCGCTGCCGACGTCGTGCGAATCCTCGAGGAGAACATGAAGAGCGGCACCGGAACCGGGGCCTACTTCGGCAAGACGTCGGCCGGCAAGACGGGGACGACCGACAATTACGCCGACGCGTGGTTCTGCGGTTTTGTCCCCGGGCTCGAGGCGACGATCTGGATCGGCTATCCGCGTGGAGAGATCCCGATGACGTCCGTGCACGGCATCTCGGTCTCAGGGCCGACCTTCCCCGCGACGATCTGGAAGCTGTTCATGGAGCGCGCCGCAGACTACGCACCGTTCCCCAAGGAGTTCCCCACACCGACAAGCTCGCCGGTCTGGATCACGCACAAGCTGCAGTACGCCCTGAGCGGCGGTTACTACGCGCCGAGCTACTCGGGCTCTGCGCCTGCGCAGACGACGACGGACTCGGGAAATGGCGGCCCCGACGGTTTCTCCCAGGTTCCTGCTCCCGGCACGCCCCCGTAGGCTCTGGCTGCGGCCGTTGGCCGCCGCGATCCCGCTCTATCTCGTTGCGTGTGTCGTCCCGGACGGAGGGCTCTTCCGCGCCGCGCGGTTCCGCGATGTGCATCTGTATCAGGGGTTCGCGAATGCGATCTTCGACGGGCACGTGCCGTACCGCGACTTCTTCATGGAGTACCCGCCCGGCGCGCTCGCCGTGTTCCTGCCGCCTTCGGCTTTTGGCTCCGCGCACTACAACGCAGCGTTCAAGTGCCTGATGGCGCTGTGCGGCGTGGCGACGCTCCTGTTGGTCGCGTCCCTGCTCGTGAGGCTGGGCGTTTCGACGGGTCACCTCTGGGCTGCGGTCCTGTTGTTCGCGCTGTCGCCAATCGCGCTCGGGCCGATCTCGCTCAACACGTACGACGCGTGGCCGGCGCTGCTCACGCTCGGGGCGCTGGCGTTGCTGTTGGCCGGCCGGGATGTCGCCGCGTTTGCTTTGCTCGGCGCTGCTTTCGCGGCAAAGGTCTACCCGGTCGTGCTCATTCCGCCGGCCGCGATCTTCGTCTGGCGCACGCACGGACGCGCCACTGCACTGCGGGCGCTTGGCGCCTCCGCCGCCGTTGCGGCTCTCTTCGTCTTGCCGTTCCTCGCGCTCGCCCCCCATGGTCTCGCCGAGAGCTTTCGTGCGCAGGCGGCAAGATCGCTTCAGGTCGAGAGCCTCGGCGGCTCCTTGCTCGCTGTCGCCGACAGAGTGGGTCTGTACAGCGCCACCGTCGTGCACAGGACGGGGCACGCGATCTCGTACGACCTCGTCGGCTCGCTGCCGCAGACGTTGGCCGTGCTGAGCTCGATCGCGCAGGCCCTCGCCGTCGCCGCGGTTGCCTGGTTCTACCTGCGCGGACGCGATGATCCGAGGTGCCTCGCTTTCGCCTTCGCCGCGGCGCTGGCGGGCTTTCTCGCCTTCACCCGCTTCTTTTCCCCCCAGTACCTCGTCTGGATTGTCCCGTTCGTGCTTTTACTCGAGCCGGCGGCCTGGGTACTCGCCGCGGCAGCACTCGTCCTCGCGCAGTTGTGGTTCTTCCACTACCGCGACGTGTTCGCGCTCGGCGGCTACGTCTGGCTCGTGCTGATCCGCGATCTGCTCGTCCTCACGCTGTTCGCGCTGGTGCTCGTCAGGCTACGCAGGCCTGCGCCGGAAGACGAGGACGCCGTCCTCCTCGAAGACGAGCTGCCACTCCGGGTTCCGTCGTAGCGCCGCAAGCTGAGTCGCGGTCGGTATGGGCGCGTAGCGATCCGCATAGCCCGGTTGCGTCTCGTCTGCCGCGACCCATCGCGAATCCTCGAGGAACGGGAAGCTGAGCACGCGGCGGCGCGCCGACAGATGCCCGCCGAGGGTGTTGGTCGCGCTGACGACGGCGCTGTTCGGAATCAGCCGGAGTGCGCGCTCGGCGATCCGGTCGTGATCGGTCACACGCGCCGCGGTCGCCTGGAACGTTTGCCCGCCCGGGACATGGCGCCAGCCGGGGATCGGCCCGAGCCGGTAGTTCCCGACGAGCGCTGCGAGGACGATCACGACTGCGACCGGCGTCGTCCAATGCGACAGTCGCTTCGCACCGAGGATCGCGCCGATCATGAGCGGCGGGATCAGCCCGGCGGTGTAGTGGAAGTGGATCGACGTCTGTGTCGTCGTCGACGAAAGGAGATTGATCGCGAGCTCCGGCAGCGCCGCGACCAGCACGAGGGGTGCCAGCAGACAGAGCGCGGCCAGCGGTGCAACGAGGTCGAGCAGGTAGTGGAGATCTCTTCCGCTGAACGCCGCGTCGATGATCCGTAGCGGGTGCGTGAAAGCCGTTTTCAGGATTCCGCCCGCGGACCCGCCCACCTCGCTGTAACGTCCGTAGAAGTCGGATTCGGCGCCGGCGTTGTAGTGCGGGATCACGACGCCGATGGCGATCGCGGCCCACGCTCCGCCGATGAGTGCGATCGCCGCGCCTGCCGCCCAACTCTTGTGTGCGACGGCGTACCAGATGCCGAAGCCGGCGACGACCAATGCGATCTCCTCCTTGCAGGCCGCTGCGGCGAGTGCGAAGAGGGCGAACGGGAGCAGGCGTTCTTCGTCGAGGTACCAGAAAGCGAACAGCAGGAGTGGCGACGCGAGCGCGACGGGATGAAACTCGTTCAAGGTCAGCCAGCCCGTTGCGGGGTAGAGCAGGTAGGCGAGGGCGAAGCCGAGGGCAGCCCGCGGTGAGGCCAGGTGCTTGCGGGCGAGCAGGAAGACGGGCAGCGCGCCGAGCGCGACGACGACCGCCTGCACGGTTAGGAGCATGTGTGGGCTCGGCCAGATCCACCAGAGGGGTGCAAAGAGCACCAGGATCGGGTCGACGTGAGCGGCCAGCCGCGAGATCTGGTCTCCGTGCAGAGACGTCATTTGCAGCGGGTGGCCGTGTGCAGTCGACCAGACGGCCTGCACCATGTTCCCGAGGTCGAACCGACCCGTGACGAAGGCCTCGTGGCGAAGCGCCGAGAGTGCCGCGAAGCCCGCGGCGTAGGCGGTGACGGCGGCCGCGAGGAGGACGCCCGTCTTCGGGCGGAGGGCCGACAACCGTTTCACAACAGGTGCTCGATGAGTGCGCGCCAGCGCGCACCGAGGACCGTTTCGCTCGCCTCTCGCTCGTAGGCGGCGCGGCCCCCGGCCGCGATGCGACGGCTCAAGTCGGAGTCTGCGGCCAGCCGGCGCACCGCGTGCGCCAGGGCCTTGGCGTCCCCCGGTGCGACGAGGAGCGCACTCTCCTCGTCGACCAGTAGCTCGCGTGCGGCGGGCGTGTCGGCAGTGACGAGCGGGGCAGCGCACGCGATGGCCTGGAACGCCTTGTTCGGTATCACCCGCTGGGCCTTGCCGGTGGTGCCGAAGATTCCGAGCGAGCAGCCGGCACGCTGGATCTCTGCCGGCAGACGTTCGTATTGGATCCACGGCTCGTGCTCGACGTTCGGCGGCCGCGACGAGAGCAGTCCCTCGAGCTGGCCGCTGCCGACGAGGCGGAAGTCGATCTCCGGTGCTTCTCGGGCCGCCGACAGGATCGTCTCGACTCCCTGCAGCGGGATCAGCTTGCCCACGAACAGCGCGATGAAGCGGTCCGGCGGCGACCAGTTCGGTTTGAACAACCGGTCCTCTGCACCGACGAAGCAGACGGGCACCTCGCCGAGCCCTGCAAGTCCGGCGAAGAAGTGCGCATCTGCTTCCGTGTCTGCGACGACGACGTCGGCCGCACGAAAGGCGCGACGGTCGACCGCCTCGAGAGCGCGTGCAGCGAGCGAGCCCGGGCGGAACCGGCCGCGGTCGGCGACGAGCGTGTCCGCGAGCGAGACCAGTGGGTTGAAGACGACGGGACGACCGCGAGCGGCGCGGCGCGCCGCCGGCAAGTCGAAGTGGCCGGGATAGCCGACGATGAGCGCGTCGAAGTCGCGCGCCCGGCGGGCGAGCAGCCGCAGCTCCGCCGCCGCGAGCTGTAGTGCGCGAGTCGGGCCCGCGCCCCAGCCGCGCCGGTCGTCCTCCCACACGGAGACGTGTTCTTCCACGACCTCGACGCCTGCGCCGCGCAGGCATGAGATCACCTGCGAATTACGCGGATAGCAGCGTTCGTAGGTTCCGAAGTAGCAGACCTTCAAAGTGAGCGTCGTGCCGGCGCCGCGCGCGGGTGTATCAGCGAGCGGGTTGAAACGGCCGTACGGGCAAAGCCCGCACGGCCTCTATGCGGCGCCGCCAAGTCGGCGCCTCAGGAGAGGATTTCGTCGACGAGCAGCTCGGCGCGGTCGCGCTCCTGCGCCCGCTCCTCGTGGTGGCTCGTGATCATCTCGCTGATCAGCCCCAGAGAGAAGAATTGCATCCCGATCACCACGAGCAGCACGCCGAGCATCAGCAGCGGGCGTTGTCCGATCGCGTGTCCGAGCGCTTTGATCACCGTGAGGTAGATGAGAATCGCCGAGCCGATCGCCCCGAGCAGGAGTCCGAGCCCGCCGAACAGGTGTAGTGGACGGTGGCGATAGCGGCCGATGAACGAGACGGTCAGCAGGTCGAGGAACCCGCGCAGGTAGCGCTCGACGCCGTATCGCGAACGGCCGTGTTCGCGCGGACGATGGTTGACCGGCAGCTCAGCGATGCGGAAGCCGCGGTAGTGGGCGAGCACCGGGATGAACCGGTGCAGCTCCCCGTAGAGACGCAGGCCGTGCACGACCTCGGCGCGGTAAGCCTTGAGGCCGCAGTTCATGTCGTGCAGGCGGACGCCGGAGAACGCGCTTGTGACGCGGTTGAAGATGCGGGAGAGGAGACGCCGTGAGATGGGATCGCGGCGGTGTGTCTTCCAGCCCGTGACGAGATCGAAGCCCTCGTCCAGCTTCGCGAGGAGGCGCGGGATTTCCGCGGGATCGTCCTGTAGGTCGCCGTCGATCGTGACCACGGTTTCGCCGTGCGCCTGGTCGAAGCCGGCCACGAGCGCCGCGGCCTTGCCGAAGTTGCGGCGCAGTCGCACCACGCGCACGTTCTGCTCGGAGCTGTGCAGCCTCGTCAGCGCGGAGAAGGTTCCATCGGTCGAGCCGTCGTCGACGAAGATCGCCTCCCAGTCCGCGTTGAGCGGCTCGAGCGCGGACCGGAGCTCGTCGTAGAGCAGTGCGACGCTTCGCTCTTCGTCATGCACCGGTACGACGACGGAGATCACGGGCGCGAGGTTATACGCTGGGCGCGGAATGGCTGAGCTGCTCTCGCTCGAGGAGGCGCTGACGCGCATTCTCGAGCGGGTGACGCCGCTCGGGCCGGAGCCCGTGGCGTTGCGGGCTGCGGCCGGCCGCGTCCTGGCCGAGGATGCGCGGGCGGTCGTCGATCTGCCGCCCTTTCCCAGCTCTGCGATGGACGGCTTCGCGGTCCGTTCGGAGGACACGCCGGGACGCCTGCCGGTCGTCGCGCGCATCCCCGCCGGCCGGCCGGCCCCGCGGGAGCTCGGGGCGGGCGAGGCGATGGGGATCGCCACCGGGGGCGTCGTTCCGGCGGGCGCCGACTCCGTGATTCCGCTCGAGCACGTTGTCGATCGTGACAACGACGTGGAGATCTCGGAGAGTGTCGTCCACGGTGACAACGTCCGCCCGCGGGGCGGTGATGTTGTCAAGGGAGAGGTCGTTGTTCCGGGCGGCACTCGACTGGGCGCGGCACAGATCGGGGCGCTTGCCGCCGCGGGGCTGGACGGCATCCTCGTCGCGCGGCGTCCCAGGGCTGCAGTGCTGGCGACGGGAACCGAGTTGCGCAGCCCGGGCGAGCCCCTGGGCCCAGGCGAGATCTACGAGGCAAACGGCGTGCTGCTGGCGGCAGCGCTCGCCTCTGCGGGCGCCGATGTCGACATGCTGCCGGCCGTCGCCGACGACGAGTCGTCGCATCGCGCTGCGCTCGAGCAGGGGCTCGCGGCCGACGTGCTGGTCACTTCGGGTGGGGTTTCCGTAGGACCGCACGATCTCGTCCGTCGGATCCTCGGCGAGCTCGGCGTGGAGGAGGTCTTCTGGGGCGTTGCGGTCAAGCCGGGCAAGCCGCTTGCGTTCGGTGTGCGTGGGTCGACGCTCGTCTTCGGGCTTCCGGGCAACCCGGTGTCCTCGCTCGTCGGAGCCGAGGTCTTCGTTGGGCCTGCTCTGCTCGCCCTGCAGGGCGCAAAAGCGCCCGGACCTGCGTTCCTCGAGGGGCGGCTCGGGGTATCGGTGCGGCGGAACGCTCACCGCGACGAGTTTGTGCGCGCGAGGTCGGTCGCGTCTGAAGACGGCGTCCTCCTCGAGCCGGTCCGTGGTCAGGAGTCGCACATGATCGCTCGTGCTGCCCTCGCCGATGCGCTCGTCCTCGTGCCCCGGGGCGAAGGCGAGCTCGCTGACGGCGAGAGCGTGCGCTACTTGACGCTCGCCTGAGCCAGCTCGTACGGCTTCGCACCTCGCGGCTCGACACGCAGCAGCCGCGCGTAGGCGATGTAGCGGTGTGTCGCGAAGAAGCGCGGGTGGCACGCCTGCAGCTCGACGAGCTCATGGCGAGGCGACCGGAGCACAGAGAGGTCGGTCGCCTTCACGATGCGATGTCCCGTCACGGCGTAGATGAATGTCCCGTACGGAACCTCGATCGTGACGCGGTCACCGGCGCGGAGCCTGTCGATGTGCGAGAACGGCGCGAGATACGTCGTCCGGTGGCCCGCGATGTACACGAGCCGGTTCTCTCCGGGCATGAAGGTCCGCAGGTCTCGTCCGGGCCCCTTCTTCAACGTCTCGTGGTCGGTGCCGTTGACGAGCAGCATGTTCACGCCCATGCGAGGGACGCGCAGGCGCCCGATCACCTCGCCTCGCGTCGAGCTCGAGCGATAGCGCTTGGCCTCGCGCGCGATGCTCTCCCGCTCGGCCGCCTGACTGACGCCGGAGACCGCGGGCTCGAACGACCGTGCCCGCTTGTCGTACTGGCCAGCGAGTTGATGCTGCTTCCACTTCGTGTAGAGCGCGGTGAACGGGTCTTGCCACTGCCACACGACCAGGGCCCAGAGAAGCGTCAGCACGCCTGCGGTGGCGAGCAGCGTTCCGAGCAGGCGGATGCCTCGGCGCATCTAGCCTTCCAACGCTTCCGGTACTGCGGAGGCTGCGCGGCGTCGCCGGTCGCGCACCGCGAGCACGATGCTGCGCACGACTCGGCGCAGTGGACCGCTTGGTGGGAGCTCGGCAGCCGTCGGATATGGAGCGTAGCGGCGCGTTGCCAGAGCCGCGAGCTGCCCCGTTCCCGCAAGCCAGACGACCAGTAGCGGCATCACGACGAACGGCACGTAGCCGACCGATCTGAGCTCCGCGAGATACCACGGCGCGTCCCACCCGAGTCCGAACCGCCCGGCAAACGAGCCGAGCAGAAGTGCCGGGCCCGTGAGGCCGAGGGTGAGGACGCCCAGCCTGACGCCGATCGGGGCGCCGCGCACCTGTGGGAGCCAGAGCCAGACGTGGAGCGACGGCAGCAGGAACAGGAGCGCGAACGGGTTCGTCGCGACGACGAGCAGTGACAGTGCACCGAGGCAGAGGAGAGACACGGTATGGCCGGCGAGCTCTTCTTCCGTCGTGATTGCGCGACGCGGGATCAGGCGTTCGCGCGCGACGAGCCAGCCCAGCAGCCCGAGCACCGCGATTGCGAGCAGGCCTGTGGTGGACCAGTCGTGTGCGAGGGGGCTCGACGGCGGGATCGGCCGGGCGACACCGTTCGGCCACGCGCCCAGCAGCCGGAAGAGCTCGAAGAGTCCGACGACCCACGCCCAGAGCGCGAGGCGGCTGCGGTACGCCCGCAGCGCCGGGGCGAGTGCGATGTGCCTGCGCCGGCAGCGCGCGAACAGGTCGATCGCCGTTGCCAAGAAAGGCAACAGACACGCGATCAGCACGAGCTCGATCGCCCACCCGCGGATGAGGCGTGAGCCGAGATAGAGGTACGTCGAGGTTCCTTGCGTGAACTCGAGACCCTCGTCCAGGGTCCCGAGGGCGTCCTGCGCCGCCCGGCCGACCTGCGCCAGCTTGTCTGCCCGGAGCTTGTCCTTGGTGTCGCTGACGGGATCGGGAGGGTTGTCGCCCGCAGCCGTGATCGTGACGGCCGCTATTCCCTGTTTGAGGAACGGCGCCTGCTCGTAGAGCGAGAAGGGGAAGCCGAGGTCGATCAGCTGGCGCAGCGCGCCCGGGCGCGCAGGCGCGCGCCCTGTCTGGGCGGCGATGCGGGCAGCGATCGTCTGCAGGAAGATTCCGGATGGCTCGCGAGGCGTGTCGCCGCCGAACTCCACGCGGATGCGTCCGCTGCCGCCGACCGAGTCGAGGTTGATCACCCCGGCGATGTCGTCACGGAACGGAGAATGCGCCGCGAACCACGCCGCTCCGACTCCGCCGTACGCTCCTCCATCGGTCGAGACGAAGAGGATCGTGTGATTGGGCCGAAGCTGCCCCGAGGGCAGGCCCGGTGGAACCCCGTACGCGCGGGCGAGCTGAATCAACATTGCCGTGCCGGACGCGTTGTCGTTCGCACCGGGACCACGCCCGTCGTTGTCGCGGTGCGCCATCACGACGATCGTGCGCGGCGAGCGCCCGACGGCCTCGGCGACGAGGTTCTCCAGCTCGACCTTGCCGCGGCCGGGGATGACGGCGCTGAAGCGCTCGGTGCGAATCGGCAATCCGTACGGTGCGAGCTGGTCGCGGAACCAGGCCTCTGCTCCGAGTGCTCCTGCCGAACCAGGCTGGCGATACGGGCGGTCGGCCAGATCTTTTGCGAGTGTCAACGTCTCCTGGCCGTCGAAGGCCGGCAGGAACGCGCGCGGCAACGGCGTGGGACGGGCGACGCTGAACGCCGCCACCAGGAGCGGCAGCCCCACGAGGAGCCACGTGCCTCTGTAGAGACGTCCGTTGACCGGTCGCTGCAGGGAGCCGGGACGGGCCCGGCGCCGCTCAGTCCGGGGCGGAACGGAGGCCATCCGGGGCTATAGTAGGCGCCGTACCACCTGGCACGATCGTCCGGCAGGCACTCTTAGCCGAGCACGGCATGCCCGACTCCTCCACCATCCTCCTCGTCGACGACGAGGACTCGATTCAGAAGCTCCTCGCCTACCCCCTGGAGCGGGAGGGCTATCGCGTCCTGCAGGCGCGTGACGGCGAGGAGGCGCTGAGGCGCTTCGCGTCGGAAGACGTCGACCTGGTCGTGCTCGACATCATGCTGCCGAAGCTCGACGGGCTCGAGGTCTGCAAGCGCCTGCGCGCGGAGAGCGAAGTGCCGATCATCATGTTGACCGCGCGCGACGACGAGCTGGACAAGGTGCTCGGGCTCGAGCTCGGCGCGGACGACTACATCACGAAGCCCTTCTCGATCCGGGAGTTCCGGAGCCGCGTCCGCGCACTGCTACGGCGTGCGTCGGTCTCCCGGCAGGTCGAAGAGGGCGGCGACGTGATCTCGGCCGAAGGACTGACGATCGACCTCGCCCGGCGTGCGGTCGAGGTCGGTGGCGAACGGGTACAGCTCACCTATGTCGAGTTCGAGCTCCTGCGCATCCTCGCCTCGCATCCGGGACGTGTGTACAGCCGGCGAATGCTGCTGGAGGCGCTCTGGGGCGGCGCCGATTACCGCGAGCCGAGAACGATCGACGTTCATGTGCGGCACCTGCGGGAGAAGCTCGAGCGGGATCCGGCCGAGCCCGAGTACATCTTGACCGTGCGCGGCGTCGGCTATCGCTTCCGCGACAGATGAACCCGCTGCGGAGCGTCGGCGCCCGCCTGGGGCTCGCGTTGGCAGTCGTCGTCGCGGCCGCCCTGGTGCTGGTCGACCTAATCGTCGTTCCGTCCCTCGAACGGAACCTGATCAACGCCAAGCTGTCGCAGCTCCGGGAGGCGGCGCCCTCGGTGGCCTCCCAGCTCCTGGTCAGCTCGCCCTTCACGCTCGACGACACCCTCCAGTCGGCTCAGCAGAGCTCGGACGCCAGGGTCGTCTACTACAAACCGCTGAGTACTACCCCACCGAAGCTGAGCGTCTACGGCGATTCCAACACAGTGACGTCGACCGACGTCGAGAACGACGGGCTGGCCCTGCGGGCCTTCGCCGACGCTCGCGCCACGAGCGGCACGGTGACGACGGGCGGGGTCAGATATGCGGAGGCGGCCTATCCACTCATCGACGGCTCCGTCGTCCTGCTGCGCGCGTCGCTGCACGACTCCCTCCGGAGCATCCAGCTCGTTCGTAGCCGGCTCGTCGTCGCAGGGTTGATCGCCCTCGCCGCCTCTCTCCTCGTCGGCTATGTCGCTGCGTCCATCTTCGCCCGGCGGATTCGCCGCTTGGAGCGCGCCGCCGACCGGATCGCGAGCGGCGACTTCAGCGAGCCGGTCGTCGATTCGGGACGCGACGAGCTCGGCCAGCTGGCCGCTGCGTTCGAGAGGATGCGGCAGCGGCTGGCCCAGCTCGAGCACGCCCGGCGGGAGTTCATCGCGAACGCGTCCCATGAGCTGCGGACGCCGCTCTTCTCCCTCGGGGGCTTCCTCGAGCTGATGACCGACGAGGAGCTCGATCCGAAGACACAGGCCGAATTCATGGCCACGATGCGGGAGCAGGTCGAGCGGCTGACGAAGCTGGCGACCGAGCTCCTCGATCTCTCGCGCCTCGACGCGGGGCGGCTCAGCGTCGAGCGCGAGCCACTCGATCTCACCACGGTCGCCGAGACCCTGACGGGCGAGTTCCGTGCCGTCTCCCGCTCGACGGGTCATCAGCTCTCGGTGCAAGCCGACCGTCCGACCGAGGGGATGGGAGACGAGGAGCGGGCGCTACAGATCGGCCGAATCCTCGTCGAGAACGCGATCGTGCACACGCCGCCGGGTACGGCGGTGAGGATCGCGGCCGACCGCCGGGACGGATCGGCCCTGCTGACGGTCGAGGACGAAGGCCCTGGGATTCCGACGGAGCATGCAGGGCAGATCTTCGACCGCTTCTATCGCATCGAGGGCTCGGTTGCCTCCGGCAGCGGCCTCGGGCTTGCAATCGCGCGGGAGTTGGCCGAGCTGATGGGCGGGTCAGTCGAGCTCGAGGTGAAGGACGGCACCACGAGATTCGCCCTCGTCCTGCCGGCCATTTCGGAGGCGCTGTCGTTTTCACCGGAAAACGAACGCGTGGAAGAACCGTCGCTACAGTGAGCCGAATGCGGCTCCCGGCTCTTGCCGTCGTGACCGTCGCCGCCGCCGCTTTGGGCGGCGGTGCCGCTTTGGGCATCGGGAAAGGGTCGGGCTGGCTCGACCAGGGCACGAAGACGGTCGTCGTGCGCGCGGCAGTACCGCGGCCTGCGGCCTTGCCGGCCTCCGCGACTTCGAAGGCAGCCCCCTTGCCCGGCAACGGTTTCGAGCCGGAGCGGATCTTCGCCGAACGCTCGCCGGGGGTCGTCACGATCTTCGCGTTTTTTGGCGATCCGAGCTCGTCCGTGACAGCTGAGTCGCAGGGCTCGGGGTTCGTCATCTCTCCCAGCGGCTATGTCCTCACGAACTCGCACGTGATCACGAATGCCGGGGACGGCTCGACGGTTCGCGCCGCCGACCACCTTTTCGTCGAATTCGCCGACGGCGATCGAGCCGAAGCGAAGGTCGTCGGCTGGGATCTCTACGACGACGTCGGCCTGCTCCGGCTTCAGCCGCATGGGCATTCGCTCACGCCGGTCCCGCTGGGAGACTCGGCGACAGTTGCCGTGGGCGAGCCGGTCGCGGCGATCGGGAGCCCGCTCGGAAGCGACATCGGCGTCAACACGCTGACCGTCGGGATCGTGTCCGCGATTCATCGCTCGATCGACGCGATCACGGTCCGCAAGTACAAGGTCGTCGATGCGATCCAGACCGACGCGCCCATCACGCACGGAAGCTCGGGCGGACCTCTCCTCGACGCGCGGGGCCGCGTGATCGGCATCAACGCGCAGATCCGGAGCACGAACGGAACGGGCACCAACGACCTCGGGATCGGGTTTGCGATCCCGATCGATGCCGCGAAGCATTCCGTTGCGCAGCTGATCTCGAAGGGCAAGGTGACCTACGCGTACGTCGGCATCACCACCGAGGACATGACGCCGTCCCTCGCGAGGGCGCTCGGGTACAAGGTCCACCACGGCGCACTCATCGAGGACGTCAACGGAGGTAGTCCGGCGGAGCGGGCCGGGCTCCACGGCGGAAATCGAGAGGCCTACGTGCTCGGCCGGACGCTCCAGACAGGCGGGGACCTGATCCTGGCCATCGACGGGAAGCCCATCAACAGCGCCGACGACGTCGTGCGGTTCGTCTCCTTTTCGCTGCGACCGAAGGATGTTGCAGTGTTCACCATCCTCACGCCTGGGGGCCAACGCCAGAAGGTTGCCGTTACGCTTGGCGAACGGCGGCTGCCGACGGGTTAGACCGGGTGCCGCCAGGGCATAAGCGCCTGGAGAGGAGGCGGCTGGATCGAGCTTTCAGGAAGCTTGAATAGATTATTCTGCGCCTTTCTAATGCAAAATTCCTACGCCACGTCATGACAACCACAGCTCCGGTCGATGCCCCGACGGTCCGGCTGACGATCCCTGCGCGAGCCGAGTACATCACCCTTTGCCGGCTCGCTCTCACCGGCATCGGGCGGCTCCGTGAGCTGTCGGACGAGCTGCTCGCAGATCTCAAGCTGGCGCTGACCGAGGCGGCGTCCAACTCGGTCCGGCATGCGTACGAACACCAGGACGTCGGTGTCGTCGAGATCTCCTACGTGCTCCATCCCGACCGGCTGGTCATCGAGGTCACCGACGACGGCGGAGGCTTCGATCCGGCGGAATTCGCGGGTCATCCCGACGAGCTCTCCGAAGGAGGCCTCGGCATCGCGATCATCCGCGCGATCGCCGACCAGGTCGAGATCGGCGCCCAGCCCGGTGGCAAAGGATCGCGGCTGCGTTTCGAGAAAGCCTTGAGTTAGCCCACTCGGGCTGTATTCTCGCGACCGTTCGAACCGTAGGCACGCGCCCAGACCATGCTCCAACTCGTCAACGCCGGACACAAGTCGCTCGCCGACTACGCGACGATCGCGACGCGTGGGCTCATGGACGAGATCAAGCGTCTGGCCGAGCCGCTCGAGGGAAAGCGCGTCGTGCACCTCTCGGCCACGGCGTTCGGAGGCGGCGTCGCGGAGATCAATTACACACTGATTCCGTTGATGCAGGACGCCGGGCTCCAGACCGAATGGCGGATCATCAAGGGCGCCGAGGAGTTCTGGAACGTCACGAAGACGATCCACAACGCGCTCCAGGGCAACCCGCAAGGCCTGACCGAGGAGCAGCGCGAGATCTTCGGGCGCTACCAGGAGCTGAACGCGCGCGAGTTCGAGGACGACTACGACTTCGTCATCGTCCACGACCCGCAACCGGCAGGAATGATCGACTACTTCGAAGACTCGCGTGCGCACTGGATCTGGCGTGGGCACATCGACTTCTCGACACCGAACAGGGAGGTCTTCGACTTCATCCTCCCATCGATCCGGCGCTACGACGCGGCGATCTTCCACATGAGGGAGTACGTGCCGAAGGCGGAGGGCCTGCCGCCGTGTTACATCTGGCCGCCGGCGATCGATCCGCTGGCGCCGAAGAACATGGCGCTGTCACCCGAGGATGCGGCGTACATCGTCGACCAGTTCGGGATCGACGTCGAGCGGCCGCTGCTGACACAGGTCTCGCGCTTCGACCCCTGGAAGGACCCGCTCGGTGTCATCGACGCGTACCGTCTGGTGAAAGAGGAGTTCCCGGACGTGCAGCTCGCGCTGGTCGGTTCGATGGCGCACGACGATCCGGAGGGCTGGGATTTCTACAACCAGACGGTCGCCTATGCCGGGGGCGACCCGGACATCTACATCCTCTCCAACCTGAACAACGTCGGCTCGGTCGAGGTGAATGCCTTTCAGGTCCATTCCGCCGCGGTG